>ERZ1370068.3937-contig-3033_pt1 | contig 41919 bp, 49 predicted proteins | sample MGYA00561227_ERZ1370068 | MGnify/ENA primary metagenome ERZ1370068 (study PRJEB38410, sample SAMEA6850437) | metagenome | study: Metagenomic assessment of the ecological functions of the soil: analysis of the soil microbiota associated with the... | reverse complement strand
TTCGCGCTGAACAGTTGCATGTTTAATTCGCCAGGAGAACACGGGCAATGGCAGGATCTTTAAACGCCGACACGTGAGCGAGCGGCGCGATCCCAGAACCGCAGGGGCGGAAAACCACCTATCGGAAACTGACCGGTCCGAACGACTCGGTGATCCTGCTTCGTTATGTGACGAAGGGCGAGAAGGGCAGGATCGCCTACATGGTCAAAGATCGACACGCGACCGGAGGCCAGTGAGACCGCGGTGGTGGATTGAGTCTGCGACCGGCGCGCACAAGGGCCTTCAGGGCAAGGGCGATGAGGTTCCGAGAACGCGCCACATATAGCCGTCAGTACGCTAACGGGAAGGTGTGGCGCTAGCGGCCCAAGCACGTCCCGCGACGATCTGTACGAGCGCATCAGCCTCGATCCCCTCGATGCCTATGAAACCGCTGCCTACGGCGACGACCTTGAACGGATCCCGTCAGCGCGTATTCCCCGGCGACGACCTCGGGAGCCTTCGCCGGGTGCATGAGTTTGTGCACGACGATTCGGTAGGTCAAGGTCGGACTGTCGTGCATTCCGCTCCACAGTCCAGCACCACGCTCCTCGACGTTGGCTAGCCCGGCCGCATCGAGACACCGGAGCGGGTTTTCTCGACCCCGCAGGCGTCGACATGGTCTCGGCGGCGGTGGATGTCTCGTCGCGAGCCGCTTTGTCGCCGCCCCCGGCGCAGCCGGCGTGTACGCGACGAGTGCGAGCATCGATCCCTACGAGCGTGAGTCTGTTCCTCGCGAGCATCGAGCCGTAGCCTGATCTGCGTGGGAACGGCGCGCAAGGTCAGAGCGCTCCGCCAGGACACTACACGTTCTGGATGCGCCAGCGATACCTCGCTCGACCAGGACAGGCGCCCACGGCAGGATCTCGGTCGCGGTCACGGGATCGCAGCCGCGCGTGAGGAGCTGGACGGCGTCGTGGAGATCGACCTCGCTCACCGCGATCCGCTCCGCGAGATGCACCGGGTAGCCCGGCCTCGAGGAGGATGTGCAGCCGCCAGCTCTCGACCTTCGCGGGCTCGTTCTCGTGCCAGAGCAGGGGTCTCGGTCGTCTCGGCCATGCGCGCGGGATTCGCGTCCGTCCGCCGGCGTTCCCTCTCGGACGATCGGCCAGCTCTCGATGCCTGCAGCGCGTCGCCGCGTCCTGCTGCCGCACGAGCTCGACGATCCGGTCGTCGAGGTGCTGCGAGGCGGCGCTCACGGCCTGCTGGAGCTCGGCGCGCGATGAGCCCGTCCGCGCGGCGGAGGAACGACTCGGCGATGCGATCGAGCTCCTCGCGGAGGCGGTCCGCAGCTTCCTCGCGGATCGCGCGCATGCGGTTCTCGAACTCGAGCGCACCCGGCTTCGCTCCGCGCGTCGATCTCGCGTGCCATCGCGCGTTCGAGCTGCTCGATCTGCCGGCGCTCGAGCTCCGGCGAACGCGAGCTCGATCGCGCGTGCGCGCCTCGCTCTCGGCGCGGTCGACCTGCTCGCGCGACCGCGTGCTCGTGCTGGCGTAGGCGCTCGTTCATCTCGTCGATGGTGCGGCGCCGGTCGTCCGCCTGCGTCTGGAGCTCCTCGAGCGCGCGAGCGAGCGCATCGCGGGCGCTCGTCTCGAGCTCCTCGCGGAGCCGAAGCGACGCGGCGCGCTGCTCGTCGATCGCTCGCGTCGAGCTCGTCGGACTCCGGCGGCGACCTTCGCCTCGACGTCCGCGATGCGCTGGCGCATGCGCTGCTCGAGCGTCGAGACACGCGCCCTGGAGCGCGTTCTGGGCGCGCTCGAGGTCGGACTCCCACGCGCGCAGCCGCTCCTCGACGCGCTGCTCGACGGCCGCGACGAGCTCGGCCATGCGGTCGGAGAGCTCCCGCTCGCGCACGGCGAGCTCGCCGCGGCGCTGGTCGGAGAGCCGGCGCTCCTCCGCGACGTACGCGGAGAGCGAGTCGGCCTGCGCGCGCGCGATCGCGACGCGCAGCTGCTCGGCCTGCGCCGCCGACTCCTCCTCGGCGGCCGCGCGCGGACCGCGCGCCGCGCCTCGGTCACGAGCTGCTCGGTGCGTGCCGCACGCGCGCGCGCGAGCGTCTCAGCGCGAGCGACGAGCGCGGCGCACGAGGACGACGAGCGCGCCGACGAGCGCCGCGACGCAGGATCCAGGCGAGCGTCGACACGAAGCCACTCTAGAGTCGGAACGCGACGAGAGCCGCCGCGAGCACGACCGACGCGGCGGCGAGGAGGCGCAGCCCGCGCTCCTCCGCCGCGATGAGGCGATCGGCGTCGAGGCGCTCGCGCGAGCCGTCTCGAGCTCGAGCTCGCCGTCGACGGCGGCGACGCGGCCGGCGCACGAAGCGCACGTGGTTCGAGAGCGCGCGCTGCGCGAGCGAGAGGAGGACGGCGAACGCCGCGCGCGAGGAGCGCGGCGACGCTCAGGTCGCCCGCGACCGCCGCATATCCGCAGATCACCGGGAACCCACCCCAGGCGAGGCCGAACCAGAGGTCGGAGTGGAAGCGGCCTCCGAGGAGCTCGAGGTTGTAGGCGAGAACGAGGAACACGCCGACCGGGACGAGCAGGACGAGCCACGGCTCGAACGCGATCGCGCCCGACGACGCCGATCGCGCACGCCGCGCCGATCGAGAGCGGCCGCCAGGCCGACGAGCATCGGGCTCGGGATGCTCGTGCGCAGCGGTCGGCCGCGCAGCTCGTCGAGCGCGTGCGCGCCGATCCCGACGGCGAGCCCGAAGGCCGCGACCGCCGCGCTGAGCCGTCCCCAGGCGACGGTGGCGCCAGGCAGCCGCCGATGACGACGTAGGAGAGATGCCACGCCGTGTACGGCGGGTGGAGGAGCGTGACGTAGTCGCGCCAGCCTCCGGTCTCGAGCGCGTACCACGACGGCCGTCGCAGACGGAGCGCTCATCGGCGTCCGGCCCCAGATGACGACGCCGCCGCCGAGGCTCATCCGCCGCGACCGCGACGTCCGGATGCCCGCTGCACGCCAGAGCTCGAGCTGCCGCTCGAGCGGGATAGCGCTCCCAGTACGAGCGGATCGAGCTCGCCGAGGAAGTCGCCGACCTCGCTCCAGCCGTGTCGCAGGAGCGCGGCCGGCGAGCGGCAGGCCCGCTCGGACGTAGAGCTCCCACGGCAGGGCGCGCGAGCCCCGCCGGCAGCGCCGAACTCGAGCGACGCGACGACGCCGCCCGGCCGCACGACGCGCGCGAGCTCGGCGAGCGTCGCGGCCGGGTCCGTCGACGTAGCGCAGGAGGTACGTGACCGTCGAGGTGGTCGAAGGAAGCGTCCGTCGAACGGCAGCGCCTCGGCGGACGCCTCGACGAGCTCGACGCGTCCGCCGAACCGGCGTCGCGCGCCCGCGCGAGCATCTCGGGGCTCTGATCGACGCCGGTCACCGCGGAAGCCGCGCCGCACGAGCTCGGCTGCGACGAGCCCGGTTCCGGTCGCGACGTCGAGCACGTGACCGCCGTCGCGCGGGAGCCGCGAGACGAGGAAGCGCCGCCAGCGCGGATCCTGTCCGAAGGACAGCGCAGCGCCGACGCGGTCGTACGACGGGCCGAGCGGCGCGAACAGCTCCCTGGCGTCGACCGACGGCACGACGCCTATTGTGGGCGACGTGAGCCTGCGCCGACGAGCTGGAGCGCGTCGGCGCGCTCGCGGCTCGCGCATGCGGAGGCGCGGCGTCGTGTCCGGGTGCTCGCGACCGAGGCCCGAGCCGGACGAGCGCGTGTACCTCTGCTCGATCGACGGCGCGGACGGCACGCGCGGCTGGCTCGGCGCTGCGCGACGACGGCTCGGTCGTGACGAGCCGTGCGGAGCGTTCGCGCCGCGGTGTCGATCGCCGCGCTCTGCGAGGTCGCCGCCGACACCGCCGGCGGCGGCGATCTCGACGGCCTCGTCGCGCAGCCTCGTCGAGCTGCGCGAGCGCGAGGCGCCGGAGGGGATCGAGGACGCGGAGGCGGCGGCTCGCGCGCTGCGCGACGTCCTCGGCGAGCCGCCGCAGCTCGCGACGCCCGCGCGACTCGACGAGATCGGCGTTGCGACGCGCCGGCTCGAGCAGCGAGCTCGACCCCGGCGGCGCGTCGCCGTTCGCCGCGGCGCTGAAGTCGCGCGCAGGGTGCCGTCGCAGAGCTCCAGCGCGAGGTCGAGGCCGGCTACCTGGTCGACCTCACGTAACCTGCTCGGCGCATGGAAGGCGGCGGCGGCTTCTTCCCGTTCGGCGGCGGCGATCCGAGGATCTCCTCGGCGGCGCTGCGCGAGTTCGCCGAGCAGCAGGCCGAGTCGGTGCAGGAGGCGCAGCGCGAGCAGTTCGCGACGCTGACGCTGAACACCGCGGTCGAGCTGACCGCGGCGGCGCTCGGGCAGATGCAGGTCGAGGGCCCGTCCGACGCGCAGGCGCTCGCGCTCCGCGACGCGATGCGCGTGCTCTTCCCCGAGGCGGTCGCGCTCGTCTCGGCAGCCCGTCAGGGCTTCATGCGCCAGTAGCGCCGAGCGACGCCAGCAGCGACCAGCCGCCGTCGACGACCACGGTCTGCCCGCGGATCATCTCCGCGTCGGGCGAGCAGAGGAAGGTGACGAGCCTGGCGACGTCCTCGGGCGAGACGAGCCGGCCGACCGGGTTGCGGACGCCCATCTCGAGCATCGCCTCCTGTTCGGGAAGTGCTCGAGCGCGCCCGTCTCGACGACGCCCGCCGAGACGGCGTTGACGCGGATCCCGCGCGGCGCGAGCTCGACCGCGAGGTAGCGGACGAGCGCCTCGAGCGCGGCCTTCGACGCGCCGACGAGGCGCGTAGTTGTCGAGCACGCGCACCGAGCCGAGGCTCGAGATGCCGAGTGATCGACGAGCCGCGCGGCATCGACGGCGCGGCTGCGCGGGTCAGCGAGAGGAGCGCGCGTGCGTTCGCGGAGAGCGTCCAGTCCCAGTGCTTGTCCTCGGTCTCGAGTGCCGGGCCGGATGACGCCGGTCGCGGCCGCGTGGACGAGCACGTCGAGCGGCCCGAGCTCGGCGACCTCCTCCGCAACGCGGGTCGAGGCGACGTTTCCGCGGACGAGGATCGGCTCGGCGCCGAGCGCACGCAGCTCCGATGCAGTCTCCTCCGCCGGCGCGTCGCCGCGCATGTAGCCGATCGCCACACGCGTGGCGCCGAGCGAGGCGAAGCGGAGCGCGATCGCCTTCCCGATGCCCCGCGACCCGCCCGTGACGAGGACGGAGGCGCCCTGGAACGTCATTCGGCCTTCGGGCAGCGGGTCGTACGGCCGGCGCCGACGACTCGGGATGCGTCTCCCAGCCGATGCCGCGTCAGCGGCTCACGTCTCGCCGCTCTCGGCGAGCGAGGACGCGTGCCCGAGGCGGTCGAGAAGCTCCATCTTCTCCTCGCCGTACCGCCGGACGGGGTGGTCGTCCGGGAGGTCCTCGATGAGCTCCCGGACGCGGGCGCGGAGCTGGTAGGCGAAGTGCGGGGTGCGCAGGCCCGACGGGGGCGTCGATGTCGTCGCGGGTCGGCTCGACCATTGCAGGAGCAGCCTAACGCGCGGAGCGGTCGCCGCAATCCTAGAACCCTCTGGATGACACCGCTTGTCGCGATCAGCCGCGAGCTGTCAGAGCAGGTCGACGCGCTTCGGTTCCCGTCGGTCGCGACGTACTACAACCTCGCTCGCGTATGCACGTGCGCCCGCACGAGGCGTACCTCGAGCGCTGGGGGTCGACGTCGCCGCGGGAGATGTCGTGATGGTCGGCATGAACCCGGGGCCGTTCGGCGATGGCGCAGACGGGCGTTCCGTTCGGCGACGTCGTGATGGTGCGCGACTTCGTCGGGCGTGACGGGGCCGGTCGGGAGGCCGCGCTCGCGAGCACCACGGCGACCGGTCGAGGGGCTTCGACTGCACTCGTTCGGAGGTGAGCGGGACGCGGTTCTGGGGCTGGGCGCGCGATCGCTTCCGGAAGCGCCGAGCGGTTCTTCGAGCAGGTGTTCGTCGCGAACTGGTGCCCGCTCGTGTTCATGGAGGGACTCCGGCAGGGAACCGCCCTCCGGACAAGCTCCCGCGGCCGAAAGCGCGCCGAGCTCTTCCGCGCATCGCTGACGACGCCCTGTCGAGGGATCGTGGAGGCTCTCCGTCCGACGCTCGTCGTCGGCATCGAGCGCACTTCGCCGAGCAGCAGTGCCGGGACGGCGCTCGCGGTCCGAAGGTCGCGATCGGCGGCATTCCTCACCCGAGCCCGGCGAGCCCGCGCGGCGAACCGCGACTGGCCGGGCCTCGTCGACGCGCAGCTCCACGCACGCTCGGCTTCGAGCCGTCTAGCCACGACGCGCCGGTAGCGTCGAGCGATGCCGCCGACCGACGACCGTCGAGCTGATGCTCGCTGGCGACGATCCTGCTCTGGGCGCTCAACCTCAGCGTGACGAAGGTCATCCTCGATCACGGGCTCGAGCCGCTCTCGTACGCCACGGTCCGGTACGCGCTCGCAGGCGTCTCGTCTTCCTCAGCTACTCGCTCGCGATCCGAGCGCTCGCTGCATCGAGCGGCGCCACGTCAGCGTCCTCGCGTTCGCTGCCGTGACGCTCTGGCTCAACCAGCTGTCGTTCGTCTACGCGCTCGACATGACGACGGCGTCGACGATCGGACTGCTGCTCGGGGCGATCCCGATCTTCGCGGCACTCTTCGGGCTCGGCCCTCGGGCGGTGAGCGTGCTGACGGGCAGGTTCTGGGTCGCCGCGGCGATCTCGTTCGCGCGGTGTCGCGCTCGTCGCGCTCGGCTCGGGCGGGGACGTCTCCGGTGGGTACGACGGGAGTCCTGCTCGGCCTCGCGACTAAGTGCGACGTGGGCCGCCTATTCCGTCGCCATCACGCCGCTCATGCAGCACCTACTCGCCGTCGCGGGTGAGCGCCGTGGTGATTCCGCTCGCGTGGGTGCTCATCGCCTCGTCGCGGCCTCCGACGACCGCGAGGTCCCAGGACTGGTCGAGTCGGGTGGAGATCTGGCTCTGCTCGCTCTTCGCGACGCTCGGGCCGCTCGTGCTCACGAACGTGTTCTGGTTCCGCTCGCTCCACCGGATCGGGCCGGCCCGGGCGACGCTCGCGGCCAACCTGCAGCCGTTCGTCGCGGCGCTGCTGGCGGTCGATCCTGCTCGCGAGCCGCTCGGCCTGCTCCAGGTCGCTCGGCGGGCATCCTGATCGCGCGGCGGGCATCTTCGTTGCGCGCCGGCGCGCGCCGGGCCGCAGGCGACCAAGTCCTAGAATCAGGCCCATGAGCGAACACGACTTCATGCCGATCGACGGCTGGGACCACCTCGAGATCTGGGTCGGGAACGCGAAGCAGTCGGCGCTACTTCTACGAGCACGCCTACGGCTTCACGCGCACGGCCTATGCGGGCCCGGAGACGGGCGTGCGCGACCGCGCCTCGTACGTGCTCGAGCAGGGCGAGATCCGCTTCGTCCTCACGAGCGGGCTGCGCGCCGACAGCGAGATCTGCAAGTGGGCGGCGACGCAAGGGCGACAGCGTCCGCGACGTCGCGCTCGCCGTGCCCGGACGCGACGAACGCGTATCGGCAGGCGGTGCAGCGCGGCGCGCGCGGCGTGCGTCGAGCCGCACTGGGTCGAGGACGACGCACGGCCGCGTCGAGCTCGCCGCGATCGCGACCTACGGCGACAACGTCCACACGTTCGTGAACCGCTCCGACTACGCGGGCGCGTACCTGCCCGGCTACCAGTCGCGTCTCGCCGAACGGCAGCCCGGCCGCGGCGTCGGCCTCGTCTCCATCGACCACGTCGTCGGCAACGTCGAGCTCGGCCGCATGGACGAGTGGGTCGAGTTCTACGAGCGCGTCCTCGGCTTCACGCAGCTCATCCACTTCTCGCGACGAGGACATCTCGACCGAGTACTCGGCGCTCATGTCGAAGGTCATGACGGACGGCGAGGGAAGATCAAGTTCCCGATCAACGAGCCGGCCGAGGGCAAGCGGAAGAGCCAGATCGACGAGTACCTCGAGTTCCACGGCGGCCCGGGCGTCCAGCACGTCGCGATGCAGTCGAGCGACATCGTGCAGACGGTCGCGGCGCTGCGCGAGCGCGGCGTCCTCTTCCTCGCGACGCCGGACGCCTACTACGACGATCGTCCAGAGCGCGTCGGGCGAGATCGACGCAGGACTGGGACGACCTGCGCTCGACTGGGGATCCTCGCCGACCGCGACGAGGAGGGCTACCTCCTGCAGCTCTTCACGAAGATCGTCCAGGACCGCCCGACGCTCTTCTTCGAGGTCATCGAGCGCCACGGCTCGCGCGGCTTCGGGATCGGCAACTTCAAGGCGCTCTTCGAGGCGATCGAGCGCGAGCAGGCGCTACGCGGAAGCCTCTAGGACCGCTCTGCCCGCTCTACGCGCCGTAGCCTTCAGCCATGTCGCCGCAGCGGCGCACAGCGCTCGTCTCGGTCGGGTGCCGCTGTGTCTCCTCGTCGTCGATCAAGCTCGTCGCCGGCCTCGCGAGCTCGAGCCTCGGCCTGCTCGCCGAGGCCGCGCACTCGGGAACGGACCTCGCCGCGGCGCTGCTCACGTTCTTCGCCGTCTCGGTGGCTGTGCGCCCGGCCGACCGCGGGCATCCCTACGGTCACGCGAAGGCGCAGAACCTCGCCGCGCTCGCCGAGGCCGGCTTCCTGATCCTCGTCAGCATCGGCATCGCCGTCACGCGCGATCCTGCGCCTGGCCGGCGTCGTCGAGTTCGACGTCGACCCGACGTGGTGGACGTTCGCCGCGGTCGCGCTCGTGCTCGCGATCGACGCGTCGCGGACGATGGTCTCGCTCGCGCGGCGCCCGGCTCTACCGCAGTGACGCGCTGCTCGCCAATGCGCTCCACTTCGGGAGCGACTTCGCGGGGACGATCGCGGTCCTCGCCGGCCTGATCGCGGCGGCGCTCGACTTTCCCGGCCGGGGACTCGATCGCCGGGCTCTTCGTGTCGGGACTCGTCGTCATCGCCGCGGTGCGGCTCGCGAGCCGGAACGTCGACGTGCTCATGGATCGGTCGCCGGAGGAGGACGCCAGGGTCGCGCGCCGTGCGATCGCGCGGCTCGATCCGCCCGTGGAGCTACGTCGGCTCCGCCTCCGCCGCGCGGGCGGGAGCACTTCGCCGACGTCGTCATCGGCGTCGCCCCGGCGCCGCCATCGGCCAGGGGCACGCCGCCGCCGACCGCGTCGAGCAGGCCCTGCACGACGCTCTTCCGGGGATCGACGTCGTCGTCCACGTCGAGCCTCGTAGGGCGACGGTGGGATCCCCGAACGCGCGCCTCGCGGCGGCGCTCACGGTCTCGCACGTGCGCGAGATCCACAACCTCACGGTGCTCGACGTCGACGGGAGCATCCAGGTCTCGCTGCACCTGAAGCTCCCGGGCGCCCTCCCGCTCGACGAGGCACACGACATCGCGGAGCGCGTCGAGGCCGCGATCCTCGCTCAGGTGCCCGAGGTGCGGACCGTCCAGACGCATATCGAGCCGTTGAAAGAGCCGGCGTCCGGAGAGGAGGTCGCCATCGACACCGCGGCCATCGAGGCCGCGGTACGCGAGGAGACGGGTGCCGACCCGCGCGAGCTCCGCTTCGTGCGCACCGACGACGGCATCGTCGCCTTCCTCACGCTCGGGCTCGAAGCGCAGGCTCCGTCGCCGATGCGCACGGCCGGGCGACGGCGATCGAGGAACGTGTGCGGAGCGCCGTCCCGGCGATCGCCGACGTCGTGGTGCACACCGAGCCGTGAAGCTCTGCATGTTCCACCCCGTCGGGCACCCGCTGGAGCGCGGGTGGGTCGGCCGCGTCGACGGCGATCGCGTCGTCCACCTCGCCGCGCAGACGCTGCAGTCGTTCTTCTCAGGCGGAGGCTCTGCGCGCGAGCATGCCGAGTACCCCTGGCCGAGGTCCAGCTCCTCGCGCCCGTGCTCCATCCTCCGGCGATCCGCGTCTTCGACGACGAGTCGTCCTTCGCATTCGCGAACCCGGCGGCGATTTGCGGGCCTGACTCCGAGATCGCCGGCGACCTCGCGCTCGTGGCTGGCGCCGAGGATCGCGGCGATGATCGGTGCGGAAGGGTGCGGTTGCGGGGTTCACGATCCTCGCGGAGTGGCGCGACCCGGCGCGGCGGCCTCCGAAGGACCGCGACTTCGCACTCGGGCTGGGGCCGGTCGTGGTCGCGAGCGACTCTGTTCGATCCGGGCGCCTGCGTGCAGGTCGTCCGCGTGAGACGGCACCGAGCGCGCCCGGCTGCCGGTCGCTGCCTTCGACTGGCCGGCCGCGACTGCCCTTGCCGCGGAGCGCACCCGGCTCTACTCAGGGGACCTGATCGCCGGCCCGTCGTGCGGGCTCGTCGACGGCATCGCCCCGGGCAGCGTCGTCGAGGTCGTCGTCGACGGCATCGGCACTCTCGGGCTCCGGATCGCGCCGTAGCGGGCGGGCGAGCTCGTCCAGACGCCGCAGCCGTTCGAGCGGTAGAGCTCGTACTTGCTCGGCGTCAGGATCCACGCCCAGTGATCCCCGTCCGCGACGGCCGTGAACGTGTGGACGAAGACGTTCCTCGCCTGTGCCGACGGCTGGGCGATCGTGAGCCTGAGCGTCACCAGCTCGACGGGGATCCGCTCGGACTCGCCGGGGATGCGCCGGAGCTTGCTCGCGACCCGGACGACCTTCGCGGCGCGGAGCTTCCAGCCGACCGGCGTCTGGAGCTCGCAGGCAACGTACTCGTCCTTCGGCGCGACCTCTGGTGTCCGGCGTAGAGCGTGTCCCATGCGGTTGCGTAGTCGTCACTGATGATCTGCCCCAGCGTACGACTCACGAACGTGGCCGGGCGCTCGCGCGCCGAGGTGGATACACCGGCTTCCGGGAGGCCGGTCGAGACGAGGTACGCCGTGACGCCGCAGCGGCGACGAAGGCCAGGCCGCTCGCCGCGATGAGGGAGCGCGACGTCACGCGTCACTTTCGCGACGGCTCGAGGGAGCATTCACGGCGACATCGTGCCAACCTCGGCCCGACGAGGCGTCGAAGGTGGTATGAGAACCGACATGCCCCCGACGCTGGTGCTCGACTGGGACGGGACCGTCACCGACGGCGACACGCTGCACGCGGCGATCGCGGAGTTCGGCGACGTCGACGTCTTTCGGGCGATGGAGGACGAGATCGGGCGGCGCCTGACCCTGCAGGAGGTCATCGCGGTGGAGATGGCGACGATCAGCGCCCCCGTCGAGGAGGTGGTCGCGTTCCTGCTCGAAACGGTGTCGCTCCGAGCCGGGTTCCCGAGATCGTCGAGCGCTACGACCCGCTCGTCGTGTCCATGGGATTCCACGAGCTGATCGACCCGCTGCTCGCGCGCGACGGGATCGGCGTCCGCGTCGTCGCCAACCGGCTCGACCCGCGGCCGGAGGGGTGGGGAGCCGTCTTCCGGGAGCAAGCGGTCTGCGACGTGTGCGGCGAGCCGTGCAAGCGCTCGGATCTCGCGCGGCACGAACGGGTTCGTCTACGTCGGGGACGGCTTCTCCGATCGGTGCGTCGCGCAGGCGGCGTCGCGCGTCTTCGCGCGGGACGGCCTGGCCGAGTACCTGGGGGCGGAGAGCGTGCCCTTCGAGCGCTTCGACGACTTCTACGACATCGCGACGGCGCTCGACGGCGCAGCCGTCGTCCCACCCGGCCGCAACCGCGGTCGGAAGACATAACTCGGCTGGCGCTCGAGCGGTCGCGCGACCTGGCTCCACAGGGCCTCGACCGCGGTCGCGGGCGATCTCGTCGATCGGCTGCTCGACCGTGGTGAGCGGGGATTCGGTCCACGCCGCCGCGTCGATCCCGTCGAAGCCGACGATCGAGAGATCGTCGCGGCACGCGCATGCCCGCGAAGCCCCGCCTCCTGCAGCGCCCCGATCGCCATGAGGTCGCTCGAGCAGATGACGGCGGTCGGCCTCTCGTCCTCGGGCTTCGCGAGCAGCTCGCGGAGCGCGTCGCGCCCGCCGCTGACCGTGAACGCCGAGTGCGCCACCAGTCCGTCGCTCAGCCGGGCGGCACGCAGAGCGTCGCGATGCCCGATCGTCTTCTCGCGTGCTCGGCAGCGCGTACGCGTGACCGGCGACGAAGCCGATCCGCTCGTGCCCGAGCTCGATGAGGTGCTCCGTCGCGATCCGACCGGCTGCACGCTCGTCGACGCCCACCGACGTCACGTCGAGATCCTCCGAGCCGCCGTTCACGAAGACGAGCCGCGCGCCCTCGCTCGAGGAGCTTCGTGTAGTGCGAGTGCTTCCCCGCGGACGTCCGTGATCTCGGCCGAGATGAGACAGCATCCCCTCGACGCCACGCTCGAGGAGCATGCGCACGTAGTCGCGCTCGCGTCCCGCCGATCCGTGGGTGCTGCAGAGGATCGTGGCGAGCCCGCTCCGCGCGGCGTGCATCTCCATCGCCTCGGCGAGTGCGGCGAAGACCGGGTTCGAGAACTCCGGGACGAAGAGCCCGATCGCGCTCGTCGGCTCGATCCGGCCGGGCGGGACGTACAGGAGCTCGCGCATCGCGCCCTCGACCCGGTCGCGGGTCTCGGGACGGACGGCCGACGAGCCGCTTGCGACGCGCGAGGCGGTTGCGACGCTAACTCCGCGCGCGGTCGGCGACGTCTCTAAGACTGGCCATCAGCCTCGGTCGACGGTCGCCCGTTGAGGCAGCCTCGTTCGTTTCGGAGGGAGAAACGCTCGTCATGTCCGCCAGGTCGATATTACCGAGGTTTGTCCAAGGTTGGCCTGCTTGACCAAACGTCACTGTCCGGTTAAGCTCCTCGCGCGTTTCATGAGAATGAAACAACATTTCATTCGGCGCGCAGTCTCTCGTTCCTCAAGGAGGGCATCTCTATGTTGAGTACTCGCAGGTTGCGAGTCGCTGCCGGCCTCGCCGTCAGCGCGCTCGTCGCCGTCGTGGCCGTGTCGGCGGGCACGTCGGCCACGAGCCAGTCGGCGAAGATCGTCATCTGGGCGGACGCGGATCGCGTGCCCGCGGTGACTCCGAGGTCGCCACCGCCTGCGGGTCGCGCGAAGGGCGTGACCGTCCAGGTCGTCCAGAAGCAGTCGGGACCGATTCGCCAGGAAGTCTCCACTCGTCGCAGTCGACACGGCGCCGGACATCATCGTCGGTGCGCACGACTGAGTCGGCGAGCTCTCGGGCAACGGCCCTCGATCATCCCGCTCTCGCCGTCCGCGGCGACGAGGAAGCAGTTCCCCGCGTACGCGCTCAACGCGTTCTCGTACGGGACCGCGATCAAGAAGTCTCTACGGCGCGCCCGTGGCGCTGGAGAACGTCGCACTCGTGACGAACACGAAGCTGGCGAAGGCTCCCGAGTCGTTCGCCGACCTCGAGAAGCAGCGCGCTCGCGGCGAAGAAGAAGACGAAGTCCCAGGTCGGCTCTCGCCGTGCAGCAGGGGCAGGGGCGACGCGTACCACATGTACCCGTTCTTCTCCGGGCTCGGCGGCTACGTCTTCGGGACGAACAGGGCCGGGAACCTCGACCGTCGGACATCGGCGTGGCGAACCCGGAGTTCCTGAAGAACGCGTCGCTGATCGACAAGTGGAACAAGCGAAGGCCTGATCCGCTCGCAGGTCAACGACTCGATCGCGAAGGACGCTGTTCCTCAAGGGCAAGGCTCGCCTACTGGATCACGGGCCCCTGGTTCATGGCGCGACATCCGGAAGTCGCGGCGTTCCCTATTCAGGATCCTCGGCATTTCCCGTCGATCATGTCCCCGGCATCAAGTCGGTGCCGTTCCTCGGCGTCCAGGGCTACATGGTGACGAATACTTCGTCCGCTCACGGCGCTCGGAGAGCCTCGCGAAGGACCTCGTCGCGAACTACATGATGCAGCCGGCGGCGCAGCTCGCTCTCGCGCTTGCCGACGACCGGTCGCCGCGAACCTGAAGGCACTCGCACAGGTCAAGGACACGGACACTGAAGGCGTTCTGGCGCAGCGTCCTCGGCGGCGTGCCGATGCCCAACATCCCAGATGTCGGCGAGCGTCTGGCGGGGACACCGGCGCAGCATGGGTGCGCTCGACCAAGGGCTCGAGACTCGATCCCGGCGCGGAAGTCGTTCATCGGCGCCCAGAAGAGCATCGCCCCGAAGATCGGCTGAGTGGTACGCGCAAGACCGGAGATCCGCGCTCGCGGACTCTCCGGTCTGCGCGCGCTAGATCCTCGAAGGCGGCTGCTCTGCAGCCACATCGCCTTCGCCTGGCCAACGCGTGACACCGTGACCAGCGCTCCCATGGCATCCGGCTCGGCGGTCGTCCCGAAGCCGTCGCTCCTCGCACGGGCGATCGGCTTCTTCTCCAGCACCGTCGGGCTCGTCATCAAGCTCGGGCTGCTGGGCGCTGGTGAACGCGCTCGCGCCGTGGGCGATCGCGATCCTGTTCGTCGACGGCAAGTGGTGGCGGCGATCGTCATCGCCGGCGCGACACTCGCGATCGACGCGGTCTACCTCGATGCCCGACCGGCGTCTCGTGCCGCTCAAAGTACCTGCTTGCCGGGGACGGTGTTCCTCGTCGCCTTCGTGGCGGTCCCGATCGTCTCGAACGTCAACATCGCCTTCACCAACTGGTCGACGCTGCACAACCTGACCAAGGACGAGGCAATCGTCGCGATCGAGGAGCGATCGCTCGTCGCGCCCGCCGACGGAGCGACCTACACCGCGACGCCCGCGAGGCACGACGGCGAGCTCGTGCTTCTGCTCAAGGAGGACACGACCGGCGATCTCTTCGTCGGAACGAGCGACGGTCTCCGAGACCGCTCGAACCGGGTTCCGTGACCGTCGAGAACGGCGCCATCGTTGCGTGCCGCGGGCTACGACGTGCTCAAGGGAACTGACCTCTTCCACGATCGACGCCGAGCTCAACGCGCTCAAGATCCCGACGGGGAAGGACACCTTCGTCAAGTCGGACGGGCTCACGATCGCCAACGAGGTCGTGCCGACCCTCGTCTACGACCCCGCGAACGACACGTTCAAGGACGTCGAGACCGGCACCGTCTACACGGACAACGGCGAGGGGGTCGTACAGAGTCGGCTGCGGGTGCCGATGCTCGAGCCGGGCTGGCGCACGCACGTGGAGCCTCCAGAACTTCAAGACGATCCTCACCGATCCGCTCATCCGCGATCCCTTCGTTCGCGTCTTCATCTGGACCTTCGTGTTCGCGTTCGTCTCCGTCCTCATCCAGTTCGCGATCGGGCTCTTTCTCGCCATCACGCTCAACAAACCCGGGCTGAAGCTGCGCCGGACCCAACGCGCGCTGCTCGTGCTGCCATTCGCAATGCCGGCGTTCCTGGTCGGTCCTCGTCTGGCAGGGGCTGCTGAACGACGAGTTCGGGATCGTCAACCAGACGCTCCGCATACGAGTATCCCGTGGCTCTTCGATCCGACCTGGGCGAAGGTGTCGTGCATCCTCGTCAACGTCTGGCTCGGCTTCCCGTACTGCTTCCTCGTCTGCACGGGTGCGCTGCAGGCGGTGCCCGACGGAGCTGACCGAGGCGGCACGCGTCGACGGCGCCGGCGCTCCAGGTCTTCCGCAAGGTGACGCTGCCGTTGCTCCTCGTCGCGACGGCGCCGCTCCTGATCGCGTCGTTCGCGTTCAACTTCAACAACTTCAACAACATCTACTTCCTGACGGGCGGCGGGCCGTATCAGGTCGAGCGAGACCGTCGCCGGCGCTGACGGACATCCTCATCAGCTACACGTACAAGATCGCCTTCCAGGCAGGCGGCGGCGCGCAGTACGGCGCTCGCCGCGGCGGTCTCGATCTTCATCTTCTTCATCGTCGCGGGCATCTCGGCGATCTCGCTTCTGGAAGACCAGAGCACTGGAGGAAATTCGATGACGGCGCTTGAGCACACGGAGGCAGTCGTCCGCGCGCGCGCTGCCGAGGCGACTCCGTGGTCGGCGTCCGATCTTCTCGTACCAACTGGTGGCGCTACCTCGTGAGCATCGCCGCGATCCTGTTCGCGCTGTTCCGATCGTCTGGGTCGTGTCGGCTGCGTTCAACCCCATCCCGTCGCTCACGCATCATGCTCTACGGCTGCTCGCCGTTCGCCGATCGAGAGCGCCGCGGAGCTCGGCCTGCAAGCCGGTGATGACGCTCGCCTCGAGATCATCGCGCGTGCAGCACCTGCAGGCCGGCGAGCGCGTCGGCTACGGCTTCACCTACGAGGCGGCGCGGGAGATGACCATCGGCGTGGTCGCCTGCGGCTACGCCGACGGCTACCCGCGCCACGCGCCGACCGGCACGCCGGTGCTGGTCAACGGCAAGCGCACGCGCACCGTTGGCCGCGTATCGATGGACATGATGTGCGTCGACATCAGCGACATCCCGGAGGCCTACGTCGGCACGCCGGTGACGCTCTGGGGCGAGGGCCTGTCCGGCGGACGAGGTCGCGGCGGCCGCAGGCACGGTGAGCTACGAGCTGCTGTGCGCGCTTGCGCCGCGCGTGCCGGTCGGCGAAGTTGCCTGAATGGCAAGGCAAAGACCGCCTACGTCTGCTCCGACTGCGGCGCGACGGCGCTGCAGTGGTTCGGCGCCTGTCCGTCCTGCGGCGCGCGCCGGCACGCTGACCGAAACGGTCGCCGAGCGCGGCGCGGTCGAGCGCTCGCAGGCGCGGCGCCGGCGCGGTGTCGCTGCGCGAGGTCGAGACGCGGGAGCTCGAGCGCCTGCCGACCGGCATCGGCGAGCTCGACCGCGCGCTCGGCGGCGGGCTGGTGGCCGGGCAGGTGGTGCTGCTCGGCGGCGATCCCGGCATCGGCAAGTCGACGCTGCTGCTGCAGGCGCTGGCCGCGCATGGGCGTCGACGCAAGACGCTCTACGTCACCGGCGAGGAATCGGCCGAGCAGGTCGCGCTGCGCGCGCGGCGCCTGGCGCTGGACGCGGCGCGGCGTGCGCCTGCATCGCCGAGATCCAGCTCGAGCGCATCGCTCGCCGCGCTCGAGGCGCAGCGGCCGCGAGTCGCGGTGATCGACTCGATCCAGACGCTCTGGTCCGAGGCGCTGCAGTCGGCGCCGGGCTCGGTGGCGCAGGTGCGCGAGTGCGCGGCGCAGCTCACGCGCCACGCCAAGCGCAGCCGGCACGGCGCTGTTCATCATCGGCCACGTCACCAAGGAAGGCGCGATCGCCGGGCCGCGCGTGCTCGAGCACATCGTCGACACGGTGCTCTACTTCGAGGGCGATCACGCACTCCAGCTTCCGCCTGGTGCGCGCGGTGAAGAACCGCTTCGGCGCGGTGAACGAGCTCGGCGTGTTCGCCATGACCGACAAGGGCCTGCGCGGCGGTCGCCAACCCGTCGGCGCCTGTTCCTGTCGCAGCACGAGAAGACCGGTCGCCGGCTCCTGCGTGCTGGCGACGCTCGAAGGCACGCGGCCGCTGCTGGTCGAGATCCAGGCGCTGGTCGACACCGCGCACACGCCCAATCCGCGCCGCCTGTCGGTCGGCCTGGAGCAGAACCGCCTCGCGATGCTGCTCGCGGTGCTGCACCGCCACGCCGGCATCGCGACCTGGGAGCAGGACGTGTTCGTCAACGCGGTCGGCGGCGTGCGCATCGGCGAGCCGGCGGCCGACCTCGCCGTTTGCCTGGCGGTCGTTTCTTCGCTGACGGACAGGCCGATTCCGGGCAAAGTCGCGGTGTTCGGCGAGAGTCGGCCTCGCCGGCGAAGTGCGCCCGGCGCCGCGCGGCCAGGAGCGCCTGAAGGAAGCCGCGAAGCTCGGCTTCGAGAAGGCGATCGTGCCGAAGGCCAACCAGCCGAAAGCGAAGATCGCCGGGCCTCGAGGTGCATCGCGGTGGAGCGCGTCGACCAGGCGGTCAGGTGCTGCGCAACCTGTGAAATCGTTGCGGTCCGGGCGGCGCGCAGGATTGGCCGGGCGTGAGCCTGCGCTTCGCGCACGCCGGCTACGCGGTATCGATCGCCGATCCGGAACGCAGCCGCGGCGACGCCGGACCGTCGACGGTGGTCGAGAGACGGCAGGCGCCAGACGCCTGTTCGTGCGCGCCTGACGTGGTCGTGCTCGCGCAGATCAGGCAATGGGTTGCCGCTGGAGCGGCGCGCGGGCTGCCCGATGCGCTCGCTCAACAACGCCGGCATCGGCAGCGGCGGCGCCAGTTCCTGAGCTGAAGCCGAGGATTTCGACCGCGTTACTCGCGGTCAACCTGAGGTACCTTTCTGTTGCTCTCGCAGGCTGTTGCTCGCGCATGGCGAACGGCAGGGTGGAGCGCGATTGTCAACCATCGCCTCGACCCGCGGCTTTCATGTCGGAGCCGGGCACGGGCTTACGCCGCGCCAAGGGCGGATCGTCGCGCTCACCCACGCCATGGCGATCAGCCTGCGGCGCGCTGGGCATCCGACGTTAACTCGGTCAGCCCGCGGCTGGATCGAGACGCGCGAGGAAGGTGGTGCACGGTCAGGCGCGACCGCAGCGGCGCGTCGGCCGTGTCGGCACGCCGGAGGCATCGCCGACGCCTGCTTCTACATCGCTCGAGCAGGCCGGCTTCGCGAAGCCGGCCAGAACCTGACGCATCGACGGCGGCATGACCGTCAAAATGATCTACGCGGACTAGACGGCAGGCGGGTTGCGCTCCAGGAAGGTGCCGCGCTGGTGCCAGTACGGGATAGGGCAGCGGCACCGCGCTCGCGGCGTCGAGCTTCGCGATCTGCGCCGGCGTCAGGTTCCAGCCGACCGCGCCGAGGTTCTGGCGCAGCTGCTCTTCGTTGCGCGCGCCGATGATCAGCGTCGCCACCGTCGGCCGCTGCAGCAGCCAGTTGAGCGCGATCTGCGGGACGCGTCTTGCCGGTCTCCTTCGCCACCGCGTCGAGCGCGTCGACGACGCGGTAGAGCGTGCTCGTCGGCACCTGCGGGCCCTTGTCGGCGACGATCTTGCTCTGCAGCCGGCTCGCCTCCGGCAGCGGCTGGCCGCGGCGGATCTTGCCGGTGAGGCGGCCCCAGCCGAGCGGGCTCCAGACCACCGCGCCGACGCTTCTGGTCGAGCGCGAGCGGCATCAGCTCCCATTCGTAGTCGCGGCCGACGAGCGAGTAGTAGGCCTGGTGCGCGACGTAGCGCGCGAGGCCGTAGCTTCTCCGACGACCGCGAGCGACTTCATCAGGTGCCAGCCGGAGAAGTTCGAGCAGCCGATGTAGCGGATCTTGCCCGGCGCGCACGAGGTCGTCGAGCGTGCCGAGCGCCTCCTCGACCGGCGTCAGCGCGTCGAAGCCGTGCAGCTGGTAGAGGTCGATGTAGTCGGTGCCGAGCCGCCGCAGGCTCGCCTCGACCGCGCTGCATCAGGTGGTGGCGCGACGAGCCGACGTCGTTCGGGCCCGGCGCCGCGCGGAAGCGTGCCCTTGGTGGAGATGATGCACCTGGTCGCGCCGGCCCTTGATCGCCTGGCCGAGGATCTCCTCGGCCAGGCCGTTCGAGTAGACGTCGGCCGAGTCGAACATGGTGAGCGCCGGCCTCGAGGCAGATGTCGACCAGGCGCGTCGCCTCGGCGACGTCGCTCGCGCCCCAGGCCTTGAAGAACTCGTTGCCGCCGCCGAAGGTGCCGGTGCCGAGGCTCAGCGCCGGGACCTTGAATCCCGAGCCGCCGAGCTGTCTGTATTCCATCAGCTGCTCTCCGTGATTTGCGGTCGCCGCGCGCATGCCGCTGCGCACCGCAGCCTCCGAGTGTAGGCGGGTATTCGGGGTCGAGTATAGTCCCCGGCGAGGAACACGCCGTTGTGATTTCGTTTCGCACGGCCGACTTCTGATGCGCCGGGCACGCAGGCGATGGTCGCGCGCTTTTCGGCGATGACGCGCGACCATTGCGAGGCTCCGGCAGGCCAGCTGATCGCGCTGCTTCAGCTCGCGATGGCAGGTGGCGGCGAGCTCTGTCCTGCGTCATCTGCTGGTGGTCGCCCTGCGCGCTGATCACGCAGGCGAGTCGAGCCGCGCTCGCCGGTCAGCGCTGCCGCGGTCGAACGCCCACTGCACCAGGCCGTCCGAGAAGCCGAGCATCGGGCAGGCCAGCGCGACGTTCTCCGCGTACTGCAGGTAGCAGGTGTAGATCGGCTGGTAGTCGTATTCGGGCGCGAGCGCCGGCGACGCAGCGTCTTGAGCTGGTGCGGCGCCGACCGCGACGATCACCGCGCCGAATTCCGTCTTGCAGCGCGCCGCAGGTCGCGGACCGGTGCGTCTGCAGCGCAGCCTCGCCGCCATGCGCGCGACGAACTCGCCGGCGGGCTCCGGGAACAGGCGCGACAGGTCGACGCTGCGGCAGCAGGAAGTCGCTGCGCGCTCCGCCGGCGCCGGCGATCGAATCGCGCAGCACGGCGGCGAATACCTGCGCCGAGGCCAGCTCGAGCGGCGTGTTGAGCGCCGAAACGCACAGCGGCCGCCAGACGTAGTGGCCCGATGCGCCGTTCTGGCCGTGCTGCTCGAGCAGGTTCGCGCACTGGAATGTCTTGCGGCAGCCGGAAGGACTGCGCTTCCGCAGTGAAATGAACGCGTGAAACGCACGCGCATCGGACGCGTCTCGCGCAGCGGAATCCTTCCGCGAGCACGCAGGATCCGGCAGCCGCGCCTGCGCAGCGGGAACCCGTCGCGCGTAGCGCAATTCGAGCGGCACGCGCAGCGACGGCGCTCTCCGGCACGCCGACCAGTATGCATCAGCCGGAACAGCTCGCGTGTAGGCGCCGACCAGGATGTGCTGGCCGTTGTCGAGCTCCGTGCCCTGCGAGACGACGCGCCGCGCCCGGCCGCCGGGAACCGGCCCGGATTCGAAGACGGTGACCGGAACGCCGCGCTCCGCCAGCGTCACTGCCGCCGCCATGCCGGCGTAGCCGGCGCCGACGACCGCTACGCGGCTGACCCATGTCTTCCAGGCGATCCAGAACTTGCGCAGCGGCGTGAGCGAGGTGCGCTGCGTGAGCACGCGGAAGCCGTCGCGCTCGATCTCCTCGAGCAGCGCGCGGTAGATCGCCGCCATGATCAGGCCGGGCCGCTGCGCGCTTGCGGTCGGCCGCGGGCAGGGCGCGGAAAGCCTCTCTCGTAGTGCGCGCGGGCGCGCTCGGCCTGGAACTGCATCAGCTGCGCGAAAGGCGTCGGTCTGCCGCATGCCGAGGATGTCCGCGGCGGGCACGCCGAACTTCTGCAGGTCCTCCATCGGCAGGTAGATGCGGTTCTTGCGCGCATCCTCGCCGACGTCGCGGATGATGTTGGTGAGCTGGAAGGCGATGCCGAGCGTCGTGCGCGTACTCGAGCGTGCGCGCGTTCGCGGTAGCCGAAGATGCCGGCGGCGAGCAGGCCGACCGACGCCGGCGACGCGATGGCAGTAGCGCTCGAGGCCCGGCCAGTCGAGGTAGCGCGTCTGGCGTGAGGTCCATCTCCATGCCGTCGATGATCTCGTTCAGGTGTCTCCTGCTCGATGGCGAAACTGCTCGATGAACGGCAGCAAGCGCCTGCGTCACCGGGTGGCTGCGGGTTCCCGGCGTACAGCTCGCCGACTTCCTGGCGCCACCAGGCGAGCTTGGTCGCGCGCGAGCTGCGCGTCGGAGGACTCGTCGACGACGTCGTCGACCTCGCGGCAGAAGGCGTAGAGCGCGGTGATCGCGCGCCGGCGCTCCGGCGGCAGGAACAGGAACGAGTAGTAGAAGCTCGAGCCGCTCGCCGCCGCCTTCTGCTGGCAGTACTCGTCCGGCGTCATACCGCCTTCAGAAGAAGCAGCGGCCAGTCGAACGGCGTTCAGCATCGGGCGGCGGCGGAACACGTCGTAGCCGGCGCGCTCGATCTTCTCGAGGATGCGCAGGCCGCCCTGCACCGTGATGTGCGGATCTCCAGGCCGACGCGGCCGGGCAGGAGCTGCCCAGAGCGGCGCCTTCCAGCATCAGCGTCGCGCGCTGCGCGTCGACTTGGAACGTGCATCAGCGCCTGCCAGGCGTCGTCGCAGAGCTGTCTGCCGCAGGTGCGCTCGCCGACGCCGAAGCGCGCCATCTCGTCCTGCGGCAGGTAGACGCGGCTGTCCTTGGCGTAGTCGATGCCCACGTCCTGCCAGAAGTTGATGAGCTGCAGCGCCGAGCAGATGGCGTCGGAGCGCGCGCAGGTTCTGAGTCAGTCGTTCGTTTGAACAGGTGCAGCAGCAGCCGGCCGACCGGGTTGGCCGAGCGCCGGCAGTAGTCGAGCACTTCGGCGAAGTCTGCATAGCGCTTCTTCGTCACGTCCTGCGCTGAAGGCGTCCAGCAGGTCGGCGAACAGCTGCAGCGGCAGGCCCATGTTCGCGCAATGACGCTGCGCCACGTCGTGGAACAGCGGACTCGACCGGCGTTCGTCCGATGACTGCATGCTCGCCGGTAGGCGCTCAGATTTGCGCAGCCGCACGTCGGGCGGATCGTCGCCCTCGTCGGCGAAGTCGTCCGCGCTGCGCGCGAAGCGGTAGATGACCTCGACCGGGCGCGCGCAGTCGGCGCGGGCAGCAGCAGCGACGCGACCGGGAAGTTCTCGTAATGGCCGACCGACACTTGGCGGAGATTATAATAGGCGTTGCTTTATAATACGTTGACTTTTTTTCGAAGCGAAGGTGGCGGAATTGGCAGACGCACCAGACTTAGGATCTGGCGCCGCAAGGCGTGTGGGTTCGAGTCCCTCCCTTCGCACCACATGACGAGCAGAGGAAACGAGGAATGGCGGTGCAACGTGGAAACACTAGGCACGCTGGAGCGGCGCGTGTCGATGTCGGTGCCGGCTGCGGAGATCGAGAAGCAGGTCGACGAGCGCCTGAAGAAGCTCGCGCGCAACGTGCAACATGCCGGGCTTCCGGCCCGGGCAAGGTGCCGATGAAGCTGGTGGCGCAGACCTACGGGCCGCAGGTGCGCTCCGAGGTGCTCGGCGACGCCGTGCAGAAGGCGTTCAGCGACGCGGTGAAGGAGGCGAACCTGAAGGTCGCCGGCTATCCGCGCATCGAGAAGAAGGACGGCGCGCGGACGACGCAGCGCTCGGAGTTCAGCGCCACCTTCGAGGTTTATCCCGAGGTGAAGGTCGGCGACATCTCGGCGACGACGCATCGAGCGGCCGCAGGTGACGGTCGACGACGCCGCGGTCGACACGCACGCATCGAGATCCTGCGCAAGCAGCGCACGCACGTTCGTCGCCGCCGAGCGCGCCGGCGCAGGACGGCGACCGGCTGACGGTCGACTTCGACGGCACGATCGACGGCGCAGCCCTTCGACGGCGGCAAGGCGCGCAGAACTTCGCGTTCGTGCTCGGCGAGGGCCGCATGCTGCCGGAGTTCGAGAGCGACGGCGCGCGGCATGAGCGCGGGCGAGAGCGAAGACCTTCGAGCTCAAGTTCCCCGACGACTACCACGGCAAGGACGTCGCGGGAAAGCAGGCGTCGTTCACGCTGCGAGGTCGAAGAAGGTCGAGGAGCCGAAGCTGCCCGAGCTCGACGCCGAGTTCGCCAAGCACGCTCGGCGTCGCCGACGGCGACGTCGCGAAGATGCGCAGCGAGATCCGCGCCAACGTCGAGCGCGAGGTGACGAAGCGCGTCGAGGCGCGGCGTCAAGGCGCAGGCGCTGCAGGCGCTGCTCGACGCGACGCCGATCGAGCTGCCGAAGTCGCTGGTCGCAGATGGAGTCGCAGCAGCTGGTCGAGCGCGCGTCGGCCGATCTGCAGGCGCGCGGCGTCAAGCCGGAGCAGGCTGCCGTTCGACGCCGGCAGGCGTTCGAGGCGACGCGCGAAGCGCCGCGTCGCGCTCGGGCTGATCATCGGCGAGCTGGCGCGCGCCGAAAACCTGCAGCCGAAGCCCGCCGAAGTGCGCGCGCTGGTCGAGCAGGAGGCGCAGAGCTACGAGAGTCCCGCCGAGGTAGTAAAATGGTTCTACATGCAGCCGCAGCGCTTGTCCGGAGATGGAAGGCGTCGCGCTCGGAAGCCAATGTCGTCAAGTGGGTTTTGTCGAAAGCGAAGGTGCGAGGACAAGGCCGATTGCCTTCGATGAGCTGATGGGCAGCAACGCATGAACTGGACAACAGCTGGAAGCTCGAGCGTGCGTCGAGTCCCGCAGGGCCTCGGGCTTGATCCCGATGGTCATCGAGCAGTCCGGGCGCGGCGAGCGCGCCTACGACATCTATTCGCGCCTGCTGAAGGAGCGCGTGGTGTTCCTGGTCGGGCCGGTCACCGAGATCACCGCCAACCTGATCGTCGCGCAGCTGCTGTTCCTCGAGTCCGAGAACCCGGACAAGGACATCTTCTTCTACATCAACTCGCCCGGCGGCTCGGTTTCCGCCGGCCTGGCGATCTACGACACCATGCAGTTCATCAAGCCCGACGTGTCGACGCTGTGCGTCGGCCAGGCGGCCAGCATGGGCGCGCTGCTGCTCGCGGCGGGCGACAAGGGCAAGCGCTTCTGCGCTGCCGAACTCGCGCGTCATGATCCACCAGCCGATGGGCGGCTTCTCAGGGCAGGCCTCGGACATCGAGATCCACGCCAAGGAAATCCTCTACCTGCGCGGCCGGCTGAACGAGATCCTGGCCAAGCACACCGGCAAGACCGTGGAGACCATCGCGCACGACACCGACCGCGACTTTTTCATGGGTGCCGAAGAAGCGGTAAAGTACGGCATCGTGGACAAGGTGCTGACGTCCGAGGAGAACGCGGCTAAGTGTCGGAAAAAGCGTCTTCGGGCGAGAAGCTCCTTTACTGCTCGTTCTGCGGCAAGAGCCAGCACGAGGTCAGCAAGCTCATCGCCGGCCCGTCGGTGTTCATCTGCGACGAGTGCATCGAGCTGTGCAACGACATCATCCGCGAGGAGACCGCCTCCGACAAGGGCGGCAAGGGCGCAGAAGTCCGACCTGCCGACGCCGCGCGAGATCCGCGACATCCTCGACCAGTACGTGATCGGCCAGGACCAGGCGAAGAAGATCCTCTCGGTCGCGGTCTACAACCACTACAAGCGGCTCAAGCACCTGTCGAAGAACGACGAGGTCGAGCTCGCCAAGTCGAACATCCTGCTGATCGGGCCGACCGGCTCGGGCAAGACGCTGCTCGCGCAGACGCTGGCGCGCCTGCTGAACGTGCCGTTCGTGATCGCCGACGCGACCACGCTGACCGAGGCCGGCTACGTCGGCGAGGACGTCGAGAACATCATCCAGAAGCTGCTGCAGAACTGCGACTACGACGTCGACAAGGCGAAGCGCGGCATCGTCTACATCGACGAGATCGACAAGATCTCGCGCAAGTCGGACAACCCGTCGATCACCCGCGACGTGTCGGGCGAGGGCGTGCAGCAGGCGCTGCTCAAGCTGATCGAGGGCACGATCGCCTCGGTGCCGCCGCAGGGCGGCCGCAAGCACCCGAACCAGGACTTCGTCCAGGTCGACACCACCAACATCCTGTTCGTCTGCGGCGGCGCGTTCGACGGCCTGGAGAAGATCGTGCGCAACCGCACCGAGAAGACCGGCATCGGCTTCGGCGCCGAAGTGAAGCAGCCCGAAGAACTCCAAGGCGACCTACGACCTGCTGAAGAGCGTCGAGCCGGAGGACCTGATCAAGTACGGCCTGATCCCGGAGTTCGTCGGCCGCCTGCCGGTGCTGGCGACGCTCGAAGAGCTCGACGAGCACGGCGCTGATCCAGATCCTGACCGAGCCGAAGAACGCGCTCATCAAGCAGTACCAGCGCCTGTTCCGCATGGAAGGCGTGGAGCTCGAGATGCGCACCCCGGCGCTCGGCGCGGTGGCCAAGCAGGGCGCTCGCGCGCAAGACCGGCGCGCGCGGCCTGCGCTCGATCCTCGAGCAGATCCTGCTCGACACGATGTACGAGCTGCCGACGCTGGAGAACGTCAGCAAGGTGGTGGTCGACGAGCCGATGGTGTCGCGCCGACGGCAAGCCGCTGCTGATCTACTCCGAACAGCCAGAAGGTTGCCGGCAGCGCTGGCTGAGCTGCCTGACAGTTTTCTGCCGCAGGTACTCACATGTCGTTACGGTTTCGCATTTGCAGCGTAACTGCGATGCGTGTAGCGCTCAAGTTCTTGACGTAGGCCAATCTAAATGTCCGAACCCGCTGCCTGCCATCCGACGCCGTCCAGTACCCGCTGCTGCCGCTGCGCGACGTGGTGGTGTTCCCGCACATGGTGATCCCGCTGTTCGTCGGCCGGCCGAAGTCCATCAAGGCGATGGAAACCGCGATGGAGGCCGGCAAATCGATCCTGCTGGTGGCGCAGAAGTCGGCGGCCAAGGACGACCCGGTCCGCGAGGACATGTACGCGATCGGCTGCGTCTCCAACATCCTGCAGATGCTGAAGCTGCCCGACGGCACGGTGAAGGTGCTGGTCGAGGGCGGCACGCGCGCGCGCATCGCGCGAGATCGTCGACCTGCGCACGCACTGGGTCGCCGAGGCGACGCCGATCGCCGGCCGAAGGCGCGCCGCGCGCCCGAAGTCGAGGCGATGCGCCGCGCGCTGCTGTCGGCGTTCGACCAGTACGTGAAGCTGAACAAGAAGATCCCGCCGGAGATCCTGACCTCGCTCGTCCGGCATCGACGAGGCCGGCCGCCTGGCCGACACGGTCGCCGCGCACCTGCCGCTCAAGCTCGAGCAGAAGCAGCAGGTGCTGGAGATGTTCGACGTCAAGGCGCGCCTCGAGCACCTGCTGTCGCAGCTCGAGACCGAGATCGACATCCTGCAGGTCGAGAAGCGCATCCGCGGCCGCGTCAAGCGGCAGATGGAGAAGAGCCAGCGCGAGTACTACCTGAACGAGCAGGTGAAGGCGATCCAGAAGGAGCTCGGCGAGGGCGAGGAGGGCGCCGACCTCGAGGAGATGGAGAAGACGCATCCGCACGGCGCACATGCCCAAGGACGCGCGCAAGAAGGCCGAAGCCGAGCTGAAGAAGCTCAAGCTGATGTCGCCGATGTCGGCGGAAGCCACGGTGGTGCGCAACTACATCGAGACGCTGGTCAACCTGCCGTGGCGCAAGAAGTCGAAGATCTCGCAAGCGACATCAAGGCGGCGCAGGAGATCCTCGACAAGGACCACTACGGCCTGGAGAAGGTGAAGGAGCGCATCGTCGAGTACCTGGCGGTGCAGACGCGCGTCGACAAGATGAAGGCGCCGATCCTGTGCCTGGTCGGCGCGCCCGGCGTCGGCAAGACCTCGCTCGGCCAGTCGATCGCGCAGGGCGACCAACCGCAAGTTCGTGCGCATGTCGCTCGGCGGCGTGCGCGACGAGGCCGAGATCCGCGGCCATCGCCGCACCTACATCGGCTCGATGCCGGGCAAGATCCTGCAGAACATGACGCAAGGTCGGCGTGAAGAACCCGCTGTTCCTGCTCGACGAGGTCGACAAGATGGGCGCGGACTGGCGCGGCGATCCGTCGTCGCGCGCTGCTCGAGGTGCTCGACCCGGAGCAGAACAACACCTTCACCGACCACTACATCGAGGTCGAGTACGACCTGTCGGAGGTGATGTTCGTCGCCACCGCGAACACGCTCAACATCCCGCCGCCGCTGCTCGACCGCATGGAAGTCATCCGCCTCTCGGGCTACACCGAGGACGAGAAGGTGAACATCGCGATGCGCTACCTGCTGCCCAAGCAGATGAAGGACGACCGGCCTGAAGGACGGCGAGCTGTCGGTGTCCGAGCCGGCGATCCGCGACATCGTGCGCTACTACACGCGCGAAGCCGGCGTGCGCGCGCTGGAGCGCGAGATCTCCAAGATCTGCCGCAAGGCGGTGAAGCAGCTGCTGACCGACAAGAAGCGGCGACGACGAGCGGCAAGGCGCACCGCATCACGCGTCACGCCGAAGAACCTCGACAAGTTCCTCGGCGTGCGCAAGTACAGCTTCGGCATGGCCGAGAAGCAGAACCAGGTCGGCCAGGTCACCGGCCTCGCCTGGACCGAGGTCGGCGGCGAGCTGCTGACGATCGAGGCGGTGACCATGCCCGGCAAGGGCAAGACCATCACCACCGGCAAGCTCGGCGACGTGATGCAGGAGTCGATCCAGGCGGCGCTGTCGGTGGTGCGCACGCGCTCGCGCAAGCTCGGCGTGAAGGAGGACTTCTACCAGAAGAACGACATCCACATTCACCTGCCGGAGGGCGCGACGCCGAAGGACGGCCCGAGCGCCGGCATCGGCATCGCCACCGCGATGGTGTCGGTGCTGACCGGCATCCCGGTGCAGCGCGGACGTCGCCATGACCGGCGAGATCACGCTGCGCGGCGAGGTGCTGCAGATCGGCGGCCTGAAGGAGAAGCTGCTCGCGGCGCACCGCGGCGGCATCAAGACCGTGATGATCCCGGAAGAGAACGTGAAGGACCTGGTCGAGATCCCGGACAACGTCAAGAACAAGCTCGAGATCATGCCGGTGAAGTGGATCGACAAGGTGCTCGAGATCGCGCTCGAGCGCCAGCCCGAGCCGCTGCCCGAGCCCGACGACGCGGCGCCGATCCCGCCCAAGCCCGACGACCAGACCGGCGCCGGTCACCACGCACTACGAGCGTGAACAAGGCCGATCTCATCGACCAGATCGCGCAGGCGGCGGAGATTTCCAAGTCGGCCGCCGAGCGCGCGGTGGACGCGCTGGTCGGCGCGGTGAAGTCGAGCCTGCGCAAGGACGAGATGGTGACGCTGGTCGGCTTCGGCACCTTCTACGCCGGCAAGCGCGCGGCGCGCACCGGCCGCAACCCGCGCACCGGCGAGGCGCTCGACATCAAAGCGGCGCGCGTGCCGAAGTTCCGTGCTGGCAAGGCCCTCAAGGACGCTATAAACTAGCGCCCCTTTGCTGTACGGGTGCTTAGCTCAGCTGGTAGAGCGTCGCCCTTACAAGGCGAATGTCGGCGGTTCGATCCCCTCAGCACCCACCAGCAAGCACGCAGAAGGAGCGGTAGTTCAGTTGGTTAGAATACCGGCCTGTCACGCCGGGGGTCGCGGGTTCGAGTCCCGTCCGCTCCGCCAACTTTCCTAGTCGAATTTGAGCCGCAGATCGGCGATCGTGCGCTTCCACGCGTCGAGCTGATCGCGCATCACGGCCGCCATTTGCTCTGGGCGTCGATCCGGCGCCCTCGAAGCCCTGGTTGTCGAGCTGCGTCTTGATCTCCGGCCGCTTGAGCGCCGCGTTGGTCTCGCGCGAGAGGCGCTCGACCATGTCCTTCGGCATCTTCGCCGGGCCGACGAAGCGCGATCCACGGGTTGACGGGGAACGGCGGGAGGCCGGCCTCGACCATCGTTGGGACTTCGGGGAGCAGCGGGCTTCTCGAATCGAGCGTGGTCGCGAGCGCTCGGAGTTTCCCGTCCTTCACGTGCGGTACCAGCGTCCCCGAGATGAACATCAGCTGCAGCCGGCCGCTCATGAAGTCGTTCAGGGCGAGCGCCTCGCCTTTGTAGTTGATGGGGTGCATGTCGAGGTTCGCGAACGACGCGAGGAGCGCCGGCCCCATCATGCTGGTGGCGTTGGCGCTGCCATAGTTCAGCTTGCCCGGATTCGCGCGCGCGTAGTCGATGAACTCCTCGCGCGTTCTTCGCCGGCAGGCTCGGATGGACGGTGAGGAAGAACGAAAGCTTGCCGACCGAGGAGATCGGGGTGAAGTCGGCCAGCGGATCGAACGTCAGGTTCTTGCGGATGTTCGGCGTCGCCGAGAGCACCGTGTAGGACACCGAGGAAGAGCGTGTAGCCGTCGGGCGCTGACCTGGCGACGTGATCGGCGGCGATGGCGCCGTCCGCACCCGGGCGGTTTTCCACGACCACCGGCTGGCCGAGGCTTTGCGACATCGGCACGGCGATGATCCTGCCGACCACGTCGAGCGCGCCGCCGGCCGGAAAGGGCGCCACCATCCGGATCGGCTTCGACGGGTATTGCGCCAGCGCCGCGCTCGCGGCGAGCATGCGGCGAGAAATCCCAGCAGCGTTCGAAAGGCTCGCATCGATATCCCTCTCTGCAACGCGGAAAAGTGTACGCCTTCCCCAGGTACAATTCGCGTCCCATGTTCGATCTCGTCTACAAGCACAAGCGCATCGTCCAGGTCATCCTCGCGCTGATGACGATCCCGTTCGCCATCTGGGGCATCGAGTCCTACACGCGCGTCGCCGGCGGGCGCGACACGGTGGCCACGGTGAACGGCATCGAGATCACCCAGCGCGAGCTCGACGAGCGGATGGCCGAGCAGCTCGAGCAGGTGCGGCGAGCGTTCGGCAGCCAGGTCGATCGCGTCGACGCTCGATACCCCCGAGGCGCGGCGCGCTGTGCTCGACGGGCTGATCGCGCAGCGGCTGGTGCTGAGCGAGGCGGCGCGGCGCCATCTGCTTCATGAGCAAGGCGCGCGGTGATCGACGCGATCGCGGAGCGCGCCCGAGTTCCAGGAGAACGGGCAGTTCTCCGCGGCGCGCTATTCGGCGTACCTCGGCCAGCCGCAGCACCACCGACCAGCGCTATGTCGCGGAGCTGCAGACGCAGCTGCCGCTCGCGCGCCTGGTGAACACGCGTCGCCGACGCGGCGATCGCGCCGCGCACGGTGGCGAGCGCGGCTGCTCGCGCTCGAGGCGCAGAAGCGCGAGGTCTCGGAGGTGCGCATCTTCGGCCAGCAGTTCCTCTCGCAGACCGGCGTCGACGAGACGCAGATCAAGGCCTACTACGACGCCAATCCCGGCGAGTTCCGCTCGCCCGAGCGGGTGCGCGCCGAGTACGTGATGCTGACGCGCGGACGGCCTGGCGCGGCAGGAGCCGGTCACCGAGGCCGGAGCTGAAGGCCGCCTACGAGCAGCGCGCGTCCCAGTTCAGCGTCGCCGAGAGCCGCAGCGCTCAGCCACATCCTGGTCAAGACCAAGGACGAGGCGGAGAAGATCCTCGCCGAGGCGCGCAAGACGCCCGGCGCGCTTCGCCGAGCTGGCGAAGAAGCATTCGCTCGACACCGGCTCGGCGGAGAAGGGCGGCGACCTGGGCGTGGTGGGCAAGGAAGCGCTCGACGCGAAGCTCGCCGAAGCGGTGTTCGCGATGAAGCAGGGCGAGATGCGCGTCGCCGAGAGCCAGTTCGGCTTCCACGTGCTGCGCGTCACCGCCGTGCAGGGCGGCAAGGCGCGCAGCCTGGAGGAGGTGCGCAAGGAGCTGACCGCCGAGCTCTCGAAGCAGAAGGGCGCGCGCAAGTTCGCCGAGGCGGGCGAGGCCTTCAGCAACATGGTCTACGAGCAGCCCGACAGCCTCAAGCCGGCCGCCGAGCAGCTTCAAGCTGCAGGTGCAGACCACCGGCTGGATCGCCAAGTCCGCGCGCCAGGAGCTGGGCGCGCTCGACAACCCGAAGCTGCTCGCGGCGCTGTTCTCCTCCGACGCGCTGAAGGACAAGCGGAACACCGACGCGGTGCGAGGTGGCGCCCGGCGTCGCTGGTCGCGGCGCGCGTCATCGAGCACCGTCCCGAGGAGCAGCTCAAGTACGACGAGGTCAAGGCCGCCGTCGGCGAGATGCTGCGCCGGCGCGCCGCGGCCGCGCTGGCGCAGAAGGACGGCGAGGCGAAGCTCGCGCGAGCTGCAGAAGGGCGAGCGATGCCGGGCTGAAGTGGAGCCCGGCCGCGCACGGTTTCGCGCCGCGAGGCGCAGGGCATGCCGCAAGATGCGCTGCAGCGCGGTCGTCTCCGCCGATGTAGCGACGCTGCCCGCCTACGTCGGCGTCAGCTTCCCGGAGGGCTACCTGCTGCTGCGCGTCTCGAAGGTGATCGAGGCCGAGGCGAAGGAGGCCGATCCCGCAGACCGCGGCGCGCATCGGCGGCGCTATACGGCCGCTCGCAGTACGAAGCCTACGTCGGCAGCCTGCGCGCGCGCGGCGACGTCGAGATCAATCCGGCGAATCTGGAGAAGAAGTAGCGTCAGGCTGCCGGCCATGACGTGGCTGAAGCCCGCGTCGACGTAGAGGATCTCGCCGGTGACCGCCGCGGCGAGGTCGGACAGCAGGAACGCCGCCGCATTGCCCACGTCCTCGGTCGTCACGTTGCGCCGCAGCGGCGCGTGCTCCTCGACGAACTTGAGGATCTTGCCGAAGCCGCCGATGCCCGCCGCGGCGAGCGTCTTGATCGGGCCCGCCGAGATGCCGTTGACGCGGATGCCGCTGCGGCCCGAGGCTCGCCGCCAGGTAGCGCACCGACGCTTCGAGGCTCGCCTTGGCGAGGCCCATGGTGTTGTAGTTCGGCACCGACGCGCACCGCGCCGAGGTAGGTCAGGGTCAGCAGCGGCACGCATTCTTGCCGAGCAGCGGCAGCGCCGCCTTGGCGAGCGCGGCAAAGCTGTAGGAGCGAAATGTCGTGCGCGATGCGGAATGCCTCGCGCGTCGAGTCCGTCGAGGAAGTCGCCGGCGATCGCTTCGCGCGGCGCGAAGGCGATGGCGTGCACCAGCCCGTCCAGCCGGCCCCAGCTGGATTTCAGTTGCTGGAACAGAGACTCGATTTCGGCGTCGCTGGCGACGTCGCAGGGCACCGCGAGCTTCGAGCCGAACTCCGCCGCCATGTCCGTGACGCGGTCCTTGAAGCGCTCGTTCTGGTAGGTGAAGCGCGAGCTCGGCGCCCTCGCGGTGCGCCGCCTTGGCGATGCCGTAGGCGATCGAGCGGTTGCAGAGCAGGCCGGTGACGAGGATCTTCTTTCCGGAGAGCAGCGACATCGGCGGATTATACTGGCGCGCATGCGCATCGTTCTGCTATCTTCCATCGCTGTTTTCTGGCGGGATGCGAAGGCGTCTGGAACGATCCTTATCCCGCGTCGGAGCGCGGACAGAACATCCTGTACTCGGTGTTCGCCGAGCGACCGAAGCACCTCGACCCGGTGCAGTCCTACGCCGAGCGACGAAGCGCGCGTTCACGCGGCAGATCTACGAGCCGCCGCTGCAGTACCACTACCTGAAGCGTCCCTACGAGCTGATTCCGCTCACGGCGGTGGAAATTCCGAAGCCGCGCGAGATCGAGGGCGGGCGCTTCACGGTCTACGAAATCCGCATCCGGCCGGGCATCAAGTACCAGCCGCATCCCGGCTTCGTCGACAGAGAATCTTTCTCTCGACCGGAAGAAGATCGAATCGCTGAAGAGTCCCTATGAGCCTGCCGCTGGCGACGCGCGAGCTGACCGCGGACGACTACATCTACCAGATCAAGCGCCTCGCGCATCCGCGACTGCATTCGCCGATCTTCGGCCTGATGGCCGAGTACATCGTCGGCCTGAAGGAGTACGCGGAACACGCTCGAAGGCCGCGGACCGCGGCGGCTGGCTCGACCTGCGCGAGCATCCGCTGAAGGGCGTCGAGCGCGTCGACGCGCACACCTACCGCGTCCGCATCAAGGGGCAGCTATCCGCAGTTCGTCTACTGGCTGGCGATGCCGTTCTTCGCGCCGATGCCCTGGGAGGCGGAGCAGCTTCTTCGCGCAGCCGGGCATGGCGGAGAAGAACTTCACGCTCGACTGGTGGCCGGTCGGCACCGGCGCCTACATGCTCTCCGAGAACGATCCCGAACTCGCGCATGGTGCTCGACGCGCAATCCGAACTTCCGCGGCGAGCCCTATCCGCCGGAGGGCGAGCCGGGCGATCGCGAGCGCGGCCTGCTCGCCGACGCGGGCAAGACCGTGCCGTTCATCGACCGCGTCGTCTATCACGCGCGAGAAGGAAGGCATTCCGCTACTGGAACAAGTTCCTGCAGGGCTACTACGACACCTCCGGCATCAGCTCCGACAACTTCGACCAGGCGGTGCGCGTCTCGCATCGAGGGCGAGCCGGCGCTGACGCCGGAGATGGAGGCGCAGCGGCATCCGGCTCGACACCTCGGTCGCGCCGACGATCGTTCTACCTCGGCGTCAACTGGCTCGACCCGGTGGTCGGCGGCAACTCGCGAGCGCGCGCGCGCAAGCTGCGCCAGGCGCTCGTCGATCGCGGTCGACTGGGAGGAGTATCATCTCGATCTTCGCCAACGGCCGCGGCGTGCGCCGCGCAGGGCCCGCTCGCGCCGGGCATCTTCGGCTACCGCGAGGGCCGGGACGGCATCAACCCGGTGGTCTACGAATGGAAGGACGGCAAGCCGCAGCGCAGGCCGATCGAGGCGGCGAAGAAGCTGCTCGCCGAGGCCGGCTATCCCGACGGGCGCGACGCGAAGACCGGCCAGCCGCTGGTGCTCTACCTCGACACCGTGGCAGCGCGGCCCGGGCGACAAGCGCGGCGTTCGACTGGTACCGCAGGCAGTTCGCCAAGCTCTCGATCCAGCTCGAGATCCGCGACCACCGACTGGAACCGCTTCCAGGAGAAGCTGCGCAAGGGCAGCACGCAGCTGTTCATCCTCGGCTGGAACGCCGACTATCCCGGATCCCGGAGAACTTCCTGTTCCTGCTGCACGGCCCGCAGAGCCGCGCGAAGAACCAGGGCGAGAACGCCGCCAACTACGTCGAACCCGGAGTACGACGCGCCTGTTCGAGCAGATGAAGAACATGCCGAACTCGCCCGAGCGCCAGCAGCATCATCGACCGCATGGTCGACATCGCCCGCGCGCGACGCGCCCTGGATCTGGCGGCTATCCACCCGAAGAACTACAGCCTGCGCCACTCCTGGCTGCGCAACGACAAGCCGAACGAACATGGCGCGCAACAAGCTCAAGTACCTGCAGCGTCGACCCGGCGAAGCGCGCGAGACTGCGCGCGCCGAGTGGAACCGGCCCGGTGCTCTGGCCGCTGGTCGGCGCTGTTCGCTGCTGCTGCGTCGCTGCCGTCGTGCCGGCGATCCGCGGCTACCGCCGGCGCGAGCGCATGGCGGCGCAGGCCGGCGGCCTAGATGCTCGCCTACATCGTCCGCCGGGTGCTGTACGCGATCCCGATCCTGATCGGGGTGAACCTGCATCACCTTCGCGCTGTTCTTCGTCGTCAACACGCCCGACGACATGGCGCGCATGCAGCTCGGCGCGAAGCGCGTGACGCCCGAGGCGATCGAGAAGTGGAAGGCCGAGCGGGGCTACGACAAGCCGCTGCTGTGCAACGGCGACAGCGCGGCTTGGCAAAGGCCACCGACACGATCTTCTTCGAGAAATCGGTGCGGCTCTTCGTCTTCGATTTCGGCGCTGCCGAGGACCAGCGCGACATCGGCCACGAGATCCGCACGCGCATGTGGCCGAGCCTGGCGCTCGCGCGTGCCGGTGTTCCTGGTCGGCCTCGCGGTGAACATCACCTTCGCGCTGGTCATGGCGTTCTTCCGCGCCACCTACCTCGATTTCTGGGGCGTGGTGCTGTGCGTGGCGATGATGTCGATCTCGACGCTGTTCTACATCATCGGCGGCCAGTACCTGGTCTCGAAGCTCTGGCACCTGGTGCCGATCTCCGGCTACGCCGGCGGCGTCGACGCGGCGAAGTTCCTGGTGCTGCCGGTCGCTGATCGGCGTGATCGGCGGCATCGGCTCGGGCGGCCGCTGGTACCGCACGCATCTTCCTCGAGGAGATGGGCAGGGACTATGTGCGCACCGCGCGCGCCAAGGGCCTGGCGGAGACGGCGGTGCTGTTCCGCCACGTGCTGAAGAACGCGCATGATCCCGATCCTCACCGGCGTGGTGGTGGTGATCCCGCTGCTGTTCATGGGCAGCCTGCTGTCGGAGTCCTTCTTCGGCATCCCGGGCCTCGGCAGCTACACCATCGACGCGATCCAGGCGCAGGACTTCGCCGTGGTGCGCTCGATGGTGTTCATCGGCTCGGTGCTCTACATCGTCGGGCTGCTGCTCACCGACATCTCCTACACGCTGGTCGATCCGCGCATCCGGCTGCGAATAGCGTGCCGGTCCGTCGCCTCGCCACTGATGCGCTGGTCTGGCTGCTGCGTCGCTGCGGCGGTCGGCTCTCGCGCTGCTACTGCCGCCGCCAGCCGCACCTCGCCGCGCCGTGGACGCGCGTGTTCGCCAGCCGGGCGGCGGTCGCCTCGCTGGTCGTGCTGTCCTGTCTACCTCGTCGATCGGCCTGCTCGATTCGCTGCACTTCCGGCCGGCGCTCGAGGGCAAGGCCGGCGAAGGGCGCGGCCGTACTCGACGCGAGGTGCTGTCGGTGCTCGACGTCGCGCTGGCGCAGCTGCGCGAGCGCCGCGAGAAGACCTATTCGGCGCCGCTCGCGACGCGCCTCTACGCCAAGGAGACAGATCGAGCTGCCGGACGGCAAGCAGATGCGCGGATTTCCCGCGCCTGCGCTACGGCGGCGCGCATCTCAAGGACGAGGCGGACTGCGCGGCGAGACATCGTCGCCAGCGCATCGGGCTCGGGCTGCTCGGCTGCCGCGGTCGCGTGTTCGCTGCTGGTCGCTGTCGCCGTGCGGCACGCTTGCAGCGACGGCGGCCGAGCGTGCCCTGGCGCGCGGCGCGGCGCCGCGCTCGCGCGTGCATCGCTCGCGCTGGCGCTGCCGGTCGCTGCGCTGCTCGCGCGCGACTACCACGTGCTCGGCACCGACAAGGTCGGGCAGGACGTGCTCTACCTGGCGCTGAAGTCGCATCCGCACCAGCCTGGTCATCGGCACGCTCACCACGCTGGTGCTGCTGCCGCTCGGCATCGCGCTCGGCATCATGGCGGGCTACTTCAAGCGGCTGGGTCGACGACGTCATCCAGTACGTCTACACCACGCTCAACTCGATTCCCGGCGTGCTGCTGATCGCCGCCGTCGGTGCTGATGATGCAGGTCGTCATCGACCGGCAACGCGGACTGGTTCCCGACCGCGGCGCAGCGCGCCGACTTCCGCCTGCTCGTGCTGTGCGCGATCCTCGGGCTGACCAGCTGGACCGGCCTGGCGCGGCTGCTGCGCGGCGAGGCGCTCAAGCTGTCGCAGCTCGAGTACATCCAGGCGGCGCATGCCTTCGGCGTGCGCGACGCGCGCATCCTCGGCGCGCCACATCCTGCCCAACGTGGCGCACATCGTGATCATCGCGCTGGTGATGGATTTCTCCGGGCTGGTGCTGGCCGAGGCGGTGCTGTCCTACGTCGGCGTCGGCGTCGATCCGTCGACCACCAGCTTCGGCACCATGATCAACGCCGCGCGCCTGGAGATGGCGCCGCGAGCCGATCGTCTGGTGGTCGCTGGCGGCGGCGTTCGTCTTCATGTTCGTGCTGGTGCTCGCGGCCAACCTGTTCGCCGACGCGGTGCGCGACGGCTTCGATCCACGCGTGCAGGGTAGTGACCGTGCCGGTATGACCCTGCAAGTCGACAGAGCCTGCGTACCGTGCTCGACAGCGCGCGGCGGGCGCGTGCGCGCGGTCGACGGCATCGACTTCGAGCTGCGCAAGGGCGAGATGCTTCGCGCTGGTGGGCGAGTCGGGCTGCGGCAAGTCGATGACCGCGCTGTCGCTGATGCGGCTGCTGCCGGAGGCCGGGCCGCATCGCCGGCGGCAGCGTCGAGCCTGGACGGACATCGACCTGCTCGCGCTGCCGGAAGCGGCGATGCGCGCGGTGCGCGGCCGGCGCGTGGCGATGATCTTCCAGGAGCCGGCGACGGCCTCAATCCGGTGCTGACGGTCGGGCGACCAGATCGGCGAGGTGATCGAGCGTCACACCGAGCAGCAGGGATGCGCGGCGCGAAGCGCGCGCTCGAGCTGCTGCGACGCGGTCGGCATCGCCGATCCCGAGCGCCGCTGCGACGAGTATCCGTTCCAGCTCTCCGGCGGGCTGAAGCAGCGCGTGATGATCGCCATGCGCGCTCGCCGGTCGAGCCCGAGGTGCTGATCGCCGACGAGCCGACCACCGCGCTCGACGTCACCATCCAGGCGCAGATCCTCGACCTGCTGGCGAAGCTGCAGGCCGAGCGCGGCATGGCGATGCTGCTCATCACCCACGACCTCGGCGTCGTCGCGCAGATGGCGCACCGCGTCGCGGTGATGTACGCGGGCGAGATCGTCGAGGTCGCCGATCGCGAACGCCTTCTTCGCGCGCGCCGCAGCATCCCTATTCGCAGAAGCTGTTCGCGGCGCTGCCCGGCCGCAGGCGCGGCGCGGCGAGCTCGCGGTGATCCGCGGCCAGGTGCCGCCGCTCGACCAGCGCGTTCAACCACTGCCGCTTCGCCGACCGCTGCGATTTCGCCTTCGACCGCTGCCGCATCGAAGCGCCGAAGCTGACTCGAGCCGCGTCAGCGGGCAGCTCGTCCGCTGCCACCTGCGCGGAGACGGATGCGGCCGCGCCGCATCGCGGAAGCGTCTGCAACAGGAGCACGCTGCTGGTTCTGCAAGCCAGAAGTCCGCTGCTGCTCGAGGTCGAAGGACCTGCAAGGTCCACTTTCCCGATCCGCCGCGGGCATCTTCCAGCCGCACCGTCGGCTACGTGAAGGCGGTCGACGGCGTGTCGCTCGAGCTGCGCGCCGGGCGCACGCTCGCGCATCGTCGGCGAGTCGGGCTGCGGCAAGACCACCGCTCGGCAAGGCGCTGCTGCAGCTCATCGCGCCGACCGCAGGCGCGCGTTGTGTTTCGAGAGGAACTGATCTCTGGACACAGCAGCGCGCGAGCTGCGGCCGATTCGCGGCGCGATGCAGATCATCTTCCAGGACCCCTACGCGTCGCTCAATCCGCGGATGCGGGTGGCGGAGATCCTGCTCGAGGGCATGCGCAGCCTGGAGGTCGGCGGCGAACGACGCCGAAAGATCTGTCCAGCTGCGGAGCTGCTTGAGCGAGGTCGGCCTGCCGCCGGAGTCGCTGGATCGCGCTACCCGCACGAGTTCTCGGGCGGGCAGCGCCAGCGCATCGCCATCGCCCGCGCGCTGGCGGTCGAGCCCGAAGCTGATCGTCTGCGACGAGCCGACCAGCGCGCTCGACGTCTCGGTGCAGGCGCAGATCCTGAACCTGCTGCGCTCGCTGCAGGAGCGCCTCGGCATCGCCTACCTCTTCATCACCCACAACATCGCGGTCGTCGACTACCTCGCCGCACGAGGTGGCGGTGATGTACCAGGGCAGGATCGTCGAGCGCGGCACGGTCGACGCGGTGCTGCGCGCGTCCGCGGCACGCGTACACGCGGACAGCTGCTCGTCTGCGGTGCCTAGACAGCGTGAGGACTTAACCGCGGTGCGTGTCTTGCACCGTTCTTGCCGGCTTGGCTTCTGGTGCGCGGCTTGCCCTTGGCGCGGGCGCGCGGACCTCGAGCGTCAGCTTCTGCCCGGCGTCGACCTTGGTGACGCCGGGTTCCAGCGCGTGATGTCGTCGGCCGCGACGCTCGTAGCGCTTGGCGATCGAGGCCAGGGTGTCGCCCGGCTTGATCGGTATGGAACGACGCGCGCTGATCGCGACCGGGATCGGCGGCGCGTACATGATGCGGCAGCTTGCTGCATGGTCGCGCGGCCGCGGCGTTCGATCGGCACCACCAGCAGGGTCGGCACGGTCGCTGGTGCGCGCCGCGATGCCGTTCACTTCCTTCAGCTGGGCGACGCGTCATGCCGTGCTTCTTGGCGATCGACTCGAAGGTCTCGCCCTTCTTCGGCGTGGTAGGTCTTCCAGGAGACCAGCGACTTCGTCGTCGTGCTTCGCGAGGTTGTCGTGGAACACGTCGACCTTGTCGGCGGGCAGCACGATGCGCGGCGTGCACCGCGGCGCGGATCAGCGGCCGGCTGAAGCCCGGGTTGAGCGCGATGAACTCCTCGACCGGCATCTCGGCGAGCTTGGCGGCGAGCTGCACGTCGATGTCGCGCAGCCTGGTCGTACGGTGGCGAAGTAGGGCTCGTTCGGGATCGGCGTCGAGCGTCGATGCCGAACGTCGCCGGGTTGGCGATGATGTTCTTCAGCGCCTGCAGCTTCGGGCATGTAGTTGCGCGTCTCCGGCGGCATCTTCAGGCTCGCGTAGTCGGTCGGCTTGCCGGCGGCGCGGTTCTTGGCGATGGCGCGCGCCACGGCGTTCTCGCCCCAGTTGTAGGAGGCGAGCGCGAGGTGCCAGTCGCCGTGCATCTCGTAGAGCGTCGGTCAGGTAGTCGAGCGCCGCGGTGGTGGAGTCGACGATGTCGCGCCGGCCGTCGTACCACCAGTTCTGCTTCAGGTCGTAGCGCTTGCCGGTGCCGGGGATGAACTGCCACAGGCCCGAGGCGTGCGCGCGCGAGTAGGCCATCGGGTTGAACGCGCTCTCGACCATCGGCAGCAGCGCGAGCTCGGTCGGCAGGCCGCGCTTCTCGATCTCCTCGACGATGTGGAAGAGGTAGAGGCGGCTGCGGTCGAACATGCGCTGCAGGTATTCCGGGCGCGCCGCGTAGTAGGCGGTCTTGCCGCTGCACCAGCGGGCTGTCGATGTCCGGCATGGCGAAGCCCTGCCGGATGCGCTGCCAGAGGTCGTGCGGCGCGGACGGTGCGGTCGACCTTCGGCAGGGCCGCGCAGCTTCGGCGATCGCCAGGCGCTCGCCGTCGAACGGCGCGCGGGCGCGGCGCCGCCGGCGCGCGACGCGGGGCTGGCGCGGCGGCCGGCGGCGGCGCGTCCTGGAGCCGGGATCGGGCGACGTGCCGGCGTGCGTCGGCTTCCGGAGCGTGAGGCGTCGAGGCACAGCCGTGCGAGCAGGCAGCGCCGAATGCGCAGGAGCGCGCGCGACTCTCAAAACTGGTTCTTCCAGTCGCGGATCGCGGCGAACACCCGCACCGGATCGGCGACGCGCTTGCCGAGGTACTTTGTTGGCCGACTCGATCACCGCCGGCTCGAGGCAGCGCAGGAACGGGTTGGTCGCCTTCTCCTCGCCGAGCCGGCTGGGCAGCGTCGGCTTGCCCGCGGCGCGCAGCTTGCGGTCGCGCGCCTCGCGCTCGCGCGAGCGCGCTGTTGCCCGGCTCGACCGCCTTGGCGAAGCCGATGTTGGCGAGCGTGTACTCGTGGCCGCAGTACACCTTCGTGTCGTCGGGCAGCGCGCGCGAGCTTCTGCGAGCGACGCGTACATCTGCTCGGCGGTGCCTTCGAACAGGCGTCCGCAGCCGCAGGCGAAGAGCGTGTCGCCACAGAAAAGCGACGCCTGCTCCATAATAGGCAATGTGCGCGCGCGTATGACCGGGGATGTCGAGCACCGGAAAAATTCACGCCGAGTTCCGGAATGGCGCACGCGGTCACCTTCGGCGACGGGCTGGGTGAGCGTCGGGATCGGCTCGTTGCTTCGGCCCGTAGACCGGCACGTCGAAGCTGCGGCGCAGCTCGGCGATGCCGCCGACGTGGTCGGCGATGGTGGTGCGTGGCGAGGATCGCGGCGAGCGCGAGCTTCTCGCGCGCAGATAGTCGAGCACCGGCCGCGCCTCGCCGGGATCGACCACCGCGGCGTGGCTGGCGTTGCGCAGCGTCCAGACGTAGTTGTCCTTGAACGCGGCGACCGGAACGATCGACAGCGAAGCCTGGAGCATGAGTCGATATTCCTTCGTGCATAACGGCGCGCAGAAGTATAACGGCGGCGGACGCTCGTCGCTTTCAGGGTGGCTTTCCACGCCCCAGGGCGCCTACGTCCTCGGCTGGGAGCTGGCCCAGTTTGACAGCGCGGTTGATGACGTGTTCGGTTTCCGGGCAGTACAGGTCGGCCTGCCCGAAGTCGACTTTCTGCGACAGAACCGCATCCCGTTCCGCTTCTCGCTCGCCCTCGAGCCGGGCGCCGCGCTCGCCGCCGACCCGCTGCAGCTGCCGCTCGCGTCGCAGAGCGTCGACCTGGTGGCGCTGCCGCACGTGCTCGAGTGCCACCCCAACCCGCACGAGGTGCTGCGCGAGGTCGAGCGCGTGCTGATGCCCGGAGGGCACGTCGTGATCTCCGGGTTTCAACACCGCTGTCGCTGTGGCGCGCTGCGGCAGATGTTCACGTTCGGCAAGGAAGCGGCGCGCCCTGGGACGCGAAGTTCATCGGCCTGCTGCGCCTGCGCGACTGGCTGCGGCTGCTCGGCTTCGAGCTGAACGGCGGCATGTTCGGCTGCTACGCGCCGCCGTTCGCGAACAGCCGTCTGGCTCGAGCGCTTCGCCTTCATGGAGAAGG
>ERZ1370068.3150-contig-2271_pt1 | contig 41919 bp, 65 predicted proteins | sample MGYA00561227_ERZ1370068 | MGnify/ENA primary metagenome ERZ1370068 (study PRJEB38410, sample SAMEA6850437) | metagenome | study: Metagenomic assessment of the ecological functions of the soil: analysis of the soil microbiota associated with the... | reverse complement strand
TTGTGCTTCCGTTCAGTTACGTATTGCTGCCCGATCGAAGTTCACGGCGACGCTGGCGGTCAGCGGGCGGCAGGCGCTGGAGCTGAACGAGCGCCGCCCGCACGACGCGATCCTCCTCGATCTCGACCGCGCGGTGCACGACAAGCTCATCGAGGCCTTCCGCCGGTCCGCGCCGTCCGACGCCGATTCTCCTCATCGTCGACGCCGCGCGGATCCTCGACGCGGTCCGCCTGCTCCGCGAGGCGCCGACGACTGCGTCCTTCGGCCGACCGACGCCTTCGAGCTGCGCGCGCCGGCTCGTGCGCGCTCCTCGAGCGGCACGATCTCGATTCGCGGCTCGCGCCTTCTCCAGCACGAGGTCTCGAAGAGCTACGGCGTGAAGAACCTCGTCAGCCACTCCCCGGCGATGCGCGCCGTGCTCGACCGGATCCTGCGCGTCGCGCCGCTGCGGGCGACGCGTGCTCATCTTCGGCGAGAGCGGCGTGGGCAAGGAGCTGGTCGCGCGCGCGATCCACTTCAACTCGCCGCGCCGCGATTTCCCGTTCCTCGGGATCAACTGCGCCGCGATCCCGGCGAACCTGATCGAGATCCGAGCTGTTCGGCCACGAGAAGGGCTCGTTCACGGGCGCGCACGCGCGCAGCGCGCGGGAAGTTCGAGACCGGCCCACCGGGGCACGCTGTTCCTGGACGAGATCGGCGAGACCGATCTCGCCACCCAGGTGAAGCTGCTCCGCGTCCTCGAGGAGCGCGAGTTCATGCGCGTCGGCGGCGACCAGAACGTGCAGGGTCGACGTGCGCGTCATCGCCGCCACCAACTCCGACCTCGAGGCCGATGGTCGAGCGCGGCACGTTCCGCGCGCGACCTCTACTACCGCCTCAAGGTCGTCACGATCCAGGTGCCGCCGCTGCGCGAGCGCCGCTCCGACATCCCCGCCCTCGTCGAGGCGTTCCTGGAGGAGCTCGCACGCGACAACGCCGTGCCCCGGAAGGCGATCTCGGCGGAGGCGCTTGGAAGCCCTCGAGGCCTACAACTGGCCCGGGAACGTTCGCGAGCTGAAGAACATCCTGGAGAGCGTCCTGGTGTCGAGCTCCGGGGACCGCATCACGCCCGGAGGATCTTCCGCCGTCGGTGCTGCGCGAGCGGTCGGTCCCCGCGCGGACCGACCATCACCCCGGGCACGACGATCGGCGAGATGGAGCGCGAGCTGATCCGCGCGACGCTCGAGCACGCCGGCGGGAATCGCACGCACAGCGCCCACATGCTGGGGATCGGCGTGCGCACGCTCCAGCGGAAGATCCGGCTCTTCGGCCTCGACATCGCCAGCAAACGCCGGCGCCGCAGCGTCTACGCCCGTAACGCGTTTGTCACATCGGGGACGCGAGACTTATTGTCGGGTCCTCATGGCGGAAATCGACGACCGACCCCAGCAGGCCGCGACCGACCTCGACAGCGCGCAGCTCTACGTCAATCGCGAGCTGTCGCTGCTCGAGTTCCAGCGCGCGCGTGCTCGAGGAGGCGGACGATCCGTCGGTTCCGCTGCTCGAGCGGGTCCGGTTCCTGTCGATCTTCGGCTCGAACATGGACGAGTTCTTCATGATCCGGCTGGCCGGCCTCAAGCAGCAGGTCGCCGCGGGCGTGCAGGAGCCCGGCCCGGACGGCATGACCCCGGCCGAGCAGCTCGCCGCAGTCCGCCGCGTGGCCAGCGAGATCAAGCACGACGCGCGGAGGGTGTGGCGCGACCGGCTCGCGCCCGCGCTCGCGGCCGAGGGGATCCGCGTCGTGGAGTACGACGCCCTGCCGATCGAAGCGCGAGATCGAGCTTCGAAGGCTACTTCGAGACCTCCGTCTTCCCGTGCTGACCCCGCTGGCGGTCGACCCGTCCCGGCCGTTCCCCACATCTCGAATCTGAGCCTCAACCTCGCCGTCGTCATCCGGGACCCTGCCGGCCGCGAGCACTTCGCCCGCGTCAAGGTGCCGGGACGCTTCCGCAGCTCGTGCCGGTGCCCGCGGCGCCGAGGGCCCGCGACGCTCGTTCGTTCCGTTGGAGCAGCTCGTCGCCGCGAACCTCGACGCCCTCTTCCCCGGGGAGCAGATCGTCGAGGTCCACCCGTTCCGGGTGACGCGCAACGCCGATCTCGTGATCCAGGAGCTGGAGGCGGGCGACCTTCTGGAGACGATCGAGGAGAGCGTGCAGGCAGCGGCAGTTCGGCTTCGTCACGCGCCTGACCTACGAGCCGACGATGCCGGCGCGGCTCCTCGACGACCTGCTCGTCAACCTCGAGGCCGACCGCGCCGACGCCCACGATGGTCGACGGCCCGCTCGCGCCTGGTCAACCTCGGCGCGCTGTACGCGGTGGACCGCCCCGACCTCAAGGAGGCGCCGTTCCTCGCCGCCTGCCGCGGCGCCTCGAGAAGAAGGAGCCCGACATCTTCGCCGCCGTGCGCGCCGGGGACATCCTGCTCCACCACCCGTTCGACTCGTTCGCGCCGGTGCTCGACTTCCTCGAGGCGGCGGCGGTCGACCCGGACGTGCTCGCGATCAAGATGACGCTCTACCGCGTCGGCCGGAACTCCCCGTGGTCAAGGCGCTCCTGGACGCCCGCGAGGAAGGCAAGCAGGTCGCGGTCCTGGTCGAGCTGAAGGCCCGCTTCGACGAGGAGCGCAACATCGAGTGGGCCCGCGCGCTGGAAAGCGAGGGCGTCCACGTCGTCTACGGCCTCCTCGGGCCTGAAGACGCCACTCGAAGGTGGCGCTCGTCGTCCGCAGGGAGGGGGACCGGATCCGCCGCTACACCCACCTGTCGACCGGGAACTACAACGCCGTCACCGCCCAGCAGTACACCGACCTCGGGCCTTCTGACCTGCGACGACGCCATCGGGGCGGACGCGACCGATCTGTTCAACTACCTGACCGGGTATTCGGCCAAGACCGACTACGGCAAGCTCGCGGTCGCCCCCATCAACCTGCGGGAGACGGTCGAGCGGCTGATCGAGCGGGAGATCGCGCACCAGCAGGCGGGCCGGCGCGGCCACATCATCATGAAAATGAACGCCCTGGTGGACCGCCGGATGATCCGGCTGCTCTACCGGGCGTCCCAGGCCGGCGTCGACGATCGACCTCATCGTGCGCGGGATGTGCAGCCTCCGTCCCGGCATCCCCGGGGTGAGCGACAACATCCGCGTGGTCTCGATCGTCGGCCGGTTCCTCGAGCACAGCCGCGTGTTCTGCTTCCGGAACGGCGGCGACGAGGAGGTCTTCCTCGGGAGCGCCGACCTCATGCCGCGAAACCTCAACGGACGCGTCGAGGTGCTCTTCCCGGTCTCCGATCCGCGCCTCGTCAGCGTCGTGCGCGAGGAGATCCTCGGCGCGTACCTCGCCGACACGGTGAAGGCGCGCGTGATGAACGCCGACGGAACGTACACGCGCGTCGCGCGCGGCTCCGGAACGCGACCGCGGTGAACGCGCAAGCGTGGTTCTTGAAGAGCGAGCGACGCCTCGACTCGGTTGACGACGCAAGAAGCGTCTTGACATGCCGGAGCGCTCCTCTATATTCGACGTCGTGATCGTGAACGCCGGTCGTCGCAAGCGACGACTCGCCGGAGGTGAGAGACCATGGCAACGAAGAAGAAGGCCGCCAAGCCGGCCGGGAAGAAGAAGGCCGCGAAGAAGTAACTCAAGCCCTACGCAGGAAACACCAATAGATATCAGGGGACGCCGTCATCGGCGTCCCCTCTTTTTGCACGCGTGCAGCACGACCTCGGCGCCGAGCAGCTTCTCCAGCAGATCCGTCCTGCCGCCGCGCCTCCCACAGCTCGAGCGCCGCGTCGTCTCCTGGGTCACGAGGTCGACGCTCACGCGCCGCCCGCGCCCGCGCACCTTGACGTCCGAGACGGCGCCGTAGTGGCTGCGGTCGAGCCCCTCGGCCAGCCGGAGGAGCGCCGCGCAGGCCTTGACCTGGCGCCAGACGTCCGGGCGGGAGCGGCGCTCCCCGGCCTCCCCGGCTTGGGCATCCCCTTGCGATGGTGGTGGAGCGCGATCTGGCCGATCGCCTCCGATCTCGTCGCGCTGGAAGCCGTAGAGCTCGGAGTTGACGATCAGGTAGTAGGAATGGCGGTGGTGCTCCTCGTGCTCGATCAGGTGCCCGACGTCGTGGAGGAGCGCGGCGGACTCGAGCCAGCCTCGGGCCTCGGCCCGGAGCCCCAGCCGCCCGCGGAGCTGGTCGAACAGGCGGAGGGACAGGCGGGCCACCTGCTCGCTGTGGGCCTGCGGCGAGCCGAACCGGCGCATCAGCGCGGACGACGCTGCGGCGGCGGACGTCGGCGATGCGGGCCGACTCCTCGATCCCCTTCGCGTGGCTGCGCGATGAAATCCTGGAGCAGCCCCTCGCGAAGCGCCCAGGTGCACGCCTGGATCCGGGTCGCCTTCACGCTGCCGCAGCACGACGTCGGCCAGGATCGCCCCGCCGTGATCATGTCGACGCGCTTCGGCGTCCATCCCGCGCATCGCGAGGCGCGCCTCGCGATCGGCGCGCACGAGCGCGCCGCCTGAGCCGTGAGACCGCCTCGGCCGGAACCGCCAGCCCGTGGACCTGCGTGCCCGGGTGGACGCCCGAGCGGTGGGCGGCCATCGAGATCAGGCTCAAGCATCGTGCCGGACGTCCCGATGACGCTGCTTGACCTGCCGCCGTGGCGGCCGTCGCCAGCGCCGGCTCGAGCTCCGCGTCGGAGATACTTCTCCAGCCGCGCGACCTCCTTGGCGCGCGGCGGGTCGTGCGTCGAGGAAGCGTCTCCGTGATGCGCGCGACGCCCAGCTTCAGGCTGTGCAGCTCGGGCGGCCGGTCCTTCTCGGCGAGGACGATCTCCACGCTGCCGCCGCCGATGTCCACGATGAGCGATGGCGGCCCGCTCGAGATCCTCGACCTGGGCGACGCCCAGGTGGATGAGGCGGGCCTCCTCGCGCCCGGGGATCACGCGGACCCGCAGGCCGATCTCGTCGAAGATCCGCTGGATGAACTCGCCGCCGTTCTCGGCCTCGCGCACCGCGCTCGTGGCGACCGCGCGGATGCGCGTCACCCCGTGCCGGACGGCGATGCTCTTGAACGTCGCGAGCGTGCGGATCCCGCGGTCCATCGCCGCTTTCTGCAGGCGGCCGGTCGTCAGGCTCTTCTCGCCGAGGCGCACCATCTCCTTCGCGCGGTCGAGCACGATGAAGTGCCCGTCGGGACGTGCCTCGGCCACGATCATGTGGATCGAGTTGCTGCCGACGTCGATGGCGGCGATGCGCATCATGCGATGCGCATGTCTCAGACTAGCCGTGCAGGGTCGCCCGGGTCTTGGATCCGGTAGCCCGACCCCGCGCACGGTGACCGAGCCAATCCGAGGCCGGGCCCAGCTTGGCGCGGAGGCGCCGGACGTGCGTGTCGACCGTTCGGGAAAGGACCTCCGAGTCGTACCCCCAGACCTCCGGACAGCAGGGTCTCGCGGGTGCGCACGCGCCCCTGCGCCCGGATGAGGTCCTCGAGGAGCCGGAACTCCGTCAGCGTGAAGCTCATCGGCTTGCCTCCGACGACGGCGCCGATGGTCGGCCGCGCGGATCTCGATCGGCCCGAGCCGCAGCGTCCCTTCGGCCGGGTCGGGGCGCCGCTCGCCTCGCTTGAGGAGCCCGCGGATCCGCAGGACGAGCTCCCGCGCGGAAAACGGCTTGGTGACGTAGTCGTCCGCGCCCAGCTCGAGGCCGAGGACGCGATCGATCTCCTCACGCCGCGCGGTGAGCAGGATGACCGGTGATCATCCGCGTCTCGGCGCGGGCCCGCATCTCCTTGAGGACGTCGATGCCCGACAGCTCGGGGAGCATCCAGTCCAAGACGACGAGATCGGGAGGCTCGCGCTTCAGCGCCGCGAGCGCGGTCACGCCGTCGGCGCCACGCCCACCTTGAAACCCTTCCTTGGAGAAGACGTGGCGCAGCAGCTCGGCGATGTCGTTCTCGTCCTCGACCACGAGCAGGGACTGCATGCTCGAAAACGTAGGTGAAGTTCGAATCCGCCGCGTTACGCGCGCGTAAAGTCGCTGTAACTTACGGGTGCCGGCCGCGGACCCAGACCTTAAGGCGGCGCGCCTCGACGGCGTCGAGCTCGACCGAGGCGAACCGGTCCGAAAGGCAGTCCGCGCGCTCCCAGTCCCCCACCCTCACCGCCGCGGCGACGACCAGCGGGAGCATGTGCCGCTCGAAACGGTCGGCCCAGTCACCCAGGAGGCCGGCGAAGATCGACGAGAATGTCCTCGGCGTGCCCGACGTCCCCGCGATCCAGGAGTCCCTCGATCCGCTGAGCGGCCGCCGCGATCAATCGATCGCGGGCCGAGACCACGGTCGGCCCGAGCTTCACTCCGATGGCCGCGGAAGCGTACGCGTCGTCGAAGCGCGCGGCGTCGTAGTCCAGCCGGAACGCACGGCCGAGCTGCGCTCTGGAGGCTCTCCCGCCGGTGGCGATGCCCGGATAGAGAGTCTCGCCGGTCAGCAGGTGAAGGGCGGCGACGCGCCTTCTCCACGCGCCAGAGCCCGCTCCGCCGCGTTGTACCAGACGAACGCGGCCCCCGATGCAAGCGGGACCGGGCGGTGGTCGCCACCATGCTCGATCCTCTCCCGCGCCCCTCGGAGCGCGATCGCGTCCGAGCTTTGGAGCCCATCGGCGACGAGGAACCTGTCAGCGGCCGCGCGCGTTGCCGCGCCGCGTCGAACCCATCGCGGTAGGTGGTCTCGACGTCCACGCGCGCGCTCCGGCAGATCCAACCGGAGAAAGACGTGCCGCGAGCCCGAGACGATCTTGGGCTTGAGCCCGAGCGACGACGCCACCGAGGCCCTCCAGCAGCGTCGAGGAGACGCAGTTGAAGTCCCGCGCGCGAGCACGTCGTCCGACGCCGTCGGCGTCGTCCCGGTACTGCAGGAAGACACGGTCGTGAAGAAACTTGTGGAGTCCCCGAGCCCGCCGTGCCGGCGACCGGACCGTGCCGAAGCGCTCCGCGGCCTTCGTCCGCCAAAGGCGTCGAAACGAGCGGTCAATGTCCGAGATTCGCCCCCAGGTGACCCCCGAGGCGTCGAACATGGACCTCAGAATCGGGTGAACGTCGTCGAGCCGGGCCCCTGCGGACGCGTTCCCGTGACATGCGATCGCGAAGGCGATCGAGATGAGTGTCGTACGTCGCACGGTGCCGGGAAGTTAGTTCCCGGTTTGCCCGACGACAATTACGAAGTGCGTCATGGCGAGGCGGTTCCGACGACCGGGCAGTTGATCGTGCCGGCGATCACCGGATGATCGACGGCGTCCGTGACGGTGACGAGGGGCGAGTACCCCGGACTCGCTTCGGCCAGGTCAACGCCTGGAGCGGCTCGACAGGGGGCCAATGGGGCGCGCTTCCCCGACAGCTTCATCGCCGCCACGGGGATGCCGCCGTCGGCAGCGAGATGAAGGCTCCTTCGAAGTAGAGGAACGGCGCCCGCTTGCCCCGATACCAGGCGTACCAGAGCCGCGTCGCGTGCCCCGGCCTTCCCTTCGGCCTTGCTGCCGGCCGTGGTGCCCGTCGGGAACGACCGGCGCGTTGAGGTAGACGCCCGTGGAGGAAGCCGTGAACCCGCTGGCCGGATCGGCAAGCAGTCGATCCGACCGTGGCCGCGTCGCGGACCCAGTTGGTCTCGCAGGAACGTGTCGGGGGTCACGATCTTCCAGATGTCCCACAAGATCGGAATAGCCGGGATCGCCCGGCGCCTTTTCGATCGACCGGATATTGCGCCGAGCCGGTAGTTGTTCGAGGCGGTCGTAGAAGACGTAGTAACGGTTCGGCTTGGCCGGCCGGACGTCGAAGTTGTAACACCGTGCCGGTGAAGCCGCCCGGTCCGGCCACCGCGAGCTCGAATTTCGCGGATCGTCCAGCGAGAACGGACACGTTCGGCTTGGGAGCTTGGGATCGAGGCTGCGGCGCAGCAGCGTTCCGGCGGCGTCGGAGAAGCGATCGACGGAAGTACGGGGGCCGTCCACCCGAGATCGTCCGCGAGTCGGAGGCGCGGAAGGTGCGATCGGCACGGGGATCTCGGGGGCCCCGTCGGAATCACCGGGTCCATCTGAGCGCGGGCGCGAAGCGTAAGGCAGCTCCCGCGACGACGACGGCGAAAACCAAGCGCAGTCTGCTCATGGTCGTCGTCCCTCAGAACGTCAAGCGGATGCCCAGGCGGACTGATCCTCGGTGACTCGAGCTGTGTGGATTTGCCGTAGCGGCGCGTTCAGCGCTCCGCAGTCCGCTGGGTTGGACGGGGAGCGTCGCCGGACAGTTCTGAAATCCCGGGTACGCCGGCACGTCTTGAACCGTGCCCCCAGGTTCACGGCGACCGTCTCCGTTGCTTCAGGAACTGATAGAGCTGGTCGGCCGACTGGAATCGCCCTCGAACGAGCCGGCCCAGCGGTTCCACTCATCCGAGGTCAAGGTGCCGTCGCTGTTTCCGAACGCGACGTCCACGTAGCGATCGTAAGGCTCGCCGCGCCCTTCGGTCCTGCAAAGACGAAGCCCGAGAGCGGATCGTAGAATGGCGCCGCGCCACAGGCCGGCGGCGAGGAACTGAGAATCGACCCTCAACGCCTTCTGCTCGTTCAGCACGTTGAACACGTCGGCCATGAACGTGAGCTTGATCCGCTTCGAGTCGCGGACGTCGTAAGGCGACTCCCGAGGTCGAGATTCGTTATGGACGGGTTCGACCCGCGGAGCCCGCGCGGAAGGAGGTAGATCGCGACCGAGAAACGGCGTCGAGCCGCCGAACGGGTCGGTGGTCGCATCGGTCGGCGTGCCCGGAGAGGTTTCGGAACGGTGCCCGAGAGCGTCAGATTCTCGGTCGACGCGATAGCTTCCGTAGAGCTTGACCTGATCGGGGCGGTCTTGCGGCAGGCGGCCGAAGGTGTTGACTGACAAGGCCGGTACGTCGAAGGCCTCGGTCTGGTTGGGGTCGCGCTCTTCGGATCTCGGCGAAGTAGCGGCCTCGATAGTTCCCCTCGTTTTCGAATGAAGGTACGGAGAACGTGAACCAGAGCTTGTTCGGTGAGCTGCTTGGTGAGCGTCAGCTCGTAACCCTTGAACGTGCGCTGCGCCTTCGGGATCGCCCCGAAGCCCAGCGCCTTCATCCTGCTGAGACGTCACGGTGCAGGTCGTGCCGACGCTGCAGCCGTAGATCTGCGCCAATCCCGGCCGTGCCGACGCGGCGGTCGAGGTGGGGTCGTAGCCCGGGTTCCACAGGTCCGGGTTCTGCGGATCGACGTAGAAGTGATAGGGGCCGCCGGGGTTCGCGATGATGAACGTGCGCCCCGAGATCGAGGCTGACGTCTTCGACCGCGTCGTTCAGCCGGCGTCCGATCAAGCGCGCGCCGACCGTCCACGACGGCAGGAACGTCCAGTCGTAGCCGATCATGACCTCGTCGGTCGAGGCGCCCTTGCCAGATGTGGGGTCGATCGGGCGCGCGGTACAGCGAGCCTGAGTTGACGACCACCTCGGGACGGAACAGTCCCGCGCGTGTTCCCGGAAGTCGAGGAGCCCGTTCGGCGTGGTAGACCTTGTCGACGAACCCCGTCGTCTGGGTCGGATTGTCGACGAGGTCGCGGCTCTCGAAGTCCCAGCAGGTGGGCTCGTTGAAATCGTCGTCGGGGTGTTCGTCGCGCACAAACCGTACTCGGAGGAGGTTGCGTCGACGTTGAAGCTCGAAATGAAGTCCTGAGTAGGCCCACTCTCGTGCGGGAACATCCGGGTCATCGTGACGCGGGGCGAGAAGGCGCGGCTCATCACCTGCAGGGGAAGCGTGTCGTGGTACCGTCCGACGCTCCCTGTACAGCTTTCGACCGCCCGCCTCCCAGGATGTCCCAGGTGAAACCCAGGCGCGGAGAGAAGCTGTCGTCGATCTTGATGAGCTTGGACCCGGCGGAATCTTGAACGGTCTGCGAGTCCCACCGCAGCCCGTAGTTGATCGTCAGGTTGTCGGTCAGCCTCCACTGATCCTGCGCGTAGGCGCGCAGTGCGCTTGTCGTGGCTTCCGCGCGCACTTGGTGCGCCCAGTCGAGGCAGTTGCCCTGCCCGTCTCCCCAGCAGCGGCGGACGCCCACGAGCTGCTCGGGCTGGCGGCTCGACGGCGTGGTCGCCTCGTTCCACTCCATCGAGATCCCCGTGCCATAGCCGTAGTCGAGCGTCTGATCGAAGTCCGACGGCTCGTATTCGACGCCGAACTTGGGCGTGTGCTTTCGGAATGAGCCCTCGAGCGCGGACCTCACGAACCGTCGCGAGCCGTTCGTCTCTCCGCGCTGTACGCGTACGGCCCGTACTTGAGCGAAAGGTCTTGGGCGCTTCCCCGCCGCTCGAGGTTGTGTCGGCGATCCGCACCCGGATGGATTGATACGAGAGACGTCGACTCTCGCCGACCGGATTCGCCTCCCGCCGGTCGACGGTCGGCGCCGTCTCGGCGTTCTCCTCTGTGATAGCCGCCGGACGCCGAGAACACCCAGCGTTTGCCCAGAATCGACTGTAGGTCGAGGGACGCGCTGGTCGTTCCCGTGTCCAGATCGTAGTCGCCGCCGTAGCCCCCGAGCTCGTCTCTGCAGGCTGGCCGAGCGGGGATCCGAGAAGAACGTCGCCGTCAAGCGATTGCGCTGGGTCATCTGCCACGTGACCTTGGCCGAGTAGAGACCCGCGCTGTCCTTGTCCTCCGCGACGCCGCGCCCCGTTCCCGGCGCTCCCGTGTTCAGGAGGTCGAGATAGCGTTGCGTGGACAACCCCCGAGTAGACCCCGCGAGGAGATCGCGGCGAAGAAGAACGCCTTGTCCTTCTCGATCGGGCCGCCGATGGTCGCTGAGATCTCCCGCCCCCGGCCGTGGGCAGTTCGGTGCCGACCTCGTTGGTCTCTGACGCCGCAGCCAAGCGATCGGGGGAGTAGAACAGGCTGAACGACCCTGAAAATCGTTGCTTCCCGTCTTGGTCGTGACGTTGACGACGGCACCTGAGCACCGCCGAACCCGCGTTGTAGCCGCCGGTCTTCACCTCGATCTTGTCGATGAGATCGTAGTTGATGTTCGTCGAAGGGCGTCCCGTGTCGATCGAGGTCGTGTTGACCCCGTCGATGATGTAGGACGACTCCGCGGCGGACGAGCCATACACCGAGATTCCCGGCGGGGCGGTCGAATTCGTCCCGCCCGTATCCTCCGAAACGCGCGGGGCGATCTTCAAGACCTCCGTGTACGAGCGGGCGGTCGGGATGTACGCGAGCTTTTCAGCCTGGAAGGTCTCGCCGGTCGTCGTGTTGCCGGTTACGGGCACCTCGTCGACCTTGGCGTTGACCTCGATCGTCTTCGACTTCGAGCGAAAGCGGAGCGCACGTCGTACCGCGCCTCCGTCGGCCACCGCGAAGGGCTTGAGGCGACGGGGTCGCCCCCGGCGAACGGGCGCTGATGCTGTAGGTCCCGGTGGCGACACCGGCAAACGTGAAGCGCCCGTCGGCGCCCGTCATGACGGCCTTCGGGCGTGGGGCCCCTCGGACACGATGAGCGAGACTCACGGCGCCGATGACGCGGCCGTCGCGATCCACCACGGTTCCCGATACGGAGCCGCCGTTCTCGTGAACCGGCGGGATCGCGAGCATGCGCGCAGAGGATCAGGATCACACGGATCCATCTCACCCTCGATGCCGCGTCCGTCCGCGGCGTCATCACCCCTCGATCGAACGAACCGGCGCGCGCGGAGAGGAGGGTGATCCCCTCGCGCGCTCCCTTTCTATCGGGCTGGCCGGCCCGAATTCATCAGATCTAAGGACAGCTCGGAGCGGCGGCGTCCCCGGTCGCCGATCTGGTCGGTGTCGCCGGGACGGTTCAGCGGTTCCGTTGCCGCAGCCGGTCTGCGCCCGAACGAGGTAAAAGAACGCGGTACCGATCGGAGGAACCGCCGGCATCGCTGGCCGTCGCCGCGACTTGATCCGGCGAGAAGCACGCCCACACGGGACAGCTCCGCCGACGGATTGCGACGCACGGAAAACGTCGTAGACGCGGAGACGTCCGAAGAACAACGTCGGGGCGGTCCAGTTGATCGTCGTGCTTGTTGGCCGCGACCGTTACACCGGTCGACTTCGGTCGGTACCTGCCCCCAAACGGCCGGATTCCCGTCCTGGCAGTCACAGGGCAGCGGCGTGGTTGTCGCCGTCCACGTCGGTGTTGATCGGTGGACGAGACTTGCAGGGCACTTGTCCGCCTCCGGATCGGAGCCGATGGCGACGTCGGGAGGAGATCGCCGTCGAAGTCGGGCCAGTACTCGCGCCCGCCCGTCGGTGAACCCCTGGCGTAGCCGATGGACGCTCGCGAGCTGGTGCCCGCGGCCGGATTGCTCTGGGCATCGTAGAACTTGATCTTGTTCGTGTTCGTGCGCGTCCCGGCGGTGTTCGACAGCCGGGTCTCGACGTTCCAGACGAGGTTCCCGGAGATCGAGCCCTGGGGTTGGTGCCGTTCAGCGTGTCCTGGTACGAGCCGAAGACGCGCCCGGGGAACGGGCCGGCGTTCAGGCTGCACGGCGTCCTCCGACTTCGATGGCAAACTGAGGAAGTCCGGTCGCCCACGAGTCGATCTGCTGGGCGGCTCCGATGATCGAGCTGTGATCCAGCGCGAAGTGAGTCCTTCGGGCCGTTGGCCGAGACGATGGCGTCGCGCGTCGCCGGGGTTGCGTACGCCGAAGAAGCCGAGCCAGAGAGGTTCGGCGCCACCGGCGAGAAGACCGTCGCGAAGTCGGCCACCCGGATGTCCGCGAAGGTCAGCTTCGTCGTGGCGGTGAGGAACTGGTCCTTGGATCCCAGATCCACGATGTACTCGGGACCGGCGGGGTTGTTCTGATAGGCGACGTAGTGGACGTCTCCCGGATCGGGCGTGATGCAGGTATCCACGGCCCGCGCGGAACCGATCGCCGCCGCAAGGGAGAGCGTCGTGGCGAAGGCCAGCCTCGCCGGACGTCGCATGGAGAATTCGTTGCGGTTCATCGTCACGCTCCCGTCTAGGGCTGGTCGCAGAATGCGTTGTAGGGCTTGTTCGGGAACGGGAGTAGCGCCGTCACGCGCCCTCGCGAAGTACATGTCGGCCAGCGGGATGATCGTGGGATCCGCCGCCGCGTCGCGACGAGACGGTTGCTGAGCTCCTGGACCGCCTTCTCCTTGGTGCTCCCCGTCGGGTAGTAGCCGATGCGCCCGTTGATCGCGACGTTCGGGTCGTTGTCGTAGTAGGTCTTCTCGGTCGACCAGAACTGATACCGCCCGCAGCGCGCGTTGGCCTTGTTGAAGTAGAAGCCGTCGTACTTCGATCGGAACGTAGTTGTCCGCGGCGTTGTTGCGAGCCGACCAGTCGTCATGCGGGTCTGCCGGCGTGCCGGCATCGATGCTGATGAAACGATCGACGCCGAGGTAGCCGAGATCGATGCGTGTTCGCGTTCGTCCCGGTGCACACGGCAGCCACGGCGCCGCCGCCGGTCGCCCCGGTCGCCTGGTTCTCGCCGCACAGGGCGGCTTGCGTGCCGCACCAGTCGTTCGCGTTGACCTCGGTGACCATGTTCCCGGAGCTGGCGATGTAGATGTTCCCCTGGCCGGGCGCCTGGTTCTGGAGCACCGTCGCGTTGAAGTTGCGACGCGTTCCGGAGAGGCGGTTGCGCATCACGGTGCCGATGTTCCGCACCACGCTGGGGTCGATGTCCTTGCTCAGCCAGCGCCAGTCGCAGAGGTTGTTGTTGCCGAAGATTGCCTTCCCCTTCGCGGCGGAGATGTCGATGTCGACCTTTAGGCAATCGGTCGCCGCGGAGCCATAGGGACAGGCGCCGGCGGTCGAGGTCTTGCTGCGCGGGCGTCGAGCACGGGTTCGATGGCGCGGTTGGCGATCACCCGAAGCCGTTGACGAAGACGTTTTGCTCGGTGTCGTCGAAAACCGTCGGGCGCTGGATCACGCCGCCGATGACGACCGGCTCGCAAAGCGCGTAGGCCACGTCGGAGGCGGCGAAGTTTGCGTAAAGGGGGTTGCCCTGACTCGTCGTTCAGGAGGCCGGCCTGGATCACGCCGCCGGCGCCGCCGGCGCCGTTGGGATCGCAGACGTTGAAGTTCGAGAGCTTGTTGTCCATCGCCTGGACGCCCTCGCACGACCCAGGTTGTCACCAACGTAGGCCTGCACGCAGGTTTCGGGCGTGCCGTTGCTGTCGAGGTCGCGCATGCAGCGATACGTCTTGATGACGCTGGTGCACGTCTTCTGCGGATCGCCGTAAAGATTCGTCATCGCGTTGTTGACCGTCTGATTCGGAGCGGTCGCGCCGAAGTAGACGATGTGGACCTGCGGCGTGACGCACGGTTCGCGCACGCCGCGGCCCGCGCCGGACCCGCTCCTGCGATGGCGACCAAAGCGATGGCCGCCCCCTACTCCAAGCTTTCTCACGGATGCTCCTCCTGTAGATGAAGTGTCTGGCCCGCGGGTAAGGAGACGATCCGGAGGAGACGGTTGTCTTAAGGACGTGTGACCGTTGTGTGAAGCCCACGGCGCCGTCCGTCGCAGCGTCGTTCCCCTCGCGTCACAACACCGTGACATGCGCCGCTTAGAGTCCGCCTTCCCGATCGGACGTCGCTCGCGACGAGCGCCGTCACAGGTCGCGGGTGACGAGGGTTTTCGATGACGCTGCGAGGGTATCGGGGTTGGCCGCCCTGGTGTGCGCGTTTGCGGTCGGCGCGGCTCACGCTCAAGCGACCACGAGGTCGAGGCCGGCAAGGGCGTGACGGTCTCGTCCGAAGACGGCAACACGAAGCTCAACTTCACTTTTACGGCCAGTTTCGCTTCCAGGAGCTGAGCCGCGATCTCTGGCGAAGGTCGGATCTCACACAGACCTTTCCACCCTTTTCCGTCGAGAACGATCGGCCGCACCGAGCCGTCATTCCAGGTACGCAGGCTCCGCGCGATCTTTCAGGGCTCGCTGTGGAAATCGTGGATGCGCTACGCGGTCGAGATGGATCTCGGCGGGGAACGACGAGGGCCTCCGCAACGTCTTCATCCCGCCCGTCTTCACGGTCGGCGGCATATCGGACTTCCCCGGCGTGGACATCTCGGCGGGAACCCAGGACCTGGACGGCCGGACGGTGAAGTTGCTCGATTGGTATATGGACTTTACGCCGACGGCCGCCGCGCGCGGACGCGTTGGCCAGTTCAAGGTCCCGTTCGGCCGCCAGGAGCTGGTCTCGGACCAGAGGCTGCAGCAGACCTCGCGCGCCATCGCTTCGGACTTCTTCGCGCCGGGGCGGGATCGCGGCGTGATGTTCCACGGCGGGACCGACACGCAGATCGTCCAATACAAGGTCGGCGTGTTCAACGGAACCGGCTTGGCGCAGGCACAGAACATCGACAAGTCGCTCGCGCTACGCGGCGCGCCTGACGGCGACGTCGTCTGGGCCCTTCCTCGACATCGAGGACGTGGTCGATCAGCCGCCGTCACTGAAGACGCGCGTTCAAGGCCGGCGTCGCCTGGTACCAGTCCACGAACACCCCCGTTCGGCTCGATCCGCAAGTCGCCGAGAGCGACGTCCGGCAGACGCGGATCGAGGGAGACGTCGGCCTCTTCTTCAAGCAGCGCGCCAATCTCTTCCTGGAGTACTACATGAGGAAGGTCGAGGTCGATCAGGGGTTCGACCTTCCCAAGTCGTGCTACGGCGCCTTCATTGAGGGGCGGTTCTCGTGCGATCAGAGCGGATACACGGTCCAGGGCGGGTGCGCCTGGGACCCGACCGACCATCATGAGCTCTCCGCGCGCTACTCGTGGATCGACAACGATCGGGACCTCGAGGACGACGAGCGCACCGAGGCGACGCTCAACTATGCCTACTACTTCTTCCGCCACACCATGCAGCTCTTCGTGTCCGTGTCGTACTTCGACCTCGGGGTGAACGCGGAAGGCCTCGTCCAGCTTCGCCGTCAAGGTCAACAACCCCACGGCGGACTTCCTGGACCCGACGGATTTCCCGGGGCTCGTTGGGGACAAGAACATCCTCGGCACGATCCAGTTCCAGTGGACGTTCTAGCTACTGCGTCTCCCTGACGACTCGGCCCTGCAGCGGCTGCGTGGGCCGGGCGTTGTGCGGGTACACCTTCGAGAACTCAGAGACCTCGCCGGCCGAGATCGAAACCGGCTGCTTGAGCACGAACCACGTCACGCCCTCGCTGCAGGGCGGCGTCGTGAGCGACCCTTCGAACGTGTAGTAGCCGCGGTCTTTGGGGAGAAGATCGGCCACATTGATCTGCACGGAATCGAGATGGGCTTCCTTGCCCTTCTCCTTCGGGATGTGCTTGAAGAGCTCGCGGATGAGCGCGTTGTCTTTCCCGTGCTCGAGCAGGACGGCGACCACCGCCAAGTGTCCGCCCGCATCCGCGTGCACGAGGTGAGCCACCATGTCGTAGACCTTGCCGTGGATCTTCTCCTCGCTGGGATGATGGAAGTGGAACTGCTTCAGCTGGTACTCCACGTCGCCCACCCGGATGGAGCTGCCAGCGTCGTAGGACGCCATGATGGTGTGGCCGTTGTCGACGATGCGAAGCGACGACGCCTTGTAGTCGAACACGATGGGCGATAGCGCCGCCTTCTCGGCCTTCTGAATGTCGATGGGCGATTGGCGGTGTCCGGTGCTGCAGGTGGCAAACTCCGACTTGAGGTCGCCCCAGTGTTGCGGACCATGCTTGCTCCCATAGTCCCACGCGTGCGTCTCCGGCGGCTTGGCCTCCTGGGTCTGCGCGTGCCCGGCGTTCATGGTCATCAGAAGGAACGCGACGCTCAGCGGGATGGCTCGATACGTGAGTCTCATGGTGGCCTCCTGACTCTAGGACTTTGGGTGCCCTGATTCTCGATCCAGGAAGCTCCATCGAGACGAGCCTCGCGATCAGGATCGCAGGGAAGAGCTGTCCGGTAAAGGCCTCCGAGGCTGACGAGGGACCGGGCCAGGGGATGCACGGGGGTGATGTCTCCGTAGCCGAGCGTCGTGAGGGTTACGATGCTGAAGTAGTAGAGCTCGGACTGCCCCACGGACGGAAACACCGACGAGGTGAAAGCCTTCGGAGCCGATACCGCGAGCAGGTGGTAGATCTCTCCCCAGGTGAGTCCGAGGAGCAGGTAGGCGGTCGCCGATCCGACGATTCGGTGGATGGTGATCCGGCCCTCGCGGAGGACTTGAGCGAGGACGACACCTGCGAGGGTCGCCGTGAACATCAGCGATGCGATCGCCCGTGCCGATTCCAAGGCTGACGATCCGGACCACTGGCCCGCCCACTCCAAAACGAAGGCGAAAGCCGCGATCACTCCCGTCACGATTCCCGCCCAACGCCGCCTGGACACGGCGACGACGCCCGAGACCAGAATCAACGAGAACGTGACGCCGAGGAGCGCCTTGGCGAGAACCCCGCTTCCGCAGCGGCGCCACAACGAGAAACACGATGAGGAAAAGCAGTAGGAAGCTCGAGCCGCGATCTTCCAGCCAAAACCGGGCGAATCGCATCCGGAGCGATGCGACAAACCCGTGCTTCGCGACCACTAGGGACGAAGCTCGCCGGCCGGCGGCGTGACGTCCGCTTCGGCTCCGAAGCTCGTGACGATGAACAACAAGAGACGCTCGGCTTCGGTCATCCGCATGTAGCGGTCGAGAACCTCGCGCGCGACGCCGGGGCGGTTCGTGATCAGGCCGTCCACGCCGAGTCCGAGCATGCGGATCATCTTCGCCGGGTCGTCGACGGTCCATACGTAGACGGGCTTTCCCGCGCGATGGGCGGTCCGGATGAAGCGGCGCGTCGCCATCGCTTTCTCGACGGCCAGGAAGTCCGCGGGAACGCCCGGTCAAATCGCCGACGGCCTTCGCGGTGAGCAGTCCCGAGGTCCATCCCGGGGCGCAGGCGTTTCATCTTGGCGACCATGTCGCGGCTCAGCGACATCGTGACGATGTTGTCTTTCCATCCCGGCGGCCTCGACGAGCTCGACGACGCGCTCTTCCAGCCGCTCGTTGTGTCCGTAGTCCTTGAGCTCGATGTCCACGCGGGACACGCCTTTGCACGCCGCGAGCGCGTCGGCGAGCGTCGGCACGCGCTCGGCGCTGAAGCTGGGATTGAACGAGCTTCCGATGTCCACCGCGCGCAGCTGCTCGGCCGTCGTCTCCCAGATCTTGAGCGGCGATCCGCCGATCTTCATCAGGTCGTTGTCGTGCACCACCACGACGACGCCATCCGAGCTCTCCTGGACGTCGAGCTCGACGTAATCCGTGTGCTGCGTGCCCGCGAGCCGGAACGCGGCCAGGGTGTTCTCCGGCGCTTCGGCGGCGGCTCCACGATGCGCGAAGATTGTCACCGGCCGGTCGGTCCAGTCGGTGCGCATCGCGAGGTAGGCCAACCCCGTGGCGAAGACTCACGGCGCCGACCAGCAGCGCAGCGAAGGCGCGAAAGGAGACGCGCCACCGCCGTCCCTCGATCGTCACCTCGCCGGCGAACGGCGCCGGCAGTCGCGCCGCGGCTGCCCGGCCATCGGCGGCATACGCGCGCAGGACGATCCAAGCGAAAAACGCCGCGAGGAAGACCCCGCCGCGAGCGAAACGACCACGAACCCCACGGCGAGCGCGCCCAGGAAGATCAGGAGGCCGGCCACCGAGGCGCCGATGACGGGGGCGATCGTGCGCCCGAGGAGGTGCACCGCCCACTTCGCCGCGATCGGGAAGACGACGGCGAGCGCCAGCCACGCCAAGAGCGGCAAGGCGGCCGCTTTGCGGCGGCCGTCCATGCGGCGCGCGCTTTCCGCGAACGCGCGCACCGGCAGCACGTTCTCGAAGACGACGAGCGGCAGAACCAGCAGCCAGCTCAGCGCCTTCGGGCCAGCACGACCGCCAGCGCGGCGACGGTGACGCCGGCGATCGCCAGCGCGGCCGTGAACGCCGGCGGACGGTAGGTGAGGTAGAAATTGATGTCGTGGCCGGTCAAAAGACCCAGTACGCCACGCCGATGATCGCGACGAACGGCACGAGGATCCCGAGCACGCGCACGAAGATCATCCCCGTCAGGCGCACGACCGGGAACGCGCGCGCCGCCGCGTGAGCGAGCGCATCGCGCACGCGCGTGCTGTGCCCCCGCATCGCGGCGAGCATGATCGTCATCAAGCACGTCTGTTCCAAGGCGGTGACGCCAATCGCCAAGCGCGCCGATCAGGAGGAGCGCCAGCACGCCGGGCCGCGTCGTAAAGAAGAAGAGGGCGATGTCCGCGTCGGCCACCGCCGTTCTCCCGGTGCGCCGGATGAGCAGGCGCAACATCAGGCCGATCAACGGGGTCAAAACGGCGAATGCGATCGCCTTGTAGACGAGGTCGGCGGCGACCAGCGCGCGCCAGTGCTCGGAGAATGGGACGATCGTCGATGCCGGGCATGTCGCCTCTCTGCTCGGCCGATGGTCGCACGGTTTGGAGACGAGCCGAAGTCGGATACGTGATAGGAATGCGATATGAACCTCTTGCTGAAGGAAATCCGTCACAACCCCCTGCTCTGGCTGCTGGCCTTCGTGCCGGTGGTCTTCGCAGCCGAAAACCTCAGGCCCGAGGGGCACACGCTGCTCTTCGTGCTGTCGGTGCTGGCGATCGTGCCGCTGGCGGCGCTCTTGAGCCACGCGACCGAGTCCGTGGCGGCCAAGACCGGTGACGCCGTCGGCGGATTGCTCAACGCCACCTTGGGGAACCTGACCGAGCTGGTCATCGCGCTCGCCGCCCTACGGGCCGGCCAATACATGCTCGTGAAGGCGTCGCTCGCCGGCGCGATCGTGACCAACACGCTCTTCATGCTGGGTGCATCGTTCCTGCTGGGCGGGCTCAAGCACCACGCTCAGGAGTACAACCGGGTTAGTGCGCGCTTCCAAGCGGGCCTGCTCTTCCTGGCGACGGTCGCGCTGCTGATTCCGTCGGCGGTCTCTCGAGCCGACGCCGCGCCGGGGTCAACGTTCACACAGATCGCTGAGCTTGGGACTGGCGGTGCTGTTGATCGTCGCCTACGGGCTGAGCATGCTGTTTTCGCTCCGGACGCATCGCGAGTTTTTCGCCAGCGCGGAAGCCGGACGAGGCCGACGAGGACGCCTTGGCCGATGGGCCTGGCGCTAGCCGACGCTGGCCGGCGTCACGGTGCTGGTGGCGCTCGTGAGCGAGGTGTTCGTCGAGTCGGTGCAGAAGGCGGCGGAATCGTTCGGGATGACCCCAGCGTTCGTGGGCTTCATCGTCGTGGCGCTGGTGGGCGGCGCGGCGGAGATGGCCTCGGCGTTTTCCGGCGCGCGCAAGAACCGGCTGGACCTGAGCGTGGGCATCGCGCTGGGAAGCGCGTCGCAGATCGCGCTGTTCGTCGCGCCGGTGCTGGTGCTGCTCAGCTATGTGATGGGCCCAACGCCGATGGACCTGCAGTTCTGGCCGGGTGCGGTGGTCATGATGCTCATTGCGACGATGACGGCGTCGCTGGTGACGAACAGCGGCCGCTCGGCGTGGTTCGTCGGAGTGCTGCTGCTTGATGGTCTATGTGATCTTCGCCATGACGCTCTACCTGTTGCCGCCCCGAGTGGCATGAGGCCATCAGAACAGTAGCGGAGGCCTGATGGCCAGGACGAAGTTGAGCCGCGGATTGCGCGCGGTGTTTCCACCGGCGCAGTGGCTCCCGGCGTATCGACCGCAGTCGGCTGCGCGCATGACGCCGTCGCCGGCGTGACGCTCGCGGCCTACGGCATCCCGGTGTCGCTCGCCTACGCGTCGCTCGCCGGGCTGCCGCCGCACTACGGCATCTACTGCTACCTGGTCGGCGGCCTGGTCGTATGCGCTCTTCGGCACCTCGCGCCAGCTCGCGATCGGCCCCACCTCGGCCATCTCGATGCTCGTCGGGGCCACGATCGCCGGCATGGCCCAGGACGACCCTGTGCGCTGGGCGGGCATCGCGGCGCTGACGGCGCTCGTCATGGCCGCGATGTGTTTCGCTGGCGTGGCTGCTCCGGTTGAGCTCGCTCGTCAACTTCATCAGCGAGACCATCCTGCTCGGCTTCAAGGCCGGCGCGGCGCTGACGATCGCCATGACGCAGCTGCCCAAGCTGTTCGGAGTCAAGGGAGGAGGGAGCACTTCTTCGAGCGCATCGCGGTCCTGTGGCGGCCAGCTCCCGAGACCGAACATCGCCGTGCTGGCGTTCGGTCTCGTCGCCCTCACCGTGCTTCTGCTCGGCGAGAAGTTCCTGCCAGGCCGGCCGGTCGCCCTGTTCGTGGTCGTGGCTGTCCATCGTCGTTTTGTCGGTGACGTCGCTGGGTGATCTCGGCTTCAAGGTCGTCGGCGCGCTGCCGCAGGGGCTGCCCGACTTCCAGCTGCCGGAGCTGCGGATGCGCGACGTGGACGGGGTGATTCCGCTGGCGTTCGCTTGCCTGTTGCTGGCGTACGTCGAAAGCGTGTCCGCGGCCCGCGCGCTGGCGCAGGCAGCACCGCTACGAGATCGATCCGCGCCAGGAACTGCTCGGCCTGGGCGCGGCGAATCTGGCCGCGGCGTTCTTCCAAGCGTACCCGGTGGCGGGCGGCCTGTCGCAGTCCTCGGTGAACGACAAGGCCGGCGCCAAGACGCCGCTCGCGCTGGTGTTCGCCTCGGTGACGATCGGCCTGTGCCTCATGTACCTCACGGGGATGCTGAGCAACCTGCCGAACGTGGTGCTCGCGGCGATCGTGCTGGTGGCCGTCAAGGGATTGATCAACATCCGCGAGATTGCGCCACGTGTGGCGGGTCAGCCGTTTCGAGTTCGGCGTGTCGATGGTCGCGTTCGCCGCCGTGCTGCTGCTGGGCATCCTCAAGGGCGTGATCGTCGCCGGTGCTGGTGTCGCTCCTGCTGCTCATCCGGCGCGCCGCGCGCCCGCACGTCGCCTTCCTCGGCCGCATTCCCGGCACTCGGAGTCTTCTCGGACGTCGAGCGCAACCCGGACAACGAGACCATTCCGGGCGCGCTCGTGTTCCGCGTCGAGGCGTCGCTGCTCTACTTCAACGCCGAGCACGCGCGCGACGCGGTCCGGGAGAAGATCCGCTCGGCCGCCGAGCCGCTGAAGCTCGTGATCGGCGACCTGTCCGCCTCGCCCGTCGTCGACCTTGCGGGGGCGCGCATGCTGGCGGCGCTGCACGAGCAGCTGCAGGCGGCAGGGGATCAGCCTGCGCTTGGCCGCGGCGCATGCGGCGGTGCGCGACATGCTCCGGGCCGACGGCATGGAGGAGCGCGTCGGCTACTTCGGCCGCCGGAGTCTCGGTGGCCGAGATCGTCGACGAGTTCCAGGGACGCACGGAAGCGTGAGTTCCGCGGGTTCGAGGTCCCTTTTCCTCCTCGCGATTTCGGCGGCCGCTCCCGCTTGGGCCCAGCAGCTCGAGCCGCGCGCGTACTCCCCGCTCCCGTCGGCGCCAACTTCTTCGGCGTGGCTTATGCCAATTCGAGCGGCGACGTCGGTCTTCGACCCGTCGCTCCCGTTCACGGACGTGAGCGCGAACATCAACGCCGTGGTCCCGTTTTATGCCCGAACGTTCGGGATGTTCGGGCGCGCGGCGAGCGTCGGAGTCTTGCTGCCGTATGCCTGGGGCACCGTCGAGGGCAACGTCGGAGAGACGTTCCGTCAGGCGAGGCGCTCGGGATTCGGGGACGCGGGTCTTCGGCTCGCCTGCAACTTCGTCGGGAGCCCGGCCCTCTCCCCGAAGGATTTCGCCGCGAGAAAACTGGGAACGATTTTCGGCGCAAGCCTGACGGTCACCGCGCCGACCGGCGAGTACGATCCGTCGAAGCTGATCAACATCGGAACGAACCGCTGGGCGTTCAAGCCGGAGCTCGGCTTCGCGCAACCGCTGGGGCGATGGTGGATCGATGCGTATGCGGGTGCGTGGTTCTTCACCACGAACCACGATTTCTTCGGCGGTCAGACGCGGGAGCAGGATCCCCTCACCGTTGTCCAGGCGCACGTCAGCTATACCTTCCGGCCGCGGCTGTGGCTGGGGCTGGACGGCACCTGGTATGCCGGCGGATCGACCACGATCAACGGCGTGGGCAACGCCGACCGGCAGGAGAACTCCCGCGTGGGTCTCACGCTCGCCGTTCCGGTGTCCAAGGCCCACTCGCTCAAGTTCGGATATGCCCGGGGCACAACCACGCGCGTGGGGTCGAAGCTCGACACCATCTCGGTCGCGTGGCAGTTCCTCTGGTTCGATCGGCCCTAAGCTGTCAGTCAAGCCGCTTCAGCGGCGGCGCGATCCATCCGGCTAGGCGTCTCGTGAGCGTCCTCCTAGAACTTCATCGCAAAGCCGATGATTGGCCCGTTGAGCGTCAGGTCGCTCTCCATGTCGATGCTCTAGAGGTTGAGCGTCCTTCGTGACGTCCAACTCCATGTAGCGCCAGCCGAACCTGAGGTTGAACAGATCCGTTTTTCCCAATCGGACGCCGAAGGACGCGTGCGCGTTCCAGCTCAGGTCGGACCCGCCGGTTCCGACGTCGCCGCGGGCCACGAAGTCCCAGCGTTTCCCGATCGGGACCAGATAGCGCACGCCGCCGAACGCATCGATCAAGTTCTTATCCGTGCCCCTCGAGGTTTTGGCATTAATGGGGGCGGGAAACGTCGCCTCGAGGCGGGATCGGTAGTCGTACATCCGCGCCCCGAAAATGAGGTCGAGACCGTGAGCCCCTTCCCCCTGGCCGATAGAATCCGGCGGCCTCGTAGATCCCGATGGTCACTCCCAGCGTCGTCTGAGTGCCAGCTTGGGAGCGGCGGACGTGCCGTGGTCGTCTGGTTGCTCCCGAGGTCGAGGAACAGAGCATCCACCAGAAACCCGGCATGCTCGCACTGTCCTTCGAAGTGGAACATCCCGGCGATGTCGGTCTTGTCCAGCAGATCTTCGAAACTGGCGTCGGCTCCGACCACCGGGTCGTTGTCGACCGTGACGTCGAGGCTGACGCTGGGACCCCAGAGGTACGGAGCGAAGTACCAATCCCAGTCCGCCGCCGTCTCAGCGCTCGCGAGAGAACACCTACGAGATGAGCAGCGCGGCGGCCACGGACACGCCAATCCGTCGTTTCATTGAGACCCCCTTTTTATGTGTGGCTTCGAAGACTGCGCCTATCGCGCGAAGTCTACCCCGGATTGCGGGCTACGGCGCCGCACAGGGCACCCTCGCGCACCCGAACCCGCCTCACGAGATTCATGTCGAGCGTGTTAGCTTCCGCTGATATGGACGATGCGATCTCCGCCGTGCTGTTTGCGCTCCGGGCTCGGCGTCGCCATGCTGATCTGCCTCGAGATTGGACGCCGTGTCGGACTCGGAGGATGGTGAAGGATCGGGACGAATCGAGATCCGGTCTCGGTATCGTGGAGGGCGCGGTCTTCGGGCTGCGTACGGTCTGCTGGTCGCACTCACCTTTCGGGCGCGCCCGCGCAGCTTGATATGCGCCGGCAGCAGATCGCCGACGAAGCCAACGCGATCGGCACCGCATACTTGCGCGTCGATCTCCTGCCCGCGGCGTCGCAACCCGCGATGCGCGAGCGATTTCGGAACTACGTGGATTCGCGCCTGGACGTGTACCGGAAGATTCCGGACATGAACGCGGTCCATACGGAGCTCGCGAGATCCGCGAAGCTGCAGAACGAGATTTGGGCGGACGCGGTGGCCGCCACGCAATTGCCGGGTGCTCATCCCGATGCGGGCAAGCTGCTCCTCCCGGCGCTGAACGAGATGATCGACATCACGACGACCCGGACGATGGCGGCCAGGATCCACCCCCGATGATCGTCTTCGCGCTCCTCTTCTTCCTGGCGCTCCGCGTGCTCGCTCATCGCCGGGTACCGCATGGCCGGCGGAACGCAGCGGAGCTGGCTGCACATCGCCGCATTCGTCGCGGCGACCGTGGTTTCCGTGTACGTCGTCCTAGAGATCGAATACCCCCGGAGAGGCTTCATCCGGATCGACGCCTCTACGACCAAGTGCTCGTCGACGTGCGGCGCAGCATGAAATGAGCCCGTAGGTTTCTGGAACCGATTTAACACCGCCGTAACACCGCCGTTACACCCCGCAAATGCCAGACTCTTGAATGGAGTCGTCGGCTCCGACCGGTGCACAGGAGGGGTGACCGGTACGCGACCGACGAGGTACGGAGGCAACGTGAGGGTCACAAGTGGACTGCCGTGATCGGTGGATTGGTTCTGGGGTGCGCGGTGGCACGTCCGGTTCTGGCCGAAGAGCCGCCGCAGGATCAAGCCCAAGCCTGAGACCTCGGTTGACGCTTCGGATCCGACGAAAGGGGTTCGTCACGTTCAAGTCGGGCGATAACTCGCTGACGCTGGGAGCGTGGGGCCAATTCCGCGATCACCGTCGATGACCGGGACGAGTACGACAACGACACCGCCGGAACTGGGCTCGGTGTGTCCGACGGGACATCGGTCGCGTGCTCGGTCCACAAGGCTCCGCCCGTACATCCTCGGAACGGTTTACAAGCCCTGGCTCGAAGTACAAGTTCGAGTTCGAGCTGGGCCCGCTCAAGCACCGACCACGACCGCCAACGTCAACAACGCGCGGATCACCGACGCTTACGTCGAGTTCGCGAAGTGGCAGTTCGCCGACCCTGCGCGTCGGTCAGTACAAGGTGCCCTTCGGGCTTCAGGAGCTGACCCCGGACGTCGCGTCAGGAGTTCGTCGACCGCTCGATCGCGAACGCCAAGTACGCGCCGAGCCGCGACATCGGGCTCATGCTCCTCGGCCAGGCGTGGGAGAAGAAGTTCGGCTACCAGGTCGGTTTCTTCAACGGCTCAGGACAGAACAACCCGCAGGAAGATCAGAAAGCAGATGTACGCCGCCCGCGTCTGGATCGACCCGATCGGGCGAGTACAAGCTTTCCGAGTCCGCCAACGACGCGGTCCGACAAGAACATCTTGCACTTCGGCATCGGGTACCGCGGCGGCGAGGTCATGAAGGGAACCGCCACCGCAGGCGTGTTCGAAGGCCCCGACAACGAGACGGCGGCGAATGTCGAGATCGCCTGGCGCTGGAGCCGCCTCTGGGCGATGGGCGAGTACTTCATACAGACGAACGAGCAGATCGAACCCGACGGCGGGACCCGACGTCGATTCCCAGGGATTTCACGTCGCAGTTCGGCGTGATGGTTCAGCCTACCCAGCATGAGCTGGCGCTGCGGTTCGCCGAGGTCGAGCCCGGACAAGGACGTGGTTGATGCGAAGCAGCAGGAGATGCGCCTCGTCTACGGCTACTACATCAAGGGCCACAACCTGAAGATCCAGACCGACATCGGTGAGATCAAGTACGGGCAAGAACTTCTCGACGCTGTCGGCCTTGGCCCTGCGCAACGTCAGCCCGGGTCTGGAGCCAGCGAAGCGCCTCGTCGTACTGCCCGGCACCGAGCTCAAGGACAAGCAAGCGCGTATTCAGCTGACCGTGCATGTTCTGATCCCCAACAAGGAGAATGCGATGACACAGAAGACGATCCTCGCGCGCGCTCGCCGTCTGCGGCGCTGCTCGGTTCGCTTCCGGCTTCGGCGCAGGCGGTCGAGGTGGACAAGAGCATCAGGGCCTACGCTCCGGCGGGGAAGGTGTCCGGGAACCTGACCGCGATCGGGTCGGACACGCTCAACAACCTCGATGACCCTCTGGTCGGAGTCGTTCAAGAAGCAGTATCCGAAGCGTCAAGATCCAGGTCGAGGGGAAGGGATCGACGACCGCGCCGCCGGCGCTGATCGCCGGAACCGCGCAGCTCGGGCCGATGAGCCGCCTCATGAAGCCCGAGGAGATCGACGGCTTCGAGAAGCAGTACGGCTACAAGCCGACCGCGGTTCGCGTCGCGGTCGACGGGCTCGGCGTCTTCGTCAACAAGGACAATCCGCTCGAGCGAGCTGACGATGCCGCAGGTCGACGCGATCTTCTCGAAGACGCGCAAGGGCGGCAGCGCCGGACGACATCATGACCTGGGGCCAGCTCGGCCTGACCGGCGCGTGGGCGCCCAAGCCGATCAGCCTCTACGGCCGCAACTCGGCCTCCGGCACCTACGGCTACTTCAAGGAGCACGCGCTCTACAAGGGCGACTACAAGGACACCGTCAAGGAGCAGCCCGGCAGCGCTGCGGTCGTCCAGGGCGATCACCGCGGACAAGTACGCGATCGGCTACAGCGGCATCGGCTACAAGACCTCCGGACGTGAAGTCGCTGAAGCTGGCGGCGAAGGACGGCGGCGAGTTCATCACGGACGACGCGGCCAACGTCTACTCCGGGAAGTACCCGCTCGCCCGCTTCCTCTACATCTACGTCAACAAGGCGCCCGACAAGCCGCTCTGTCCGCTCGTCCAGGAGTTCCTGGCGCTTCGTGCTGTCGAAGGATGGCCAGGAGATCGTCATCAAGGACGGCTATCTGCCGCTTCTCGGACAGCACGTCGCCGAAGAGCTGCCGAAGCTGAAGTGAACTGAAGTGAGACGGACGTCGCCTCGCCGCCTGTTCGCCGACAAGGCGGCGCGGTGGATCGTCACCGCCGGGGGCTCGCGATCATCGCGAGCATCCTCGGCATCCTGTTCTTCATCGTCCACGAGGTCGCGCCGCTCGACGCGTCGGGCGACGGTGGTCGCGCGAGCAAGTCGCGCGCTTCCGGGCGGCGCGGCGCTCGCCGTTCTGACCGACGAGTACCGCGAGCTCGTCGCCGGCGCTCGATCGCCGACGGACACGTTCGCGTCGCGCGGCTTGCGACCGGCGAGCTCCTCGGCGGACGTGGCGCGTGGTCGACGGCGCTGTCGCGCCCGAACGGCGTCTCGGTTCCGCCCGGATCGACGGCGTTCGTCGTGGCCGACGACCGACGGACGCGTGATCGTCCAGCGCGTCGCTTTTTCGGCCTCCTTCGAAGCGGGCCGCCGCGTCGTGGCGCGCGACGCTTCCTCCGGCCGCGGTCGTCGACGTCGACGCCGCAGCGCCGTCCCATCACGCGCGCCGCGCGCGCAGGTTTCCGCCGACGGAGAGAGCCTCGTCGTCGCCGCGCGCCACCGCCGACGACGCGCTGGTTCTCGTCCGCGAGACCGCGACGACGAACGCGATGACCGGCGAGGTCACCCGTTCCTCGTCGCGTGGCAAGGCGATGCTCCCCGCGGGCGTGACCTCGGTCCTCCTCGACGTCGCCCAGGCGAACGTCTACGCGGGGCTCGCCGACGGACGGCATCGGCTGGTTTCGCAGTCACGGGCGACGGAACGCCGTCCGACCTCCTGCTCTCGCCTCCGTCCCCGTCTCCCGATCTCGGCGCTCACGCTCCTGATCGGCGACCGCTCGCTGATCGTCGGGCGCGAGAGCGGGGCGATCGAGGTGTGGTTTCCCGCAGCTGGCGCGGCACCGACCGCTCGCTGCGTCACGCGCGGTCGTTCCCGAGCCTGAGGCGTCCCGTCCGCGCGCTCGCGCCCTCGCCGCGCGGGAAGGGCTTTCTCGCGCTGGACGCAAGCAGGCGCGATGGCGCTGATGTACTCGACCTCCGAGCGCGTGCTCGTGGTCCGGACCCGCCCCGGTCCCGAGCGCGACCGCGATCGCCTACGCCCCGAAGGCCGACGGCGCGCTCGTGGCCGGCGCCGACGGCGCCGCCGCGCTCGCGATCTCCGCCCCGCATCCCGAGGTCAGCCTGACGGTCGCTGTTCGGCGAAGGTCTGGTACGAGGGGTACGAGGAGCCGGAGTATTGCCTGGCAGTCGTCGTCGGGGACCGAGGATTTCGAGCCGAAGCTCTCGTTGACGCCGCTATTGTTCGGGACGCTCAAGGGAACGTTCTACTCGCTGCTGCTCGCGGTGCCGTTCGGCGTGCTGTCGGCGATGTACGCCGTCGCAGTTCCTCCATCCGTCGCTGAAGCGCGTGGTCAAGCCGGTCGTCGAGATCATGGCGTCGCTTCCGCAGCGTGGTCTTGGGCTTCCTCGCGGGGCTCTGGCTGGCGCCGCTGCTCGAGCGCGTGCTCCCCGCGCTGCTCCTGATGATCGTGCGTGCTTCCGCCGACGGTCGTTGCTCGCCGGGTTGCCGTGGGACCGCGTGATGCGGCGCTTCGGCGCGCCGCGTCCCGGCCGGCACCGAGGTGTTCTTCTTCATCGTCGTGCTGGCGCTCGCCGCGCGCGGGCTGCCTCGGCCTCGAGCCGTCCTCGGAGCGCACCGTGCTCGGCGGAACGCTTCCCGACCTGGCTGCTCGAACGCGTTCGGCATCCGCTACGACCAGCGCAACGCGATCGTGGTCGGGCTGGCGATGGGATTCGCCGTGATCCCGATCATCTTCGCGATCGCCGGAGGACGCGTTCTCGAACGTCCCGCGGAACCTGTGTCCGGGCTCGCTCGCGCTTGGGCGCGTCGCGCTGGCAGACGGTCACCCGCGTGGTCCTCCCCACCGCGAGCCCCGGGATCTTCGCGGCGGTGATGGTGGGGTTCGGCCGCGCAGTCGGCGAGACGATGATCGTGCTCATGGCGACCGGGAACACGCCCATCATGGACTTGAGCCCGTTCAACGGCTTCCGCACGCTCTCGGCCAACATCGCCGTCGAGATCCCGGAGGCTCCCGCGGGCGGCACGCTCTACCGCACGATCTTCCTCGCGGCGCTGTTGCTGTTCGCGCTCACGTTCGCCGTCAACACCGTGGCCGAGCTGGTGCGGCAGCGCCTCGCGCGCAAGTACTCCTCGCTCTAGGACGGCTCGATGGCCGAACGAGAAGCGCCCCTCCGACCTCCCCGGCCGCGCGATGACGTGGCTGACCGGCGGCACGCTCGCGTTGAACCTCCTGCTCGTCGCCGGGCTGCTCGCCGTGCCTGATCTGGAATGGCGCTGGGCGTCTTCTGGCCGCGGCCGATCGTCGCTGTTGACGCTCGTCCGACGGATCGAAGGTCTTGGGCGAGGTTCACGACCGCGAGGCGATCCCCAGCGAGGATGCGAGCGGCCGCCGTCGCTAGCGCGCCTGAAGCTCAAGGTCGGAAACCGCGACTCTGGGCGGAGCCGAGTTCCGTCTGGATCGACGAAGCCGAGATCGTCTCGCGCGCCTACCCGCAAGACGCCGATCGTGCTCGAGCGGCTCGAGTGGGGAAACCTCTACGGAATCGTCGCGGGAGACGGGCGCCGACGGCGCGCTCAGTCGTGGCCACGGCCGGACGGCGCGACGCAAGGACGTCCCGAGGCTCGGGCATCGTTCGCATGCGTCCGCCCCAACGCGCTGGGCGCGTGGGGAAAGCTCGGCCGTGTACGCCTCCGCGCCTCCGCGAGTTCCTGCTCGACGATCCGCGCGAGTCCAACACCGAGGGCGGGATCTTCCCGGCGATCTTCGGCACCGTGATGATGGTGTTCCTGATGTCCTTCGCGGTGCTGCCGCTCGGGCGTGCTGGCCGCGCTTGTACCTGCGCGAGTACGCTCGGCAGGGGCCGCTCGTGCGCGCGGTCCGCATCGCGGTGAACAATCTCGCCGGCGTGCCCGTCGATCGTCTTCGGCGTCTTCGGGCTGGGCTTCTTCGTGTACCTCGTCGGCGGCTCGATCGACCGGCTGTTCTTCGCCGACGCGCTCCCGACGCCGACCTTCGGGACCGGCGGTATCCTGTGGGCGGCACTGACGCTCGCGCTGTTGACGGTTCCGGTCGTCATCGTGGCGACCGAGGAGGGATTGGCCGCGGTGCCGCGGGGTGTGCGCGAGGGTCGCTCGCCCTCGGGCGCGACGAAGATCGAGACCATCGTGAAGGTCGTTCTGCCCGCGGCGGCTCCCGGGATCCTCACGGGGATGATCCTCGCGATGGCCCGGGCCGCCGGCGAGGTCGCCCCGCTGATGATCGTCGGCATGGTGAAGCTGGCGCCGGCGCTTCCGGTGGACGGCACAGCGCCGTTCGTCCACCTCGAGCGGAAGTTCATGCACCTGGGCTTCCACATCTACGACGTCGGCTTCCAGTCCCCGAACGTCGAGGCGACGAAGCCCGTCGGTCTTCGCGACCGCGCTGCTTCTGATCGCGGTCGTCACCGTCGTGAATCTCGCGGCGATCACGCTCCGGAACAGGCTGCGCCGGAAGTACGCCGACGAGCGCGATGTGATCGAGAACCCCATCCTGACGGTGGACGAATCTGCTCGCTGTGGTACGGCAAGGCGCGCGCGCTCCACGGGATCACGCTGCAAGATCCCGGAGAAGAAGATCACCGCGTTCATCGGCCCGTCGGGCTGCGGCAAGTCGACGCTGCTGCGCTGCTTCAACCGGATGAACGACCTCGTCGACGGCGTGCGCACGAAGGGACGATCCTCTTCGAGGACCGGAGCATCCACGACCCGCAACCTGGACGTCAACGCCCTTGCGCAGCCGGATCGGGATGGTCTTCCAGAAATCGAACCCGTTCCCCAAGTCGATCTACGAGAACGTCGCCTTCGGCTGCCGGATCCAGGGCATCAACCGGAAGCGCGACCTCGACCCGATCGTCGAGCGGAGCCTGCGCGGCGCCGCGCTCTGGGACGAGGCGAAGGACCGTCTCGCACGAAAGCGCGCTGGGCCTGTCGGGCGGCCAGCAGCAGCGGCTGTGCATCGCGCGCGCGCATCGCCGTCGAGCCCGAGGTCATCCTGCTCGACGAGCCGTGCTCGGCGCTCGATCCGATCGCGACGGCGCGAAGGTCGAGGAGCTGATGCTCGATCTCAAGAGCCGCTACACGCTCGTCATCGTCACGCACAACATGCAGCAGGCCACGCGCGTCTCCGACTACACCGCGTTCCTCTACCTCGGGACGCATGGTCGAGTACGACGAGACCCAGAAGCTGTTCATCAACCCGGCGAAGAAGCAGACCGAGGACTACATCACGGGCCGCTTCGGCTAGGCGGGGAGGAGTCATGGAGAAGCTGCAGCGGCACTTCCAGGATCAGCTGGACGTCCTGTCGGAGAAGGTCCTCGTGATGGGCGGACTCGTCGAGGAGACGATCGGGCAACGTCGTGTCGGCGCTCGTCAACCGCGACTCGGGCTGGCCCGGCGCGTCATCCGGGACGACGAGAAGGTGGACCGGCTCGACCTCGAGATCGACCAGATCGGGATGGAGATCCTGGGACTGCACCAGCCGGTCGCGCGCGATCTTCGCTTCGTGATCACGCGCGATGAAGATCACGAACGACCTGGAGCGCATCGCGGACCTGTGCACCAACGTCGCGGAGCGGGCGATCGAGCTCAACGACGAGCCGCAGCTGAAGCCGTTCATCGACATCCCGCTGATGGCGCGTCGCGCGCAGCAGATGGTGCGCGGCGCGCTCGACGCGTTCGTCCAGCGCGACGCCGCGCGCGGCGCGCGCGGTCATCGCGATGGACGACGAGCTCGACGACCGCATGGAGCAGGTCTTCCGGGAGCTGCTCTCGTTCATGATCGAGGACCCGAAGACGATCACGCGGGCGCTGCGGCTGATGTTCGTGGCCGAAGTACTTCGAGCGCATGGGCGACCAGGCCACCAACATCGGCGAGCAGATCGTCTTCATGGCGGAGGGGCGCGTGATCAAGCACCCGGCGATCACCGCCGACGACGCGACGCGACGGGACGTCGTGAAACGCATCCTCGTGATCGAGGACGATCCCGACATCGCGCTTTCGCTTGCGCCTCAAGCTGGAGCGCGACGGGGATTCGAGGTCGAAGACGCGGAGGACGGCGCGGCGGGGTTGAGGCTGGCGCGTCGACCGGCCGCCCGATCTCGTCCTGCTCGACGTCAACCTTCCCGGGCATGGACGGCTTCGAGGTCTGCCGCCACCTGCGCGAAGCGACCCGCGACCGCGGCGACGCCGGTCATCATGCTCACCGCGCGCATCGGCGAATCCGACCGCGTCGCCGGGCTCGACCTCGGCGCCGACGACTACATCACGAAGCCGTTCTCGCCCAAGGAGGCCCTGGCCCGGATCCGCGCCGTCCTGCGCCGGTCCGACCGGCAGCGCGATGGACGCCGGAGGCCTCGGCCGACGGCACCCTTCGCATCGACGTCGGCGCCCGCCGCGCCGAGGTCGCCGGCCGGATCTCGTCCTTGACCCGCAAGGAGTTCGACCTGCTGGTCGAGCTGATCCGGCAGCGTGGGACGCGTGCTCACGCGGGAACGGCTCCTCGAAACCGTCTGGGGTTACGACTACCCGGGCGAGACGCGAACGGTGGACGTCCACGTGCGCCGCCTCCGTCAGAAGCTGGGGTCACCGGTCGACGAACGCGTCGAGACCGTCGTCGGCGTCGGCTACCGCTACCGGGGCGGCGCATGAGCGGGAGCCGGCGCGTGCTGGCCGTGCTCGTCGGCGTCACGATCCTGGCGGTCGTGCTGCTCGCGCTTCGGCGTCGTCCAGCTCGCGTCGCGTCGCGGTAGGCGAGTTCGCCGGCATCGAGACGTTCGGCTTCGCGCTGGTTCTGGGCGCGACGGCGCTCGTGCTTCCTTCCGCCGTCGGCTGGTTCGCCTACCGCGCGCCTGGATCGTCAGGTCGAATCGCTGACGGCCGAGGTCGACGACACTCCGGCGGACGGGACGCATCGAGCGTTCGTCGTCGAGGGAAGCGGCGCCGCGGGCGAGCTGGCGTCGGCGCTGACGCGGCTCGTCGCCGAGCTGGCCGACCGCGTCGACGACGGGCGCCGCGAGAGCCGGCTCTTGCAGTCGGTCGTCGTCGCCATGAAGGAGGGCATGGTCGTTCTCGGCGCCGACCGGAAGATCCGCATCGCCAACGACGCGTTCCGCCAGCTGTTCCGTACGCCGTTCGATCCGGTAGGCCGGCTCCTCGCCGAGGTCGTGCGCGACCCGCGGTGTTTCGCGAGCTGGAGGCGGCGCTTCCGCCGGGAGGCGAGATCCGCGAGACGCTCCTCCACCTCCCCGGGCCCGGACGCTCGTTCGAGCTGCGCGTCTCGCCGCTCGCGGGCGGCGCCTCCGACGAGCCCGCCGGCGCCCTGATCCTGTTCTTCGACGTCACGCGCCTCGAGGCGTTGGAGCGCGTGCGGCGCGAGTTCGTGGCCGACGTCTCGCACGAGCTGCGCACGCCGCTGACCTCGATCAAGGCGTTCGTCGAGAACCTGATCGACGAGCGCCTCGTCGACACGGGACGAGAGCCTGCGGTTTCTCGAGATCGTCCGCAAGCACGCCGACCGCATGGGGGCGCTGATCGACGACCTCACCGATCTGTCGTTGATCGAGACGGGCGCGGTCGCGCTCGATCTCGCGCCGCTCGACGCCTGCGGAGGTCGCTCGCGGACGTCGTCGCGCACGTTCGGCCTTCGCGCGCATCGCGCGCCGGCGTCGAGATCCGGCTCGAGCTCCCGTCTCCTTTCCCGTTGATCGCGGACCGGAGGCGGCTCGAGCAGGTGCTCGTCAACCTCGTCGACAACGCGATCAAGTTCAACCGAAGCGGCGGCGCGGTGCGCATCGCGGGCGGCGTGGCCGAGGGGCGGCCCGCGGATCACCGTCGAGGACACCGGCGTCGGGATTCCGACCGAGGCGCTCGAACAGGTCTTCCACCGGTTCTTTCGGGCGGACAAGGCACGCTCGCGCGAGCTTGGCGGCACCGGGCTGGGGCTGGCGATCGTGAAGCACCTCATGCGGCTTCACGATGGGCAAGTCTCGGTCGCGTCAGAGCTGGGGCGCGGGGCGGCCTTCACGCTCGAGTTCCCCCAGCCGCCGGGCGAGCTTGGCGATCAAGGCTTGGCGCCGGGGTCCAGGCCGATGGACGGGTTCGGGCGGGTCGTGGGAACCGGCTCGGCGAGCGGCGGCGGGTTCCCGATTTCACGATCGCGATGTGCCGGATGACGACGCGCTCGAGCGGAGCTCCCCTGTTGTCGGTCTTCGCGACCTGGCAGATGCGATCGACGACGTCGCGCCCTTCCGACGATCTCTCGCCGAAACAGTTGTGGCTGGCCATTCAGGTAGGGCTCGGCCACGACCGAGACGAAAGAACATCACCCGCTGATCCGCTTCAGTCGAAGCCGCCGTCATGCCCGACCCGGTACGGGCGGGAGAAGTTGACCATGCCCGGGCTCGGGGGGACCCAGACGAGCGGCATGCCGTGGCCCGTGCCGGTCGGATCGCCGGCCTCGAACCGTCTGCGCGAACGCTGGTCTTGTGAACCGCCAGGCCCGTCGTAGAACGGGGCCTTCTTCTTGCTCCCCGGTGAACGGCATCCGACGAATTCCATGCGTCCTTCGGCGAACGCCGCGAAGTGGGCGACGGTCTGAGGCGCCTGTTCCGGGAGCAGCTTGATCGTGAACGCTCCCGATGGACGTGTCGACTTCGGCGTACCAGCCTTCCGTGGACGCTCGGGGCGCTCCGGCGACGCCGCAGCGCCGCGATCCCGACGACGAGCCGAGAAGCGCCCGCCGCGACCGGATCGTCATTCGATGGTGGCCTCCTTGATGGCGTCGAGATTCGGGTAGATCTTCTCGAGGAACGCGTTCCCCTCTTCGCGCGATGCGGCCTGCAGCTGGCCTCAGCCCGTCCGCCGTAGCCGTCGTAGAGCTTGTCGACGACGTCCATGCCCTCGGTCACCTGCCCGAACGGCGCGAAGCCCATGCTGTCGAGGCGCGACGTTGTCGGCCAGGTTGATGAACAGCTGGACCGAACGGCTGTTGGGCGCCGCTCTTGGCGTAGCGTGACGAACCCTCGCTTGTTGCTCTCTTTGACCGGGTCATCGGCGATCGTCGCCTTGAGCCACTTCGTCGCGATCGACGGGATCGCCGTGAATGCCCCACTGCACGACGAAGTTCGGGAACGACCCGGAAGAACTTCACGCCGTCGTAGTAGCCGTTCTTGACGAGGTTGTAGAAACGGTCGGCGCCGTGAGGAGACCACTCGCGGTGGACCTCGATGACGATCGCTCCCTTCGTGGTCTCGAACCTGGCGTTGAACGTGTCGGGAGCCTTGGCCGTGAGCTTCGCGGGATCCGTCAGTTTCTCGGGTGCGCCGACGGCGGCGGCTCCGCGACGGAGACGCCACGGCGACCGCCGCGATGGTACCAAGCGTCTTCAGCATTCATGACGTCTCCTCTCCTCCAGTGACCGGCTCGGTCATGCTACGCGGGGCGTGGACGACCCGCAACCGCGCTGGGTTTCCGCCCGTGCTGGCCTCTTCGCTCGTCCGAAACCTATATTTCGCCAGCGCGGTCCCGAGCCCTCGACGAGGGGCTGCGGGTCCGGGAGGACCGGAGTGCCTCAGCTCGACACGATGTTGCGCGCGCTGGCCGATCGAGGCGCGCGCGAGCTCTGCTTCAAGAAGGCGCGCATGCCGACGTTCCGCTACCCCGACGGCGACAAGCCGGTGTCTCGCGCCGCGCTGTCGCGCGCCCAGATCCTCACGTTGATCGCCGAGCTGACGGATGCGCAAGGAGCGGCGGTCGCTCCGGAGCGGGCGCCCGACGCGATTCGCCTACGCGTTGGCCGACGGCCGCGTCTTCGCCGTCGAGGCGGAGGTCGGCCAAGACGGGCTTCGTCGCGCGCATCGTTCGCGCAGAACGGCGTCGCCGGTCGCCGAGAACCGCGGCACCCGCGATCGGCCCGCGGCCCAGCGGCGGCCACGACGCCCGCCGTCGTGCTCCGCGAGCGGCCGGCGAAGCCGATCGACCTCGGCAACGTCCGTCCCGGCGCGCCCGCCATCGAGGCGTATCTCGCGTACATGGTCGAGCTCGGGGCGAGCGATCTTCACCTCTCGCCGGGCGAGACGTCCGATGCTGCGATTGCACGGCGAGATGACGCGCGTGCCCGGCGCCAAGGAATGCTCCCCGGAAGAGGCGCGCGCGCCTCATCTTCCAGCTCATGCCGCCGCGGTCCAAGCAGGAGTTCGAAGACGGCATCCGACACCGACTTCGCCCACGAGATCCGGGCGTGGCGCGGTTCCGCTGCAACATCTTCGCGCGAGCGCGAAGGGCCCTGGAGCGGTGTTCCGCGTCATCCCGAGCAAGATCCCGTCCGCGGAGGACCTCGGGCTCTCAAGGCGATGCTCGACCTGTGCTTTCTCTCGAAGGGGCTCGTCCTCGTCACCGGGCCGACCGGCTCGGGCAAGTCGACGACCCTCGCCGCGATGGTCGACCACGTCAACAGGAACCGCACCGACCACATCATCACGATCGAGGATCCGATCGAGTTCGTGCACCAGAACAAGAAGTGCCTGATCAACCAGCGCGAGGTCGGCATGCACACGCAGAGCTTCAAGCGCGCGCTGCGCGCCGCCCTGCGCGAGGACCCGGACATCGTGCTCGTGGGCGAGATGCGCGACCTCGAGACGGTCGCGATCGCGATCGAGACCGCCGAGACCGGCCACCTCGTGTTCGGCACGCTGCACACCTCGACGGCGCCTCTCGACGGTCGACCGGATCATCGACCAGTTCCCGGCCGACCGGCAGGCTCAGATCCGCGTGATGCTCTCGGAGTCGCTGAAGGGCGTGATCTCGCAGACGCTGCTGAAACGCAAGAGGCGGCGGCCGCGTCGCCGCGCACGAAGATCCTGATCGGCGTTCCGGCGATCGCGAACCTCATCCGCGAGGGGAAGACCTTTCAGATCCCGAGCATCATGCAGACCTCGCGCAAGCACGGGATGATCATGTTGAACGACGCGCTCGTCGATCTCGTGAAGCGCGACGTCGTCACCGCCGACGAGGCCTACGTCGAAGGCCGTCGACAAGCAGGGCCTGCTCGTACGATGTTCAAGAACGCGGGAGTCCAACCGCCGAACGCGGCGAACCCGAGCGCTTAGCCGCCGAAAATCGTCAGGAATTTCTCTTGACACTAGCGGGAGCACCCTCTATATTGGGGTGCGATCTGGTGATGCCACCAGATCTTGAGCCCCGTATCCCGGGCGGTGCTCAACCAGGTACCGGGATAGGAGACTAGAGACATGGCAACGAAGAAAAAGGCTGCGAAGAAGACCACCAAGAAGAAGGCCGCGAAGAAGTAACTCGTTTCTCAAGACAACTCAGGCCGTTCGTGGAAAGGGCCGGTGGCAGACACCGGCCCTCTCTCTGCCTCAGCGCGAGGACCGAGCTCGCCCGCCGACGCGAAGCGTGCTTCAGGACGCTTTCTCGAGCGCGCGGAGGATGACAGAGCTCGATGGTGCACTCGGGCAGGTCCGCGCGGCAATGCCGCGCGGCTGCGGAGCGGCGGCCGGTGGATGTGCCTCTCCGAAGCTCCGTGGTCGTCGGCGCATCGAACGGAGGCACCACAAAACAGAAACTGGAAGAAAACCACGCCCGCCGCATAGACGTCCGGAGCGGGCGTCGGCGGTTCGTCCTCGCGCCTGCTCGCGGCGACATGTAGAGCGGTGTCCCGCGCGATGCTGGCCGTGCGCTATGCGCACAGGGCCCTGGATCTGACGCGGAGACCGAAATCCGCGATCTTGGCCGACGCCGCGCATCCGTCGAGAAGCGACGTTCCCGGCTGAGATCGCGGTGGACGATGCCTTGGGCGTGGGCCGCCTCGAGCCCGGCGGCGTTATCTGGCGCGCGATCCGAGCGGCCGCGGCGAACGGCAACGGAGCCGCGCTGCATCAACGTCAGCGAGCGACATGCCCTCGACGTACTCCATGCCTCAGCGGCCCATCCGGTGTCGAGCGCGACGATCGTCGTGCGTGCGGACGACGTTCACGATGGGTGATGCGACGGAGACCGGGCCGGACTTCCATGCGACCGAGATCACTCGAGATCTCTCGGGATAGCCCGCGCCGGCGCCTCAAGCACTTTCCGAGCGCGACCCGCTCGCACCGACCGTCCGGTCGAACGCCAGATAGACCGTCCACATCGCCGCCAGCTGCCCGCAGCTCCGGACCGAGCTCGAAACGGCCGGCGAGGACTTCGACCGCGTTCGATCATCGTGCGCCGTCGGACTCCCCGCACCCGGCGGTCTGCGCCGCCTACGGCCGCCGCCGCGGACGACCGACGCCGAGGTAGACTCCATGTCAGCGACTTCTACCTTGAGCTCGCGGACCATCGCCGGAAGGCGTCCGCGAGCGTCCCGATCTCGTCATCGTAGGCAGCGGGCACGACTGCGCGTCGAGGTCACCGGCTGCCAACCGCTCCGTCGCCGTGACGGAGACTCCGCCACGGCCGTCGTGATCCCGTCGCGCGAGGGCGACGCTCGCGCCGACGGCGAGGATCACCGCCGCCGCGCCGACCCACAGCAGCGCCGTCTGGACGCTCCTCAGCGCGGGAGCTCGCGATCGAGGAGCGAAGAATGACGACGCGGCCGACCGCGGTTCCGATCGAGCCCCTCAAGGTGGAAGGAGCGCGCCGCGAACTCCTCGCCGCCGATCGCGACGCGCGCGGCGACCGGCAGTCCACGCGATCCGATCGACCTCCACGCGTCCCGGCGACGAACGAGGCGCCGGAAGGCTCCTCTGCGCCCTCCGCGTAGACGACGACGTTCGCTCCCGCGGCTCCTCCCAGCTCCGATGCGAAGGCGTCGTCGACGGCGTCCAAGGCGACGATCGTTCCGGCGAGGTCAGTCCCGCCTTGCACGATCGGGGCCGACGCCGCGAGATAGAGCCGCCCGTCGCGGGTCGCGCCAAAGACCGCTCACCGTTCTCCCTCGCGCGCCGGATCGACGAAGCGGCCCGCGGCAGGGGTCGAGTCCGCCGGCCCCGGGCCGGCGGGTATCCGCCAGGAGCGCTCCGCGCGGTCGGTGACGAAGAACGCATCGCAGCCTGAGCGTGCCAGCCGCTCACTGCAGGTTGTCGAGGATCGAAGGGCGTCCCCTTCGGTGACGTAAGCGCGAAACGGGGATCGCGCCCGAGCAGGCCGACGACGAGCTCAGAAGCTCCGAGCCGTCGCTGCAGCGCCTCCGTCCACCACCTCGTGCGAGCGGTCCAGTGCGCGCCCGAGCTCCGGCGCTCGAGTCCGCCGGTGATGATCCAAACGGCCGCGATGCCCGCCAGCGCCGCCCCCGCGGTCAAGCGCGAACATCATCACGGCGAGACGCGTGGCGAAACCACCTCATTCGTACTCCGCCGGCGTGCGGGCGGAGTAGGGCTTCCCGTTCTTGTCGAGGTGCGGCTCCCGCTGGTACTTGGTGCCGTCCAGCTTGAATGCGACCTCCAGCGTGTCGCCCGCAGCGATCGTCACGGGCGACGACTGCATACCGCCTTTTCGTCCCACACCTTGACTGTCGTACGTGCCACGGAGGCGCCGGCGATCTCGAACGAGCCGTCGTCCCTCCACGAGGCTGAAAAACCGCGAGGGGCACACGAGAACGAAGGCCACCATCTTCTCGTGCATTGCGTTGCAGTACGCGCACGACCCCGGGCTCGCGGAAGACCGCGGATCTCGACTCGTTCTTGCCGTACAGGCCGAGGATCGAACGAGTTCGCGCCCGAGGCCGAGAACACGTTGTGGACGATGGTGTCGCCGTTCAGGAAGCTGACCGTCGAGCCCGACCGGCACTGGGAAGCACCTGCGGCGTGAATTTCTTGTTCTTCGTCTCGATCGAGATAGCGGCCCGGTGCGGGGGCCTCCGCACCGGCGGGGAGATGGTCGAGATGACGACCGCCCCGGACGGGGAGAGGGGCCGCCGCATCCGAGGATCCTTCGATCCGGACGCGGCCTTTGATGGTGGCGGCCGCGGCGGGGCCGTAACAGCGCGATCACGAGGCGAGGCAGCCGCCGGTCCTCATCGTGAGGCTCACACCCCTCGGAGCGCCCCGTGGCTGAGATCCAGCGAGCCTGGACCTCGAGCTGCGCCGCGACCTCGATGCTTCGCGTGTCGCGATAGAACTCGCCGTAGTAGATCGTCCGGATGCCGGCGTTCGTGATCAGCTGCGAAGCAGGACCAGCAGGGCGAGGCGGTCGTGTAGATCTCCGCGCCCTCGATGCGCACGCCGTTCTTGGCCGCCTGGATGATCGCGTTGGCCTCGGCGTGCACGGTGCGCGACGCAGTGGCCGTCTTCCATCAGGTGGCCCACGTCGTCGCAGTGCGGCATGCCGCGGATCGAGCCGTTGTATCCCGTCGACAGGATCGTCTTGTCGCGCACGATGACCGCGCCGACGTGCTTGCGGTCGCAGGTCAGCGGGTCGCGGCCTGATGCGCGATGTTCATGAAGTACGGTGTGCCAGTCGACGCGTCTCGCGCATGGCGGTCGCGGATCGTAGCACGCGAAACCGGCCTAGGTTCCGCCCGCCGCCCCCACGGTCGAAGATCGGAACATTACGGCAGGCGCTCTCCAGCGCGAGGCGCCACCAGTCCTTAAGTAGCTGGCGGTCTGAGCGTACGGCTCTGACGAGGGCCTCCAGTTCCGCATCTCGGCGTCCGCCACGACGCGCGAAACCGTCGCCGATGGCGGCGTTTTCCTCGGTGATCGATGGGTGGTCGCACCCCATCAAGGCTGCAGCTACGCAGGTGCGTCAAGACGTAGTGGATCGCGCTTCTCGATCGAGCAACCCGCGCGATGGAACGTCCCTTCGTTGCGGAAAAGCGCGCCTCGCGCGATGACCTTCATGGCGATCGCCGATCCCCCGGCCGGTTGCACTCGCCGAGCAGCCCCCGCGAACGGGAGGAAGTGCGGATCGGCGCAGTTCAACGCCATCAAGACGTTGTCCGAACGGCTCGCGGCGGATGGCATCGAGGAGCAGCGAGGGATCCCGGCCCGGTGACCCCGCAGGAACCGGATGAGCTTCTGCCCCGCATCGCCACGAGGGCGCCGTAGACTCCGTCTTTCGCGAAGATGCGATCCGGGATCCGTGGGGGCCGACGTCGCTGGATCTGCAAAGAGAGTCGATCCGGTCCAAAGTGCGGCGGTAGAGCGCGAGGCTCTCCTCGAGCTACGCCGCCGGGCGCCGGCGCCGTCGCGGCGCGCACCTTCGACGCGAGTGAACACCCGGTCGCGATCGGCTCCGAGCGCCCCCAGGTAGCAATACGTAACTGGAACGTGAAGTATTAC
>ERZ1370068.3453-contig-2566_pt1 | contig 41920 bp, 64 predicted proteins | sample MGYA00561227_ERZ1370068 | MGnify/ENA primary metagenome ERZ1370068 (study PRJEB38410, sample SAMEA6850437) | metagenome | study: Metagenomic assessment of the ecological functions of the soil: analysis of the soil microbiota associated with the... | reverse complement strand
AGTTACGTATTGCTTGCGATTTCCACTTCATCGCAGATCCACGAGCTGGAACACTGTTTCGATGTTGCGGCATCTGTCGGGTCGACGACCGGTGACGTGGAGAAAAAAGATTCAGCTTGGCAGGTGCGAGATAGCGCATGCGTTCCTGCGGCAATCAGCGATCCATAAGGCCAGCGATCGATCACACAACGCGCAGGCGCAGGTCCTCGCGCGTCGCGCTCAGCCGTTTCGGCAATGCGACTGCGCTCCTGGTTGCCATCTGCTGTGGCTCGAATGCCTTAACAACGCGCCACCCCAGCTGGGTCAACGACAACAGTTGACCGTCGGGCTTCGCTCCGCCACAGCATCGCCGGCAAGGCCTGCAATCCGCTACAGCCAGTACCGCAATGCTTCCAGTGGCGGCGCAAATCCCAGATGGTCACCACTGTGCTCGGCCTGTGCGCCTTCGAGCACTTTACCGCGGCTGGTTTCAACGCGCAGTCCTGGGCCGCCGAAATTCATTCTGAGGACCTCGGCTCCCATGGGACCGGAAAGCCTTACGGAAGAACCCTCCTGCCCCGCCTGGGACCAGTCGACGGAGGCATTGAATCCATCGCTGGCGGTGGCCACGGCGACCTCTTCCGTCGAACTGCCATACTCTGCAAATCCGCGGCGTTCAGCACTGCGGTATTCAACGATCCTTCCCGGCCTTACGGGCGTAGCGCAGGCGGCAAGGCAAGCAGCGCCGGGATGCCCATGAGCCACTCCGGACCCTTGAGCGGTTGCACACTAGCCGCGCTCTTCAGACGCGCAGCGCGCGGCTGGCGGCTCGCCGGTGAGCCGGGCCATGGTGCCGCGCAGCCCCTTGTGATCCGGGCTGCGGGTGGAGCGCTCTGCTGCCAGATGTAGCGCGCCTGTGCCTTCTGGTCACCGGATCTTCCACAGCACCTCGCCGCAGTGAAGCGCGGCAATCTCCGGAGTCGCGGCTGTTGCGCCAGGCACTGCTCGAGGATCGGGCGTATAAGCCGCCCTGCCCGTGTCACGCCGGTAGAGCGACCCAGCCCAGGCTGTCCTGAATGGCCGGATTGTCCGGCGACACCTTCAGCGCCTCCCGCACCAGCTGTCTCGGCGCGCGAGAGCTTCATGTTGTGGTCGGCAAGCGTGAATCCCAATGCATTGTCAATTGCGGATCAGCCGGGCCGTGACTTGAGCGCGCCTTCGAATGTATTCACCGCCTCCGCTAGATGCAGCCACCGATTTCGAAGTATGGTGGCGCGCTGGTATACCAGGTCCGGTGTTCTGGAGAGCGCTGCAGCAAGCTGGTCGATGCCACCGCAGGCCCCATCGACATCGCCGGACTGCGCCAGCAACTGGGCGATGCGCAGACCCCACACCGATTGCCGATTCCGGATTCTGCGTGGTGTATTCGGCCAGCAGGGCCAGTGCGTTGCGGCGTCTCCATGCTTCGAGCAGCAGGCGGGCAGCCGCGGTGCGCGCCGACAACGCAGACCGAACTGTCCCGCCAGCAGACGCGTAATTCTGGATTGCGCGCGCGTCATCGCCGCGTCATCTCCGCCAGCTGGCCCAGGAAATAAAGGAGCCATCGCGGTGGAACCACGTTCGCCATCATCGGCCCCAGCCGCGCTTCTGCTGCATCCGAAGTTGCCTTCCATCCAGGTCCAGCGCGATCAGGCGACGTTCGGCGCCGGAGCGCGTTTCGCGACTGCCGCAATCATCGCCCAGCTCCACTGCCGCGCCTCGTCGTGGCGATCGGCAGCAACCTGCAGGTCCGGCAATATGAAGACGTCCTCTCCCTCGAGGGAATCGCCCTGGCGCTGACGTGCCCGGCACCCTCGATCGGCTGCGTTGTTACCACCGAAACTGCCGACAATGCGCGCAGCACCAGTGTCTGCGCCGAAATCATATCGGCCTCGATTGCAGGGCACGCTGTGCACTATCCATGGCTGAGCGCATGTCCTGCGCAGCCCACTCGCGCCTGGGCCTGGCAATACATCACGCCGAGCGAGTCGTCCCCGACCAGCACATCGCCGAACACCTTTGCTGCGCGCCGTCGCGTCGGTCTCGTTGCAGCGCCTCGGCGAAACGCACCGGAGTCCTGGGTTTCCGGAGGAACCCGGACTCGCGCCAGGCAATAGCGCGAGTGCGTGCCTCGGCCAGGTCATCGCGCGCTTCAGGTGCCACCGGTGCGTCCAGCCAGTGCCATCGCCTGGAGTAGGGTGCAAGTTTCTGCCAGCGCGCCGCCGCGGGCGTGCCGGTGGCCAGCTGTTCACAGCCCACGCCGAATTCGCGGCGGCCCGCGACCACATCGCCCTGCTCACTGCCACCTTGGCGGCAGCCAGGTAGTTCTCCGGCGGCGCCGCGCAATCGCCATCGCGCAGCGCTTTCGGCGAGCAAATGTGGCCGATTCGGATTCGCCTGGCGACGTGGACGGTACGGCGGAGAGCGCAGCGGTGCGGCCAGCACCATCGCGCGGTACCAATCAAAGGCTGCCGCCGGAAGGCGCATCGGATAGGGCATCATCGCGCACTATAGCTGTTCCGCCATGAAACCGCCGGTCCGCCTCAAACTGGAAAAGACCTCCGATCGCTTCCGAGGAAGCGGGCGGCTGCTGGCCGACCCTCAGATAGCCGGGGGTTCGCAGAAGTTCCGTGAACTCTCGCAGGAGTACGCGCCTTGAGCCCGTGGCTGCCGGGTTCCGGGAATATGTACAGCATGAAAGCCAGGATGCGGCGCGCAGGCACTGGCTGCAGACGCGGATCCGGACATGCGCGCCATGGGCGAGAGAGGAATCTTCCGGCTGCGCGCTACTGCTGGCCAGAACGGTGACCGTGAGCCCTGAGCCTGTTGCTGCTTGCCCAAGGACCCGCGCGATGAGCGCAAGCATCTATCTGGCAGGTGCGTGCCGGCACTGGCGGCGAGCGAGGCAGCCATATTCGCCGGCGATCTGCACCGCATGTACACGCGTTACGCGGAACGGCGTGGCTGGCAGGTCGAGGACTCCTTAGCGAAAGCTACGGTGAGCACGGCGGTTGCTAAGGAGATCATCTCTCGCGTGGTCGGGCGCGGTGCATTCTCCTGGTTCAAGTTCCGAAGTCCGGCACGCATCGCGTGCAGCGCGTGCCGGAGAACCGAGGCACAGGGCGCATCCACATCGGCTTCAGCTGCCCGTCGCGGTGCTGCCGGAAGAGGACGAGATCGACAGCATCGACATCAACCCGGCCGACCTGCGCGTCGACACGCTTTCGCGCCTCCGGCGCCGGCGGCCAGCATGTCAACAAGACGGACTCCGCGATTCGCATCACGCATATTCCCACCGGGCGTGGTCGTGGAATGCCAGGACGAGCGTTCGCAGCACAAGAACCGCTCGCGCGCCATGTCGCTGCTCGAAGGCGCGGCTGCTGGCCGCCGAGCGGCGAGAACGCAGGCGTCCGCCCAGGCCGCAGTCACGCAAGCTGCAGGTCGGGCAGCGGCGACCGCTCGGGCATCACGCACCTATGACTTTCCCGCAGGGCCGCGTCACCGACCATCGCATCAACCTGACGCTGTACAAGCTGGCTGATGTGATGAATGAAGGAGGAAGAATTACTGACCGCGCTGGCGCAGGAATTTGCGCAGAGGAACTGGCTGCGCAGGTGGGCGACTGACCTTAGCGACTGCCGAGGATCGCCCTTCTGGCGGCTCGATCCCGAAAACCCCGGTCCTCCAGTTCACTGCGATCGTTGGCCGTGTCGTCATTGATCATGCGGTCCAGTTCGGGCGCGCACACAGGCGATCTTCGTTGTTGGCAAGCAAGGCGTAATGCGCGGTTGTTACACATGTTGTTAAGGTTAACCACACAGTTTGCCCAAGGTCGCAGGATCCTCGATGGTAATTTCGGATTCGATGCGATCCGGAGCGGTCATGTGCAACCGCTCAACGTAATGCGCCTCTTCCGACAAGGTCGGCGCAGCAAAGAAGAACTTCTGCGGGTCGCGCACCGATACGGTGTCGATGACCAGCGTGTCGCCCCCGACCCACCGAATCGCCCCAGGTTGTGGGGCTATCGATCCCTCGGCCTCTCGGATGATCACGGCCATCGGTATACACATGCCGCACTTCGCTATGTTACGTTCACGATCAGGGTCTCTTCCGGCGTAATGAGGAACTGCATCGGCGCAGATGAGTCATCATGGCCGCCGGGTATCCCCAGCCGTTGGCCTTGCGATTACCCATGGTCGCTTTTGGTGGTCTTTCATTTTTCGCGCGGCCCACTTCATTCCAGGGGGCGCATCCTGACCGGAACATCTTGTATGGATTCTGCCGCCCGCCTCTGCCCTGGAAACCCGTTGATCTTCGGCGCCGCGCCTCGGCAATCCAGATTCCCGCCAGTTCGGCAGGGCCGCGAATTGCGAGAGACGCGCAGAGGCTCGGGTGCTGGATCCGAACAGGAGGCCAGCCCCAGCAGCGCGGCAAATCATCAGCACTGTCCACGGCATATTCCGCACTCATTTACTTGATCCGCTCTTGATCCACCCAGCTTGCGGCCATCGGCCATGGTGGCATCGATGAGCAGACCCCGGGCTTGCCGCTGCGAAGGGCGCCGATGGTGACTGTCACGGTGTCGCCCTGTTTACGCGGTCGACGGCCGCCAGCCACGGTTATAGCGTACATGGGCGCTCCCATTTGCAATACCTCCACTCCACTTCGTTCTTGCCATCCCTTGACCAGCAGCTGGACATAGGAATGAGGGTTGGTCCACTGGAACTGGGATTGATCAGAGCCCTGCAGCGTCATTATCTTCTGCGTATCGAACATGGCGGGCGAGTGATGCGCCAGCGCAGAGCTGACCATGGCTATGGAGCGCCACCACCGGGAACGCGAACCTTGCACGCACTACAGTTCTCCTCGTCTTGGTCGATACTAAATCAGGAAACTGACCAGGAGCGCGTTTTGACCGCCACCGCAGCGAGCTTGCCCAGGCGGCGAATTGCCGCGCCTGTTTCTGCCGCGCTCACGGCAAATCCAGGCAAAGTTCAGTCAGCGGCAGAGCAAACGCCAGGCCGCAACAGCGCGCTCCGGCACGAACCACGCCAACGCGATTTACCCCGTCGTAGAGCCGGTAGGTGTCAGCGCCTCCCGGGCAGTTCCAGCCAGTACGAAGCCGCCCTGCGGCCTGCTCAATCTCGTGCCAGAAGAAACGCGGCTCCTTAATTTCTCTGATATGCGCTGACCGTCTGGCGCAACGCAGGCGCATGCGTCGCAGGTGCCGCTCGTACCGTCCGCTGGCGAGTGGTGTCGCAAAGCATTTCCTGTGCGGGCATCGCCGTCGCCCCGGAAAGTTATCTCTGTCGATGGCGCAGGCATCCTCGGCAACAATCCTGAGCCGATAAAGCCGGCTCAAAAGCTGGTACAGCGTCTTTGAAAAGGAGGAACACAACAGCACGCGGCCATCCGTATCGAAAGCCTTGCAAGGCAAGGGCGCGTCCTTCATGGGAAGGTCTCCCATAGATGTCATCCTCGATCAGTGCGATATCGGCCTTCTCGCGGTGCCGCACGAGTTCTGCGCTTGCGCGACTCGGGAATGGATGCACCAGTGGGATTGCCGAAATTCGGTGTCACCATGCATGATCGCATTCGCTGTACTATCAATCTCTACACCAGTCTATGCGCAGAATGCTGGAAGTACATCTGGCGCGTCGTCGGAGATCTATTTCTCCTACCCGTCAAGTACGACTTCGAAAACCCGGCTGACGACTCCGCCCACCGTGGTCGCGCCCGGTCTTGCCGCCGCCGGCATCGAAACCTGTCTCGGCTCCGCCTCCGGTGGCCTCTGGTGATGGGCGGCGGCCTGACCTTCGGCGGCACCAAGGTCGACGACGGCTGCACCATCCGTCTCCTGTCGCGGCAGCTCTTCGCCTTCGGTTTTCAAGAAGCAGCCGTGGCGCTGATGTGTCAGGACGACCGCGTGGCTGCCGCGATGGACGCCGCCGGTTCACCCTGCCCTGCCCGGTCGCACCGGTCGAAACCAGGGAACGGAGCCGGCGCTCTGCCCGTGCCGAAGACAGGAACTGGGGCCTCTTCACCCCCTTGGTCGAAGCCATGGAACCAAGCCCCGTCTCGGCTATGCCGCGACCACGGAGCCAACCCGGACCTCCGCCCTTCCGGTGAAGCCCGTCACGCGGGAAGAGCTGGCGTGGTTTGACCGGACCAACTGACCCGACCTCAAGTCCGCGCAGAGCTCTTGTCACAAGACTGCGTTCTGGCGCGGGACTTCGGGACGGAAGCCAATCCTGGTCTGTTGGACAAAAGGGGTATCACATGAAAACGCTTTGTTGCATTGCCGCCGCCGCCGCCGGGCTGCTGATCTCGGCCCCTGCCATGGCTCAGCAGACAACTCAGCAATTTTGGCAACGGTGGGGGCTTCGCCAACATCTGGTCGAGCGCTCAAGGGACGTCCAATTCTTACGGCAACGCCAACGCATTCGGCGGGAGCTCGTCCGGCTCCGGCGGCCACCGCCGGTGGTCGGGGTGGTGGCAGCGGGTTCGGCAGTGGTGGCGTCATAACGTCTATTACGACCTCGAACGCCGGAACCAGTTCATCCGGCAGCGGCTACGCGCAGTCGCAAACCTCCGGCTACACCGGCGGCACCTCGACGGGGTCCAACAGCCGGGGGCGCTAAGCTCTGTGCTAGCCCGCACTGAGCGAAGCGATATGCGCTGGGATTTCGATGCAGCGAGACCGATCCCCGCATATCGCTGTCGCTCGCATGCGCTGGCTACAAAGTATTGCCGCCGGGATAACATCTGCGCCATGGTCAGATACCGGCGCAACTTCGTTCAGGCGGCAGCTATTTCTTCACCGTCACGCTCGCGGATCGACGTTCATCCGCCCTCGTGGATCACGTCGAGCGTTGCGCGCTGCGTTTCGCGTGGCTCGGCGCGAACGCCAGTTGCAATCGACGCCATCGCGATCCTGCCCGATCATCTGCACGCAATCCTGACCTTGCCACCGGGCGACGCGGATTTCTCGGGGCGCTGGCGGCGGATCAAGGGACATTTCGGCAGCCACTATGATGCGTCGAATGCCGCAGTCAAACGCCACCGGAACGGCAAAGTTGCCCTCTGGCAGCGACGGTTCTGGGAGCACACCATTCGCGACGAACGACTTCGCGCGGCACGTCGATTACATCCATTTCAATCCAGTCAAGCATGGCCTCGTGTCGCGCGTGCGCAGTGGCCGCATTCTGTCGTTTCACCTGTAGCGTGCGTCAGGGATTGTTGCCCGCGGATTGGGCCGGTGACGCGAGCGAGGACGGGCGCAGCTATGGCGAGCGGGGCGAAAAAACGTAGCCCGCATGAGCGAAGCGACATGCGGGTAAACTCTCCGCGCGCGCCTGCACCCTAGATTCAATTCTACGCTTCAACAAGTTGATGGCTGACCCGCATGTCGCTTCGCTCATGCGGGCTGGCCTCACCCTCACCTCAACTTCCGCAACACTTCGTCAAGCTGCTCGAGATCGCTGTAATGGATGTGCAGCACGCCCCCGCCCGCCGCGGTGATCGACGGTGACCTGGAGGCCGAGCGCGTCCGACACGCGCTTTTCGAGCGCGACGGTGTCGGCGTCCTTGCCGCGTGCGCCGCTTCGGCTTGAGCTTCCTTCGCCTGCTCCTGGCCGCTCTTGCGCGCCATCGTCTCGACCTGCCGCACATTGAGGCCGCGCGCGACGATGTCTTCGGCAAGCTCTTCGGCGTTCGGCTGGCCGACCAGCATGCGCGCGTGGCCGGCGGAGAGCTTGCCGGAATGGATGTAGGCCTTGACCGGCTCCGAGAGCTTCAAGAGCCGCATCGTATTGGCGACGTGGCTGCGGCTCTTGCCGACGATCTTGGCGATCTCTTCCTGGCTGTGGTCGAACTCGTTCGCGAGCGCGCTGCATAGCCCGCCGCCTCTTCGAGCGGATTGAGATCGGTGCGCTGCACGTTCTCGATGATGGCGAGCTCCAGCGCCTCGTCGTCGCTCGCCTCGATCGAGACGATCGGAACGTCGTGCAGGCCGGCGCGCTGCGCCGCGCGCCAGCGCCGTTCGCCGGCGATGATCTCGAACGGCGTCCGCCGCGCCGCGCACCGGCGCGCACCACGATCGGCTGGATGACGCCGCGCTCGCGCACCGAGGCCGCCAGCTCGTCGAGCTCGGCGTCGGAAAAATTGCGCCGCGGGTTGCGCGGATTGGGCGTGAGGAATTCGATCGGCACGCGGCGCTGGCCGCGCGGCGCGCTCGACACGTCTTGGTCTCCTCGCCGACATCGCCGATGAGCGCGGCGAGCCCGCGCCCAGTCGCGACCTGCCGTCGTCTGGCATTGGCGCTTCTCCTGAACGCCATCGTCACGTTGCCCGACTTCATGCTCCTTGCGTACAGCTATTCACCTGTCGCCTGAGGTGCTCGCCCATTGGGCGAGCCTCGAAGGTGTATCGCATACGCGACTCGCGGCCATCTATCTGCTCGCATCGCGCGCATCACGGATGACGGTCAGCTACCGCGCGCAGCTCCTTCTCGCGCTGGATGATCTTCGGTGGCGAGCCGCAGATAGGCTTCGCTGCCGACGCATTTGAGATCGTAGACCAGCACCGGCTTGCCGTAGGACGGCGCTTCCGACACGCGCACATTGCGCGGGATGATGGTGTCGTAGACCTTGCGCCCCATGAAGTCGCGCACGTCCGTCGACCACCTGGCTGGAGAGATTGTTGCGCGCGTCGTGCATGGTGAGCACGATGCCGTGGATGATCGAGCTCGGGGTTGAGCGTGTCCTTGACCTGCTCCACGGTCTTGATCAGCTGCGAGAGACCTTCGAGCGCGAAGAACTCGCATTGCAGCGGCACCAGGATCGCATTCGCCGCCGCCATCGCGTTGACGGTGAGCAGGTTGAGCGAGGGCGGACAGTCGATCAGCACGTAGGTGAAGCTCGATCGCACTCGGCGTCGCCGGCGTTGAGCGGGCCGAGCGCGTTGCGCAGCCGGAAGGCGCGGTCGCGCGCCTGGCCGATCTCGAGCTCGAGGCCGGAGAGATCGAGCGTCGAGGGTACGATCGAGAGGCGCGGGACGGCGGTCGGACACGATCGCGTCGCGCAGCGTCGCGCCGGCGGTGAGCACGTCATAGGTGGAGAAGCGGCGGCTGCGGCGGTCGATGCCGAGCCCGGTCGAGGCGTTGCCCTGCGGGTCGAGATCGATGATCAGCACATGCTCGCCGATGGCGGCGAGCGCGGTGCCGAGATTGATCGCCGTCGTGGTCTTGCCGACGCCGCCCTTCTGATTGGCGATCGCCAGCACGCGCGGCGGCTTTGTTCGCGTCTGGTCGCCGCAGGCGGCGACTGGGCGTCTGTCCGTCACCGCGGAGCGGGTCGACTGACCTCAAACGGGTTCGGCCGGGGCCACTCGAACTGTTCGGACATGGTCGTCTCATGCCTAGCTTTCGTCGCACCGGATTGCTGCGCGAATCGGATGCCCCATCTTGCGCCACCGGCGCGCCGTTGCAACACACGGATGATGACGATGCGGCCTTTGGGATCGGTGCGGCTGGGAACGAGCGTGGATGCCATGTTCCAATATCTAGAGGCTTCGGTCAATTCGGCATCTACATCTTGTCCCTTGTGGCAACAACGCCTGCGTCCCTTCTGTCCACAGCGCCGAAACATTGGTCGAGCAGCAATTTGAGCGGCGCCAGCGCCCGGGCGGTGACGACCTCCGCCCTGCCCGCAAAACTGTCGGCGAAATCCTCGATGCGCATCCGCATGAACCACCGCAGGCGCGCCGGTAAGGCGCGCCGCCTCGCGCAGGAACGCGGCCTTTTTCGTATTGCTTTCGACCAGATGGACCGCAACCCCGGACTTTCCAGCAAGGCGCGCAAGCAAGCACCAGACCGGGGAATCCACCGCCCGACCCGAGGTCGACTCCACACCCGCGCCTCCGGCGCCAGGTCGAGGAGCTGGAGCGAATCGGCGATGTGCCGGGTCCACAGCTGCGGCACCGTCGAGGCCGCGACCAGGTTCGTGGTCTGCTGCCATTGCAGCAGCAGCCGCGACGAAGCGCTCGAGGCGCTCCAATGTTTCACGTGAAACAGGCGTGAGCGCGAGCGCACGCGCGCGATCGGCGGCAAGGTCGGACGAGCAATGTGCGGGAGCGACTCATCCTGGGGGCCGCCCTACCCGGCTGATTGCGCTTGCATTCGACCCTTGCGTCGGCCTCGCAGGTGCCCGACCAGGAGCGTCAGCGCGGCCGGGGTCATGCCGTCGATGCGGCCGGCCTGGCCGATGGTGCGCGGGCGAACCGACTGCAGCCTTTGGCGCGCTTCGTTGGACAGGCCCTTGACCCGCGCATAGTCGATCTCCTCCGGCAGCGTCGAGGCCTTCATCGCGCCGGAACGTGGCGATATCGGCCGCCTGACGGGCGAGATAGACGTCGTATTTGGCGTCGATCTCCAGCTGCGCGGCGATTTTCGCGGGAAACTCGTCGCAGGCGCGGCCAGATTCTCGCCAGCTCCTGCGACGCCGAGATCTGGGATGCGACAGCAGCTCGAAGGCGCTGCGCCGCTGGCCGTCCTTGTTGAGCGCGAGGCCATGCCGCTCGGCCTGCGTCGGCGTCAGCGATACCGAGCGCGCAAAATCCCGCGCCGCAGCCAGAGCGGCCATCTTTTCGGTGTGCTGCGCTGCCGAACGGACCCGACGCAGCCGATCGAAATGCCCTTGGTCGGTGAGGCGCTGGTCGGCATTGTCGGCCCGCAGGGTGAGCCGGTATTCGGCCCGCGAGGTGAACATCCGGTACGGCTCGGTGACGCCGCGAGTGACGAGGTCGTCGATCATCACCCCGAGATAGCCTTCGGCGCGGTCGAACACGATCTCCCCGCCCCCGCCCGCCTGCGACGCCGCGTTGAGCCCGGCCACCAGCCCCTGCGCGGCCGCCTCTTCGTAGCCGGTCGTGCCGTTGATCTGGCCGGCCAGGAAAAGCCCGCCACACGCGCTTGGTTTCGAGCGTCGGCTTGAGCTCGCGCGGATCCACGTGATCGTACTCGATGGCGTAGCCCGGGCGCACCATCCGCGCCTTCTCGAGCCCTGGGATGGTCGCGATCAGCGCGAGCTGCACCGTCCTCCGGCAGCGAGGTCGAGATGCCGTTCGGATAGACCGTCGGATCGTCGAGCCCTTCCGGCTCCAGGAAAATCTGGTGGCCGTCGCGCTCGCCGAAGCGCACGATCTTGTCCTCGATCGAGGGGCAATAGCGCGGCCCGCGGCTCGCGATCTGCCCGGAATACATCGGCGAGCGGTGGACGTTGTCGCGGATGAGCTGGTGGGTCGCCGCGTTGGTGCGGGTGATGCCGCACTGGACCTGCGGGTTCTCGATCCGCTCGGTCAGGATCGAAGAACGGCTCCGGCGGCTCGTCGCCGGGCTGCATTTCGAGCGCCGCCCAGTCGATGGTGCGCCCGTCGAGCCGCGGCGGCGTGCCGGTCTTGAGCCGCCCGAGCGCAAACCCAAGCGCTTCGAGCGTGCGCGAAAGTCCGATCGCCGGCGCCTCGCCGACCCGGCCGGCCGGCGTGCTGCTGCTCGCCGATATGGATGAGGCCGCGCAGGAACGTGCCGGTCGTGAGCACCACCGCGCCGGCGCCGAGCTCGCGCCCGTCCGCGAGCTTGAGCGCCGCAGACGCGGCCGTCGCGCGATCATCAGATCGTCCGCCTCGGCCTCGATGACCGTGAGATTGGCGGTGTCGCCGGATCGCCTGCTGCATCGCCGCGGCGTAGAGCCGCCGGTCGGCCTGGGCCCGCGGCCCGCGCACCGCCGGTCCCTTGCGGCGGTTGAGCACGCGGAACTGGATGCCGCCGCGATCGGCGACGCGGCCCATCAGCCCATCGAGCGCGTCGATCTCGCGCACCAGATGGCCCTTGCCCAGGCCGCCGATCGCCGGATTGCAGGACATCGCGCCGACGGTGGCAAACCGGTGCGTCACCAGCGCGGTCGCGCGCGCCCATGCGGGCCGGCCGCGGCGGCCGCCTCGCAGCCCGCGTGCCCGCCGCCCACGACGATGACGTCGAATCGCGCATCCATCAGCCAGGCTCTCCGAATGCGGGCTTGTAGCCGAGGCGGTGGGGGCGTCAAAGAGGCGGGACGGCGGGATGTTTCACGTGAAACATTCACGGGACCGTTTTTATAGGTCAATGGGCTATAGGCCATTGGATTCTAGGTCATTGATAGCCTACCGCGCTTCGGCAACTGGCGACGCCGCGATATTACTTCGATCTCGTGGACGACAAGACTGTCTGCTCGACCACAAGGGGGTCGCCCTTCCCGATGTCACCGAGGCGCGAAAATTCGCCACGACGTTTGCCCGCGAATTGATGGAAATCAAACCGGATCTGCTGGACGAGTCGGCCTTTGCGTGGTCGGTTCAGGTGAGCGACGGGCGGTTTCGAAAAGGTTCTCAGCAGCATACCGTTCTCGCAAGTGGCCGGACCGGAGCCGGAGATGTAGCGGGCCGAGCCGTCACTCCTCCACGCACCAAGTAGCCCACATGAGCGAAGCGACATGCGGGAAGCTTGATGGACCAACGAGGCGCAAGTTGTCGCCGGACGGTTCAGTTCGGTCGACGACGCCATCGCCGTTGCCGATCTCATGGCGATCGAGAACGATGATCTCGCCTGGGCCAAGCCCCTACCGTCGACGAGGCGCGCGCCCCCGCCGCGCGGGGGCGGCGCCGACCAAGCAAAAGCGCGACCTTCAAAGGCCGCCGACTACAGATGACGCGCGACGTTTGCGACTTGGATGCGCGACTGCATGGACGCGCGCAATGTGTGATGTCGAGATACAAATCATTCACCGTCGGCAACGAACACGATTGGGGTGGCTTTATCTCGGTGGGCTGTTCGTTTATCTTCGCCGGATTGTGCCCTTGCTGGATTGGGGCTGAGCGCATGCCCGAAAACAAGGCGATGTCGGTTAGTCTGTCGGCGAACCTGCCGCCGGCGCGGCTCGACGCTCTGACGCGCGACCTCGCGCGCGATCTCGCTCGCACCGGCGCAGTGCGCGCGGCGCCCACCGAAGCGCCGATCGGCGAAGGGGAACGCGGCGTCGCATCGAAGATCGGGAGCTCGTGCTCGAGGCGCTGGGCGGCGCGGGCGTCAAGGTCGCGGCCGAGGCCGCCAAATCCGTCGCCGAGGTGCTCAAGGCCTATCTCCTGCGCGAAAGAGTCTGAAGATCGTCCTGAAGCAACCCGACGGAACGACGGTCGATATCGACGCGAAGAACTTCAGTGTCGACGCGATCACGGCGGCGCTCGCCGCCGCCGGGCGCGCGAAGGCGTGAGGCCCGGATGGCGCGCCGGATCGCCATCCTTGTCGGCAACGCGCGCTTCCACGCGGAGTCCGAGCTCGGGCCGCTGCAGGGGCCGCCCAACGACGTCGCCGCACTCGCCGCCGTGCTCGAAGATGCCGACCGCGGCGGCTTCGAGGTGCAGCGGTTCGTCGACGCGCGCAAGGACGCGGTGCTGCCGGTCATCGACGAGGTCCTGAGCACGGCGGAAGCCGACGACCTCGTGCTGCTGTTCTACGCCGGCCACGGCAAAGCTCGACCCCAGCGGACGGCTCTGCCTCGCGACCGCGGAACCCGGGCCGCCGCGCTGCGTTCGACATCGATCCCCGTCTCTGAGCTCAAGGAGCTGGTCGCGCAGAGCCGCGCCGCCAGCGTCGTGCTGCTGCTCGATTGCTGCTTCAGCGGTGCGATCGGCAAGGAGTTCATCCGCGGCGGCGTCGACGACCAGCTCGCGCTGATGAAGGACGCGCAGGGCCTGCACATCCTCACCGCCGCGACCGGGCTGCAGGCCGCGCGCGAGCGCGACGCCGACCTCGGGCGGCACGATGATGGGCGCGTTCACGCGCGTCATCGTCGACGGGATCAGCAGCGGCGCCGCCGACCGCGACGGGACGGCGAGATCAAGCTCACCGATCTGCGCCGGCATCTGCAGGAGACGCTCCGGGGCCAGACGCCGAAATACTTCGCGCACGACGCGAGCGGCGATCCGCGGATCGCGCGCGCGGCCACCCGAGACACGCGAGCAGAAGCGGTTGCGCCGCCTCGGTCAGTGGTATCAACGAGGCATGATCCCGGAGCCTATCTACCCGGCGCTCTCGGATGCGGCGTGCGGCGAGGCGATCCGAAACTGGTGGCCCTCGTCCAGCGCGTCCTCGACAACAAGGAGATGCGCGCGCGCAGTTGGTCGCCGCATGGGAGGCGGCGTTGCGCCGCCATCCCCACCGGAGCCGAGGCGCCCGCCGGCCGCCGTCGGTTCGTCTCCGTTCCGGGCCTCCTCCTCGTCCGAGCCGCCTGAACCGCCCGCCGCGCCGCTCGCGAGCAAGGCCAGGTTCAAGACCCCGGTCGGCGTCTTCATAGAGGGCATCGCGGTCGCGCTGTTCGGCGCGGGCGCGTTCTCGAGGGACGGCGCGGAATTGGCGATCCTGCTCGGCATTCTGACGATGGTCGGCGGCGGGATCTGGGGTGGTGTCCGGCTGCTGGGTCGCGCCGCGCAATCGATCAAAACAAATTTTAATATGCCGACGAAATGGCCGCCGTGATCGTGATATAGTCATGGAAAGCACGTCTCCATTCACTTCTGAAATCGCGACAGCTCCTCGCCCGGCGCCCTCGTCCGCAACGTGGCACCGGCGAGGACCTGCACCTCCACAAGCGTCGTGTATTGGCCGTTGACGGAACTGCTCCCGCGTCCGGTATCAGAGTTCCAAGATCTCGAAATCCGTAGATCGGCTAATGGGATAGCCCGCCAATCGACCCCACAGAAAAATTCGCTTGGTCAACCATCGGGCCACGGAACCAAATTCGCGGAAAATTGTTCATTCGTTTGTCCAGTGATGGGGGTATTCATAATTACGGGGATCACGCATGCCAGATGCAGAGTATTACCGTCGTCAATCAGCAGTTCTCTTCTCCATGGGGCGGGCGGTCACCAATCGGGCAATCGGTGAGCGACTGCTGACAATGGCGGAAACCTATCAGACCATCGCGGACAATCTGACCGAGGTGCCGGCGAACGGGTGCCCGCCCATTGCCGACGCGAGCTTGCGCGACCCCGACTAGCTGCGTGCGGCTGCGCCCGCCGAAGGCGAGGTTTCAGCGGCAATCTTAAGCCGGCGCGCTGAACTTTGAGTCGTCATCTTGAGGTGCCGGCGCGCATCGGGCGTCAGCGTGGTTTACGCGCGTCTTCGAAGCCCGCCGCGTTCACTTCCCCACGCAGAACTCCCGAAAAATCACGTCGAGAATATCCTCCACGTTCACCCGGCCGGTGAGCTTGCCCAATCCGGTCGCCGCGCGGCGCAATTGCTCGGCCACCAACTCCTCGCCGGCGCCCTCGTCCACAAGCGCCGTGGCGCTGACGAGAGCCGCCATCACATCCGCGAGCGTCGCGTGCTGCCGCTGGCGAGCGACCAGCGCGGGCTCGGGCGTGAAACATTTATCCGCGAAGCGCGAGGCACGCCGAGGAGTTGCTCGCAGCCCGCACCGGTCGCGGCGGAGAGGTGATGGACGTCGTGCGCTCCCAGCAAGGCCGCGGCGAGCTTGTGCTTCGCCTCGTCATCAATCAGATCGATCTTGTTGACCACGATCCAGCGGCTGGTTCCCGCCGCCACCGGCTCGTGGTCGATGGCGGCGATGCTTGCGGCGTCGGCCTCGCTGGCATCGACCACCCACAGCACCAGATGGGCGCGCGCCGCCGCTGCGCGGGCGCGGCGCATGCCCTCGCGCTCGAGCGGATCGTCGGAGGTTTCGCGGATGCCCGCGGTGTCGAGCAGGTTCACGGGATAGCCGTCGAGATCGAGATGCACCTCGATCACGTCGCGCGTGGTGCCGGCGGTGGGCGACACGATCGCGGCGTCGCGCCGCGCGATGCGGTTGAGCAGCGTCGACTTGCCGGCGTTGGGCGGGCCTGCGATCACCACCCACAGGCCGTCGCGCAGCCGCTCGCCGCGCTCGGCGCCCGCGAGCGCCTGCGGCGATCTCGGCCGCGAGCGTGCGCACTAGCTCCATCGCGCGCGCCAGCAGATTTTTCGGCACGTCGCCTTCGTCGGAAAAATCGATGCCGGCCTCGACCAGCGCCGAAGCTTCGATCACCCTTTGCCGCCAGCTCTCGGCCCGGTCGCCGAGCAGGCCGCGGAGCTGCGCAAAGGCCTGGCGCCGCTGCGCCTGCGTCTCCGCCGCGATGAGGTCGCCGAGCCCCTCGACTTGCGTGAGATCGAGCCGGCCGTGCCTCGAAGGCGCGGCGGGTGAACTCGCCGGGCTCCGCGGGGCGACAACCCTTCGAGCTTGCCGAGCGCCGCCAGCACCGCGGCGATCACCGCGCGGCCGCCATGGAGCTGCAGCTCCGCCATGTCCTCGCCGGTCTCGCTTGCCGGGCCGGGAACCACAGCGCCAGCGCCTCATCGATCGGTCTCGCCGGTTGCGGGATCGCGCACGCGCGCGAGCGCCGCCCGCCGCGGCGCGGGCAGGCGCCCGATCATCGCTTCGAGCGCTGCGCCGCTGCGCGGCCCCGACATCCGCACCACCGCAATCGCCGCCGGCGGGCGGCCGGAGGAGAGGGCGAAGATGGTGGCGGGGGCGGGGGTCATGCTGGACAGCATGTAACCCGGATGGAGCGTGAGCGAAATCCGGGCTACTGTATCGCGTAGTCATCCCAGCAACGTCGCCCCACCAAAACCGCCTCGCCCACGAGACGAGCCCCTATCTCCTGCAGCACAAGTCGAACCCCGTCGACTGGTGGCCGTGGGGGCCGCCGGCGCTGGCGGAGGCGGCGCGCTCGAACCGGCCGATCCTGCTCTCGGTCGGCTACGCGGCCTGCCACTGGTGCCATGTGATGGCGCACGAGAGCTTCGAGGACGACGCCACCGCAGCCGTGATGAACGAGCTGTTCGTCAACATCAAGGTCGACCGCGAGGAGCGTCCCGACATCGATCAGATCTACATGTCGGCGCTGCATCTGCTGGGCGAGCGCGGCGGCTGGCCGTTGACGATGTTCCTCACGCCGGCCGGCGAGCCGTTCTGGGGCGGCACGTATTTCCCGAAGGAGGCGCGTTTCGGCCGGCCGGCCTTCGTCGATCTGCCTGCGCCACGTCGCGCAGCATCTTCCGCGACGATCCCAGCAGCATCGAGCAGAACCGCAGCGCGCTGATGGCAAAGCTTGCCGAGAGCGCGCGGCCCAAGGACCGGGTCGTGATCGGGACGGTCGAGCTTGACCGCGCGGCGGCGCAGGTCGGCGGCCTGATCGATCCGGTCCACGGCGGCGTGCGCGGCGCGCCGAAATTTCCGCAGCCGATGCTGCTCGAATTTTTGTGGCGGGCGGGCGAGCGCAGCGGCGAGGCGCGCTACTTCGCGGCCGTCGACCTCACGCTCGAGCGCATCTGCCAGGGCGGCATCTACGATCATCTCGGCGGCGGCTTCTCGCGCTATTCCGTCGACGAGCGCTGGCTCGTGCCGCATTTCGAAAAGATGCTCTACGACAACGCCCAACTCCTCGAACTCATCGCGCTCGCGCATAGCCGTTCGAAGAACGGCGTCGCTTCGCTCGCCTATGCGCGCTCCGGCAATGCGCTGTTCCGATCGCGGGCAGAGGAGACGGTCGGCTGGCTCACGCGCGAGATGACGACGGGGAGGGCGCCTTCTGTGCTTCGCTCGACGCTGATTCCGAGGGCGAGGAGGGAAAATTCTACGTCTGGTCGCTCGCGGAGATCGTGCGCATCCTGGGCCAAGAGGACGCGGATTTTTCGCGCGTCATTACGATGTCACGGCGGAGGGAAATTTCGAGGGCCACAACATCCTCAACCGTCTCGCCCGCGTGCCGGCAAGTGCGGCCGACGAGACGCGGCTTGCCCGCTGCGCGAGCGCCTGCTGGCCGCGCGCGCAGCGCGCGCGCGCCCGGGCTCGACGACAAGGTTTTGGCCGACTGGAACGGCCTCATGATCGCCGGTCTGGTCAATGCCGGCGTGGTGTTCGACGAGCCGTCATGGCTGCAACTGGCGGCGCGCGCGTTCAAGTTCATCGCCACCGAGATGAGCCGGGACGACCGCCTCGGCCATTCCTGGCGCGAGGGCCGGCTGCTGTTCCCGGCCTTGCCTCCGACCACGCGGCGATGATCCGCGCCGCGCTCGCGCTGCATGAGGCTACGGCTGAGCCCACCTATCTCGACCGCGCGCTCGCCTGGCAAGCGCGCGCTCGACCGCCACTATGCCAATCCCGACACCGGCGGCTATTTCCTCACCGCCGACGACGCCGAGGGCCTGGTGGTGCGCCCGAACGCCAGCGCCGACGAGGCGACGCCGAACCCGAACGCGGTCGCGGCGCAGAACCTGGTGCGGCTCGCCGTTCACTCCGGCAACGACACTTTTCGCGCGCGGGCCGACCGCCTGTTCGACGGGCTGTTGCCGCTCGCGTCCGAGAATGTGTTCATGCACCTGGCGCTGCTCAACGCCGTCGACCTGCGGCTCCGCGCGGCCGAAATCGTCGTCGCCGGCACCGGACCGCGCGCCGGGGAGCTTGCCGCCGCCGCGCTAAAACTCTCGTTCCTCGACCGCATCGTGCTGCGTGCGACTTCGGCCGACGTGCTTCCTGCCGCGCATCCCGCCCAGGCCAAGATCGCCGCCACGACCGACGCCGCCGCCTTCGTGTGCGTCGGCGCGACCTGCTCGCTGCCGGTCGCGGACCCCACGCAATTGGCCGCGGCCGTGAAAAGCATGCGCGGATAAGAGCGCGGCAGCCGTTGCGGCGAAGCGTTGCGAACAAAACGCGCCTTGGTCGATTGTGCGCGACCGCCTTCGCCGGTAACAATAGCCGCCGCTTTCGTCCGACCCCGCGAGTTTGGAGGCACTCCAATGTTGCGTCGTGTGTTGCGCACAGTTCTCTTGCCTGCTGCCATTTGTCCTGCCGGCGCTTGCACTCGCTGCCGAACAGCAGATCGCCGTCGAACTCAACTCGGCCGAAACCGCCCAAAACCAGTGCCGCCTGACATTCGTGGTCGAGAACAAGGACAAGGTCCCCATCGATGTCCTCAAGCTCGACCTGGTGGTGTTCAATCGCGAAAACCGCGTCCACCGCCGCATGGTGACGGAGATGGGCCCGGTGCGGGGCGAAAAGACCATCGTGAAGACCTATTCGGTGGACGGCGCCTGCACCGAGATTCGGTCGATTCTCGTCAACGACATCACCGCCTGCGCGCCGGCCAAGCCCGACGCCTGCATCGAAAATCTGGCACTCTCCTCGCGGATTGAAGGCGTGCGGCTGTTCAAGTAGGCCGTCGACGGCGGGCGGGCGAGCATCATGGCATTCACCAGTTGGCGCGGCGTGGTGGGCTGCATCAAGCCGACCATGCGTCCGGGCGGGCTCGAGGAACTGATCCGCATGCTGCCGGAGGGCATCGGCGTGATCCCGCTGTTCCTCAACATCAGCGAAGGCACCACCGCCGAGTTCAAGCGCGCGGTCGCGCCCTACGAGCCGCTGATCACGCGAGCTCGCCGACGCCGGCTGCGACCTGATCCATCCGGAAGGCGCGCCGCCCTTCATGCTGCTCGGCTACAAGGGCGAGGCCGAGCTATTGAAGCGGTGGGAGAAGGACCTACAAGGTGCCGTTCTTCACCTCCGGCTCGAACCACGTGCGCGCGCTGCACGCGCTCAAAGCCAAGACGCATCGTCGGCGCCACCTATTTCATCGGCGGCGATCAACGACCTGTTCGCAAAGTATTTCGTCGAGGCCGGCTTCGACGTGCTCGGCATGGACGGCATCGACGTGCCGTTTCGACAAGGTCGGCGAGCTCGCCGCCGAGCAAGTCTATGCCCACGTCAAGCGCGCCTTCCTCAAGCACCGCAAGGCCGACGCGATCTACCTCCTCGGCACCGGCTGGCGCGTGCTGCCGATCATCGATCTGCTGGAGCAGGATTTCGGCGTGCCGGTCGTGCATCCGGTGCCGGCGCGATGTTGGAAATCCAGCTTCGCCTCTCTCGGTACGGCAGCCGGTGAAAGGCTATGGGCGGCTGCTGGCGGAGATGTTGCCGGGGTAACACGGTCGGAATGGCAATCGCAGGCCTCACGGCCACCAGCCCTGCTCGATGAGCTGGTGATAGAACAAATTGAGGAACGCCTTCAGCCGGCCCGGGCCGCCGTAGTGGGCGAACTCCTGCGGGACCTTGAATTCGGCCTGCACCTGCTCGATCGTCTTGCCGGCCATGATCATCTTCGAGACCTCGTTGCGCATGACCACGAAATAGCGCCGCTGCTCCTCGAGGTCGGCGACGCCGCGGCCGATGTGCACGGGGCCGTGGCCGGGCACGTAGGTGTCGACCGGCAGCCGCCGCTCGATGATGCGGTCGAGCATCGCGATCCAGTTGCGGGCGTTCGAGAAGAACACCATCGCGGATTCGCCCGGCCCCGGATGAATTTCGGTGTCGAGCAGGTCGCCCATCAGCAAGACCCGCTTCTGCGGGATGAAGAGCGTCACGTCGCTGGTCGAGTGCGCGCTGCCTTCCTCGGTGAGCTGGAACGTGAGCCCGCCGAAGCGCAGCGTCAGCGCGCCGTCGAAGGCGATGTCGGGGATCACCAGCTCGGTATTTTTGTAGACCGAGAAGCGCGGCTCGTTGGAGTCCCTGCGCTCGCTGAACTCGACGGCCTCCTGCATGTACATGTCGCGCAGCTGCTTGCGGGTGCCGATGACCAGCGGCTTGTCCTCGCGGAAGTGCCAGGCGCCGGTGGCGTGGTCGCCTGAAGGGTGCGAGATCGCGAGGTATTTCACCTTCTTGTCGGTGGTGCGCCGGATCGCCGCCATCACCTGGTCGCCGGTGCGGATGTCGGCGTCCCACACGAACACGCCTTCGTCGGTGACGATGAAGGTCGAATTGCTGGAGCCGGTCGGGTGCTCCATCATGTAGACGTTGTCGGCAAGCTTGCGCTGCACCATCTGGGGTACCGTCTGGGCAGTCGCCGGTATCGTCGATAGCGCCAATGTTGCGAGCACGAGCGGACCTGCAACGGTCCTCGCAATTGTTCGTCCTGTGCTGTTCATGATGGCTCCCCTTTTCTCCAGTTTCCACCGGCCGACTTGTTCGTCCCGATGTTACATCATGAGGCTGACGCCTCGACCGCAAAATTCTGCGGCGCCTCGCCGCGCTGCCAGATTTCCACATCCTCACATACGCCGCCTCGATGTGCCGGCGGAAGCGATCCGTATTGAACAACGCGTGGGTGTCCCGGTTTTGCGCGAGCTTGGCGCGGAGCGCGCCGAGCAACGCTGCATCCGTGGCGAGCCGCCGCGCCAGCGCCTCGTAGTCCGCAAGGCTATGCGTCACCAGCTCGGGCAGGCCGACGGCGTTGAGCAGGCTGCCCGCGACGCGCGACGCGAATGCCTGGCCCTGGCAGGTGAGCACGGGCAAACCCGCCCACAGCGCGTCGCTTGCCGTGGTGTGCGCGTTGTAGGGAAGCGTGTCGAGGAAGAGATCGGCCAGCCGATGGCGCGCGAGGTGCTCGTCGAGCTTGAGGCGCCCGGCAAACACCAGCCGCGCCGGATCGACGCCGCGCGCCTTTGCCTCGCGGCGAAGATTTGTCTCCGCGTCGGCGGTCTCGCGCAGCAGCCACAGCACGCTCCCGGGCACGCCCGCCAACAGCCGCATCCAGAGGTCGAACATCGCGGCCGTGATCTTGTAGTTGTTGTTGAAGCAGCAGAACACAGAATCCGGCGTCCGGCAGCCCGGCCTCGGCCCGCGTCGGCGTGTGCGCAGCGATGTCGCGTCGGCGGTCGTTGACCTGGTAGCTGTCCGGAGAGCTGCACGATCTTCTCGGCGTAGTGCGGCTGCCGGTCGAACGGCAGGACGACCTTGTCGGCGATGATGTAGTCGATGAAGTCCGCGCCCATCGTTCCGGGATAGCCGAGATAGCTCACCTGGATCGGCGCCGGACGATGGCTGAGAATTTCGGGCCGCGAATCCTGCGTGTAGCCCTTGAGATCGATCGCGATATCGACCTCCAGATCGCTCAGAAGCGTCGCCACCTCGCGATCGCTCTTGCCGCGGACATCGTGGAAGCGATCGAACCCCTTGACCAGGCGGCGCCGGATCTCGCTGCCGTCATCGCGGCCGAACGACACGCCGTGCACCTCGAAGCGTGCGCGGTCGTGGCGCTCGAACAGTTCCGCCATCAGATAGGCGGTGGCATGGCTGTGGAAGTCCGCCGAAAGATAAGCGATCCGCACCTTCGCATGCGACCAGATGCGGCCAGTCCACAGCGGCGGGCGCGGGCCCACGATCTTGTCGGCAATGAACGCGGTTGCGCATTGGCGATGCAGCGCCGCGTCGTCGTTCAACCGGATCAACGTGAACGGGTTGACGATCGCCTTCTGCTCGGCGACCAGCGCGGCCAGCCGCTCCGCGAGTTTTGCCGTCCGCGTCCAGTCGCAAATGGCGAGCGCGGATTCGGCAAGGCCGCTGTAGGCATAAGGGTGGTCCGGCCGGAGCGCGATCGCGCGGTCATAACTTGCGATCGCCTCGGCGTAGCGCTTGAGCTCGTGCAGCGTGTCGCCGCGGTTGAACAGCGTCTCGGCGTGGTTCGGCCGCAGCGCCAGCGCCCGGTCGAAGCTTGCCAGCGCCTCGTCGTAGCGCATGAGCTCCTTGAGCGCGCTGCCGCGATTGTAGAACGCCTCGGCATAGCCCGGCCGCAGCGCCAGCGCGCGGTCGTAGCTCGCCAGCGCCTCCGGGTAGCGCTTGAGGCCTTGCAGCGCATTGCCGCGGTTGTTGTGCGCCTCGACGAAGTCGCCTCGCAGCGCCAGCACCTGGTCGAAGCTCGCCAGCGCCTCGTCGTAGCGCTTGAGCCGTTGCAGCGCATTGCCGCGGTTGTTGAGCGCTTCGACGAAGTCCGGCCGCAGCGCCAGCGCCTGGTCGCTGCTCGCGAGCGCCTCGTCGTAGCGCCGCAGTTCGCACAGGACGAGACTCTGGTTCGCCAGCGCCTGCGCGGACCGAGGGTTGACCTGCAACGCCGCGTCGATGAGCGCGAGCGCCTCGAGGCCGCGGCCCTGCTGATGGCGAACGATGCCAAGCAGATGCTGCGCATCGAAGTGGCCCGGCTCGGCTTTTAGAATGTCGAGATAGAGCCGCTCGGCCTCGCCGAGCTGTCCGCGCTGATGACACGCGATCGCCCGGTCGAGCAATTGCCGCAGCTTGGTCGGCTCGGACGAGGGGCTCGCCATGCGCGGTGTTATAGCGCCGCGAACCGCGCTTGCGCCACTGGCGACGCAGCTTCGAGCCTACTTCCCCGTCACCTTCAGCTGCCACATGTCCCAGGTGCGCGCCTCTTCGCCCGGCGACTGATCGCGGGCGGCGCCTTCCTGCGGCGAGATGTAGCGGATCGGTCCGCCAAGCCCGAGCGCCGTCGTCTGCAGGCGCGCGTTGACCTCGGTGTAGACGGCGCGGATCACCGCGCGCTTAACCGTCGGGCCGACCACGACATTGCCGTGCCCGCGCATGAGCACCACCGGCTTGTCGGCAAGCGCCTTCGCCAGCGACTTGCCGAGCGCCGGGGTGCGCACCAGCATGTCGGTCACGCCGGCATCGTCGCTGATGTCCCACACCGGTACGCCCACATGCAGGAACGCCGCCGTGTGGAACACCGGCTTCATCGGCACCTGCGTGACGCCGAACGGGATCACCGCGGGCGAATGACTGTGCACGATCGCGTTGACATCCGGCCGCGCCTTGTAGATTTCGCCGTGGATCGCGCGTTCAGGAACATGCCGCGGTCGCGCCGGTCGACCGGATTAGAGTCCAGATCGTACTCCATGACATCGGCCGCGGTGACGATCGCGGGCGCCATCGCGCGCGCCAGCAGATAGCGGTTGGGGTTGCCGGGATGGCGCATGCTCACATGCCCGTAGGCATCGAGCACGCCTTGGTCGGCAAGGATGCGGCCGGCGGTTACCAGTTCGTCAATGAGCGCGGGATCGACCAGCGCCGCCAGAGGCGGGTGGCGATTGTGCCGTGGCCGCCGACACAAGTGCAGCCGAGGAGGATCGCGGCAAGACCGACACGCATGGCGCGCTTTACGCATTCATCGATTCGAAGAAGTCGGCGTTGTTCTTGGTGTTGCGCAGCTTGTCGAGCAGGAAGTCGATGGCGTCCATGGTGCCCATCGGGTTCAAGATGCGGCGCAGGATGTACATCTTCTTGAGCTGATCGGGCGCCACCAGCAGCTCTTCCTTGCGGGTGCCGGAGCGGGTGATGTCCATGGCCGGGAAGGTGCGCTTGTCCGCCACCTTGCGGTCGAGGATCAGTTCCGAATTGCCGGTGCCCTTGAACTCCTCGAAGATCACCTCGTCCATGCGGCTGCCGGTATCGATCAGCGCGGTCGCGATGATGGTGAGCGAGCCGCCCTCCTCGATGTTGCGCGCGGCGCCGAAGAAGCGCTTTGGCCGCTGCAGCGCATTGGCGTCGACGCCGCCGGTGAGCACCTTGCCGGAGGACGGCACCACGGTGTTGTAGGCGCGCCCGAGCCGGGTGATCGAGATCGAGCAGGATCACCACGTCGCGGCCGTGCTCGACCAGGCGCTTGGCCTTCTCGATCACCATCTCGGCGACCTGCACGTGGCGCGTCGCCGGCTCGTCGAAGGTGGACGACACCACCTCGCCCTTCACCGAGCGCTGCATGTCGGTCACTTCTTCCGGCCGCTCGTCGATCAACAGCACGATCAGGAAGCATTCCGGATGGTTCGCCGTGATCGCGTGCGCGATATTCTGCAACAGCACGGTCTTGCCGGTGCGCGGCGGCGAGACGATGAGCGCGCGCTGGCCCTTGCCGATCGGGGCCACGATGTCGATGATGCGCGGGGACATGTCCTTCTTGGTTGGGTCCTCGTGCTCCATCTTGAGCCGCTCGTCGGGATAGAGCGGCGTCAAGTTGTCGAAGTTGACCTTGTGGCGCGCCTTCTCCGGGTCCTCGAAGTTGATGGTGTTGACCTTGAGCAGCGCGAAATAGCGCTCGCCCTCCTTCGGGCTCCTGATCTCGCCTTCGATGGTGTCGCCGGTGCGCAGGCCGAAGCGGCGGATCTGCGAGGGCGAGACGTAGATGTCGTCCGGGCCCGGCAGGTAGTTCGCTTCCGGCGAGCGCAGGAAGCCGAAGCCGTCGGAGAGCACCTCGACGACGCCCTCGCCGATGATGTCGGTTTCGCGGATCGCAAGCTGCTTGAGGATGCCGAACATCAGCTCCTGCTTGCGCATGGTGGAGGCGTTTTCGACCTCGAGCTCTTCGGCGAACGAGACGAGCTCGCCAGGGCTCTTGGCCTTGAGGTCTTGGAGCTTCATTTCCCGCATGCGGGTAATCCTGGGGATGGCGGCGATTGCGTACGAAAATCGGCCAATCGACGCGAAGAGGAGGGGGATTGCAGGTCTTTAGGCGGAGGCTTGAGGCCGTCTGGCCCGATGCTGCGGCCGATCCCTACACCCGGGTCGGAACTCGATGCATCTGCCTGCGTTCGGGGAGATTTGCGAAAGATAGGAAAAGACTTCTCAAGACGCAAGTAGCGGTCGCGTGATGTGCACCTGCAAAACGCCGCCTCAGAACGGCTTGACCACCGCCAGGAGCACGATGCCGATCATGAGCGATCGTTGGTAATTCATTGATATATCCTGTAGAATTTCTGGCGGACGCTGGTTCTGGTCGGCCGCGAATTCGCGCACGCAGCGGACAAAAAACCCATGCACGCCGGACATGATCAGCACCAGGATGATCTTGGCTCGAAGCCAGCTCCAGCCGAACAAGGCCGCCGTCCCAGGCAAGCCACAGCCCGAGCACCCAGGCTCACCACCATGGCTGGGTTCATGATGATGGTGAGCAGCCGGCGCTCCATCACCTTGAACGTCTCCGACTGCTTGGAGCCGCGCTCGGCCTCGCAGTGATAGACGAACAGCCGCGGCAGATAGAGCATCCCCGCCATCCAGGCGATGATCGCGATCACGTGCACGGCCTTGAGCCACGGATAGAGCCCGGACGGCCGTGTCAGCAGCAGCACGCCGAACAGTGCAGCGGTGATCCCGAGCGCCATCTCCGCACGCATCCATCGGCGCACGAATAAGAGCGCCTTTGCGGTTCCGGTCACGGCTTACCCCGTCGCACCCGTTCCAGCATCCGTTCCACATGGGCGATCGGCGTCTCCGGCACGATGCCGTGCCCGAGATTGAAGATAAAGGGCCCGCCGGCAAACGCCTCCAGCACGACATCGACCGCCCGGTCGAGCGCTGCGCCGCCGGCGACCAGCGCCAGCGGATCGAGATTGCCTTGCACCGGCACGCGGCTCTGGACGTGGTCGCGGGCGAACGCCCGATCGATCATCCAGTCGAGGCCGACAGCGTCGACGGCGGTCTGCGCCGACATAATGTGGGAGCGACGTGCCGGCGCCGCGCGGGAAGCCGATGATTTTCGCTCGCGGCATCGCCTCACGCACTTGTCGCGACGATGCGCTGCGTCGGGTTCGATGCACCATTGGACGAATTCCTCCGTCGGCAATACGCCGGCCCAGGTGTCGAAAATCTGCACCGCATCGGCGCCTGCCTGCAGCTGCCGGACGAGATAGGCTCGCCGAGGCATCGACCAGCACATCGATCAGCACGGCTGAAAGTCGCGCGGTCGCGATAGGCAAACAGCCGAGCCGGCGCCTGGTCGGGCGTGCCGTGGCCGGCGATCATGTAGCTCGCCACCGTCCAAGGCGCCCCGCAGAATCCAAGCAGGGTGACGCTCGGATCGAGCCGTTTCTTCACACAGTGCGATCGTCTCATAGACCGGCGCCAGCACGTCGCATGGTCGACTTTGCGGGCAAGCCGCTCGAAGTCGCGGCGATCGGCGATCGGATCGAGCTGCGGCCCCTCGCCCACGGCGAAGCTGACCGCTGCCCGAGCGCATGCGGCACCGACCAGAATGTCCGAGAACAGGATCGCCGCATCGAAGCCGAACCGTCGCACCGGCTGCAGCGTGACCTCGGCCGCGAGTTCCGGGTTGAAAACCAGATCGAGAAAACCGCCGGCCTTCTCCCGGATCGCGCCGATATTCCGGCAAATATCGTCCCGCCTGCCGCATCAGCCAGACCGGCGGCACGGCAGATCGGCGACCATCCAGGACATCGAGAAGAGGTTTGTTCACCGCCGGCCTATCGAAGTGGGACTGCTGCTCTAAAGCTTATAAGATTCTTATTGTAGTAGCTTGTGGAACGGTGAATTGGACTCACACAGCGTCATCCACACGTTATACAAGCCTGGACGACTTGTCCGATAGGTTATCCAACTGGGGCGAGTATGGCGGCTGCGCATGAGCGATGACGTCGGGATTGTGGGGCTTTCGAACTGGCCATTGCTGGGTCGGACACGCCGGTTATCCATGTCACCACTGAGCTTGCGGGTCTGCCGCAATCGTTGTCATCACCGCGGCAGTGTGGACAGTTTCGATGCATTGCCAGCGCGGCTTTCGCTTGCGTCGGCGGCGTGCGGCATGGCCTCCTCCCCAGGAGTTCATAGAGTTCACAGCTTTCCCGGCGCAATCCCCATGCCGCAGCACATCGGACAGCTACTTCCACCTTCACCTTATCTCCGGACTCCACCGGCGAGACGCTGACCACCGTGGCGCGCGGCCGCCACCGCGCAATACACCAAGGTGCATGCCGGTCGAGCATGTCTATCCGCTGGTGCGCACGCGAGCAGCAGCTCGACCGCGTGCTCGCCGAGATCGAGGAGTCGCCGGGCATCGTCCTTTATACCCTGCTCGAGGACGATCTGGTCGCGCGCCTGGAGAACCATTGCAAGGAGCTGAGCCTGCCGTGCCTGTCGATCCTCGGGCCGGTCTTGCAGCTGCTGCAGTCCTATCTCGGTGACCGATCGACCAGTCACCGCGTCGGCGCCCAGCACACGCTCAATGCGGAGTATTTCAAGCGCATCGACGCGCTCAACTACACCATGCTGCATGACGACGGTCAGCACATCGAGGACCTGGAGGAGGCCGATGTCGTGCTGGTCGGCGTCTCGCGCACCTCGAAGACGCCGACCTCGATCTATCTCGCCAATCGCGGCGTCAAGACCGCGCAATGTTCCGCTGGTGCCGCGGCATCACGGTTGCCGCCGAAGGTCGAGCGACTGACGCGGCCGCTGGTGGTCGGCCTCTTCGCCAGTCCCGAGCGCATCGTGCAGATCCGGCAGAACCGGCTGCTTGGGCCTCAAGGCGCATCAGGACGACGACCAATATATCGATCGCAAGGCGGTGGCCGAGGAGGTGGCGTTCTCGCGCAAGCTTTGCGCCAAGCACAACTGGCCGTCGATCGACGTGACCCGCCGCTCGATCGAGGAAACCGCAGCGGCCGTGATCGCAGCTGCTGGCCGAGCGCCGCCGGCAGCCGGCGTCGTGACCATGCCGCTCTGGCTTGCCGATCAGCCGCTGGTGCTCGCATCGAAGAGCGCGGTCCGGCGCGCGGTGCTCGAAGGCGCCGGCATCCCGCTCGACGTCTGCCCGGCCGATATCGACGAGCGCGGCATCGAAACGCGCGCCGGCACGGCCGACGCCGGGCGAGATCGCGACGCTGCTCGCGCGCGAGAAGGCGCTGCGCGGTTGCGGCTCACACTGCCCGGCCGGCTCGTGCTCGGCGCCGACCAGACGCTGGCGCTGGGCGAGCGGCTGTTCACCAAGCCTGCCGATCTGCGGCCGGCGCGCGCGCAGCTCAAGACCTTGCGCGGGCAGACCCACGAGCTTCATGCCGCGATCGCGATCATTCGCGACGGCGCGATCCTGTTCGAGCACCGCGCGATCGCGCGGCTGACCATGCGCGCCTTCTCGGACGGCTTTCTCGACGCCTACCTCGGACGCAGCCGGCGGCGCGGTGACCGCGAGCGTCGGCGCCTATCAGGTGGAGAAGCCTCGGCATCCACCTGTTCGAGCGCATCGAAGGCGACCATTTCACCATCCTCGGCTTGCCGCTGCTGCCGCTGCTTGACTTTCTGCGGCGGAACGGATGGCTGGCGGCATGAGCATTGACAGAGGCTGTCATGTTCGTGCTCGGCCTGACCGGCTCGCTCGGGATGGGGAAGTCGACCACGGCGCGGCTTCTTCGCCGAGGCCGGCGTGCCGGTGCATGACGCCGACGCGGCGGTGCATCGCGCTCTACGAGGGCGAGGCGGTCGCGGCGATCGAGGCGGCCTTCCCGGGCACGACCGCAGACGGCAAGGTCGACCGCACCAAGCTCGCGCGCGCGCGTGCTCGGCGATGCGGCGGCGCTCAAGCGGCTCGAGGCGATCGTGCATCCGCTGGTGCAGGCGGCCGAGCGCCGGTTGCTGGCGCGAGCGCGCAGGCGCGCGGCGCAAGGTCGCCGTGCTCGACATCCCGCTGCTGTTCGAGACCGGCGGCGACCGGCGCGTCGATGCGGTCGTGGTGGTATCGGCGCCCGCCGGACGTGCAGCGCGCGCGCGTGCTGGAGCGCCCGGCATGACGGCGGAGAAGCTCGACGCGCTGCTGGCGCAAGCAGATGCCGGACGCCGAAAAGCGCCGGCGCGCCGATTTCGTGGTGGATACCTCGCAGGGATTCGACGCTGCGCGCGCCCAGGTGCGATGCGATTCTTGCCGCCGTCGCTAAGATGCCGAAGCGGCGGCGGTGATTCGCGAAGATTGCAGGAGAACGGAACCAGCATGATGCGCGAGATCGTGCTCGACACCGAGACCACCGGGCTCGATCCCGTCGCAGGGCCATCGGCGTGGTCGAGATCGGCTGCATCGAAGCTCGTCAACCGCTTTCCGACCGGCAAGACGTTTCACCGCTACCTCAATCCCGAGCGCGACGTGCCGCCGGAAGCGTTCGCGGTGCACGGCCTGTCGGTCGAGTTCCTCAGGGACAAGCCGCTGTTTGCCGACGATCGCCGACGAGCTTGATCGCCTTCATCGGCGACGCGCCGCTGGTCGCGCACAACGCGCTGTTCGATCTCGGCTTCCTCAATGCCGAGCTCGAGCGCGCCGGCAAGAGCGCCGGTCGCGCGCGAGCGGCTGGTCGACACGCTGATGCTGGCGCGCCGCAAGCATCCGGCCGGGCCCAACCGGCTCGACGACCTGTGCACGCGCTACGGCATCGACAATTCCCGGCGCACCAAGCACGGCGCGCTGCTCGACGCCGAGCTGCTGGCCGAAGTCTATGTCGAGCTGATCGGCGCGCCGGCAGGCTCAGCTGGTTCTGCTCGAGAGCGGCCGCGCGTCGGCCGGATGCGCGCGCCACGGCGTCACCGCGGCGCACGCACGGCCTGTGCCGCTGGCGCCGCGGTTGTCGGACGCCGAGCGGAACGCGCATCACGACGTTCGTCGGCAGCCTCGGCAACAAGGCGATCTGGCTCGACTATGCGCCGGGCAGCTCGGAGTGACGGGCTAAGCTTGATCGCGCACCGATTTTACGTCGTCGTCGGTGTCGGCGTCGCCTGCTCGGCCTGCGCCGCTGCCAGGCGCTGCTGGTAGAGCGCGACGAAATCGACCGGATCGAGCAGCAGCGGCGCGAAGCCGCCATTGCGCACCGCGGTGGCGACGATCTCGCGCGCGAACGGGAACAGCAGCCGCGGGCATTCGATCATGACCAGCGGCTGCAAGGTGTTCCTGCGGCACGTTCTGGATGCGGAAGATGCCGGCAAAGGTGAGGTCGAAGGCGAACAGCACCGTGCCTTCGGACTCGGCCTTGCCTTCGAGCTTGAGCGCGACCTCGATAGTCGGTCGGCGCGAGCTTGGCCGACGCCGACATTGATCTGGATGTTGATGGCCGGCTGCGGTCTGCGTGGGCGCCAGCGAGCGCGGCGCATTCGGGTTCTCGAACGAGAAATCCTTGATGTATTGGCCGAGCACGCTGAGCTGCGGCGCGGTCTGCTGCTGGGGCGGCTGCTGCGCCGCAGCCGCCATTGGTCGTTGAACTCATGAAGCTACCTCCGCCGGAATGGAACCGCGCTGCCGCTGTCGGCGCGGTGGCTAACACAGGCCCACGGGCGCGACAAGGTTAGCTCGGCAAGGATAACGAAACCCGCGCTCACGGATCGCCCTTGCCGTCACGCCGGTCCTCGATCCGTCCCTCCGGGACCTCATCCCATTGGTCGGGCGGAAGATCGATGACACCGGGTGCGCGCCGGCCGCGCCGGCGGTTTCGCAACGCGCGGCCAACGATCGCGCTCGGCCCACCGCCGCAGCGGCGGAACAAACAACAAGGCGCCCAGCACGTCGGTTATAAAGCCCGGGAAGACCAGAAGAATTCCGCCGACCATGGCGGCGAGGCCGGGGCTTTCGAGGTGGATCGCGCGGACTCCGTCCTGCGCCAGCGCCGCGCCGAAACGGTCGAGATCGCCGCGCCCCGAGCGCTTGAGCACGATCACGCCGATGACGGATGTGGCCAGAAAAAGCCCAATCGTCCAGAGCCAGCCGATCGTCAGGGCGACCAGGAAGAAGACCGCGATCTCCGCTGCCGGTAGCATGATGACCACAATAAAGGCCCATTTGACCAAGGACATCGGCCTAAATCCTGCCTGGAGTAAGGTGCATGGACGAGGTTGGCGGCACGGGCGGGATCGTCTATGGTCGGTCCCGAGCAACGACCTGCGCCGGCTGTTCGGCGTTAGGCTACTGGATCAGCTTCTCTCATGCTTACATAATAACGCGGGAACCAACCTTTGCTGCGCAGATTTGCAGTCTGCGGCGTTCCGGCTGATCCTCGTGGTGCGGTCACTGCTGCGAAAGCATGCAAGACGTGTTCGACATCTACACCATCATCTTCTTGGCGCTGGCGGTGTTCATCTTCCTCCGCCTGCGTAGCGTGCTCGGCCAGCGCACCGGGCCGCGAGCGGCCGCCCTACGACCCCTATTCCGCGCGCGATGCGCGTGCGCGCCTCGACCAATGACAATGTCGTCGCGCTGCCCGGCCGCGGCGGCGTGAGAAGCGCGCCGAAGCCGATCGAGACGGCCGAGCCGGCGGAGCGCTGGAAGGGCATCGCCGAGCCGGGCTCGACGGTGGCCGCCGGCCTCGACGCCATCGTCGCGCGAGGACCCGAGTTTCGACGCCAAGCATTTCGTCGACCGGCGCGCGCGCTCGGCCTACGAGATGATCGTGACCGCCTATGCCGAGGGCGACCGGCGCACGCTCAAGAACCTGCTGTCGAAGGACGTCTATGACGGGTTCGACGCGCGCGATCCGCGAGCGCGAGACCGACGGGCGAAGACGTCGAGACCCGTTTCGTGTCGATCGACAAATGCCGACATCACCGGCGCCGAACAGCGCGGGCGCACGGCGCAGATCACCGTGCGCTTCGTCTCCCAGCTGGTCTCGGTCACCCGCGACCGCAGCGGCGCCGTGATCGAAGGCAGCCCCGACAAGGTCACCGACGTCACCGACGTGTGGACGTTCGCGCGCGACGCTGTCCTCGCGCGATCCCAACTGGAAGCTGGTCGCGACCGAAGCCGGACAATAGCCGGAGCCGGATGCGATGCCGGCGCGTCTCCGCACCTTGTTTCGACGATCCGCGGCAGCCAATTTCGGCTGACCGTGTTTTGGCTGCTCTGTATCGTTTCGCCGTCGGCGGCGGCAACGACCTCGAGCCGGCTCAAGCTTGCGGACACGCAGATCGAGCCGGTGCAATGGACTGATCATCGACGGCTGGGCCGCCGACGATCACGCTGCCGCCTTGGCCGCGTTCCGGGCCAGCTGCGCAGCGCCATCGGCACGGCAGGCCGGCCGCGCGACGAGCGGCCGCTGCGTACGGCGCTGCGCGCGGCCTGCCAGCACGCTCGTACGATTGGCACGCCGACGGCGGATCAGGCGCGCGCGCCTTCTTCGAGGAGAATTTCCGCGCCGTCCGGATCGCGAAGCTCGGCGAAGCGTCAGGCCTCTCTGACCGGCTACTACGAGCCGATCGTCGAGGGCTCGCGCTTTCCCAGTCCCGAATTCCACGTCCCGCTCTACCGGCGGCCGCGCGATCTCTTGGTCGCGGGGCAAAAGCCCGGCAACGGCGCATTTCCGAACACGGGCGCGCCGTCGGCCGCCTCAACGCTAACAAGCAGCTCGAGCCCTACTACGACCGCTTGGCGATCGAGGATGGCGCGCTCGACGGCCAGAGGCTCGAAATCTGCTGGCTCAAGGATCCGTTCGACTGCCTGTCGATCCAGATCCAGGGCTCGGCGCGCGTGATACTCGAGGACGGCACGACGCTGCGCATCAACTACGACTGCCCACAACGGCTATCGCCTACACCGCCGTCGGCCGCATTCTGATCGAGCGCAACCTGGTGGCGCGCGAGGAGATGTCGATGGACCGCATCCGCCGACTGGATGGCACGCCAATCCCGACCAGGCGCAAGGAGCTGCGCGGCACCAACCGCTCCTACGTGTTCTTCCGCGTCACCGGGCTCTCCGGCGAGAACGAGCCGGTCGGGCGCGCAAGGCGTTCCGCTCACGCCCGGCCGCTCGATCGCGGTCGACCGGGTCGCATGATCTACGGCACGCCGTTCTTCATCGAGGCCGAGCTGCCGATCGAGAGCGCGACGCCGGCCACCAAATTCCGCCGGCTGATGATTGCGCAGGACACCGGTTCCGCCATCATCGGCCCGGCGCGCGCCGACCTCTATTTCGGCGCCGGCGACGACGCCGGCGCATCGCCGGCCGCATCCGCCAGCAGGGCCGTTTCGTCATGCTCATTCCGCGCGCTTTCGACATCGGCAAAGCCGAGCCGGTCCCGCTGCCGCTCCCGAAGCCGGCGATCGGCGTGGCGGAGCGCAGGCGACAAGGAGGTGGTCAAGACCAAGCCGTCGCTGAAACCGCGCCAGCGCCCGCCGAGACATTGTCGGGACCACGGACCAGACAAAGCAAGCAACGATCATGACTGCCGAGGACAAACCGCGCCGGCGGCGCCAGCGCGCTTTCAGGCTGAGTGGACGCCGGTCAGCCGCCGGAAAGCGCGCTCACTCAAAGAAGCAGAGCGCGTTCGGACGCAAAACCGGGTCCACTTTTTGCTGAACGCGCTCTAGGCGCGGAACGAACACGTGCTCTGGCGCGGGGTGACACGCTCCGTTGCGCCGCTCAAGCGGAGACTGCGGATATTGTCGGCCGACGCCATTGAGGTGGGGACTGCGGAACGCAAGTCCGTTCCAGTGAAACGCGTTCATCCAACGCCGTCGCGCGGAACGGCTGCACCGAAATCTGCGCCGCCAAAACTTGCGCCGGCGGTTCCGCCGCTCGTCCCGCTCGATCGCCGGCTCAAACAGCGCCTCGCCCGCGGCGCCGTTGAGATCGACGCCCGCATCGACCTGCACGGCCGGACCCAAAGCGAGGCGCACGCCGCGCTGTTGCGGTTCCTGCGTCGGGCACAGGCGGACGGCGCCAAGGTCGTGCTGGTGATCACCGGCAAAGGGCGGCGGCACGAGCGCCTTCGCGCACGAGCGCGGCGTGCTCAAGCGGCAGGTGCCGCTCTGGCTTGCACTGCCGGAGTTCCGCGCCTTGGTGCTCGGCGTCGAGGACGCCCATGTCGGCCACGGCGGCGAGGGCGCGCTGTATGTCCGCGTGCGGCGAGTGCGTTAAAGAATAAACCGGCTCAAATCCGTATTCTTCGCCAAGTCCCCGATGTGCTGCTCCACATAGGCGGGCGTCGACGATCACGCTCTTCGCCGGCGCGGTCGGGCGCGGCGAACGAGATCTCGTCGAGCACGCGCTCCATCACCGTCTGCAGCCGCCGCGCGCCGATGTTCTCGACGCTGGAATTGACCGCCACCGCCACGTCGGCGATGGCGTCGATGGCGTCGGCGGTGAATTCGAGCGTCACGCCCTCGGTCGCCAGCAGCGCCACGTATTGCTTGATCAGCGAGGCCTCCGGCTCGGTCAGGATGCGGCGGAAGTCGTCGCGGGTGAGCGCGCTGCAGCTCGACCCGGATCGGCAGCCGGCCCTGCAGCTCGGGCAACAGGTCCGGACGGCTTCGAGAGGTGGAACGCGCCCGACGCGATGAACAGGATGTGGTCGGTCTTCACCGACGCCGTGCTTGGTCGAGACCGTGGTGCCCTCGATCAGCGGCAAGAGGTCGCGCTGCACGCCCTCGCGCGAGACGTCGGCGCCGACGCGGCCCTCGCGCGCCGGCGATCTTGTCGATCTCGTCGAGGAACACGATGCCGTTCTGCTCGACCGCCTTGATCGATTCCTGCACCACCTGGTCGTTGTCGAGCAGCTTGTCGGATTCCTCGGCGATCAGGAGGTCGTGCGGATTCCTCGACCGTGACGCGCCGGGTCTTGGTGCGGCCGCCGCCGAGCTTGCCGAAGATGTCGCCGATCGAGATCGCGCCCATCTGCGCGCCCGGCATGCCGGGGATTTCGAACATCGGCATGCCGCCGCCGCCGGACTGCCACTTCGATCTCGATCTCCTTGTCGTTGAGCTCGCCGGCGCGCAGCTTGCGGCGGAACGCGTCCTTGGTGGCGGCGCTGGCGTTCTCGCCGACCAGCGCGTTGAGCACGCGCTCTTCGGCGGCTCTGCTGCGGCGCGCGCCTGCACGTCCTTGCGCTTGCGTCTCGCGCGTCTGCGCGATCGCGATCTCGACCAGGTCGCGCACGATCTGCTCGACGTCGCGGCCGACATAGCCGACCTCGGTGAACTTGGTCGCCTCGACCTTGAGGAACGGCGCGCCGGCGAGTCGCGCGAGCCGCCGCGAAATCTCGGTCTTGCCGACGCCGGTCGGGCCGATCATCAGGATGTTCTTCGGCAGCACCTCCTCGCGCAGCTTGTCGTCGAGCTGCAGCCGCCGCCAGCGGTTGCGCAGCGCGATCGCGACCGCGCGCTTGGCGTCGTTCTGGCCGATGATGAAGCGGTCGAGCTCGGAGACGATTTCGCGCGGGGAGAAGTCGGTCATGGCGTTCAATTGTCCGTCTTCCGGCTCGATCGGGCGTTATTGCCGGGTTGGATGGGCGTTTAGCTTGATAGATAGGCAAGAAGGGCTCGGCAACAGGCCGGTATCCGGGAGAAATTAGCCGAGGTCCGCGTTCGTGTTGCACGGCGGATGTCAGCGTACCGCGGCAGCAGCGGGCGGAAGCCGTTTGATGAGGATTGGCGGGAGGCGGCTTACGACCAGCCGGCGCAGCCACTGCCAGCCAATTCCCGGGACGAGCACCAACAGGCCCAAAATCAACAGCGTCGAGGCCAGCCAGACAACAGGCTCTGGGATTAATAGGGCGGTACCGATGACGATGCCAAGATAGCCGAGCGCGGAGACGAAAAGGTGCCCGGCGGTCGATGCTCAGAGCAACGATAGTCAGAAAATGACGACGAGTACGCCACCTCCGGAACCAATTCGATCAGAGAATGGACTAATAGGGCGCGGCCAGCACAGTGCAGCCAAAGGCGCAATCGGAGCGGTGTGTCACTCGTTCGGGATCAGTAAGATCGTAGCTCATGGCGACGGCGAACACGGCGAGGCCGCAGCACAGGAAGATCAGTGCGCGCGGCAGACGCCGCTACCGGCAATTTCGCTCGAACGCCACCACCGCGACGACCACGGATCCCCGCGATCAACAACAATGCGAATGGCGGCTTGAAACGCGCATAGAACACTAGCGCGCCGAGGGCGCAGACAAAGGCTTTCACTGCCTGGATCACGGGCGAAACAGGTCCCGAACATCCACCTCATCATCATCCCTTGGTTGCTGGGACGAGTCGTCAAGTTCGTAAATTGTGCAATCAATTCAATCCATTTCCGTCGCCCGGAGGACAAGAACAGGAAAAAAACAAGCGAGCAGGATGCCCGGCAGCAGGCAAGACGCATGCGCCGAACCAGGACCTCGGCAAGAAGCCAGATCAAGGGCGCGGAAAGAAGGTTCGCGATAACGGTCGATCCGGCAAAGAGGCTGAGTAGCAGTTCCCACCAGCGCGACGCCCACAGCGAAGAAGAAATCGTTGAAACCTTTCAGGAACCGAAAGCGCTCCTCGTCCACGCGTTCTGCTGCGCTCTGCGGCAGCCGACGCAGGGCAAAAGCGCGCAACCGGTCAACCTGGGCTTGGTGATGATTCCTCGGCAACCGCAGCCTCAAGGTCCTCGTCCTGCCACCATCACAACGTCTCCACTGTGCGGTTTCGGCTGGTATAGACGTCGCAGGCCATCAGCAAGGCCTGACCTGAAATTGTGAGACGGGTGTCGATCGGCCGGAAGCCGGCCTTGGTGTAGGCGCGAATGGCGCGGGCGTTGCGCGGATTCGGGGTCGGTCACGACCCGCGGTGCGCCAGCCGCGAACAGCTGCTCGACAAAGCGGCGGATGAAGGCGCTGCCGTGACCGCAACCGAGAATCGGGCTCGCCGATGAACTGATCGATGCCGCGGGTGCCGGCCGGCTGATCGCGGCAGGGATGGTCCAGCTCGGCGTGGGGGTCCCAGCATTGCTGGTAGCCGATCAGGACTTTGCCATAGCTCACGATGAAGAGGCCGATTGCGGGATCGTCGATGTGCGCCGCGATGGTCGCTATGCCGCTCACTCGGATCGCCCCACCATTCCCGCACGTGCGGACGGCGCAGCCAGGCTTCGATCGCAGCGGCAGGTCCGGCGGCCAAAACCGGGTCGAAACCTTGATAGTCAGGTGTCGCCATGGTGGCGTTCGGTGGTCCTTTGCGGTTGGCAGGCGTCACGCCTTCAACGTCTCGATCGTGACGTTGCGGTTCGTGTAGACGCAGATCTCGGCGGCGATGTCGAGGCGAGCGGCGCACGATCGCTTCCGCGTCGAGCGGCCCGTCGATCAGCGCGCGGGCGGCGGCGAGCGCGTAGTTGCCGCCGGAGCCGATGCCCATGACGCCGGCCTCGGGCTCGAGCACGTCGCCGGTGCCGGTGAGCACCAGCGACACCGCCGCGTCGGCGACGATCATCATGGCTTCGAGCCGGCGCAGATAGCGGTCGGTGCGCCAGTCCCTGGCGAGCTCGACGGCGGCGCGCGTGAGCTGGCCTGGATACTGGTCGAGCTTGGCCTCGAGCCGCTCGAACAGGGTGAAGGCGTCGGCAGTGGCGCCGGCGAAGCCGCCGATCACGTCGCCCTTGCCGACTCGGCGCACCTTCTTGGCGTTGCGCCTTGACGATGGTCTGGCCGATGCGTGACCTGGCCGTCGCCGCCGATGGCGACCAGCCCGCCCTTGCGGACGGTCAGGATCGTGGTGCCGTGCCAGAGGTCGGAGTGCTGCGTGGGCTGCATGGCCGGAAAATCTCGTTGTGGAGCCATCGATGTAAGACCTGGGACAACGGGACGCAATTCCAGCGGTGTTGCCAGGCGGTCAGTTAGCGGTAAGTGCTGAATTCCAACGATCTGGGAGGTCGTCATGTCGAATTCATTACGAGGCACTGATCGCGGGCTTCGTCGCGACCCTCGTGCTGGGCGCGCTCTTGCTGCTCAAGAGCTCGTTCGGACTATGTGCCGCAGCTCAGCATCATCCAGCCTGCTCAGCGCCCTGGGCGGAATCAGCGCGGCGGCCGCCTGGATGGATCATTTCATCGTCGGGACGGTGGTCTGGGGACTCTTGTTCTCGCTTTTTCGACTCCGATGGCTCCAGGCTCAGGCATTGGCTGAAGGGTATCATCTTCGGCGTGTTCGCCTGGCTCATGATGATGGTCCTGTTCATGCCGGCGGCTGGCGCGGGTCTGTTCGGCAACAAGATCGGGATCGTGGCGCCGGTTGTGATGCTGGGCATGCACTCATCATATGGGGCGGTGCTGGGAGCGACCTACGGCCTCTTGACGGCCTGGGCTCCCGCAAAAGACCCCGAGGCTTCACCTCAGGTCTGACGGCGGCCAGTCCGTAACGCTGCTGGCATGCTGCAGTGGCGAAGCCGCCCGGCCCCTGATACAAGGCCGGCGGCTTTGGAGCATTTTCAGGAAAAGTGGAATCCGGTTTTCCGTTCGAAAATGCGACCAATGCAAGAAAGCTAGAGCACATTCAGTTTTTAAGAAAACTGAATCTGCTCTAGAGCTGCAGGAGCAATGCGCAAAGCGTCCGTGGAAACGCACCACCAAGCGAAACCGACGTCGAGGTCGCGGTCGATCTCGACGGCACCGGCGCGTCCGTCGATCGCGACCGGCATCGGCTTCCTCGACCACATGCTCGATCTGCTGGCGCGCCATTCGCGCATCGACATCACGGTCAAGGCCAAGGGCGACCTGCACATCGATCACCACCACACCACCGAGGATGTCGGCATCGCGCTCGGCCAGGCGGTGAAGCAGGCGCTCGGCGACATGAAGGGCATCACCCGCTATGCCGACGTGCACGTGCCGATGGACGAGGCGCTGACACGGGTGGCGATCGACATTTCCGGCCGGCCGTTCCTGGTGTTCAAGGCCGAGTTCGTGCGCGACAAGGTCGGCACCTTCGACACCGAGCTGGTGCAGGAATGGTTCCAGGCCTTCGCGATGAATGCCGGCGTCACGCTGCACGTCGCGACGCTCTACGGCACCAACGACCATCATATCGCCGAATCCTGCTTCAAGGGCCTGGCGCGCGCGCTGCGCGCGGCGGTCGCGATCGATCCGCGTGCGGCGAACGAAGTCCCGTCGACCAAGGGCACCCTCGGCGGGTGAGTGCGATACCCTTAGCCTCGCCCCGGCAGGCGAGGTTGAGTAGAAATTTGCGGAGCATCATGGCTGTCTACACCGTGCACGAACCGCCGCCGAAGCGGTACGACACCGCAGCCGATCCGGAGCGCTTCGTGTTCGTGCGCGACGGCTTTCGTTCTGGGCGTTCCTGCTCGGGCCGCTGTGGATGCTGCGCCACCGGATGTGGCTGGTGCTCATCGGCTATCTGGTGCTCGTGATCGCGCTGCAGGTCGGCCTGCACCGGCTCGGCGTGTAGGGCGCGGTGCAGGCTGGTGGTGGGCGATGCTGCTGGCGCTCCTGGTCGGCTTCGAGGCAGGCGACGCTGCGCCGCTTCACGCTCGGGCGCCGTCGCTGGACCAATGTCGGCGTGATCGTCGGCGACGATCGCGAAGTCGGCCGAGCAGCGGTTCTTCGATGCCTGGGTCAAGGCGGCAGGATCGCCAGCGGACCGTCGGCTGCGGTCACCGCCGCGACGCGCCGGCCCGGCGTCCGACGTCATCGGCCTGTTCCCGCAGCCGGGAGCGCCGCGCGTGACCGTCGCGATCGTCGACTACGGCTCGGGCAATCTGCATTCCGCCGCCAAGGCGTTCGAGCGCGCGGCGCGCGAGTCGGGGCACGATCAGCCGATCGTGGTGACCAGCGATCCCGATGCAGTCGCGCGCGCCGACCGCGTGGTGCTGCCCGGCGTCGGCGCCTTCGCCGATTGCCGGCGCGGTCTCGACGCCATCGGCGGCATGGTCGACGCGCTCGAACGCGCGCGTGCGCGCGGCACGGCCGGCCGTTCCTCGGCATCTGCGTCGGCATGCAGCTCATGGCCGAGCGCGGGCGCGAATACGAGGTGACGGAGGGCTCGGCTGGATCGCCGGCGAGGTCGACCGCATCACGCCCGCCGATCCTGAGCTGAAGATCCCGCACATGGGCTGGAACACGCTCAACGCGCGCAGGCCGCATCCGCTGCTCGACGGCATCGCGGTCGGGCCGTCCGGCCTGCACGCCTATTTCGTGCATTCGTTCCACCTCAAGCCGGCCGAGCGCGCCGATCTCGTTGCCGAAGCCGACTACGGCGGCCCGGTGACGCGCCATCGTCGGCCGCGACACCATGGTCGGCACCCAGTTCCACCCGGAGAAGAGCCAGCGGCTGGGGCTGCAGCTGATCGCCAATTTCCTGAAGTGGAAGCCGTGATCCTGTTTCCCGCCATCGACCTCAAGGACGGCCTCGCGGTGCGCCTCGAGCAGGGCGACATGGCGCGCGCGACCGTGTTTCAACCGCGATCCGGCGGCGCAGGCGCAGGCGTTCGAGGCGCAGGGCTTCGAATATCTGCACATCGTCGATCTCGACGGCGCCTTTGCCGGCAAGCCGGTCAACCGCGGCGGCGGTCGAGCGCGATCATCGAAACGGTCGGCGATCCCGGTGCAGCTCGGCGGCGGCATCCGCGACCTGGCGACGATCGAAGGCTGGCTCGGCCAGGGCGTCGACCGCGTGATCATCGGCACCGCCGCGGTGCGCGATCCGGAGCTGGTCAAGGCGCGCCGCGCGAGAATTTCCCGCGCGCATCGCCGTCGGCCTCGACGCGCGCGACGGCAAGGTCGCGGTCGACGGCTGGGCGGAGACCTCCGAGCTTGCCGCGCTCGACATTGCCCGGCGTTTCGAGGATGCCGGCGTCGCGGCCATCATCTACACCGACATTGCCCGCGACGGCCTGCTCACGGGCCTCAACCTCGACGCCACTATCGCGCTCGCCGAGGCGGTGAGCATCCCGGTGATCGCCTCCGGCGGGCTCGCCTCGCTCGACGACGTGCGCGCGCTGCTCGCGCCGCGGGCAGAAAACTCGCCGGCGCAATTGCGGGCCGCGCGCTGTACGATGGCCGCCTCGATCCCGCGGCGGCGCTCGCGTTGATCCGCGATGCGCGGCAGGCGCGTGCAACTCGTTAAATCGGGCGAGTTATCATGACCCTACCGCCGGCGTTTACCGAGGTCTTGAGCGCGGTGGCGGACGTCTTTCATGTCAACTTGTTGCTGGCGGCAACATGGTGGCTGGCCGCGGTCATGCTCGCGGGCATTCTTGTCTATGCGTGGCAGCGCCTGTTGGGCCCGTGATTTTCTCACCACGTAGAGCACGGAATTGTCGGCAATGCCGGCTGTTCTGAAAGCGGCCGCGCCGAAATGGTTGATGCCGAGCTGATCGACGGTGAACCCGGCCGTCGCCAGCCGGTCGACGAAATCGCGTCTGCCGTACTGGCGAACGTGGTCGCCCATCCGTAGTACTTCCACCGCAGCTCTATCGTGTTGATGCTCGGGTC
>ERZ1370068.1955-contig-11913_pt1 | contig 41920 bp, 69 predicted proteins | sample MGYA00561227_ERZ1370068 | MGnify/ENA primary metagenome ERZ1370068 (study PRJEB38410, sample SAMEA6850437) | metagenome | study: Metagenomic assessment of the ecological functions of the soil: analysis of the soil microbiota associated with the... | reverse complement strand
CTTCGTTCAGTTGCATAAATTGCTGGGGGCCGCACGGAGCTGCGCAGGGAGGACCATCATGACTCACGGGGTCTATCACCCTCGAGCGTCACCGATTTCAATGCGCGGCCTGGTGGGGTGGCGTCATCGCGTGATGCTCCAGCGCACCGCGCCTCGCTGGGGCGGCCGAGGGTAACGCGTCTGCTAGGCTCGGCGGTCTGATGCGACGGCGTCTTATCGGCACGTTTCTGATCGCCATGGCCACCCTGGCGTTCGGTGGCGCTCACTCGGCTGCTCAGCGTCATCTCCTGGTACCACACATGGCGTTCTTCGCCGTGTCGTCCGCGCCATGTTGGGGATGACGGCCGGCGCCATCACCGTGTACGTAGCGGGCCTCGGCGGCGCTGGGCAAGCCGCCGCAACGACACCATCGCGGCGGCGTGTCTTCCGGGGTTCCCGCGGTGACGGTGCCGGTAACGCTCAGCGCTTCTGCTCTGCGCCACGTGCCGATCGGCGGCACGACTTCGACATCTCCGCCTAGCGCAGATGCGGGCGCCGCGCTGCTCAAGGGCACATTTGCTCGCCACCGTATTCTGCGTGTTGATCCCGTTCTGCGCCTCGGGCATCGCGCCATCACGACGATCCTCACGCGCGTCGAAGCTACCAGTCGGGACCTTGTACGCGAGCGACCTCGCGCTGGCGCCCTCGACCGGGTGCCTGATCGTCCTCGCCGGCCTCGGGATCATGAGCGGGCCGGCGCTGATGCCTCACCGGCGCGATCGGCGCCCGTGGCGGCGCTGTTCTTTCTCGGCGATGGCGCGAGCCGCGCGCGCGCCGAAGCAAGTGGCCGCGGGCCGTGCTTTCGCCACTCCTCGTCCCCTGCTCGCCGGGCTCGCGGCACGCCACCTCTGCGTGGTGCGGCCGCTCGTGGTCAGGGCCGCTACGACGATCCGCAGTCCAGTCGTCTACGAACGATGGAACTCCTTTCGAGGGTCACCGTTTACCGTCGCTTGAGGTCGCAGGGCCGGCGTACTGGGGCCCCAGCCGCGTGGCGCCCGTCTACCCGATCGCGCGCCGCAGATGGACATCGACGGCGGCGCCAGGGCGCTGCGCTTGACGCAGTGCCAGGCGCTCGGCGGCCTCGTCTGCCTCAAGTTCGACCTCGCCAACCTCGCGTACTACCTGCCGCCGCGGCGGCGCACTGGTCGACGTGGCGTCGGCGCGGGGCGAGATCTTCAGGGCGCGCTTCTGTTCGGCCACGGGCGGGTGAAGGGCGTCGAGGATCAATCCGATCTTCGTCGACCTGCTGCGAAGACGCGGTACGCCGACTTCTCGGGCATCGGCAGGCGTACCGACGTCGAGATGATCGTCGACGAGGCGAGGGCTATCGACCCGGGACACGAGCCGGTACGCGCTCGTCCAGATGTCGTTGATCGACACGTGGGCGGCGACGGGCGGGAGCCTTCTCGCTCTCCGAGAACGGGCTCTACACCACCGGAGGCGTGGAGCGTCTTCCTCTCCGGCTGCGAGACGACGGCATCTTCACTGTTTCCCGCTGGTACAACCCGGAAAACCCCGGCGAGACCGGCCGGATGCTGAGCCTGGCCGTGTCCGCGCTGTGGCGACGCGGGGTCCTGGATCCGTCGCGCCACATCGCGCTGGTAACGAACGGCTCGCTGGCGACGCTGCTGGTCGGCGCCGCGCCGCTTTCCGAGACCGACCTCACGATCCTCGGCCGCGCGCCTGCCGCTTCCTCGAGTACAACATCGTGGCGGCGCCGGGGATTGTGCCGCAGCGCATCTGCTCTGCGCCGCATCCTCGGCGCCGCAACGCAGCGCGAGCTGGCCGAGGTCGTGCGCGACGAGCCGTTGAACTTCGCGCCGCCCACAGACGAGACCCCTACTTCTTCAACATGCTGAAACTCGACCACCTGGAGCTACGCGTTCCAGTGGAACTCCGGCGTCGTCCGCGGCAATCTGATCGCCAACATCACGCTGATCGCGCTCCTCGTTTCGCTGACGTTGTTCGCGATCACCACGATCCCTGGTGCCGCTGGCGGTCCGGCGCGCGGCAGCCGCGCGGGGCGGCGAAGGCAGGGGCCGAGATCTCGTGGAGCGCGGCCGCTACTTCGCGCTCATCGGTGCCGGCTTCATGCTCGCCGAGATCGCGTTGATCCAGCGACTGTCGGTGTACTTGGGGCATCCGGTCTACGCGTTGGGCGTGCTGCTATTCAGCGATGATCGCCTCGGCAAGCGTCGGCAGCCTGCTCAGCGAGAGGATCCCCGTGACGCGACCGCAGTGGTTTCTGGCGTATCCCCGGTGGTCGCTGCCGCGCTGATTCTCGCGAGTGCGGCCACGGGCTACGCGGCGAGCCACCACGGCGCGCGTATCCTGTGCTGGCGAAGGTGCTGGTGGCCGTCGCCCTGGTGGCCTCCCGTCGCAGCGCTGATGGGGTTGTGCTTCCCTGCGGGCATGCGGCTGTTGGGGCGCGTCGACGAGCACGAGGCGCCGTGGTACTCGGGGCCTCAACGGCATCTTCGGTGTCCTGTGCTCGGTACTGGCGGTGTTCCTCTCCATCTACTCGAGCATCACCACCAGCCTCGTAGTGGCCGCCGGGTGCTACGCGGCCCTTCTTGTCTGCGTTCCGGGAATGGCGCGACGCCGCGAGATTCAGGAGCGAGCTGCGGCCGATACCCTCAGGCGCAAGCCGCGACAAGCGCGCGGCATCGCCGGTTGATCAAGCGGCTTCTTGCCTCGATCATCTGGCCACCGCCACTTTGGCCACCTTCTGCCGGCCCAGGGCGACGAAACGATAAAAGTAGACGCCGGAAGGAACTCCCTGGGGATCCCACTGCAGGACGTGCTGCCCCGCGGGCAGCGTGCCGTCGAATACCGTGCGGACGACACGCCCCTGAACGTCGATAAGCTCCAGCCGCGCGGCGCCCGCTGCGGGCATCCCGACGGTGGCAACGCTCCTGCGTTTCGACGGATCCCGTACGAAGCTCGACTTCCCGAGGCGCGGCGGCCTCGCTCGCAGACTGCGTGGGCGTGAACACTCCGGTCTCCGGCTCAGGGATGCGGCTGCGCCCCCTTCGGTGTCATAACGGCTCGCGACGAATCCGGCGGGATCGGCGGCCCAAAACAACCCAGCAGTTGTTGAATCATGCGGCCGCGAATCGACAGCGCGTACGCCTCGTCAAGGTCGAGGGCGCGGCCCGTCCAGCGGTTCATCCACCCCTGGAAATCCTCCAGCTCGTCGCAGCACGGGCCGTGTCACGCGCGACCAATGCGGCCTTTGGTGAGGTCGAGCTGGTGGGTCAGGACCTTCTCCTGCCCGTGATTCAGGTCGAGGACCACAATCGCGGCCGCCAAGCCGTCGAGCAATCGTGGTGCCGAGGGCAGCACGAGGGTGCTGGCGGAGAAGAAATTGTCGAAGTAGTTGAAGTCCTGCTCCTGGGCGTATATCGAAAGGCTGACGGCAAAGTAGCCCGACGACATGGCCCGAACGCGAAGCGTGGCCGCGGCGCTGGAGCCGGCCGGCAGCGTGCCGAGGCTGCACGCGAGCCGACGCATAGTAAGGCACCCCGCAATTCCCGAGCCCGGACAGCACCTCGAGGTCCGCCGAGCCACCAGAGACGGAGGCGTTGAACTGAGTGCCGGTGGCCATGGCGGGGCCCGGTTGCCGTATTGGATCGGAATGTCGAACGACTCGCCCTCCACGATCCGCTCGGGAATAGCTGCGGTAACCGCCACGTACACATCGGCCATGTTGGAACCGGCCTCGCGGATCTCGGTGGGCTGGGAAGCGACGTTGTTGCCGGGCTCACTATCGAGGGTGGTCGTCGTCACCGTCGCGGTGTTCATCACCGTACCCACGGCCAGGGCTCGCAGAGTTGACGAAGATCTCGAACGAGTCGCCGGCAGCCACGGATGAATAGGTGTTGCACACGATCGTCCCTAGAGAGTCGTAGCAGAATCCACGCGGATGGCTGGCGTAGACGAACGACGTCAACGCCGGGACGGGGTCGCGCACGGTGACGTTCTCCGCCGGGGCATTCCCGCGATTCTGGACCCTGATCCGGTAATAGATGTTGTCGTTGACGGACACTGGATCGTAGTCATCCGTCTTGTACAAAAGCATGTCGCAGGTGGGCGGGGACTGGATGTCATCGATCAGCAGAAGCGGAACCGTTGTCGATCCTGAGCGCCAGTCCCTCGGGACCCCAACTTGGCGGAGCACGGTGGGAGTGCCGCTCACTCCCGGGAGTGCGTAGGCGAGCACGGGCGTGAACGTTGCCGTGTCGAAGCTCTCGATGCGCACTTGGCCGTAGCCGAAGTACGTGGTCATCGCGAAGTACGCCAGATTGCCATCGGGGACCATCGCTGATCCGTACGTATCCTCGGGGAATGGAAACCTCCCGAGCAGGACGCGCGCTTCGGGATTGATGACCTCGCCCCCGTCGAGTACACGCGACCGTTCTCGAACGCGATGTCGCCGCCAAATCCCAGGAGCAGGTTCGGAGTCGCGTCCACCACGGTGACCCCCGAGGGGTCACGTCCATGCGGCGAAAACCATACTCCGTCGTCTCGATGTTCTGACCATAGAGCCGCGTCGGGCTGCCCGAGAACACGATGATGTTGCTGCCGGTATGCCCGGGCGTCATGGTGGGACGCTGGACACCGTTGTCGCAGGCCGCGACCCCCATGTGGCGCGGACTGTATCCTGGTTGCGCAACGCCACGACGACGGAGTTGGGAGCGCCGGGAATGACCTCCATGTCGTCGACGAAGTAGGGGCCGACAAACGGATCGCTCCCGAGGGTGAATTGAGGACCGGCGGTGAAGCTCCCGAGGTCGACCTTTCGAATCGCGCCCGCACCATCGAGCCCGACCCATAAGGCGGTTCCGTCGCTCGAGAGCGCCAGCTTGCGCGGCTCGCTCCCGATCGGGACCGACGGCCCGATCGCACCCGAGACCGGATTCACGCGGGTAATCGTGTTGGCGTAGAGCGGCGCGAGGCCCGGCACGCTGACGTAGAGCATGCCGTCCTGCGGGTTGTAGACGACGTCGTTCGCGACGATTGGAATGATACGGGTTTGGACGGCACCCGCGGGCCGCGCGGCAAGCACGAAGGCGAGCACAAGCGCGGTGGCGGGCAGGAGCGACGGGACGCGCAGGGTAGTCATGGCGGCACTCCGAGGTGGTGCCGCCCGCGCCTCCGATCGGATGCGATCCACGCGCTCGGCGGCGATCGGGACCCGCGCATGGTACTCGTCTGGCGCCCCGTTCGACAGCGTTTTTCGGCGCCCGTCCTGATCAGTTCTTCAGGAACACCAGCTTGGTGACGGCCTTGAAGTCCGCCGTCGTGAGTCGCACCGGATACACGCTCGTTCGGCACGAGGTGACCCTGAGCATCCTTCCCATCCCAGGTCACGAGGTTTCGCCCGGCACTCAAGTTCTCGTCGAGCAGCGTGCGCACCAGTCGGCCCATTGGATCGAAGACCCGCAGCTCCACGCGCTGCGGCCTAGCGATCGTGAAGCCAATGACGGTGCTCCCGGAAAGGGATTGGGGCGACCCGGCTCGATCCCGATGGGCCTCGCTCGGTCAAGCCGTCCCGGCACGTCGATGGTGAATCGCGCGCCGCCGCCCCAGAATCCCCGCCCAACCGATAGGTCCCACCCTGCAATTCCCCGGCATCCGGTTGGCCGGTCGTGCCGTTCAGTTCGTACGTCCCGCCCGACATCGAATTGCCGCCGCCGTCGATGGTGCTCCACGACAGATCGCGTAGGGGCCGCCGGTCTGCCCCTGGGCCATTGATGAGCCGAGCACCACGATCAGGATCGGAAGGCCACGCGCCAGCCGGGCGAAGTCACGAGTCCGCTTTCTCATCGCGATTTCTCCATTCTCCGGAAGCAACGCGGGTCTCAATCCTTCTGACATATGATGAGCACGATATAGGGCGCGTTCGTGCCGGCGACCGTGCCGGACGGTTGGACGGTGATCCCGGTCAAGGCCGGATCGATCGTGATTCCAGTCTGGGATGAGCCCGTGGACGCGGAGCCTCCCACCTGGCTGAAGAATCTGCCCGATCCGATTGCCCAAATTGACGGGAGGAACGTACGTGAGTGAGAATGGCCGGGATCGAAGATGCCGTGCGCGTGACCCGGATCGATGATGCCATGCGCGTGCTGACCGACCGCCCGATCCTCGCCGGCGGTGGAGGCCCCTCCGACCGTGCTCGCGAGAGCGTCCTGCCGGGCTGGAGACCGACGATGTAGCGCCCCCGGCCCGCGGCCAGCTCGCTCCACCCACGGGGCACGTCCTGGAGATTGAAGTACGATGACCGCGCCGCTCGGGACCGGACGGACGGAGAACCATGAATACGGCGGATGATGTGATGGATTGCCGCGGATTCAGGATCGTGTAGGCGCCGGTGCTGGCGCCGGGACGGATGCTGATCTCGAGCCACCGGCCCTGACCGTTGAACGCATCCGTTCCGAAGGTTAGTTCGATGGTCACGATGCCGTCGATGATGCCGATGTTGTTCGCGGTCTGGTGAGAGCCGATCTGAGTGCCGCCGGCGGGTGCGTCGTAGAGTTTGAACTCCATGTCGTAGATCCCGTTGGCGACAATGCCACGCGTCTGCGAGTCGACCCTGGCACGTGAACCCGGGCCCCAACGGCCCTTGCGCGTACGACGTTCCGTGGAGGATGCATGCCGCACGAACGCGATTGTCGGGAGCATTCGTGCGGCTTTCATCGAACCCTCCTGCTTGGACAGGTTGCGGCAGTGCCCGCGTGCGCACGGTCCCGCTGTGACGGGCCTCGCGCTCACCGGGCGGCTTCACGGTTGCTCTTCTCGGGAGCGAGCTCGAGGGTGCGGTGGCAGCCGCGCTGGGGAGCTCATTATAGGGCGATGATGGGCCCAGGGATCGGTCGAACCCGCGAGCCGCCCGTCGAGGGCTTTCCTAATCCGTGCTTGACCAAAAACCTGGGTTCGCTGCCGCTCGGCGGGCTGTCGCCCGACCATTCCCCACGAATTTCCCCAGCGCGCCATCAGGCGCTGCGGATCCAGGGCCTCGCGGATGCGCGAGCGCATGGCGCTCCACGACGGGCGCCGCCGGCGAGGCGCGCATCCTCGGCGAGTGGGCGGCGACCCAGGATGCACCGCTGGGGTCGCGCCGCTCACCATTCCGCTGGTGAGCTGCGGGCTCGGCGCTCTGCTCGTCCTACTGTGCGCGGGACTCTGGAGGGATCAAGTCACGTCCCTGGGGACGGGATTCCGCCACACGCTGGTCGCGGTCGTCTGAGCTGGCGTTCGGCTGGACCCCGTGAGAGCGATCTTTGGCGACAATGAGGCCCCTCACTGCATCACGACCAGGCGCTTCACGACCGCCGGCCGCTCGCCTGCAAGTCCATGAAGTAGACACCCGGCCGGGCGCGTGACGCTCCCGGGCTCCACAACGCCGAGTGAACGCCGGCCGCGAAGCGACCGTTGGCGACGTCCGTGATCCTGCGCCCCGACACGTCGCGAACCGTCAGTCGAATGTCCGTCGCGAGCGCCAGCGTGAAGCGGACTCGCGCGATGCCACGCGCCGGATTGGGTGAGCAGGACATCTCGATCGCTGCACGGGGACGCACGTCATTCACGGCGAGCGGCCAGGGATGGCCGACCAGGTTCCTCAAGATCTCGATGGCGGACCCGACGCCGGTCACCACGTCGGGCCGGCCGTCGCCGTTGAAATCGCCGCTGATCAGGCACGAGGAACTCCAGCCCACCCCATAGTCGAGCCGCTCACCGAACGTGCCGCCCCCTTCCGCGTAGCACCGAGATCTCGCTCGTCGCCCAGGAGTCGACGATGAGGTCGAGGGCGCCGTCGCCGTCCAGATCGGACGATGGCAAGATTCGTGGAGCCGGGCGTCGTCGCATAATGAATCCCGGGACCCAGTGTTCCATCCCCGTTGCCGCGGCGAACCACGGCGGACAACGGGTCCACCGCAACGATGTCGTGCGATCCGTCACCATCGAGATCCGACGATCGCGACGCTCGAGCCCGGCGTCGCGTAATCCACGCGCGCTCCTAGCGTCGCCATCACCGGCGCCGAGGCGTACGGACAGCGCACCGGATATCGTCTACGACGTCCGGGTGCCCGTCACCATTGAGGTCGCCTGTGGCGATCGCCTCTGGACGATAGGTGACGTCATAGTCGACCTTCGGACGGAATGTGCCGTCGCCATTGCCCAGGAGCACCGACAAGGTGTTCAGGCTGTCGTTGGCGGCGATCAGATCCGGATGGCCGTCGCCGTCCAGATCCGCGCTGGCGATCGCGATGGGTCCTTCCCCGTCTCGAACGGGAGCATCGGACCGAATCGTCCCGTCGCCGAGCGCCCAGTCGCACGCCTCCGCCGTAACCACCGGAGCTCGTGGCCGCGAAATCGAGCCGGCCGTCGCCATCGAAGTCCGCGATGACGACACCCGGCGGGGACAGGGCCCATCGAGTAGTCGATCCGCGGCGCGAAGGATAGGTCGCCGTGCCCCGAGCATCACTGACACGGTGTTCGCCGGTTCCATTCGCGATCAGAAGATCCAACCCGCCGTCACCGTCCAGGTCCGCCGATGCCACGCGCGCGGCGTCGCCGATGTGGCGACCGTGTCGACGACGCCGAACCGTCCACCGCCGACGCCCAGGAACACGGTCACGCCGTAGCTGCGCGTTGGCAGCCGCGAGATCAGGCCAACCGTCCTCGTTGAGGTCGCCGATCGCGATCGCAGCGGTCTTGGCTCCAACACTCGGAGCACTGCTCGACCGTGTGAACGAGGCCGTCTCCGTTCCCGCGAAATATGGAGACCAACCCCTGATAGCCGTTTCCAACGACCAGATCCAACACCGCCGTCGTGATCCAGGTCCCCGGTCGCCAGGCCCCACGTCGTCACGCCGACGAAGTAATCGGTCCGGGGCCACTCGGCCCCTCCAGCCACACGGACACGTAGTTCTCGTTCGCCATGATCAAGTCCGGGTGTGAATCCGAGTTGACGTCCCTGGATGAGCACGGAGGCTCGGGCCCTGGGCAGCGCGACGTCGTTCGGCGGTCCGAATGTACCGTCACCGTTGCCGGGATGGACCATCATGTGCGAGCCCACGTAAGGGATCACGACCACGTCCGGTTTGCCGTCCTCCGGTGATATCGCCTGCGGCGAGCGCCATGGGTTGTCCGGAGTGTCGAGAACGAGGTCAGGGCGCCAAAGGTGCCGTCCGCGCGACCGAGCATCACTGAGAACGTATTCGTGCCGTAGTCGGGGTGAGCAGGTCGAGTCGCCCATCGCCGTTCACGTCGATTCCCGCCAGGCCTTCGGGGTACAGCCCGGCCGGATAGTCGACGCGCGGCGCAAACGTGCCGTCTCCGTTGCCGAGCTGAACTCTGATGACGGACGCCGGCGAGCCCTGGCTGGCGGATGCGAAATCGTCCTTGCCGTCACCGTTGAAGTCCCCGGTCACGATGCCCATGCAGAACTGAGGAGTGGCGTAGTCCTGTGGCGGCCCGAGCGTGCCGTCCCCGTTGCCGAGGAAAATGGTCACGGCCTCCTCGAACGCTCGAAGTAGCGCAAGTCGAGGTGACCGTCTCCGTTGAAATCGGCCAGGGCCGCGCCCGTGAGCTGGAAATGGCCCGCATCGAAACCGAGGAAAGGAGACGCGAGCATCGGGCCCGCCGCCACGGCGTCGCGGCCCACCGCCAAAGTGAGCATGGCGAGACCTACGAACGTCGCGGACGCGCGAAGCATTCGGGGGCAGCACGGAGGGCTGATGAAGGAGCATCCGACACCATCTCGTTGCGGGCGGGGCAGGACCACCCGTGCGGGACGATTCTAGCACCGGGACGAGGATTGGCGCGCCCTGGAGGATGAGCATCGCGGGCTCGACAACCGACCCCCGCTCAGGGTACGGTCCCGGGCGATGGGCGAGCGAGGCGAGCCCCTAATGATGGCCATCATGCCGGGCTCCGGCCCGTCGCGCCGGCCTGATAGGTGGTGGGCCGCGAACGAATCAAGCCTTTAGCCTGGGCCGCCGATGACGAGAGCCGGAGCGTGGTTGTGTCTGGTGCTGCTGTGCGGCGGATGTTCGCCCATGCTCTACTACCCAGTGGAACTACTACGGCAGCGTTCCCACGAAGGCCCTCGGCAGGAAGATCCAGGACGGTGCGATTACCGTTCCGCTGCAAGGCTTCGATCTTTCGATCCAAGCCCAGAATCTGGTGCTCGACAATGCAACCAATGGCTCTTTGCGATCGAAGCGATCGACACACTCTTCTTCTCGTTTGCCCATCTGGTTCGAGGTCGCGCCCCGCGCCACCCCCGTCCGGGTTGATCCGTCACGGCTGCGCGTGTTGTCGTCCGCGGGGATTCGATCGCACCGTTCGGCTACTGGGGCTCTGGCGTGGGTGCCTACACGGCAGGGCCCTGCCGAGCTGCCGGTGCGGTCATCCCAAGCCTTGGCCGGTCGCCGACCTGGCAGTTTCGTACCGTCGACGCGCCGCAGCCTTCGACACCTGCCTCAATTGCATCAAGAAACGCGCGCATCAGCTCCATGTGGGTTGGCCCGGTGATCCATCCCTGCGGCCCATGACCGGTCCGATCACCGTCACGCAGCCGACCTGCTTCGTGGTGCTCTACGACCGGCCTGCCAGGGACTACGACTTCACGCTGCGACTCGATGGCTTCCAGGTGGGCGACACGCTGGTCTTACCCCAGGAGATTAGCTTCAAGCGAGGCGAGTACCTGCGGGGCGGACAGCCGTGGTAGGCGCAGGCGCCGCCTTCGACGGGGCACCCGAGAGGGCCGCCGTGCCGTGCACGGGGCCCTCTTCCACCTCGCCTGGGCGGGGCTCACGCTTGTTGAGGTACTGAAATTCAGTCTAGCCCGACGATTTTCAGCGAGTGCACCCGGCTCCCGATCGCCAGGCGGACGAAATACACTCCCGAGCCGAGCGGTGGGCCGGCGCCATCGTTCAGAGCGAATCGGGCGGTGTGACTCCCGGGCGCTTCATAGCGGTCCACCAAGGTGCGCACGCGGCGACCATCCACGCCAAATACCTCGAGCCTTACCCGCGCGGGCTCATGCAGCGTGTAACGCAAGGAAGCCGCGCCCCGGAATGGCCCGAACCCACCATTTCCAGGTTTGGCTCGGGGAATGCAGCGCTGGCGGCGACGGTCGTCGCAGCACGACTCCGACGAAGGAGATTTGAAGAGGTGGTCCTCGCCGACGTCCGGCTGCGGCCAGGCCGGCGGCACGAAATCTGGGATGAAGCCTTGCGCCGCCGGGAAGTCCGATGGCGCAGGACGTGTTCCCGACGTCACCCACCCCACGAGGGCCTCGATGGCCGTGATTTGTTGGGTGGCGGTGAAGTTTCCGTGACCGACCGCATTCGTGAACACCTGGACGAGCAGTTCGTCCCGACCCCTTCCCGCGATCGTGTTCCGGTACGCCGCACTCATGGACACCGGCGCGATCTGGTCCACTCGGGTGAGCGATGATGACAGGATGCTTGATCAGGCCGCTAGGGTCCGCAAGTGCTCGATGTAGTTCCTCTGCTCCGGCGAGGCCACGATGTTCCGGCGCGCGTTCATGGCTTCGAGAAGAGGATCGGCGCTCACGCCCAGGGCCCACCACTGCAGTAGGCCTCTCCGTTGCCGTCAGCGTGTAGGTGTGGCTGACATTCTGGGACACCGGCCCGCCGACGCGGCGCTCCAGCTCGGCCTCGCCCTCGGTAGCAGGGAACAAGGGTTGGCCCGAATTGATCAGCCGCCGGGTAGAACCCGGAGGCGTGATTCCTGGCCCGGGATAGCCGGCCACCAGCCTGATGAACTCGAATCGACCGAAGTTGGCCGGGACACTGGCCTGGGCTGAGACGATCGGCAGAGCTTCCCCTCGTAGTCGATGTCGTCGCGGACATCGCCAACGGTTCCCACGAGCTGGGCATGCCGAACGTGACGTCGTAGGCCAGCCTCACGACGAGCAGCTGATCGAACAGTCGCGGCGCCCCGGCGTCAATCGGATTCAAGGCCAGAAAGCCATCGAAGGCGCCACCATTGCGCTCTGCGGTCTCCAGGCGTGATGAGTCCCCCCAAGGACACACCCCACAGGATGGACATCTTCGGCATGGCCACGTTGTCCCGGAAAGTAGCTGTTGAGCGCTACGACGTCGTCGAGTCCGCTCTCGAGCCGAATAGCCGTTGGTCTTGCGGGCGCTGCCAGAGAGCTGCGTAGCCACGGGCCAACAGGGAATCGCGGACCGCGGAACCGGGCGGGACGATGGTGGGGTTTGATTGTCGATCTCGCCGGGTGATCGGCGAGATCGGTATAGCCCCGCTGGAAGACGAGAAGGATCCCGTTCCAGGTCGCCGGCACCACGATTCGGTACGGCGCTCCGTTGATCTCACCGGTAATCGTCGAGCGGACCGGGCTGGACTTGCGCCAGGGCGCGGTTCGCAACACCGACTGAAAGGGCCAAGACGAGGGCGATAGTCATCCAGAGATGACTTCCACGCTCCACGAGTCTGCAAGATGCGGTCTTCATGGGTACCTCCGAGAAGGGAACCGATTGGCGCCGGCGGGGTCCTATGGAAGAACTGACCTCCCGGACGCTCGCCATCCGCCCGCCTTGTGCAAGCCGTATGACAGGTGGACGCCGGCGGGGAAGCCAGCGACAACAGCCAAGGCCAACGAGTGATGGGGCGCGTTTTCATCGGTCCTCCTCTTATCGCGCGGTCGCCACTACGGGGGCGGCCGACCTGATGGTGCGAAACTCCAGAGCTCAGTGGGAGCCGGCCTCCGCGACAACCGCCTTGCGGACAACTTTGCGCTCCCGGCGCGGCAAGCCCTCACCAGATAGATCCCCGCGGGGACCGTTCTGACCATTTCGGTCGCGGCTATCCCAGGAAGTTGAGTGCCGTCCGGCGGGCAGCAGTCCATCTTCGAGCTTCCTGATCGTGCGTCCCGCCGCGTCGTAGATCACCAGCGACACGTGCGCGCCGCCTGCGGCACGGTGAAGTCCAGCGTGACCGGACCGCGTGAGGGATTGGGCCACGGCGTGGCCAGCGCGAAGCGGCTGGCCGACGTGTGATCATCGCCGGGCACCGAGACGGGCGTTCCCCACACCAGCGCCCACGTGTCGTTGAAGTAATACGTATTCCCGTCGGGTTCATCGTAATACCCCCGAAGACCAGCATGCGGTCGCGCACCGGGTCGTAGATCGCCGTGTGCCAGCTAGCGGAGGAGCGGCAGGATCCCCGCGGGGCGGAGCTCGCTCCATACCGGGCCTCCCGCGAGCGAGAGCGCCCACACGTCATTGTAGGTGCTGATGCCGTTGCCTCCCCGAACACCACCATGCGATCGCGCACCGGGTCGTAGATCGCGCGTGGGCCCGTATCGCGCGGGACGGCAGTGCTCCCCGCGGGGTTGAGCGCGCTCCAAGCCGGACTCCCCGCGAGCGACAGTGCCCACACGTCGTTGAGGGTGTTGCTGCCGATCCCCCGAACACCACCATGCGATCGCGCACCGGGTCGTAGATCGCCGCGTGCCCGCAACGCGCGGATGGCGGGCTCCCCACAGGGGCGAGCTGCGCTCCAGGCCGGGCTCCCCGCCAGCGACAGCGCCCAGACGTCGTTATGTTGAATGCCGCTGTCATCGCCACCGAACACCACCATGCGGTCGCGCACCGGGTCGTAGATCGCCGTGTGCGTATGCGCGCGCGGACGGCAGCGCTCCCCGTGGGGGCGAGCTGCGCTCCAGGCCGGGCTCCCCGCGAGCGACAGCGCCCACACGTCGTTGACGGCTGAAGCCGCTGACCGTCATCCCCCGAACACCACCATGCGGTCGCGCACCGGGTCGTAGATCGCCGTGTGCCCGCAGCGCGCGGACGGCGGGTCCCGCGTGGGGGTGAGCTGCGCTCCAGACCGGTCCCACCGCCAACGACAGCGCCCACACGTCGTTGTAGGAATGCTGCCAGTCAGATCCCCCGAACACCACCATGCGGTCGCGCAGCCGGATCGTAGACGCGCCGTGTGCGTCTCGCACGCCACGGATGAAGGAGTCCGCAGGAAGTGAGCTCGCTCCAGGTCCGCGCTTCCCGCAAACGACAGCGCCCAGCACATCGCTGAGGAAGCTGGCGGAGAATCCCCGCCGCCGAACACCACCGTGCGGTCGCGCACCGGGTCGTAGATCGCACGTATGCCCGTGCGCGCTCGGAGGGAGCCCCGCGAGACGAGCTCGCTCCAAGCCGGGCTGCCCGCCAGCGACAGCGCCTACGCATGAGCTGCGGAAGATGCCATTAGATCCGCCAAACACCACCATGCGGTCGCGCACCGGGTCGTAGATGGCCGTGTGCCCGGTGAGCTGCAACAGCGCGGGCGCGAGCGCGTCCAAGCCGAGGCTTCCCGCGAGCGAGAGCGCCCACACATCGCTGTATAGTTCTGGCAGCAGCGTAGTCCCCCGAACACCACCATGCGATCGCGCACCGGGTCGTAGATCGCCGTGTGCGCCGTAGCGCACTGGCAGGCGGAGTTCCCGCGGGGTGAGCTCGCTCCATGCCGGGCTTCCCGCCAGCGACAGCGCCCACACGTCGTTGAGGTCGGGGACCGGGTAGATGCCGTCATAGCCTCCGAACACCAGCATGCGGTCGCGCACCGGGTCGTAGATCGCGCTGTGCCTGTAGCCGCGCAGACGGCCGGGTCCCCGCGGCGGCGAGCTCGGTCCAGGCTGGGCTTCCCGCGAGGGACAACGCCCACACATCGTTGAGGTAGCCCCGCCTCCGAACACCACGCATACGGTCGCGCACCGGGTCGTAGATCGCCGTGTGCCCGGATCGCGAGAGGGCGGGATCCCAGCAGGCGAGAGCACGCTCCAGACGGGACTCCCGCCAACGACAGCGTCCAGACGTCACTGTTGCGAAGCGCTGCTATTTGATCCCCCGAACACCACCATGCGATCGCGCACCGGGTCGTAGATCGCTGTGTGCCCGGAGCGCCCAAGGCCCCGATCTCGATCCAAGAACCATCGTCGGCAGCAATGCCCGCCAGGGGCTTGGCGGCGCTGGGCAACGTGGCCGACTTGTCGGACGCCTGCGCCCCGGTACTGCCGCGCGCCACCTCGAGCATGACCTGCCGCTGCCACGGCGCGAGCGTAGGATCGCCTGCCGCCTCCGCGATCCGGCCGCGCACGTCGGGGGAGAGTTGGGGTTGCGATTGATGCGGCGGCTCCTGTCCCGCCGCCACCGACGTCTGCATGAGAAGCCCGAGCGACAACAGCCAAGGCCAACGAGTGATGGGTCGCGTTCTCATCGGTCTCCTCGATCGCGCGGTCGCCACCATCGGGACCGCCACGAAGGGAGTCGATGCGCACTCATGTGCGGCGTCTCCCACATCCATCAACGATGGGGCGCGAGAAACCGCACGGAACGCGAAACCGCCACCACTCGCAGCTCTATGGGAGGTACCCAATCGCTCCCGCGGCCTGGTTGTCGCGAAGCACGGAACGATGTCGCTCGCCTTCCTAGGCGGAGAGTGCGTGGTGTTGCGACAGCAGGGCGCCGCCCGCGATCGAAAGCAGCGACCTCGAGGCTCGACTTCGCTCGAAAGTCTACGTCGGTGGTCGGTTCACGACGGCGAGTGGCAAGTACACGCCCTACTTCGCCGAGGATCGCCGCGACCACGGTGGACGTCCCGCCGGCGCAGGCGACTGTCCCTGGCTCCGGCCGTTCCTGAGTCCAGTCCACACGCACGCCCGAACCGATTCACGATCTCTGAAGAGGAGGCCGCTAACCCTGGGGGTCTACGATCTCGCGGGTCGTCAGGTCGCGTCGCTGATCGACCGAGCGATCAGCCCGCGGGTGCGCACGAGGTAGAGCTGGATACCCGAGGTTGGCGACCCGGTTGCTACTACTACCGCCTCGTTGTGGGCTCTAATCAACGAACGCAGAGGATGGTGATCTTCCAGTAGGCGCACCGACCACTGCGAGGCGCGTTGTTCAGGAGGCTCGTCGTAGACCCGCGGCGTCCAACGCTGAGCCCGACGCGTAACGGCCGACGCCACTGCCACGTCGGCGGCAGAGCGGCCCGCAACTCGCTGACCGCGGGTCCGCCACTCCCCTAGCCGTTAGCGAAGCAACGTGATCTTCTTGCGATCGTCGAAGCCGCGTCCTGTGAACTTGATGTGCGTGAAGTACACGCCGCGCGGCAGCCGACGGCCCCTGGTCGTCGAGGCCGTCCCACACCAGCCGCTGCTCCCCGCCGGGAAGCGCCGATTGGCGAGTTGGCGCACCATGCGGCCGGCGATGTCGAACACGCGCGCGTCGACCCAATCCGCCTCCGCCAGGCCGAAGGCAATCATCGCAGAGCCCGAGCGAACGGGATTGTTCGCGAGCGCCACGTAGTCGGCGAGGCCCCGGTCGGCCGGTGGAACATCCAAGCAGCAAATGGGCCCCCGAACGATGGGCACACACCCGCGAACAAGGACGTTATCACCTCGTAGAAGTAGCGGAGGCGACCCTTGCTCGCCGTGTCGAATCTGCTGCGGAGGTGGATCATGTCCCAACCGTCCACGAGCGAGATCCACGGCTTCAGTGCCGTGTGCGACTTCGAGACGCTCGAGAGCAGCGGGAACGGACCCGGACCCGCGTTCTCGTACGCCAGGGTGTTCTGGGTCTGCGCCGCTGAGTCCCGGCGTGCGGTTGAGCACGTCGTTCGTCCATAAGCACAGACTCTGGACGCCGTAGATGTCCCCAGTAGGCCGCAATCGGCGAACCCACGGGGGCGGTCAGGTCAGGAGTGAACTCGGTGTTACCCGACTCGAGCACATAGCTCGGGTTGCGCAGGGTGACACCCAGGTAGTTCACGTTGAACAGGTCCTGTTTGGAACCCGTGCCCTCACGAAAGTTCGACTCGACGAACCCGTCGCCCTGCGCCCAGTATGCGCGGTTGGGGGTCGTGGGGTCGCCCGACACGAGCCAGTTGGTGAGTATGGTGACGTCATCCGACGTCTTGGTCGTGTACGGACCCAGGATTTTGGAGTTCAGATCGCCGGTGAACTGGAAGATCATCTTGTAATACGCCTTCAGCATGTCCGGCGTCGGCGCATTGCGAGCCGACTTGCCGTTGATCTGGGTGTTGGAAGGATCGCGGAACGCGAGACGGGCACCGAGCGAGCCGGCGTTGATGCCGAACGCCTCGGACGCCTTGATGCCGTACAGGTCGAACGTCGTACCGGGCTGTCCAATGTGCTTGGCGATGAAGTTCGCCGGGTCGTTCACCGCGTCGGTGCCGGTGCCCGGAGCGTGCCAGCCATTGTGCGCGCCGTACTTGGCCGCCTGCGTGCCGCCAATCGTGTCCATCACCGCGATAAACACCCGCTCGTCGCCGCGGCGGTCGTTGTTGTCGACCGCGAGCATGCATGCGTCACCGACGCCGAACGTGCCGAGAATCGGATGACGGTACGACGGGCTCTTCCAGCGATCCGGGAGCACTGCAAACTGCTGCCACCGGTGCGCGTCCGTCGAGCCTTCACCGTTCTGCGGGAAGACGTGGCGTCGTGTCCGGCGTGAGGCCCTTCGCGAGACCCGTGATCACTCCGCCCACTGCGTCTTCGCGGCGGAAAAAGTATTCGACGTGAGCGCCGGGGGTCAGGTAGCCGTCCGGAATGATCTTCGTGCCCTCGATCGTCGTCGCCGAACCATCGAAGCCTGTGAGCGGGTTTTGAATGCCAGAGGTTCCGACATAGGCCGGGACCACGCCGTTGCACTGAACTTCCCGTCGTCGCAGCGCCGGCGGCCGCCACGAAGCAGCGGCTGCGGGGAATGCCGAGCGCGGCGCGAATGTTCGTCACCGGGTACGGGTCACCGCCCGCTTCGGCGAGAGGATCCGGCCCGATCCCCAGCTCGGACTCGTGATACGTGCCGTGGAACGAATCCACCACACCGGGACCGCCGACGACGCCACGACCCTGGAAGGCGAAGATCGCGACCTCGGCCGTGTCCATTCGCGCGGAGTTCCACACGTTCGGGTTCCACGACACCACCGGCATGTCCGCCCGGCGTGCCTCTTCGACCGTTGTTCGCGAGGTAATTCTCCCCAGAAGTTCGACGACGCGGACGACGGAGCGCCGATCGGAGTCGTCGAGTTCGGAAGCTTGCGCAGCGTGCTCAGGTCGGGACGACCGATCGTGACGTAGTTGCCCGGTCCCGGAAGAATAGCGGAACACCAGGTCGACGCGCGTGTTGTCGCCATCGCTCGTCGTGATCGCCACGGAGTCGCCTGGAACGTCGAAGCGCGGCGGGCTGTTCGGAGCGACGTTGAGACCGCTCTTGATGAGGGCCGACGTCGTGTCGAACGCAGCCGCGACGCCCGGCAGACCGAGACCTTCGTTGGCCGGGAACGTGTCCTGATACAGGTCCCAGTACTGGGCCTGAATCGGCTGCGGATCGCCGTCGACGATCGCGAGGCTGACGTTGTCCCAGTAGTTGCCGTCGGTGGACGCGCAACCCGTCGACACGCCGGAACCGGTAGCACTCCTGCCGGTTGCCGATCGCGATCTTCACGGAATCCGGCCAATCCGGGCTCTCGGACGCGGCGGGGTTGAACACCAACATGCCGTTGCTCTTGATCGGGTTGTCCAGGATGTCACGGAAGCACCGCTGATCCGGGCTGAACAGGATATAGGGCGGGTAACGCACGTTGCTCCAGTTCGGATATCCACCCAGCGAGACCTTGCCCTTGCCAGGCCACGCCATGATGCCGTAGCGCCACAGCACGCCCTTCGAGAAGGGATCCATGACACCGGCATACATTTCGTAGTCGACCCAGTAGTCCTCGGTCCCGTTGGCATCGCCGTTGGCCGCCGCCGTGCTCGGAGTCTTGAGCCCGATCGGGTTCGGCCACACGCCGTTGTCGCTACGGAGCTGGATCGTCGGCGAGAAGCAGTTCTGCCACGCTTCGCGATCGGCGGTGCCGTCGGTCTGACCCGAGGCGGCTTCGTTGTTGTCGAAGTCACCCAGCGACACGACCACCCCGTCGATGTTGCAGATACGCAAGGCATCGCCCGGCTGTCCGCACAGGTCGTCGTACTGCAGCGTCGACAGCTGCGCGACGTGCGCGTAGTGACCCGGAGGCTTGCCGGTGGACTTCCACGCATCCACTCTACCGTATTGTCGATCGAGCTCGCGGCTTCGAACGTGCCCCAGCCGGCCGGACTGCCCGGCCCACCCACCATCTGGTAGGTCACGTTGTCGACCACCGCTGCACCGGCACCACCCGACGAATACGCCGTGCCGTCATCGTCGAAGCCGCGGTTCGTCTTCACGCGGAAGACGAGACGTATCCTGCCGCCCGAGGCGCGCCAGCATCGGCGCAAGCAGCGAGTTCGGCAGCGTCACCGAGCGCGTCGCAGGAACGTCGACCCGTCCGATGTCCGCATGAATTTCCTTGTACAGCCCCGTCTCGTTGGCGCGCACGACTTCGTCGAACCAACGCCGCTGAGCATCGAACACGGGCAGCGAAGCTCCCGTCGAGGCCAGGAACGTCCCCTCGACCGGTGCACCCACGTACACCATGAACGAGTCACGCGGTGCGCCCGCGGCGTCCGCGTCGGAGCTGCTGATGAAGTTGCCCAGCGATCCCGTCGACTGCGCCGTCGCACCCGCCGTCACTTCCAGCGGGTCCTTGTCGAACCAGCCGACGCGCGTCCCCGGCACCGTGCCAAAGCCCGTCGACATCCGCAGACGGTACGTGAACGAGACCGTCAGGTCGCGCCCCGTGTTCCCGTCATGTCGATGTCGTTGTACAGCATCTGGTCCATCTGCGAGCTGTAGCCGGGATAGCCCTTTGTCCGAACCCGTCGCCGTGTTGGAGCCAGGAACCACAAACAGTTCGCAGTCTTCGTTGAACGGCTGACCGGTGATCGGATCGGAGAAGCGCGTGTCGCCCGACGCCCGCAGACCCATCCAGGCGGAGAAGCTGCCGCCGATCAGGGCCCACGCCGGAGCCGTCGCGCCGGAACCGGCATTGGACGCAGCACCGGCGTCATCGCGGTGCCACACGCCGACCACGCCATACGTGCGATTGCTGGCCTTGTTCAGCCGGTAGCCTCGCCTTGTTGCCGACGTCGATCGCCCACCACGGACGCCCCCAGTCCGGGCGCGTCTATGCGCCGGCTCCCGTCATGATGGCGCGGTCCGGCCACCATCCTTGCAGTGAGTCGCCCTTGATGTACGAGCCGCCCGTCGGCTCCCAGTCCCACATACCGCCCTGTCCGGCATACGGACGGCGATACGCGTGACCATCACCGGCGATGTTGCTGTTTTTGCGGCGAGAAGCCCGCGCCAATCGACCACGGGTTCTTGTTCGATGCCTTGCCGGGGTGTATCCAACGTACGTCGTATCCCCGACCCCTGCAGAACCGTGGAGCTTCGCTGCGCGCGTTCCGAGTCCCTGCACCTTGACGTTCGTGAGCCGAGGGGCTCTCGTTGGTGCCGGACTCTTCCATGCCGGCGAACCCACGGTTCGCAGTCGCCGCCACTCCCAAGAAGAGGATCAGGAACGACCGAGCGCCTCATGCTAGGGCCGTTCAGCATGACGACCTCCTCGAAGTTGTTGCGAACCGGGGGATCGATCCGATACCAGGGTAGCGTAAGCCTAGCAATTGATCGGGAACAGGCAATTCTCCGGGCGAATACGGGCGCGTATGGCTCAGGAAGGCCGGCAGGAAGTTGTGCGTGGAGTCCGGGGCATCCTAGGGCCCGTGCGGTTGCTCGTGCCCCATCGTTAAAGAATGCGGTGGCGCCACACGTGGCCTCGCATCGACTCGTGGCGGTACCAATCCCGCGAAGCACGATCGGACCAACCTCGGAGATTTCCCGCCAAATCCCTAATCCATTCTTGATTTTCGAAATGGGGGAGCCCAGACTCGCCGGCCTCCGACGACGCCAAAAACGAGGCAAGCGATGGACCCCCGGCCATCCCTCACGAATCCGACTCGGGCGGACCTTGAGACTACGGTCTGCTTCTAACACTGGTCCGCCAGGGCGACGCGTCCGCACGCGATCGGCTGTTCCGGCGTTACTTGCCGATTCTCACTCGCTGGGCACGTGGTCGTTTGCCCCTCTACGCGCCGGGACCTCGCCGAGACGGACGACCTCGTTCAAGTGACGCTCATCCGCGCGATGAACCGCTTGAACGATTTCGAGGTGCGCCGCGAGGGCGCCTTCCTACGCGTACCTGCGTCGCGCGCTTGTCAACGCGATTCGAGAGCGAGGATCTGGCGTTCCCGCCGTATGCCCGGCCGCGAAGCCATGGATCCAGAGAGATCGAGGATCGAGGCCAGTCGGTCGTGGAGCTGACGATCGGCCGCGAAGCCTTGAGCAATACGAATCGGCGCTCACCGATCTGCACGAGGAACAGCGCGAGGCGGTAATCCTGCGACTGGAGTTCGGGCTCACGCACCAGCAGATCGCAGAAGCCTTGGGGAAGCCCACGGCGAACGCGGCCCGCATGGTCGTTGCGCGCGGCCCGCTCGCATCGTCGAGGTGATGGGTGAGCCAGAGCCCTGACGATCGCCTCGCTCGAGCTCGCCGAATGGCTCGCGGACGGTCGCGAGATCGATTGGGACGCGCTCAGAGCTAAGACGAGCCGGCGCTTACCCGCGCGCTCGACCGTTTCCGGCAGCTCGAGGCCATCGCCGAGGCACATGTCGTGAGCGATGCCGCCCGAGCTGACGGCGGCGGCCCCTCGCCGATGATGTCGATGATGCCTGCCCCACTGTTCGAATGGGGCTCGATTCAGGTCATCGAAAGCTGGGTGAAGGCGGATTCGCCGAGGTGTTCCCGCGCCTGGGATCCCTCGCTCGAGCGCGAGGTGGCGCTCAAGCTCGGCCGTTCCGACCTCGAGAGCGGGCTGTTCCGGACCCAGAGGTGGATCGAGGAGGCGCGCCGGCTGGCACGCGTCCGTCACCCCAATGTGCTCGTGGTCCACGGCGTCGATATCCGCGACGGGCGCGCCGGAATCTGGACCGACTTGATCCGCGGTCGCACCCTTGAAGCGCGTGCTTCAGGATCAGGGCCCGCTCGATGAAGGTGAAAGCCACGCTGATCGCGCTCGACCTCTGTCGCGCGCGCTTTGCTGCGGTGCATGCCGCCGGTCTCGTCTCATGGCGATCCAAGGCCACGAACGTCATGCGCGAATCGGGTATCGGCCCGGCTTCGGCGCCTAGCGCCGGTCGCATCGTGCTCATGGACTTCGGAGCCTCGCATGAGTCCACTCCCGGCGGCGCACATTCGACCCCGTTGGTGACGCCCCTCTCGTGCGCACCCGAAGTGCTCAACGGCGAAACGGCTACGCCCTCGAGCGATCTCCTACTCGCTGGGCGTGCTGCTCTACCGGCTGGTGACGGGGCGACACCCGATTGAAGCCGCGAACTGGACGGAGCTCGATGACAAGGCTCGGCGAGGAGATCGAGTTCCACTCCGCGCGATGTGAGACCGGATCTGCGGGCGGAGTTCTTGGCGGTCGTCGATCGTGCGCTGGACCCCGATCCGTCGCGCCGCTTTTCGAGCGCCAGTCACATGGAGCAGACGCTCCGATCCGCCTTGAAGGAGGAGGGCGAGAGCCGCACCGCTCCGTGCGCGCTCCGGCGTCGCAGCCGCGCTGCTGATCGTGACGCTCATCGGTCTTGGCGCGATCGCCGGACTCCTTTGGGAACCATTTCCGGAACAAGCCGGGCGTGCGATTCAAAGTTCAAATAGCGGATCTGCAGCTCGCTCTCGATCCGAACCACCTCGCCATTTCACCCGACGGAACCCAGCTGGCGTTCGTCGCCTCGGATACCATCCGAGTCAAGCCTCTGGGTTCGCCACCTCCGCGATTTCAAACCTCGTCAGCTTCCTGGGACGAAGGGCGCCCGTCTGCCCTTCTGGTCGCCGGACGGCCGGAACATTGGATTCATCAGCGATGGAAGCCTCAAGCGTATTGGCCTCGACGGCGGAGGCATGCGGGTGCTCTGCGACGCGCCCCACCCCAGGGGAGCGAGGCTGGGGCAAGCGGGACGTCATCGTCTTCACCCCGTCCCCCACGGGTCCGCTCTTTCAGATCAACGCGCACTGGCGGCCCGGTCACACCTGTGACCACGCTCCGATTCGACCGCGCGGGAAGTCGCGCACCGATGGCCGAGCTTCCTCCCCGATGGTGAACACTTCATCTTCACCTCCGTCTCCAACATCGACGGCCCATTCGAGGTCCGCATCGGATCGATCCACGGCGGGCACGGCCGTTCGCTTCTGACGACGCCCTCGGCCGCCGTCTATGCCCATCCGGTCATCTGATCTATGCCGGCGACACCGCGATCGTCGCCCAGAGGTTCGACGCCGGAAGCGCGCGGATTCGAGGCGCGCCGTTTCCTGTAGCAGACCCTCCTCAACCGACACGAACGATGGGGCAAGGATCGCCACGACTGAGCGTCTCGTCCAACGGTGTTCTTGCGTGGCGTGCCGTGGGCGATCCCAATACCCGACTGGTGTGGATCGACCGCAACGCACGACGCCTGGCCACCCTGAACGTTCGTCCGAGGCGATGGCTCTTAGCTTCCATGTCTCCCGACGGACGCCGGGCGCTCCTTCAGGAGGGCAGCGGGAAGAACAGCGATCTGTGGATGCTCGATCTCGGCAGCGAAGCGATCAACCGGCTCACGCTCCAGCAGGGCACGAACCAGATCGGCGCCTGGTCCCCGGACGGTAAGGAAATCCTCTACACGTCGACTCGTGACGGGCGAGGACCGGTTGTCTTGCGTAGGGCGGTGGATGGCCCTGGGACGGATCACGTCTTCTATCAGTCTGCCGCGTCCGGAAAGCTCGCCGACGGCTGGTCATTAGATGGAAAATGGGTCGTGCTTCAGGAACTCTCCGACAAGAACGGCATGGATTTGCTCCGCATGCCCTCCGCGGGCGGACCTCCGATCCGTTTCCTCGCGACTCCATTCAATGAGGGCGGTGCACAGCTCTCGCCGGACGGGAAGTGGGTGCTCTACTTTGTCCAACGAGGGCGGCTCGGGGGCCCTACGTCCAATCATTTCCGAACCCGGGAAAGAGGCTGCAGGTTTCGCCGTTTGCCACCATATACGCCCGCTGGGTGAAAGGGGGTCGGGAGATCCTGCTGTTTTGCAGCGACTTTTGGGTGCGCAGTGTGGAGGTCGAACCTGGCCGGGAGCTCCGGTTTTCACCGGCCCACGAGCTGATGGAGTTCCCCCGATATGCGCTTCCTCGCTCCCTCGCCGGACGGCGAACGCCTCCTGCTGCTGGAAGCGGCGGACCGCGGCGTGCCTGGAATATCGATCGCGATCAACTGGAAGACCCGCCCGTAGGCAGCTGGCGGCCCAGCAGGCGCTCGACATCGAGAGGTCCTGAAAGAGGTCGACACAAGAGTGATCCAGGAGCGGTACACGGCCCTGCATGTTGGCGCGCCCTGGAGGATTTGAACCCCCAATCTGGCGCGACGCACTCGTCGTGATCCCCTTCCATCCCGCGATTCAAGACGCCAATTTCATGCGACCTATCGCGGATCATGGCGGAGCTCCGGCGATGGGCGTATCATTCATGAAGTTGTATTGACCGCTGTGCCCATTCGAGACCTGCCTCATGTCACGGGTGACTACCTGAAGCACTGTCATGCCCTTCGCCTGTGCAGCCGTCGGAATCGTTCCTCTCCGGAGCACGCGGGGCCTGCGCGCGGCCTTGGTCCTCGCGCTCTCGCTCACCGGGACGCGCTCGCTCGCGATGCCGCCCGGCCGCGAGTGGGTGCCGCCCACGGAGTTCGACCCCGCGATCGCTTACGAGGCTCCTCGCCTGTGGACGGACGCCAGAGAGCATGCCCCAGCTGGACATGAAGCGGTTTTCCCGGCCCGGTCGCGCCGCACCTCACGCCGTATGCCTGGATGGGTGACGCGTGGATCCCCGGAGCGGATGCCCTATCGCCCCCAGGCGCGATCTCATCGCCCATCACCTGGGCCGCGCCGCTCGTCTCACGTGAAGGCATCAAGCGATGGCAGGCATCAGCAACATCCGGATCGCGACGGCTACTTCCGACTCGTCCTGTGGCCGGTGTCGCCCGGAAGTATCGGCGTGCCCGAAACCGTGGCGGTCGCGACCGGGCAGACGACGGGGCACGCGGCTGCCGAAGCCGGCGGTCACCGCTGGGTGACGCATCCCGAGCAATTCCCGCAGGATGATCCGCCCATCTTCCATGTGCGCACGCTCTATTCGGAGCGACCAGGGCAGTGGCGCGAGCTGCCTCGCGGGACGGACGAAGAACTCATGTGCGCGCTGGCGCCGCTCGACGATCACCACGCGCTGCGCGTGAGTGGCGGCTGGAATGCCCAGCGGTGGACCGTCCTCGAGGACGATCGGGTCGCGGCCTCCGGGGTGCTGAGCCAGGACCCACATCCCATTCTGACGCCGCTCATCGGCTGCCTGCGACCCCGGCCCTCGGGTGGCGCGTGGCTGCTGTGGGCGGTCCACGGTGTGCCGCGCGTCTCCTCGTTCCGCGACGGCGTGTGGTCGGCGCCTCAGGACCTCACCGTCCAGCACCCGACCACGCCAGCGACGTTTTACTACTTTAGTTGGGGCGACGATGAGCAACGACGCCAATGAGCGGCCGGTGATTGCTTGGATCGATATCGGCAGCGGGCCGGGCTTCATCCGTCAGGTCGGGTGCATCGCCTTCCCGAACGACAACGGCTGGGACCCCGGCGACGAAGTGCCGGGCACGGATTTGCCGGGCGATCAAGAGGACGCCGCGTTCCTGAGCGTCACTCGCGACCGCTTCGGCGAAGCCTGGGTGGCGTGGGACACCTACCACACGAGGCGTGCCTTCTGGACGCACACGCAGGTTCGCTCGATCGCGGCCGACGTGACGGTGCACGGTAATCAAACGTCCGCACCGTACGCTGGTCGCTCTCCGAGCCCGCGCCGGGCTCGGCGTGGACCGTCGAGCGTGCGCGTGACCGCGAGGCGTTCGTGCCGGTGGCGACGCTTCGAGCCGACTCGGGCGTTACGATGGCCTTCACCGACGTCGATCATGTACGCTTCGACGACCACGTACGCTCCGACGACCACGTACTGTCCGACGACCTTGCGTCGCTGCGCTACCGCATCCGCCGCGAGGCGTGGACGCCGCGTGCGTCTGGACGAGCGCTGAGGCGGGTTGGTCGGCGGGTCACAAGCGGCATCGACACGGGTCGCTGGCCGTGAGCACGTCAGGCCGCATGCTTCACTTCGAGCTGACGGACCTGCCGGAAGGCGCATACACGCTCACGCTGTTCGACGTCCAGGGCCGCGTGGCCGGACGCTGGAGCCGTGTGCGTGAAGCGGGGCACCCGAGTCGTTCGCTGTCGCGCTCGACGCGCCTGGCCGCCTCGGGGCGAGGCGTCTACATCGTGCGCCTTGCGCACGCCACCGCTGGCGAGCTGGCGACGGCGAAGGTGGTGCTGCTCAAGTAGCCGTGCCGCGTCCTCGGCAGGTTCTGATGCCGTGCGGCGAGCCGATCTGCGCGGACTGGATCACGAGCGTGAGCGCCCAACAGAACCGCTTCGGCTACGGTCGCTCCGCTAAGTTGGCGCGCCCTGGAGGATTTGAACCCCCAACCTTCTGATCCGTAGTCAGATGCTCTATCCAATTGAGCTAAGGGCGCGCTTCAGATCGTTGCGGCGACACATGGCGGAGAGGAGAGGATTCGAACCTCCGGACCGGTTTTACCCGATCAACCGCTTAGCAGGCGGCTGCCTTCAGCCACTCGGCCACCTCTCCAACAGGGGCGATCTGGCGGAGGGAGTAGGATTCGAACCCACGGAGCTTTCGCTCTCCGGTTTTCAAGACCGGCGCCTTCAACCACTCGGCCATCCCTCCGCGAGACTGCCGAGTCGTCCCTGGGGCCAGATAACTTAGCCTGTCCGCGGCGGCTCTGCAACCGGTGCCCCCTTCGGCCCAAGACGCTCACACTCGCCTTGCGTTGCGCGAGGGATCAAGCTTTCCGCCAAATCAGCCGAACACCAAGTTCAAACTGCAGAGCCGGGCCGCGGCCGCTTCGCCCCCAAGGTCCGTCTCTCGAGGAGGGCGCATGCGTATCGCGCAGCAGGTGTGGAGCGCAACCGCCGGCTGGATGCCGGAGACCGCCTCCGGACTGCCTGATGCGCAGCTGGTCACTGGTGTTCGGGGGCACCACGTCGGTGCAGGATCCGAGCGCCATGAGCGCGCTGCGCAAGGGGTTTCCCAGGGCATTGCTGTTCGGGTGCTCGACCGCCGGAGAAATCTGCGGCACCAGCGTCAGCGATGACTCGATCGTGGCGACCGCGGTGGAGTTCGAGCGCACGACCCTTCGCTCCGCGAGCGCACGGATCGTGACGCCGGATGACAGCCACCGAGTCGGTCAATCGCTGGCGGGTGCTATCCCCACGAAGGACTCCGGCACGTGTTCGTGCTCTCGGACGGCCTGCGGGTCAACGGCAGCGCCGCTCGTTCGTGGGCTCACGGCCGGGCTGCCTGCGCACGTCACGGTGACGGGCGGCCTGTCCGGAGACGGCGCCCGCTTCAAGACCACCTACGTCATCCGCGGCGACGAGGTGGGAAGTCACTGGTCGCGATCCTCGGCCTCTACGGCGAGGCGTTGACCGTGCGGTACGGATCACTCGGAGGCTGGGATTCCTTTGGGCCGGAGCGGCTCATCACCCGCTCGTCCGGAAACGTCCTGTACGAGCTGGACGGACAGCCGGCGCTGGCTCTGTACAAGAAATACCTCGGTGAACACGCGTCAGGATTGCCCGCCACCGGGCTCCTGTTCCCGCTCAGCCTGCGCGTCACCGAGTCGGCGACGCCGTTGGTGCGAACCATTCTGGCCGTGAGCGAGGCCGACGGAAGTCTGACCTTCGCCGGCGACATCCCGGAGGGCGCGTACGCCCGGCTGATGAAGGCCAACTTCGACCGCCTCGTGGACGGCGCCATGGGAGCCGCTCGATCGTCGCAGGCAGGACTCACGCGGCCGGAGCCCGATCTCGCCATCCTGATCAGCTGCGTCGGCCGCAAGCTCGTCCTCAAGCAACGAATCGAAGAAGAGGTGGAGGGCGTCCGTTCCGTCCTCGGGGAGCGACCGGTCCTCACGGGCTTTTACTCCTACGGCGAGATCTCGCCGTTCACGCTAACGCCAAATGCGAGCTGCACAACCAGACCATGACGATCACCACCCTCGCAGAAGCGGCGTGAGCGACCACCATCCCCTTGTTCAGCGCCAGCTCCGCAAGGTCGTAGGCCCCGGCGAGGAACTCTCCCCGGGGCTGGCGGCTTTCGCGGCGAAGGTGAACAGAAGCCTATCGGGAGTTCGAGTCCGATCGGGTGCTCCTCGAACGCTCGCTGGAGCTCAGCTCACAGGAGCTCGTGCAGGCCAACTCCGGAAATGCGCGTCGTCATCCAGACGTTTCCCGACCTGTTCCTCCGCCTCGACGCCGACGGCACGATCCGGTCCTGCCGGGCGTCGAACGACAAGGACCTGCTGCTGGCGGCGCCGGGAGACGATCGGTCGGCGCATCCAGGATGTCCCCGACCCGGCGGCCGGGCGCGCGTTCGCGGCCGCGCTCGAGGACGTGCGGCGAACGCGCTCGAGCACGTCACTCGAATACACGCTCGTCGTGCGAGACGTCGCGCAGATCTACGAGGCGCGGCTGTTGCCCATTCACGCAGGCCAGGTATTGGCCATCATTCGAAACATCACGGAGCGCAAGCGGGCGGAGGCCCAACTGGTCGCGGCGCGCGAGGCAGCGCTCGAGATCGCTCGCCTCAAGTCGGAGTTTCTCGCCAACATGAGCCACGAGATCCGCACGCCGATGACCGGCATCATCGGGATGACAGAGCTGGTGCTCGACTCGAACCTGACGTCCGAGCAGCGAGACTTCCTGGCGGCGGTGAAGACGCTCGGCGGACGCGCTGCTCGGCGCTGCTGAACGACATCCTCGATTTCTCGAAGATCGAAGCGGGCAAGATGCCCCTCGAGAGCATTCCGTTCAGCCTGCGAGACTGCGTCGGACAGGCGGTCAACGTGCACGCGATCCGTGCCCACCAGAAGGGTCTGAAACTGGCGTGCAACATCGGCCCGAGCGCGCCCGACCGCGCTCGTCAGCGATCCCAGGCGTCTGCGACAGATCATCCTGAATCTGGTCGGGAATGCCATCAAGTTCACCGAAACCGGCGAAGTCGTCGTGGACGTTCGCGACTTCCCTCAGCAGGGCGGCGTGGCCGGGGCGCGGTCGAATTCGGTTCGAAGTGCGCGACACCGGGATCGGCATCGCGCCACATGCGCAGTCCACGATCTTCGAAGCCTTCTCCCAGGCGGACGGCTCAATGACGCGACGCTACGGCGGAACGGGTCTGGGCCTGGCGATCAGCCGCCAGCTCGTGGAACTCATGGGCGGCCGCATCGACGTCAGCAGCACGCCGGGCGAAGGCAGCACGTTCCGGATTCACGGCCACGTTCCCACTCGCCCCCGACGTACACACCTGGGCGTCGGATCCACACGCGTCACCGCGAACCGATCCCGGTCACGCGCCATTCGGTGCGCGAGAAACGACGTCGGCTCGACGTGCTGTTGGCGGAGGACGTCGAGCTCAATCACGTGCTCATCCGCCACCTGCTCGAGGGACGGGGTCATCGCGTCGTCGCGGTCGGCACCAGTCGCGAGGCATTGGAGGCGGCCCGCAGCCGGCACTTCGACATCGTCCTGATGGACGTACAGATGCCGGACATGGATGGGCTCGAGGCGACCACGCGCATTCGAAGCGACGAGCGGGATTCCGGGCACGCACCTGCCCATCGTGGCCCTCACGGCCCACGCCCTCGCGGGTGATCGCGAGCATTGCATCCGAGCGGGAATGGATGGCTATCTCATGAAACCGATCGACTCACAAAAGCTCTTCGAGACGATCCACAATCTGACCGAGCCGGCTCGGAAGGGCGATCCTCTCATCGAGGCTCCGCCGGCGACGCTGCTTCGTTTCGACCGCGAGGATGCTCTGCGCTTTACCGGCGGTGACGTCGCGCTTCTCGACAAAGTCCTCGATGCCCATCTTGCCCAGACCCCTTCCATACTGCGCGAGCTGGACCAGCTCGCCGCGGGTCAGGTTCCCGAGGCCCTCGAGCGATTCGCTCATCGGATCAAACGACAGGCCTCCGTGCTGAGCAGCGCGAACGCGGCCAGTACCGCTGCGAAAGAGCTGGAGGCCGCCGCGCGCGAGGGCAAGGAGACACGCGCGGTGGCGGCCCAGCTTCGGACGGCACTCGAGGAGCTCAGGCGACGTTGAGGGAGATGCGTCGCGCGGCGTAGAACCCTCCCGTCGCCTATCCTGGGTTTTGATCGTTGACCCGCCCCTCGACCGGGCCTAGCATTCGCCTCAGATCCGAAGAGCGACCGACCCCTCGGCGAGCCAACATCGAGTAGCGCGCGCCGGCACGATCGCCACAGATCAGCGCGAAGATCCCATGGGCCGGATGGGAACGCCCGTTGCGTCCGGGCGCGGTCAACGACTGCGCCTTCAGTCGCGCGTGTACCCCAGCTCGGCGCGCGGCCGCCTCCTCTTTGCGACAGCGAACCCCGACACGCTCCACGCACCTCCCCCAGCTCGATGGCCATTGGGCCGCGTAACGTCCACTTCCACAAGACAAGGCCGACGACTCCGCTGTGGCCTTGGGAGAGTCCCATGCGACTTGTGCGAGCTGTGTTTGTGCTCACTTCGCTCACGCTGCTGCCTGTCGAGTCTCGCGGGTGCCGGAATACCCGTGCCCGATCCCCGCAAATCGACCGTTCCGTCCTACCATCCGCGTCGTTGGAACGAGGAGTGGCATCCCCGATCCGCTCGGAACGTTCATCGTGACGGTTCGGGATTTCACGAACCTTCCCATCGCTGGATCGGCGGTGACTCTGGACTTCATCAACTGCTCGGACCTCCGCTTGAGTTCGCGGCAGTCTCAGGACGTCTCTTTCACATGCACCAACGAGACGATCACCGGGATCACGAATGCTTTGGGCCAGGCCCGCTTCACCGTCGTTGGCGCCGGCACCTTGACCGGATGCTCTGTTCCACCACAGTGCGCTCCCGGAGCCGGGGCAGGATGCGTCCGCATCTTCGCCGACGGATTCCAACTCGCGACGGCGACTGCGGTCATCTTCGACCTCGACGGCGCCGTCGGAGGCGGCGCGGACGGCATCAACTGCACTGACCTTTCTCTGATGCTGACAGAGGTAGGCTGCGCGAACCTCGGGGGTCCGTATCGCGGGCGCGTGGACTACAGCCAGGACGGAGCCGTCAACAGGAACGACTTGCAGTTCTATCTCAGTCTCGTTCTCCGCCCCGCCCTCTTGGGCTCGGGCTCCGTCGACGGTACCGGCGGCGCCATTTTCTGCGACCCCGCCGCCCTCGTCACTCCCGACCGGGTTTCCGCCGAGTCACGGAGGGTGCCATGAGAACCCCGTCACTGATTCTACTCGTCGCCCTCGCTTTCGGCAGCGGTTCCGCGAGCGCTCAGGGTTTCGACATCGCCTGGAACGTTTGCGGCGGCGGCCCGGTGGAGAAGGTCCTCGACTGCTCGGATGTCGCCGGCCCCGACGTCATCGTCGTGACGTTCAGGCCCGCGGTGCCGTTCGCCAATTTCGTCGGTCTAGAGGCCGATCTCTGCATCACGAACCTCGACGGACCGCTGCCGGACTTTTGGCAGGTCGGGCCGGGCGGGTGCAATGACGGTTTCCTGAACCTCTCGGGTACTGGCGCCGGGGTCACATGCCCGTCACCCTGGGGTGGGCCTTCCGGCTTTAGCGGGTCCATGGCCTATGAAACACCCGATGCCGGCAATCCCAACCGTGCGCGTGTGCACGTCTGGGCCCACTCGGTCTGGACTGGGAACCCTGGCTGCGGGGACGGGTATTTCGGGTTCCGGCTGCAGATATTCCATGACAACGCCAGCATCTGCGGTGGGTGCGATGCGCCGGTCATCATCACGTTGAACAGCGTGACGCTGCGGAGTCACTCATGCCCCTCCGGCTCCGTCGGCACGGAGCACGTCGTCGGAGTCATTCGGTCCCACCTCATCGCCGTGAACCATGGGGTTCTCGCTCCGACGTCCGCCCCACTGACGCTTGGGCTCGTCAGGGCGCGGGTGAACCCGGTCGCCGGCCGCGATCTCGTCAGTCGACTTCTCGCTCCCCGACGGCTCGCCGGCGTGGATCGAGCTACTCGACATCAGCGGGCGGCGGGTCGCGCCACGAAGTGGGGTCGCTCGGGCCGGGACTTCACTTCGTTCGCATGACCGAGGCGTCCGGCATTCGCCCGGGCGTGTATCACCTGCGGCTGGTGAACGATTCGGTGGCACGGGTGCGAAAGACGGTGATTCTTCAGTAGCGAACGCGGCCTCGAGTCTCGCTCGAGAGCCGCATGGTTGGCGCGGGTTTCTCGCGGCGCCGTGGTGGGCAGTGTGCAACCCCGAACCGTGCAGCGGGCGCTAGCGCATCTGGTATCGCGCGGTGGTGGAGAAACCCGCTCCCTCATGCCCTCCGGGCACCGGGGAGCGTGCGAAGAGGCTCGGTCGGGATCGCGACGAATACGGACGCCGCGACCCTCCCGAGTTGGCGCGGCCCATGGCATGCCTGGGACGATGCCTGAACCGCTGAAAGCGGGACCCAGCACCAAGTGGACCGAAGGCGTGCGCACACTGTCTCGAGGTGTCAACCAGCGGCCTCGTGTCGCCCAGTCGCGGGGTCCCTTCATCGATGGCCGGCGGATGGCCGGCAAGAGAAAGGCTCCGCGGGGGTCGAGACGCAGGCAAGTACGCAGGCGGGGGATACGGCCTCTGGGCCGTCGCAGCGGTCGGATCGAACGATCCGTCTCTTCCTGCGCAAGTCGCGCGGTCTCGCGTCATGGATGCAGAGCCTCAGATGTGTTGGTACGCGGCAGCGACTTCGGTGCGTTGCCTCCCGGGACTCGGGAGTCGGAGTGCGCCGCACCCTAGCGGCCGAGTTTGCCGCAGTCACAAGCCGTGACCGGAGGGTGACAAATGTCCGGCCGCGGTGAGGCTCAGCGACTTACGCCGCCGGAACGGAGCCTGGGCGGGATGGGGGCCCGACCGCGCGACGTAAAGCGTCAGCCCCGCCGACAGCCCAGACCGCTAGAACAGGGTCGAGTGCTCCAGTCGGCCGAGCCGGCGCGCCCGGTTCTCGAGCGCGCGATAGCCCCATGCCGAGCAGGAACCCCAGCCCCACCGTGGTGATCGCGAGCGCCCCCAAGAGCTGCGCGTCGGACCATTGCGACAGCATCTGGCTCGCGCCGTGGCCGAGCAGGAACCGGCGCAGCGCCTCGTACCAGTACGTGAACGGCAGCACCGAGCGACAGCTCGCGCAGCCCGTGCGGCAGCAGATCGATCGGGAAGATGACGCCGCACAGCAGGTAGCAGCCCGACGCCGACGCCCTCGTTCATGCTGATCGCGCGCGCGCGGCACACAGCGCCCAGCCGGCGACAGGAACCCGAGGAACAGCGTGGCCGACGAGCCCGAGCACGAAGGCGAGGAGGAACGGCAGCGGCTGGAATGTCGACCCAGCCGATCCCAGCGCACGCCGAGCGCAACGTCCACCCGATGCGCGAGCATGAGCACGACGCTCACGGTCGCGAGCGCGAACTTGACGGCCGAGCGTCCGGCGCAGGGTACGTGAGCATGCCGACCGGGGAGGCGAACACGTACTTGAGCGTCTCGTACTCCTCGCGCTCCTCGACGACGATCCAGCCCATGCCGATCAGCATGCGCACGACGTACTCGTGGAACGTGTTGCCGATGTAGAACGCGGCAGGCACGCTTCGGGGCGCGACGACTGCTTGGCGACGGCCCAGTACATGCCGGCGAGGATCAGCGACGTGCCGAGCGGGCGCAGCAGCCGAGTAGACGATGAACGTCAGCGGCGTCGGCCCAGTTCGACTCGATCTGCCAGCCGAGCCACGCGGCGCTGCGAAAGCGCGCGAGGAACGGCGGGCGCGGCGGCAGTCAGGGTGAACGCGGCGCGGATACCGCGCCGCGCTCTGCGCCGATAATCGTATTGATCATTCAGACCGACGCGCTGACGTTCATCTGCTCACTGCTGCCGCGCGTCATGGCCGTCGCCAAGCAATCGTCGCGCTTGAAACGGTCGCCGCGTTCTATCGACGGCACCTCCGCAGCGTCGTGCGCTGTCGGCATGGAGGCTGGATAAATGAAGGAGGGTGCAGCTCAATGCGTGTTCGCCTCCCGATCGGCGCTCAGCTGCTGTGGGGACGCTCGATCTGTCGCGCTTCGCGTCGGTAATGTCGTCAACATGTGCGGACGTTCCTCGGCGTGCGCAGTGGGCGACACATTCAACCGCTGCCGTCCCTCACCGTGCTCGGGCTGAGTTCCTCGTCGCCGACTGTTTGTGCCAGCGCCGCGATCAGCGAACGAGGGCGTCGGCGTCGAATTCATGCGGCGTCATCTTCCCGATCGATCTGCTGCTGCCGCGCGGGCTGCGCGAGCTCGCTCATCTTTGCGTTCACATGCTGTACACGGCTGCGCCGGTTTGCTCGGCCGCGGCGCGAGCCAGATGTAATCGCGGCTCGGTCCAGCGCGCATCGGGGGCGCTCGCGATACCCGCAGTGAGATGGGGTTCCTGTCGGCGTGAACTCCAATCGCTGACGCGCCACCGCTGGAACTCGACCCTGTTCAGCACGGTCTGGGTAATGACGGGCCTGACCCTTCTACGCGCGGTCAGCCAGACTCCGCCCGGCGGCGTGAAATCGTGCGCAGCAGATCGCCCTCCGGCGCGGGCTGCGGCTGAGCACCTCGGCCGCTAGAATTGCGGCACTCGGCTCCCGAGAGTCCCGGAGAACCCGAGAGTCCTTTGCCGTATACCAACTGCATCTAGATGCTGCATCCATGTTCTTCCAGGCTTGGAGATGCCGCCTTACTGCTGCGTCTCTGACCGGGCCAGCTCTTCTTGCCCGTCCGTCGGCCATGCGAGCTGAGACCATTGGTGTGCCTCGGTGCAGTGATAGCACCCCTCGTGCTGGAGTCCCCGCTCGGCGGCTCCCAGGCATGCGCCGGCTCGAGAGTGCGGCGTCATGGCTGATAACGATTGTCCGAGCCTGCGCAGGCTCTCGCCGCGCGCCTGTAGCGCCACAGTCGGGGTGCACACTGCCGCCGCGGCATAGCCAATTCATGCGGCTCAGTGAGATCGAGGGCCTGCGTTCTGAGAATCACCGTCTTTGCCGTCGCCGCGAATCGTTCGCCGGCCGCCAGTGATGCCGGACGCCTCGGTCAAATGCGAACGAGTCCCGGTAGCGACCCCGCTTCTGGCGCGATTTCGCGATCAGTGTCGATCGCACCGGCGGCCGTCGAGCAAGTCGACGGCGGATCGCGACCAGCGCGCCCCGACGAGCCCAAGCGTGGACAGACGGCCGAGGCGCCCCATGGTTACGGTGTGGGACAGTGACTCCGGCGACGTGCTCCGTGCCGACGAACCGGAGTCACGGCGTCACGCTTCCCGTGATGTGACCGGCTCACTGGCCGTTAATCAGGATATCTGCAGCCGGAACGAATCGCCAGGGTTCAGTCCAGACCAGTGGCCCAGACATCGCGCCGCCACGTGCCGGCATCGGGGGATCAGACCATCGGATAGGAGGCCCTTGCGTTTGGGCATGAACCCGGCGCGCGAGAGGTTTCGAGGAAACAATATTGCGCCCGATGACGCCAAAGTCCGGCAATGATCCGTCGAGGGTTCGTGATGCGGAGATCGACTTCTGCGAGACAGCGCCGCGGAACACGAGCGTCGCGACGATGTTTGCGACCGGCGACTCATCCGAGCGATCGAGAACCTTCTCCACCGGGCTGCCGCACGGAGCGATGTCAGGCCTGAGCCTCGCGGGAACCGCCCGAGCGAGGCGCAGTAAGAATCGTGACGAAGGTTCTCATCAACCCTCCGTATCGTGACCCGGTCGTGACAGGCGGCAGTTCTCAGAAAATGGCCGCCCGATACCGTCGACGAGCCAGGCCCGAGACGAAGAATGACCTGGATAGAACTGCAAGTCATTCCGTGTTTCAGCCGTCATCCACGCGCCCGCGACAAGGCAGTTCACGCGATCCTCTGTCGGCATCGGAAGTCGGTGCGGTGACCGTCGCGCCTCCGGTAAACCGGGCGAAGATCACGGATTAATCGATCGGCGAAGATGCGGACGCATCTGCCCGGCTTCAGACGCTGTGAACAGCATCCGGTCAGGTGCCAGCCAACGACGGGCCTGGCAAACCGTTGGTGCGTAATGCGAACTCAAGCGGCGTCGAGCGGTGATGAGTCAGGGCCGATCCGAATTTCGTGAATCCCGAACCGAATCACGATCTTCGAGCTGAGATCGAGATGCCAGCGTTCAACGACGCGGGAGCGAACGTCGATTTGGTGGGGATCGGCGTCGGAAGCACAGCGTGGCGAGTGAGCACCTTTAACTCGCACAGAGTGCGTAATTTCCCCAACCGCGGGCTACCAGTCTTGTGGAAGTGGATACACTCATGAAGCTGAGAGAGAGGTGCATAGTGAGATTCACGTCACCAGAGGAAGACGGCCGCGCCGAGGCTGGGGTACACATGAAGGCGCAGTCGTGACACGCCCCCGGACTGCAATATCCGAACCTCGCTCGCGCTGGTGTGACGTCATGCCGGCTGCTGGCTTCGCCGAGAGGAGTCGGTCATCATCTGTGGCTCTTAGGCCCGGCGTGATCCCATCAGGCCCAGGATGCGACGGAGGACCATAGCGCAGCGCATCTCCCTCAACATCGCCTGGGAATTCTCAGTGCCGTCAGCTCAGGCCGCCGCCGCGCGTGTCTCGCTAGCCTCACGCGGCGGCCTCACTGGCTAACTAGCGCCAATACCTGTCGTTTGATCCGATGAGCGAATCATTCAGTATCGGAGGCGACGAGCTGGTCGGCTCGCTGCGTGGTCGCCAGACAGATGGGCATCGAGGACACGTCGGAAGCTACATCGATGTGAGGCGCGAACATCCTCGCCCGGTCAACGGGCAGCCGGCAGCTGGATCTTCGGCTCGATCAGGTGGATCGTCTCGAGTATTAATCGATCGGTTTCGAGATGGCCATCCATTCCCGCTCGGTGAATGCTTTCTGTCACCCGCGGGCATGGCCGTGGTACGTGGGCAGTGCGACAACGATCCGCTCGTCTTCAGTGCGTGAGCCCATCCGTAATGTAAATCTGTCATCCATCAGGTTTTGATGATCAGAAGATACCGGCGCAGACTCACTGACCGGTGCCGACCATGTTGTCCTCGAGCAGGTGGCGAGGATGAGCGGCTCGACGTCCTCATGCTGGCATCTTCTCGCCGAATGGCGTGATGCGACGGTGCGATGTGATCCGGCAGCCCGGGTGTGTTCGTCGGGGCGGGTGGGCGTGGCCGTGAGATCGAGCGATGCTAAGCTTCGCCCGGCGTGCTGACGATACCACCAGGTGGCCGTCGTCATGGCCGTCGCCTGAAGCTTCGAGGGCGTGGACTGCGCGTAATGAGCGCGATCGCCAGCTGTCGCGCGCTCAGCCGGAATTCGGCCGCCCTTAGCCCGCTGGGGGGCGACTCGGTGACTGATGGCATTCCCGACCGGAATTCGGGATGATCTGTCGCGGACGCCCGGATCTGACGGACCGGTCGCGTTCGGATCGATGTTGCGCCGGTCAGACCCTTCTGGTATGAGGCGCGGATCGCGTGCGACTGTTTGTCCGTACGGTCTGGGCTGAACGGAATATCGGCATCTTGCCCGGCTCATTTTCGAGAGGATGTCGTTCAGCCGGCAGCGCATCACCTTCACCGCCACCAGAAATCGCTTTGCTTCAGATGATTTGAGTCGAGGTCGCCAGGCGCCCCGGCGGGACCGGATCGTGCCGCGTCGTGGCTTCCTCTGGATGACGACGCGCATTTCCCAGCTGCACAATAGTGGAAAGCAGCGAAGCACCGAAGAGCGATCGGACTCGAACTCCCCGTAGATCATTCACCTTCGCCGCCAGCCCCGGGGTGAGACCTACGCTGCCGGAGCTGGCGCTGAACAGGGATGGTCGCGCCGCTGCTTCTGCGGGGGTGTGATCGTAAATGAGTCTGGTGTGCCTTCGCATTTGACGTTGAGCGTGAACTGGACTCGCCGTAGAAACGTGAACCGGTCATGTGGACGAGTTCCCGCCTCTTCTTCGATTCGTGCGGACGAGCTTGCGACGCGGCTGTCAGGAGGATCGACTCCGACACGTGATCTGCCCCAGGCGTCAGCAATCCCGCGGGCGGTGGTAGCCAGCGTACGCCGCCAGATCGCCGGCGCCAGTCAGGCTCCGTCGACGCAAGCTCGCGGCCGAATGTTCGCTGGCGTCGCCGGTGACGCGCGCAGACTGGTAGCAAGGCCCGTCCCCGGCATTCTTCACTGAAGATATTTCTTCGTACGCCAGCCAACATCGTGGCGTACCCGAAATTTCCGGACGAGCGAATGATGACGATCTGCCAGTGATCGTACCGCATTTCGCCGTCCGAGGATCACGACAATGTTCCCACCTCGTCGCCGCCGAATGATGTCTTGAGCGGGCGCAAATCTCCAGCCAGGCCGCCCGTCACCAGTGTTGCAGGCGGCAAAGCAAATGAGACCCAGGCTGCGCAGATGCGACCGGAGTCACTTCGTGGGGATTAGCGCCCGCCGGCGATTGACCGACTCGGTGTCGTCGATCGCGATCCGTGCGCTCGCGGGCGAAGGTGCGCTCGACTCCACCGTCACGATCAGTCATCGCTGACTGGTAGACTCTCCCGACGTCAGCACCACAACAGCTATCGCCAACGCGGCAGCGGCATCAACAGCGATCTACACCGACATGCCCCGAACACCGGGACCGCTGCGCATCGGAGGCAGTCGGGCGAATGGCGGTGCGCTGCTGCGCTTGCGCCCTACGTCGGAGACGGACAGCGGGGCGAACCGCCTGCAGTTTGAGCGGTGTTCAGCGGTGGCGGTAACCTGGCGATGCTGGGCACCGGCACCGGTTGCTGGGCGATCGGCCATTGACTCGACCTGCGGAGAAGCCGAGGTGGTGGCGCCGATGTAGCCGGAGGCAGAAGCTCCGTGGGGATCTGCTCCCTCGCCAGGTGATCTTCCTGGAGGAGGCCAGTGACGGCAACCGCCCCACTGCCAAACGGTGGTAAAACCAGTCGAGAGGTTCGAATCTCTCCTCTCCCGCCATGTCTCACGCATTTGATCTGGCTGCGCCCTTAGCTCAATTGAATCATTTATCTGACTACAGATCAGTGGGGTTCAAATCCTCCAGGGCACTCATGGCCGAAGCAGTGACAGACGCTCACGCTCGTGAGATCAGCTCGCCACGCATCAGAAACCTGCCGAGACATCACCTTCACTTGAGCAGCACCACCTTCGCCGTCGCCAGCTCGCCGGCATTGGCATTCTTGATGTAGACGCCTGCCCCGAGACGACACCGGGCAGAGCCGACTCGAATTGCCGCTTCACGCACGCGACTCCAGCGTCGGCCACGCGGCCCTGAACGTCGGGCAACGTGAGCGTATGCGCCAGCGGCAGATCCGTCAGCTGAAGCGTACGCTGACGTCAGCCGTTCCGTCATTAACGCTGTCACCAGCCGCTGCCGCCGGCGCTCGTCAGACGCGGCAGCTTTCTCGCGGCAGTCTGGCAGATCATCGGGCGAACCGTCGTCGAGCGATGCGTGTCGTCGAAGCGGCATGATCGATGTTGAAGATAACGCCCGAGTCAGCGGCGTCGCCACCGACGCCGCCGCGGTCGCACGCAGCTCGACGATACGCGCGCCCGGGCTCGGAGCGACCAGCGTACCCGGTGCGGACGTTTGGATTACCGTGCGCCTCGCGTCGGCCTGTTCGTCAGAAGAGCATAACGTCGACAGTGTCCCGCCACCAGGCTTCACCGACGGTCGCGACGACGACGTCCTCATCGCCCGGCAAATCAGTGCCCGACGCCTGGGCCAGTCCAACGTTGATAATTCGGGAGGCGGTACCCGACTGGCGGATGAAGCCCGGCCCGCTGCCCGTGGCGTCAGCAATCGCCCGGCGTGGCATCGTTGCCATCGCCCCAACTGAAAGTGGTAAAACGTCGCTGGCGTGGTCAGTGCTATGGGCGCCGACCACGCGCCGTCGCGAACGAGACGCTGACTTTGCGCTGCGCGCGCCCGGCGAAGCGTCAGAATGGGATGTGGGTGGCTCAGCGCGGAGGCCGCGTTTGTCGTCTGAGCACCGCTCAGCCGCGCACAGCGTCGTGTCGAGCAACGCCAGCGTCCGTACCGCGGCTCACTGCCCTGACTCCGATCGGCGTGCGCATGAAGATGGGCGGATCATCCTGCCGGGATGCTCGGGATGCGTCGCCGAAACGCCGGCTTCGGCAGCCGCATGCTTCAAATCTGCCGGTCGCGACCGCCGCGGTTCGAGGCACGCCGACCGCTTCCGGGCGACACCGGCACAGGCAGTCGAGAGTAGCCGTCGCGTCGAAGTGACGCGTGCCTGATGCGTGGATTGGCGGCGCAGCTGATGGGCGATGAAGATCGCGCCCCATCCGCTCCGGGGTTGTCACGGCAGCTGGAGCCACTCGCGTCCGATCCACAGGCGAGGAGCTACCTGAAGCGATCGAGATCATGAGGCGGCACCCACTCGCGGCCGAGATAAAACGACATCCCGGCGAGCGAAGCGCGAGGACCAGACGCGCCTTTATGGTGATCCGACGGCTCCACAGGCGAAGAGCGTGACAGCTTCAGTAGTCACCCAGGCAGGTACATGTTGGCCCAACTTCGTAATATCGCCCGGAGCTCTATATTCCGCGATGGTCGACGCATGAATTGGCGTCTTGAAATCGCCAGGATGGAAGGATCACGACGATGTCATATAAGGTGGGCTATGCGCCATGCCTGTCTAAACCAGCGTATTCAGATCATTGATTGTTAATATTCCGCCGCTCAGCGAGGCGTTCACCGTCAGACAGCGAGAAGCATCGGTGAGGAGCTCCCTGACTGCCGCGCGGAAAACCTCTATTATCCAGTTCGAAAATCGGTGACCCTACATATCCGATCGGCGAGGAGCTGTGCACCGCCTCGATGAATGGGGTCGCGAAGCTCACCCGCCCGGAGGCATGCGGAGAACTGGAAACCAGCCGTTCCAATCTAATGACCAGCCGTCGGTATCGGGCGCGGCACGAACTGATAGAGTGATCCCGGGAGCCATCCACCGCTGTGCGGTCGCCCATCTGAAAGTCGACGTGTAAGGATTTTCGCCTTACCGTCCGGGGACCAGGCGCGTCTGTGGGCTCGTGCCCACTGCTAGGCGTGAGCCGGTATCGCTTCGCTGCCGAGATCATCTGGAGCAACTGTTCTTCCGCTGCCCTGAAGAGCCGGCATCCCGTCGGGGCATGGAAGCTAGAGCAAAACTCGGACAGACAAATTCAGATGGCCAGGCGTCGTGCGTTGCGGTCCAGTCGAGTGATGGATCGCCCGCAGCGCTCGTTTACTGTTGAGCAGTTGCTCGATCATCCACGTGATCGGTTGGTCTGCTACGGGAGGCTTAGCGCGTCCGCGCTCCGGCGTCGAACTGGGCGACGATCTGGTGATAAACGCCGTCAGATGACCGGGATGGAAACATGGAGCAGCGGCCGGCGGCGATCGATGACGGCCGTGCCCGCGGATCGTCGATGGGCCTCGAAATGGATATCGATATTGAGACGGAGGTGATGAAGTGTTCGCCATCGGGTAGTCGCTTGATCGGCGTGATGCGGTGACCGAAATACATTGATCTGAAAGGCGGACCCGTGGCAGTGGCGACCCGCGCCTCTCCTGAGTGAGGCGCGG
>ERZ1370068.700-contig-10640_pt1 | contig 41923 bp, 49 predicted proteins | sample MGYA00561227_ERZ1370068 | MGnify/ENA primary metagenome ERZ1370068 (study PRJEB38410, sample SAMEA6850437) | metagenome | study: Metagenomic assessment of the ecological functions of the soil: analysis of the soil microbiota associated with the... | reverse complement strand
ATGTACTTCGTTCAGTTACGTATTATCAGTCGTCTGGGCTCAGCCCGTCGGGAACGTCGGAATCGGGCCAGACGATGGCCTCGTCGAAGAAGTCGCGCTCGGGTGCGGACCAGCCAGTGGCGGCGTTCAGCTCCTCGAACAGGCGCCGTCCGAAGGTCAAGCGCCGAGGCGGTCGCCACGCGGATCTGGTGCGCTGCCTGGTCAGGGTCGGCGGTCGCGTCCTCGAGCTGGTCGCCGAGCTCCACGGTCCGCCGGATAGGCGGCCCAGACGGCCTCCGACAGGACGGTCCGCAGGCGACCCGACTCGAGCTCGTGCAGGGCCGCCGCGCTGGTGCCGCCGGGCGAGGTGACCATGTTCCGCAGCTCGGCCGGGTGCATCCCGCGACTGCTTCGCGAAGAGGGTGCTGCCCTCGAGCGTCTCGATGACCAGGTCGTGGGCGATGTGGCGCGGGAAGCCCAGGTGGACGGCCGCGTCGATGAGCGCCTCCATGACCAGGAAGACGTACGTCGGGCCGGTGCCGCTGACGCGCGGTCGCCATCGCGACGAGCTTCTCGTCGTCGACCTCGAGCTCGGTCGCCGAGCGGCGCCGAGCAGCGCTGCCGGCCTGCGCCGCGCTGCTCGGCGGTCGTCTCCGGCGTCGCGTACCAGACCGTCATGCCCTTGCCGAGGCGGGCCGGGCGTGTTGCGGCATGCTGCGGACGACCTGGTCGGTGGCCGAGGGACATCCCGTCAGCGCGGTCGTCGTGGCACCGGCCAGGATGCTCGATGGACCGAGCTGGCCGTCGACGCAGACGCCGGCGCCGAGCTCGCGCCCGACGCGCGGCGAGCATCTGCGGCTTGATGCGCCAGCAGGACCGACGTCGGCGCCGGCGACGGCGTCCTCGTTGCTGGCGGCCGACGCGGATGCCGTACGTCGCGCTGCAAGACGCTCTCGCCGGTCGGCCCGCGGATGGCTGGCCACGACCTGGGTCCGGCGTCGACCGAGCCAGCCGCGAAGGCAGGCCCGCGATCATGGCCTCGGCCATGACGCCGGAAGCCGATGGTGGCGATAGTGCGTCGGTCAGCGGCATAGGCTCGGGAGTATACCGATGGTGCCTTCGGGCACCAGTTCGTTGAGCCCAATCGCGCCGCTCGAGCGCATAGCGGTGTACGCTGACACCGCCCACTGTTCGAGCCCCGTCGACGGCCGTCTCCGGCGTCGAGCCCGGAGCAGAACGCGTGCCAGGGAGGACGCTGCGCCTCGCGCATCAAGCAGATGCGGACCAGTGGCGGAGAACCGCGGTCCCTCGCGCTGCTCGTGGCGGCCCTCGCTGCGTTGAACCCCTTCGCAGCATCATCGGTGCTGGCACAGACGGTCAGGTCAGTGCCATCGTCGAGACCGCGCCGGTCCACTCAAGCGGCGATGCCGCCGATGACAGTGCCATCTGGGTGCACCCGACCGACCCGTCGTTGAGCATCGTGATCGGCACCGACAAGACGCTTTCACCGGTGGCCTCAACGTCTACGGCCTCGCCGGCAACGAGCTCCACTGGTATCCGGACGGCCGGCTCAACAATGTCGACGTTCGCTACAACTTCCCCTGGCTGGGACGCTCGTCGACATCGTGGCCGCCACGAACCGCGTCAACCCCCTCGATGAGTTCTATCGGGTGGTTCCTGCCGACCGTTCATTGGTCCACATCGGCTCGGTGCCAACGTCGCCAGCCATCACCGCAGGGCGTGGCATCGCGCTCTACCACTCACCGGCAGAGTGGGAAGTTCTACGCCTTCGTGACCGACGTCGGGAACACCGACCAATACGAGTTGGACGGGAGCTCCGGGACCGTGACCGGGACGCTCGTCCGACAGTTCACTCGGCCGACTGCGACCGAGGGCCTCGTCGCGGACGACGAGCTGCAGCGGCTGTACATCGCACAGGAAGACATCGGGGTGTCTATCGCTACGGTGCCGAGCCAAGCGATGGCTCGACGAACGTCTTGGTAAGAGGGGAGCACGACGGTCGGCCCGGTGCCCTCATCAGGACGTCAGGGCTGTCCATCTACTACGGCCAGGGCGGCACTGGCTATCTCGTGGCTGCGAGCCAGGGGTGGGAATCAATTCCATCTCTATGACCGGGCGTCGAACGCGCGGCCGGGATCTTCAGGATGGGGTAACGGCAGCAGGATGGAAACGCCGTGACAGCGAGGATGGGATCGACATCCTCGGCTTCGGACTCCGGCCCGACGTTTCCCGATGGTTTCTTCATCAGCCAGGATCGCGTCAATGACGGCTTCAACCAGAACCACAAGCTGGTCTCCTGGCGCACATTCGCACAGGCATTCACCCCAGATCTCCTCATCGATAACTCGTGGGATTACCCGACTCATCGGTGCCGTGAGCGGCGCCCCCGGATACGACGATAAGCCGGGCCTAACGGTACTGTCGCGTCGACCTCTGCCACCTTCCAGTTCTCGTCCTCGAGTCGGGTCTACGTTCGCCTGTTCGCTCGACGGTTCGGCGTTCACGGCCTGCACTTCGCCTCGGACCTATAGCGGCCTCTCCCACGGGCTCTTTTAGCTTCCAGGTCAGGGCCACGGACAGCAACGGCAGCACGGTGACCCGACACCGGCAGTGCGCGCTTGGACGATCGACAACAGCCCGCCGACCGTGTCTTCGACCGTACCATCGGGTGGGGCAACAGCCGTCGCGACGTCGACCACCACCGTCCAGGCCACATTCTCCGGGCGGTCGCCCCGGCGTCGGTCACCAGCTCGACGTTCTCACTCAAGCGGACGTCCGACGGGGCGACGTTCGCTTCTAGCATTTCGTTTGGCGGAGGAAACGTGTCGGCGATCGCGACGCCGAGCGCCGCACTCGCGCCACTCACCGGATACACCGCCACGCTCGCGCAGGCATGTCACGCAGACCTGGCTGGCAATCCAGCTCCGGTCAGGCCGTCAGCTGGACGTTCACCCACGGCATCGGCGCCCGCACCGACGCACCGACACCGACCCCGACACCGACGCCGAGCCCGACCCCGACGCCGACCGCTACCATCCCATCGCAGACCGGGCCCATCGCTCCGGGCGCGGTGGCGAGCGTCGCCAACGCCACGGCGTCCGTGCTCACGGTCGCCAAACCGACGGGGACAACGACCGGGGATGTCCTCGTCGCATGTCTGGCCCTCAACGGCTCGGGCGTGGCCTCTGGAGGTGCACCAGCCAGCGGGCTGGACGGCCATCCCCGTCAGCTCGACTATCACCAATCCCAGGTCGCCGGGTACTACCGTGGCCGGCGGTAGCGAGCCAGGGAGCTGGCTGGGTCCCTGGCCGCTTCGGTCGCCAATGGCGGCGGGATCGCGCGTTATACGGGCGTCGATCCGCGCGACGCCACTCGACGCCGCGCCGTCAAGTGCAGTGGCCCGGCAGCAACGACGGCCGCGGTGCCGGGTGTGACGACGACCCAGGCCGGCACCATGCTCGTCGGCTGTCTGGGCATCAACTCGAGCTCGACAGCGATCGTGCTCTCATCGCCGGTCGGCATGACCGAGGCTTGGGACGTCGGCGGTAAGCGACATGAGGTCGCCGATCGACTGCTGACCAACCCTGGGGCAAGCGGCTCGCGCACGTGGTCGATGTCAGTTCCGGACGCGAATGGGTCGCCTGGCTGGCCGCCCTCCGACCTGCCCACAACAGTCAGGGCCGACGCGCCGAGCCCGACCCCGACGCCCAGTCCGTCGCCCACGGGCACGGCGGTGACGCCACGCTTTGACCACGTTTTCGTGGTGGTCGAGGAGAACCACGGCTTTACAGCCAGATCGTCGGATGGCCCCGATGCGCCGTAATTGGAATTTCCTGGCGTCGGAGGGCTCATCGCGACGATTTCCACGCCCTCACGCATCCCAGCCTCCCAACTATCGCGATGGTCGGTGGCAGCGTTCGGCGACGACGACCTGCTCCCCCGACGGACGTGGGGTGCTCGTTTGCAGCGCCGACGCTGGTCGATCGCATGGAGGGCGCCGGCCTCACATGGCGCGGCTTCACTTCGAGGCACGTCCGTCCTTGCCGAACGACCTCTGGCGGATATCTCGTGAACCACGATCCAGTTCATTGTGCTTCGATGGCATCCGCAACGACAGCGCACTGTACCCGCGTCAGGCCCTTCTCCGACCTTGCGACCGATGTCGGCGAGCGTATCGACGACCCCAGATCTGGCATTCATCATCCCCGATCAGTTGCAATGACATGCACGACTGCCCGGTGGCCACGGGGACGCCTGGCTGCGGGCTGCGATGCCGACGATGCTACGACTCCTCGGCCTGGGCGGGAGCAAGCGCTCCTCATCCTGGCCTTCGACGAGGACGACGGCGCGGAGAACAATCAGTTAGCCACCGTCCTCTATGGGCCTGCCATCCGCCCCCAGCACGCGGTCACCACCTGGAGCCGGTCGTATGACCTGCTGCGAACGCTCGAGGACTCCTGGTCACTGACGCCATTGACCGCGAACGACGGGCAGCGACGTCGCTGATCGACGCCCGTTCACGCACGGCGCCGTCGTCGGACCTCACGCCGCCAACGACACCGTCCGGGCTGACGGCGACCGCAGCCCTGCCGACGCGGGTCGATCTCGCTGGAACCCCAACACCGACCTGGTCGGCGTGACCGGCTACGAGATCCCATCGTGATGGCGCCTGGCTCGGCTGGACGTCAGGGGACCACGTTCGCCGATACATCGACGGTCGCGTCGACCAGCGCCTATCGCGTACGAGCGCGCGATGCGCAGCTGAATGTCAGCCCATACAGCGTGGCCAGCGTGGTGACCACGCCGACGACGCAGCCGACGCCGACTCGAGCCCCCTCGCCGAGCCCCAGTCCGTCGCCAAGCGAGTCGAGCGAAGCCCGAGTCGAGCCCAAGCCCAAGTCCGTCGCCCAGCCGAGTCGAGCCCAGAAAGCCCAGTCCGTCGCCCAGCCCCTCGCCGAGCGAGTCCGAGCCCCTCGCTGAGCCCAAGTCCGAGTCCGGGTCCGTCGCCGAGGCCCGAGGTCGGAGTCCGTCGCCGAGTCCGAGTCCGAGCCCATCGCCCAGCCCAGTCCGTCGCGCCGAGTCCGTCGCCGAGCCCGAGCCCCTCGCGGAGGCGAGCCCGACTGCGGGCCCATCAAGCCGCGCCGCCGTCAGCACGGTGGTCAATGGCTCGGCCACGACCCGGTCGCGATCCACAAGCCGACGGGGACCACGGCGGGTAACGTCCTCGTGGCGTGTCTGGCGCTCAACGGTGGGGCCGTCGCGGCGGGTGGCGCACCCATCAGGTGGTCGACGATCGCATCGGTCCCGGGCGTCACGAACCCCAAGGTCTACGGCTTCTACCATGTGGCGGGTGCGAGCAGGCCTCTTTCCTACACCTGGACGCTCGCTTCGTCGGTCAGAACGGCGCCGGCATCGCCCGCTACGTCGGGGTCGATCCCTTATTGCAGCCATTGGCCGGGGTCCGACGACAACATCGGCGGCGTCTGGCGTCAGCCGTGCTCCCGAGCTGACGACTGCGGCGTCGAACGCGATGCTCGTCGGCTGCGTCGGCATCAACTCGAGTTCGACCGGCGCGCAGATCGCATCGCCGGCCGGCATGACACAAGCCTGGGACATCGCCGGCGAAGCGCCGGGAGTTGGCTGATGGCGCCGTCGGTCCCGCTGGGCCGACGGGCACGCACGGCTCTTCAGCCAGTCACGCGCGTGGGCTGGCTGGCTCGTCGCCCTCGGGACTGATTCAGGCGCCAGCGGCAGGATGCGCCTGCGGCCATGGCAGTCCCGAGCAGGAAGAAGCGCGCCGTCGTCCGCACATTCACCTCCCTGAAACCGACCGACGCGAGGGCTCGCTCGAGATGCGGTCTCGTGGTAGACCTTCGGGATGCAGAAGGTGACATCGCCAGGCGTCGGACCGACGTCTCCGTGGCGGCATCCGTGTTGTCGGCTGCCCCGACGCCAGGTCGGCCCGGGAGTCGATGAAGGCGAATGCGAGCCTCCCGGCTTCAGCCAGCGCGTGCGCAAAGGGTCAGGAACTCGGCCAGACGCCTTCGCGGCACATGGCTCGGAGCTCAAAAGCCGCAGAAAGGGGCCCATCGACCCGATCGATCGGGCTCGGCCCACCGCGTCGCGCTGGTGAAGGTGCGCCCGCAGGCCCATGCGGCGACGAGCCGGCGCCGCGCCTCGTCGAGCGTCTCAGGCACGGCGTCATAGCACCATAGCTCCCCTTGCCGGCCAACAACGGCGACCACCAGCCGGTCCCGGCAGCCAGCTCGCACGATCTCGCCGCGCGAGCGGCAGCGCGTCGAGCCAGAGCGTGGCGGTGTCGAGCTCCATCTGCCAGGCGAGGTCGTCGATCGGGCCATGCGCGTAGGCGCCGCGACGGAGATGCCAATCGTCATACGTCGAGGCCCGCGGCGCGGCGGTAGGCCCGCATCGCCTCGTCGGCGATCCATGGCCGACGCGGGGAGCGCCCGAGATGCTCCGGTGGCCGATGCGCTGCCGATGGCGCGCGGCTGGCCGCGGCTCGCTCGGCCAACTCCGGCTCGCAGCCATCCGCCGAAAGCCATCCTCGCCGGCCGCGCCGATGCAGTCTGGGCCACAGCTGCGACCAAGCCCTCGAGGTCGTCCGGCCCGCGCGTCTGCCAGGCACGGCCGCACCGCAGGCAGCTGAACGTGGCCATGAAGGGCATCAGGACGCCGGCAGCTGCACGGTGACTGAACGGACTCAGACGGCGAGCGGGATCCAGCCGCGCGGTGGCGCTCATCGAGGAAGCCATCCGGATCCATCACTTCCGCCAACAGACCGACGCCCTGATGACACGTGGCCCCCGGCCGGCTAGTAGGCCGATCCGTCGAGGCGTGGACCTCCGCCATCGCGAACGGCGCGAGCTCATCGAACCAGTCGGGCTTCGGCGTCCTCGCCCATTCGCTCCTTGTCGCCTCGGCGTCAGAGGCCACACGGGGATGAGCAGCAACTGCTCGGGATCGACCTCGCCGGACGGCGTCCCAGGTCGTTTCGACCGAGCGCTCCCCATCGCGACCGAGGAGCTCCCAGCCACCGGCGCGCCGGACCTGCTCGGGCACCCAATGGCCGTGCGGCGAACGGCGGGTCGAGCCACTCGAGGCCGACGACGCGCGGGCGGCCTGGCCCCGCTCGCGCCGCTCGGCGACGCGCTGTCTCGACGGTCGCCGAGCCGCTCGCGCAGGCTCTCGACGAGGTCGACCGCCGCGTCCTCGGCGTCGGCCATCGCGCCGACCGTCGAGATCGTGTTGAGGATGCCCTCGATCGAGCGTCGGCTCGAGCGAGACGACCGTGATGTCGGCGTCGATCGCGCGGGCGACCTCGTTGACCTCGCGATAGCTGACCGCGCAGACGTCGCACAGCTCCTGGGTCAGGATCAGGTCGGGCTCGGCGGCCTCGAGGGCCGCCTCGTCGAGCTCGATAGAGCGACGAGCCGCCGTGGATCGCGTCGCGTGACCGAGGCGGTGGATCTCGCGCGACGACGTCGGCGCAGGTCGTTGGACGCTCGCGGGTCATGACCGGCTTGCCGACGACCTCGGGCGGCCAGTCGCACTCGTGGGTGACGCCGACGAGCTCGTCCGCCGAGCCCGAGCGCGCAGACGATCTCGGTCGCCGACGGGCAGGAGCGAGACGATGCGCATCAGGTCCGGTCAGCCGCTGCACCGCGCCCGCGGGCCGGGCCGGTCAGCGGTCTAGGCCGCGGCTTCAGCCTCGTCGACCGCGTCGCCCGCGCGGCGGCCTCGGTCGGTGAACCAGGTCGGCGTCGATCGGCGTGTACTTCGCCCACTCGGCCGGCAGCGACTCCTCGGGGAAGATCGCGTTCACCGGGCACTCCGGCTCGCAGGCGCCGCAGTCGATGCACTCGTTCGGGTCGATGAACAGCTTGCGATCGACGCCTTCCTCGTAGTGGATGCAGTCGACCGGGCAGACCGAGACGCACGAGATGTCGAGCACGTCGATGCACGGCTCGGCGATCACGTAGGTCATTGCAGTCGCTCCTCCTCGAGGCGCAGCTGCCCGGCGCTCGGCCGCTGGCGCGAAAGCGTACCACCGGCGCGCACGCGCAGCGTTGACGGCCCGGCCGACGAATCGGGATCGGTCCCGACCATGCCCTGCGTGCGCCAGTGGCCGGGGATGTGGCAGCCGACGACGCACGGCGGCCGGCCCAGCGCGTCGGACGGCATCGTCAGGCGACGTCGACGCGCTCGCCCGACTCCGAGCGACGACGCGCAGGCCGCCGACGTCGGGCGGCACGCTGACGACGCGGCGTCGGCCCGGCGGGCGCGCCGTGGCCGGCCGCCTCGGCGGTCTCCCAGGCGCGTCTGGACCGCGGCGTCGCCGATGACCGACCTCGTGGACCGTCGAGCCCGCCGTTGATGACGTGGAAGCAGGACCGTCTCGCCGCGGTACGAGGTCCGACCGGGTCCGGCTCGAACAGGTAGTCGCGTGGCGATGATGTTGACCTCGCGCGGGCGCGTCGGCGGTCCCGGCGACGGTGCGGCTGGCGCGGCGGTGGCGCGCGCCCGGTCCACGAGCACAGTCGCAGGACGACCGGCGAGGACGCACTGAGCGCGGCAGCAGGCGCGACGCGGGCGGTCGACGGAGCCTGGCATCGGCGTCGAGGGCATCGCGCGAGTCTACGGCGCACGCGCCGCGGCCGCGGCTTGACTGCGCGCCGTGACGACGCGCGCGCAGTCGGCATCGCCTCGCGGACGTGGCCGACCAGTGCCCGACACCCGTCCGGCGAGGCCGGCCGGCCGGCGTCCAGCCGAGGGCCGCGTTGGCCGACCTGACCCGACCACCGTCGCGGCGACGCGTGGACCCAGCGGCGGCGTCGGCGACGCCGCGGCTCCGGCCGCCGTGCAGGCTGCGAGAACGTCGCGCAAGCGTCTTCGGCGAGGTCGAGGCGGTCGCCGGCATCGACCTCGACGATCGCGCGACGGCGAGTTCTTCTCGATGCTCGGCCCGTCCGGGCTCGGGCAAGACGACGACGCTGCGGATGATCGCCGGCTTCGAGCTGCCGACCGAGGGCCGGATCCTGCTCCACGGCGAGCGACGTCACGCACGCGAGCCGCCGTTCGAGCGCGACGTCAACACCGTCTTCCAGGACTACGCGCTGTTCCCGCACATGACCGTCGGCGACAACGTCGGCTACGGGCTGATGGTCCGCAAGGTCCCCAAGGCCGAGCGCGGCGGCGCGGGTCGCCGAGGCGCTGCGCGATGGTCCGCCTCGAGCGGCTACGAGAGGCGCAAGCCCGGCCAGCTCTCGGGCGGCCAGCGCCAGCGCGTCGCCCTCGCCCGGGCGCTCGTCAACCGGCCCCGGGTCCTGCTCCTCGACGAGCCGCTCGGCGCGCTCGACCTCAAGCTGCGCGAGGAGATGCAGATCGAGCTCAAGCGCATCCAGCAGCGAGGTCGGGATCACGTTCATCTACGTGACCCACGACCAGGAGGAGGCGCTCACGATGAGCGACCGGCTCGCGGTGTTCAACCGCGGCCGGATCGAGCAGGTCGGCGCGCCCGGCCGAGCGTCTACGAGCGGCCGGCGACGCGCGTTCGTGGCCGGCTTCGTCGGCACCTCGAACCTGCTCGGCGGCGAGGTCGGCGCAGCGCGATCGTCGGCCGGCGACGGCACGTTCACGGTCCGACCCGAGAAGATCCGGCTCGGCCGAGCCGGCGCAGCCCGTCGGCGCGGACGAGACGTCGCGCGCCGACGGCCGGATCGCGAACGTCGTCTACCTCGGACCCGACACGCGCTACGTCGTCGCGCTCGACGCCGGCGGCGAGCTCGTCGTGACCCAGCAGAACCTGGCGACGTCGTCGACCGAGGCGCTCGCGGCTGCAGGGCAAGGCTGTCCGCCTGGTCTGGAAGCGCCGGCATTGCCGGCCCATCACGGATGCGGCGGCTGGCGGATGGAGGAGGAGGCAGCCCATGATCCTCGCAAGCTGTTCGGAGTCGCCGCGGCTCCGCGGCGCTCTGTCATCGCCGCCGTGTTCGGCGGCGGCGTCGGCGGGTCGCCGGCACCAAGCCTGGCCGACCGCGCTCGGCGACGGCGAGGGCGTGCTCACCGTCGCTGGCCTGGCCGGGCTACGTCGAGGACGGCTCGACCGACCCGGCAGTACGACTGGGTGACCGACTTCGAGAAGGAGACCGGCTGCAAGGTCAGCGTCCAGACGTTCGGCACGTCGGACGAGGCGTTCAGCCGCGATGTCACGACGAACCCCGAACAGTTCGACGTCGATCTCCGCGTCGGGCGACGCCAGCCTAGCGCCTCGTGCGCGGCGGCTACGTCCAGCCGGTCAACACCGATCTCGTGCCGAACTACGCCGACATCTTCCCGGCGCTCAAGGACAAGCCGTGGCAACACCGTCGACGGCGTCCATTACGGCGTCCCCACGGCCGGGGCTCGAACCTGCTGATGTGGCGGACCGACGATCGTCACCCGGCGCCGGCGACACTGGGCCGCGATGTTCGATCCGTCAGCTCGTTCGCCGGCAAGGTGTCGCGTCTACGACGCGCCGATCTACATCGCCGACGCGGCGGTCGTCCTGATGAAGACGCAAGCCCGACCTGGGCATCAAGAACCCGTACGCCCTCGATCGACAGCAGTTCGACGCGGCAGTCGACGCTGCTCAAGCAGCAACGACCGATGGTCAGCCAGTACTGGGTCGACTACACGAAGCAGCATGGACGCGTTCGCCAACGGGCGACGCCACCGTCGGCACGACCTGGCAGGTCATCACGAACCTGCTCAGGCAGCGACGACGCCGCCGACCAAGGTCGACGATCGTCAAGCCGCAGGAGGGCGCGACGGGCTGGTCGGACACCTGGATGATCAACTCCAAGACCAAGCACCTCAACTGCGCCTACACAGTTCATCAACCACATCGTTTCGCCGCTGGCCAACGCCAGGATCGCCGACTACTTCGGCGAAGCACCGGCCAACGCCAAGTCGTGCGAGCTGACGCCCGCGGAGTTCACGCCGACCCTGTCGGTGACCACCACCATGGCCGACCACTGCGCCCTGTTCCACGCCGCCGAGGACGACTACTGGAAGGACGTCTGCTACTGGACGACCCCGGAGGAGACGTGCATCGATGGCCGGACCGACGTGAAGTGCGTCGGTCTTCGACAAGTGGATCGAGGCATGGACCCAGATCAAGGGCTGATCGCGTCCCATCGGCAGCGCCAGGGGCCCGGGTCCGCGACGCCTGGATCCGGGCCTATCTCTCCGACGCCCGCGGCGAGCGACGACCGATCTCGCTCGTCCGATGCCGCCCCTGGAGACTCTGGCCTTCCGGCGCGCGTCTGGCTGGCTGCATCGTCGCCCGCGCGGCGCGGCTGGGGCTGACTGCTGGCAGGACCAGTGGGCTGGCTCGGCGTCCTCTACCTGGGCTCGCTCGCGTTCCTGTTCGTCGAATGCGTTCTTTTCCCGAGACGCCTTCACGGGTCACATCATCCACACGCCCACCCTGGACAACTTCGTCGCCCTGACCAGGGATCCCTATCCACAGGTCACGCTACGGACGCTCGTCACTGCGGCGGCCGTCACCGTCGCCTGCGCCGTGCTGGCCTTTCCGATCGCCTACTACATGGCCCGCGTCGCCTCGCCCCGTCGCCGCGAGCCTGCTCGTCGTCGCTGGTGCTCATGCCGCTCTTGGCGAGCTACCTCATCAAGGTCTACTCGTGGCGACTCATCCTCGGCCAACGAAGGCGTGCTCAACTGGGCGTTGGAGCCCTTCGGCCTCACGCGGGCCGGGCTCAGGGTGACTCTCGCGGTCTGGCTGGTCTTCACCTATCTGTGGCTGCCGTACATGATCCTGCCGGTCTATGCCGGCCTCGAGCGCATCCCGAATTCGTTCCTCGAGGCGTCGTCCGACCTTGGCGGTCGAGTCGTGGCGCACCTTCCGCCGTGTCATCCTGCCGCTCGCCTTTCCCGGCGGTCGTCGCGGGATCGATCTTCACGTTCTAGCTTGACCCTCGGCGACTACATCGCACCGCAGCTCGTCGTCGACCACGCAGTTCATCGGCAACCTGATCTTCGCCAACGTCGGTGCCGGCGGGAACCTGCCGCTGGCGCGCCGCGTATGCGCTCGTGCCGCTCGCGATCGTCGTCATCTACCTCATCGTGGCGCGCAAGCTCGGCGCGTTCGAGGCGCTGTGATGCTCGGCGGACGCGGGCTGCGGATCGGGTTGCGACTGATGACCATCGCCATCCTCGCGTTCATCTACCGTCCCGATCGCGCTCATCTTCGTCTACTCCTTCAACGCCGGGACGACGACCGTCTGGCCACCCGTGGGCCTTCTCGTTCCGATGGTATGGAGAGGCGATCCAGAACACCGGCCTGCAACAGGCATTCCTGACCTCGATCGTCGCCGCCTTCGGGGCCACGGCCATCGCGCTCGTCCTCGGCACGCTGGCGTCGTTCGGCGGTCAGCCGGCTACCACTTCTTCGGCCGCGAAGCGTGTCAGCTTCGTCGTCATCTTCCCGCTCGCGCTGCCTGGGATCATCACGGGCATGGCCCTGAGCGCGACGTTCGCCGCGGCTGGGGATCCCGCTCGGCATGCTTCGCGATCGTGATCGGCCACGCGACCTTCTGCATCGTGCTCGTCTACAACAATGCGATCGCGCGGCTTCGTCGGACGTCGGCGTCGCTGGAGGAGGCGTCCGCGGACCTCGCGGCCGATACCCTCCAGACGTTCCGCTACGTCACCTTCCCGGCCATCCGGACGTCCCTGCTGGCCGGTGCCCTGCTGGCGTTCGCCTTGTCGTTCGATGAGGTCATCGTGACCATCTTCACGGCCGGCGGCGTCAAGACCCTGCCCATCTGGATCTTCCAGAGCTTCCGGCTTGCGAACCAGGTCCCGCGTCGTCAACGTGGCTGGCGTGGTGGCCATCCTGCTGTCCGCCATCCCCGTCTCATATCGCGACCCGGATCGCTTCGGACTCCGGATGGCTGACCGGGCGCGCCGCTGAGGGTCAGACAGGACGCCCGCTCGACCATCGCCAGCTGCCCACATCGTCGATCGCCTGGCCGGCGAGGATGGCGACCACGATCGCGAGGGCGACGACCGCGAGCAGCAGCACCCATCACAGCGGGCCATCGAGGCGGTAGGGAGCAAGGCGAGCATCGTGACCTCCGCGTCCGCCGATCGACAACTGATCGGACCAGGAGGTCGACCATAGCCGTGGCTCCATGCGCTCGCGGTTCTCGCCGACTTACCTCGCACGTATCTCGTCCGAGCGCTGGGCGCGGGATCAGGCGGGCAGCGACGTCGTCTGCGGCAGGTAGTGCTCGGGGTCGTCCTTGAAGTCGAGCAGGCAGCCCTTGCTGCAGAAGTAGTACGTGGTGCCCTGGTACTCGAAGGTCAGCAGCGCACCTTCTGTCTCGACCTCCATGCCGCAGACGGGATCGATGGCGATGGCCATGGGCGTTGATCCTCCGATGGGCGGTCCCATCGGACCGCGCTGGTGAATACTCCCTCCCAGTATACGGCAGTGACGATCGGCGGCTCGACGGGCCGCCTCTCGACCTGTCGCCCGCTGGTCCGTCGCCGCGGCTATGCTGCGCCGGTGACCGACCGCCCACCCAAGCGCGACCGGCGGACCGAGGATCGCAAAGCTCCTCCAGGCCGTCCCGTACGCCGACACCTCGTTCCTCGAGACCGACGCCTGGCGCGCCCTGCGCATCGTCGGCGAGTTCGTCGACGGCTTCGATGCCCTGGCGCGACTCGGGCCGGCGGTGACGGTCTTCGGCTCGGCGCGGACGGTCACCGACGACCCGTCGTACGCGCGCCGCGCAGAAGGCTGGGCGCGCGCCTCGCCAAGGATGGCTTCACGGTCATCACGGGCGGCGGCCCGGGCATCATGGAGGCCGCCAACCGGGGCTGCCAGGAGGCCGGCGGCATACTCGGTCGGCTGCTCCATCGAGCTGCCCCACGAGCAGTCCAACAACCCTACCTCGACCTCGGACATCACGCTTCCGCTACTTCTTCGTGCGCAAGACGATGTTCGTCAAGTACGCCCAGGGCTTCGTCATCTTCCCGGGTGGCTTCGGCACCCTCGACGAGCTGTTCGAGATCGGTGACCCTGGTCCAGACCGGCAAGATCGAGCACTTCCCCATCGTCCTCATCGGCTCCGACTACTGGAACGGCCTCCTGGCCTGGCTGGGCAAGACCGTCGTCGGCGCCGAGAACATCGGGCAGGCCGATCTCAGCCTGCTGCGGGTGACCGACGATGTCGAGGAGGCCTGCCGAGATCTTCGTCGCCTCCCGCATCCGGGCCGCCGAAGCGCGGAGCGTCGGAGGGCGGCGATCGGCGCGGCGGCGCGTTCGACCGGCGCGTGGGCTGAGACGATCGGGATGCGCGTCGCCGTGGCCAGCGATCATGCCGGCTTCCCGCTCAAGGGCCCGATCATCGAGTGGCTGGTCGCGCTCGGTGCCATGAGCCGGTCGACTTCGGCACCGATTCGACCGAGCCCGTGGACTACCCGGACATCATCGCCCCGGCCGCCCGGCGCCGTGGCGGCCGGTGACTGCCAGCGGGCATCGTGCTCGGCGGCAGCGGCACCGGCGAGGGCATCGTGGCCAACAAGATCGCGGGCATCCGCTGCGTCGTCGCGTCGGACCCCGTGACAGCGCGCCTCGGGCGCGAACATAATGACGCCAACGTCCTGTCGATGGGCACTCGGATCGTGGGTACCGAGCTCGCCAGGGCCTGCGTGGAGGCCTTCATGAGGCGGCCAGTACCAGGGCGGGCGTCACCAGCGCCGCATCGACAAGATCAGCGCGCCTCGAGGGCAGGCCTCTGCATGACCGACATGACGCCGGCTGAGCAGATGACGCCGGCCGAGCCGATGACGCCGGCCGAGCACATGCGCCGGCTCCGGCCGCCGACGCCACGAACCGTCCTCATCGTGGTCGCCATCGCGGCCATCCTCGTCCTGCTCTACCTGGCACGCGATGGCCTGATGCCGTTCGCGGTCGGCATCGTGCTCGTCTACGTCCTCTCGCCGGTCGTGCGCTGGCTGGCCGTCCACGGCTGGCGGCCGGGCGGCAAGCGCGGCTGGAGCCCGATCCTTTCGTCGTGCCTGTCCATGCTCATCCTGGTGGTGGCGGTCGTCGGCTTGACCTTCCGTCATCCTGCAGCCGCTCATCGAACAGGTCGTCATCTACCTCAAGGCGCTGCCCGGCTTCATCGCCAACGCCCAGGCGACCCTCGACAGCTTGCACCTGCCAAATGCGGTCGACGAGCTCGCCACCAAGGTCCTCGTCGCGATCCAGTCCATCCAGGCCGGCTTCCAGTTCAGCAGCCTCGTTCCGGCCGCTGAGTCCGTGTTCGGCGCGGCCGCCGTGCTCGTCAGCCTGGCCGTGGTCCCGTTCTTCACGTTCTACGTGCTGATGGATGCCGGCAGGCTCGAACAGGGCGTCGGCAGCGCCATCCCGGAGGTGTGGCGCGCCGACGTCTTCGCGACCGTCGCGCATCTTCAACGACCGCGTCGGTGGCTACGTGCGCGGCATCGCCGTCGAGAGCATCGTCATGGCCTCGATGGTCTTCGTCGGCATCCTCCTCCTCGGCGTGATCGTCTCGCCGGTCTTCTTCCAATACGCCATCTTCCTGGCGTTGGTGGCCGGGATCATGGAGGTGCTGCCGATCATCGGCATCTTCATCGCCGTCATCCCTGCGCTCCTGATCGCCTTCTCGATCGGCCCCCAGGCGGTCATCGGGGTCGCGATCCTGTACGGCATCCTGTCGCAGGTCGAGGGCTCGATCGTCACGCCCAAGGTCCAGAACGCGGCCGTCAACCTCCACCCGGCGCTGGTCATGATGGTGCTCATCCTGGGCTTCGCGGTGGCCGGGCTGGTCGGCGCGCTTGATCTCGATCCCATTCATCGTGGCTGGCCGCGACATCATCAGCTACCTGTACCTCCGCCTGGGCGATGAACCGCCCGACCCGGAGACGGCGGCAGCGCAGTTCATCAAGCCGCGAACGCCGATCCGGTTCCGGGCCCCGAAGCCGACGCCTGATCCGGCCGAGATCCAGACCTAGCGTCACCGCCGAGCGTCATGGCCATCGACTATCGGCGCATGGCCATCGAGGTCGAGTCGCCGGAGCAGCTCGGCTACGAGCGGATCCGCAGCAACCTCGCCGAGAGCTCGGTGGCCGACATGCGCCTGCGCGACCTCGGCGTGGCGCTCGACGAGCTGGTCCTGACGTACGGCGACCATGCCGGCCATGCCGGCCGTGCGTGCCCTCGTGGCCGCCGACGATGACGCGCTGACCGAGGCCGACGTGCTGCTGCGTGCCGGGTGCGGCCGCGGCCCTCTTCATCGTGGCCACGACGCTCCTCGGGCCCGGCAGCCAGATCGTCGTCGCGCGCCCCAACTACGCCACGAACCTCGAGACGCCGCGCGCCATCGGGGCCGATGTCGCCTTCCTGGACCTGCACCATGACGACGCCTGGCGAGTCGACCCCGAGCGTCTGCGGAGCCTGCTGACGCCCGAGACCCGCCTGGTCAGCCTGACCAGCCCGCACAACCCGACGCGGCCAGGTCATCGACCGAGCCGACGATGCGCGAGATCGTGGCCATGGTCGAGGCGCACCCGCGAGCACGACCTGCTGGTCGACGAGACCTACCGCGAGATGACCTTCGGCGGCTCCCCGCGCTGATCGCTGGTCGATCCGGAGCGTGCCATCGGCGTCTCGAGCCTCTCGAAGGCGTTCCGGGCTGCCCGGCATCCGGCTGGGCTGGATCGCGTGCCGCGATCGGCTCCTGATGGAGCGCTTCCTGGCCGCCAAGGAGCAGATCCTGATCACCGGCTCGGTCGTCGACGAGGCCATCGGCTACGAACGCACTGCGACGCCGAGACGAGCTGCTGCCGCCCATCCGAGGGGCATCGCGACGGCGCTCGGACCAGGTGCGGGCTGGCTCGCCGGCGACGACCAGCTTCAGGTGGATCGAGCCGCGCGGCGGCGTGGTCGGCTTCCCGCGCTTCCGTCCCGACGTCGGACGTCGACCTCGACGCCTTCTACACCGGGCTCTTCGAGCGCCATGGCACGCTCGTCGGGCCGGGCCACTGGTTCGATCAGCCGCGCCGGCACTTCCGGCTGGGCTATGGCTGGCCGACCATCGAGCGCCTGGCCGAGGGCCTCGCGAGCCTCTCGATGGCTGCTAGCGGAAGCCGGCGCCTGGCCGCAGCCCGATGGTCTGACGCTCGTTGTAGAGTCGGTGCCGTGACCCGTCACGAGTACCGCTCTGTCCCGAACGGCTCGCCGGACATTCGACGTGCCCGGGACCCTCTTCGAGGTCGATGGGACGACCGCGCCGAGTCGACACTCGTCGCCGTGCGCGAGCTGGCCGACACGATCGACGTCGATGCCGAGGCGAGCTCCTCGCGGCCGGCATGCTCCACGAGGCGCAGCACCGGCTGCTGGCGGTGCTCGGCGGCTCGGGCCGGAAGGCGCGGTCGCCCGCGCGCTGCGGCCAGACACCGACCGCAGCCTGGGCACCGAGCGCCTGCTCGACGGCCTGCGGGCCTTCACCGAGCGAAACCCGCCGCTTGCGGTCGCCGACGGCACGCGGACCGCTCGATGGGGAGCTGGACGACCCGATGGCGCGGGCGAGCGGCCTCGAGGAGAGCGGTCATCGCCATGGTCGCCGCGGACAACCCGGCGCTCATCCGTTCCGCGTCCTGTACGTCGAGCCCACGCCCGAGCCTCCGTCGCTGGCGGCGGTCACCGAGGCCTTCGCGGCGCACCTGGCCGTCAGCGGCCCGTCTGGCATCGAGGGCCGGCGCATCGACCTGATGGACGTCCTTCGGGCCCCGACGCGCGAGGCGCCCCACTCGCCTGGGCGCCCAGCTGCGACTCATCCGGGACCGCTGGGGGCCCGCTGCTTGGCGACCTGCTCGATGTCCTCCAGCTGGCGCTCGACCTGATGGCCGAGCAGGACCACGCCCTGCGCCTTCGCTGGGCGACCGGCGCCGGCGGCGGCGACAACGCCGATCCGCATCTCGGCATCCGGGGCCGGACGACGGAGACCGACGACGGCGCTTCTCGGACGACCGCGACTGGATGCCGCGCGTCGTGCTCATCGCCAAGTCCACCTATGTCTGGCTCGACCAGCTGTCGCGGCGCTACGGCCGCGAGATCCGGACGCTCGACGCCATCCCGGACGAGGAGCTCGCGACGCTCGGCGCACAGGGCATCACCGGCCTCTGGCTGATCGGGCTCTGGCAGCGCAGCCACGCCTCGGCCGAGATCAAGCACATGGCGCGGCGACCACGACGCGGTCGCCTCCGCCTACTCCCTCGACGACTACCGGATCGCCGACGACCTCGGCGGCGAGGCCGCCCTGCCAGACCTCGGCGAGCGGGCCATGGCGCCACGGCATCCGGCCTCGCCAGCGACATGGTCCCCAACCACATGGGCCTCGACTCGCGCTGGGTCATCGAGCACCCCGAGCGCTTCCTCTGCGCTGCCGGTCTCGCCCCATCCCGGGCTACCGATTCGACGGACCGGACATCTCGCGCGATGACGCGCGTCGCGATCCGCATCGAGGACGGCTACTGGGATCGGACGGACGCCGCGGTCGTCTTCCAGCGCGTCGACCGCGGCAGTGGCGAGACGCGCTACATCTATCACGGCAACGACGGCACGAGCTATGCCCTGGAACGACACGGCGCAGCTCGACTACCTCCGGCCGGACGTCCGCGAGGCGGTCATCGCGACCGATCCTCGACGTCGCCGAGCGCTTCCCGATCATCCGCTTCGATGCCGCCGATGACCCTCGCCCGCAAGCACATCCAGCGCCTCTGGTATCCGCCCCCGGGTGGCCCGGGCGACGCCATCCCGACCCGCGTCGGCTACGGCATCTCGAACGCGGCGTTCGACGCGGGCCGATGCCGCACGAGTTCTGGCGCGAGGTCGTCGACCGCGTGGCGGCTGAGGCGCCCGACACGCTCCTGCTGGCCGAGGCCTTCTGGCTGCTCGAGGGCTACTTCGTCCGCACGCCTGGGCATGCACCGCGTCTACAACAGCGCCTTCATGCACATGCTGCGCGACGAGCGCAACGCCGAGTACCGGGCGCTGATCAAGGAAACGCTCGAGCCTTCGACCCCGAGGTCCTCAAGCGCTTCGTCAACTTCCTCAACAACCCCGACGAGCGCACGGCCGTCGACCAGTTCGGCGACGACGACCGCTACTTCGGCGCCGCCACGCTGATGGCCACGCTGCCCGGGCTGCCGATGTTCGGCCACGGGCAGATCGAGGGCTACGCCGAGAAGTACGGCATGGAGTTCCGGCGCGCCCGCTGGCACGAAGAGCCGAAGGGCTGGCTCATCGAGCGCCACGAGCGCGAGATCTTCCGCTGCTGCATCGCCGGCGGCTCTTCGCCGAGGCGCACGACTTCCGACTCTACGACCTCGAGACGGCCGACGGGGTGGCCGAGGATGTCTTCGCGCTTCAGCAACCGCGACGGAGACGACCGTGCCCTGGTCCTCGTCCACAGCCGCTATGCCGAGGCGGAGGGCAGCCTGCGCATGTCGGCGCCCAGCCTCACGGCGCGTCAGAGGGCGGTCGCCAGCTCGAACGGCAGTCGCTGGCCGACGCCCTGGGCCTGCCGCGTGACGATGCCGCCTGGGCCATCTTCCGCGACCTCGTCTCTGGTCCGCGAGGGCCTGCGCGGCTGCGCCGGTCTGCACCACGACGGCTTCGCGGTCTCGCTGCGTGCCTATGAGCGGCGCGTCTGCTCGACTGGCGGATCGTCGTCGACAGCGACGGCGCCCTCGGCGAGCTCGCGGCCCGCATCGGCTGGGATGGGAGCCGTGCCGTCGGTCGATGAGGCCGTCGATGGGATCTGCGCCGAGTGGCGCGCGGCCCGCGAACCTGGCCCGTCGCCGGATGCGTCCATCCAGACGCGGCATCCGTAGCGGCGGGCCGCGGATGTCGATCGCAGTGGAGCCGACGCCGCAAACGCAACGGGCACGAGCGCCTCGACGAGCGAACGACGTCAGCGAGCAAGGACGAAGCGAGCCGAAGCCCGCCTCGAAGCCGAGGCGAGCCCGCAAACCGGACGTGGCATCCCGCCGGACGATGGCCCGGGCACTGACGTCGCGCGCGGTCGCGCGGATCGGCATCACGGTCAGTCGCCCTTGCTCGCGAGCCACGCATCCCGCGTTCGTTGCGCTGGCAACCAACGGTCGCGGCGCGTATCATGCCGCCGACATGACGAGCGCCAACGCGGCTCCGACCGCTGAGATCGACCACGCCCCATCGGGCGGGCCGACGACCATGCCCGCAGAGGCATCGACGACTTCATGGCCCGCATCGACCCGCGGCTGCTGCCCTGGGTCGTCTTCCTGCGAGCGCACGCCGCCGTGTCACGCGCGCTCGAGGCGGAGCTCGAGGCCGAGCAGTCGATGTCGCTGGCCGACTACGAGGCGCTCATCCAGCTGGCTCATGCCGACGGCCGTCGTTTGCGCATGAGCGAGCTGGCGGACCGCATGATCCTGACGCGAAGTGGCATCAGCAGGCTGGTTCGACCGCCTCGAGGCTGGTCGCTATGTCGAGCGGGTGGCGCTGCTCGACTCGATGCGCGGGGCGCGCTACGCGATGCTGACCGAGGCGGGTTACGCGCGCGCTGCAGGCCGCTTCACCGACGCACATTGCGGGGCGTCGACGAGCACTTCCTGTCCGGCCATCCCGTCCAGAAGATCCGGGCGGCCTTCGTGCGGGTCCTGTCCGACATCCTCGATGGCCTGGCGCGCGCGGGCCGCTCCGGCGACGAGGCCTGCGCCGACTGACGGCGAGCCAGCGACCCTCGCCGTCGCGGCGGCACCGTCGCCTGTGGCTAGTGGTGGCGCTCTGACGCCTCGAGGTAGCGGGCATCCCGGCGGCGGATCGGGTCGGGGTTCGTGCCCCGCGAGCGCGCCAGCCGCTCGGTCAGCAGCTGGAGCGGCGTGACCGTCGCGACAAGCGCCGCGCCCGGACCCGCGAAGTCGGGGCGAACGGCGAGCAGGCGACCCTGCCGAGATCAGGCGCCGCACCCAGCGCGGTTGCCGCATCGCGCGTCACGATGGCCGCCGTCCGCAGGCCAAGCACCTCGGCCGCGGCCAGCGCGCCCGACGCGCCGATCGGCGCGCTCATCGAGATGGTCGGCGTCGGCGAGGCAGCAGGACGAGCCCGGTCTGGCGGCCCGGTGGCGGGCAGGTGCCCGTGGAGGAGCGATCTCGAGATCGCAGCATCGTCGTCGGCAGCCAGGTCGCCTCCTCGATCTTGAGCGCCAGCTCACGGGCGGCGGGTCAGTCGGCCCCGAGAGGCGACGGTCACGGATGGTCGTCGCGTCGGCGAGGCTGGGCGGCGATCGCCTCGGCGACCGCGGCCTGGTCGAGGCCAGCGGCCAGGGCGGCGGCACGAGCCTGTCGCGCGTCCGGATGTTCACCGGTCAGGTGGCCGGCGACGGCCGAGGGCGGCCAGGATCGGCGACAGGTAGCCGACCGTGTGGCACCAGCTCTGGTCGGCCTTCGTCGGTGGCGACGACCACGTCGGCAAAGAGCCCCGCCGGGCGAGCGGTCGGTGCATGCGTGACCAGAGCGGTCAACGCGCCGGCGTCGCGAGCAGCCAACAGCGCCGCGTTCGTGGCCCTCGTGCCGCCCTCGTGCGAGATGCCGACGATCACGCCACCGGCCTGTGGAGCGAGCGCGGCTTCGAAGGCCTGGACGGCCTCGACGCGCGCCGGAAGGCCGCGTCCGCCCGGAGCGCCTCCTCGAGGATGAAGCGCGGTCGCCATCGGCACCGTGCTCGCTCGGTGCCACAGCCGACGATACGGATCGGCGACCCGGCGCTGGCAGCATCCCGCAGCTGGCCAGCCAGGACCCGCCGCCGATTGACGAGGGCCGCGCAAGCCGGGTCAGGAGGCGTTCGGCGAGCGCGGGCTCGGCGGCCATCATGTCGGTCATCACGAACGGTGGGCCATCGCGATTCGACGGCATCGAGGACTCGTCCCAGGGGTCCGGGCGCTCCGGGCAGCGGGGCATTCGGATCGAAGGCGGCGGGGGTTGGCGTCGGGCATCCGATGCCTCCGTCCAGATGAGTCCGGGGAAGAACCGCCGGGTGCGGTCTCGATACGCTGGATAGGCTGGATAGCGATCGTGAGCCAGGCCTCCTCTCGGATCGACTTGAGGTACAGGACGAGCAGCAGCAGCCCCGTCAGACGATCGAGGCGATGCTGGCGTTGAGCACGCCCCAGCCGAGCGCGCCGCGGACGAAACCGCCATAGATCGGATGGCGGACCGAGCGGTAGATGCCGGTCTCGACGAGCTCGCCGGCATCGAGCGGCCGCGGATTCGGGGTGAACGACTCACCGAGCGCCTGGACGCCGAGGAAGGCCATCACGCCTCCCGCCACGATGAGGGCGCCGCCGATGACCACGAGGACCGTCGCGCGGCACGCCGGTCAGGCCAGGAGGGCACACCGGCCAGGGCGACGGCGCCGGTCGGGATGAGCTGGAGGAAGACCCAGCCCTGGCCACGCCGGCCGAGATCGGGCACACGCATGGCGTCATCGTCGCGCATGCGGCGGTCGGCGCCGTTTCGTGGCAGGCTTCGGTGATGACGAGTCGCGACGCACGACCGATGCCCGGCCCTGGCCAGGAATCCGTCTCGGGACTACCCGCGACCGCCTGGATCGAGCCGACCGACCGACGCGTTCGCGTGCTCGTCGGAGGTGTCACGGTCGCGGACACGACGCACGCCCTCCGCGTGCTCGAGACGGCCAGCCCGCGACCTTCTCACCCCGCCTTCGGACGTGCGACTCGACCTCCTCGCGCCCCGGCTGGGCACACCGTCTGCGAGTGGAAGGGTGAGGCGAGCTACTGGTCGATCCAGATCGGCGAACGCGTGTGGCGATCGGCCGCCTGGAGCTATCCCGAACCCAAGTCCAGCTGAGGCCATCCGCGACCACGTCGCGTTCTACGCCAGCCGGGTCGACGAAGCATGGGTCGACGAGGACGCGTGGCCCCGCAGGCGGGCAGCTCTACGGCGGCTGGGTGACGGCAGAGATCATCGGGCCATTCAAAGAGGCGAGCCGGGCACCCTCGATTGGTAGCTGGCCCCCTCGCTGGGTGGGACTTGTCGCCGACTTCCGGGGATGGACCGTGGACAACTCCTGGCGATGCCCAGATCTCGTGGATAAGTCCCGTTGACCCGCCCCTGGCGCGGAGATACATTTCGTCTTGCCCGAAGGGGCCTCGCACCGGACCCGGAAGCCGCAAGGCGGAAGGGGGATGATCGGGACGGTTTACCGATCGGTCATCAAGGAGCGGCGGTTCCTTCGGGCGTTTCATTGCCCTCCGGGCCGTTTCGCCATGTCCGGCGCGCGGTGGCGTCAGTCGCCCGTCGTCGGGACCCCCAGCACGTTGAACCCGGCATCGACGTAGTGGACCTCGCCCGTCACCGCGGCGGCCAGGCCGCTCGACGAGGTACACGGCGGCACCGCCGACGTCCGGCGATGTCGATGTTCCGTCGCAGCGGCGCCACGTCCGCGAACTCGCCGTACATGCCTTGGAAGCCCGCGATGCCTGACGCGGACAGCGTGCGCACCGGACCGGCGCTGATGGCGTTGACGCGGATGCCGTCGCGGCCCGAGGTCGGCGGCGAGGTAGCGGACGCAGGCCTCGAGCGCCGCCTTGGCGCACGCCCATCACGTTGTAGTTGGCGACGACCTTCTCGGCGCCGTAGTAGGACAGGGTCATGATCGACGAGCCGCCGGCGGTCAGCAGCGGCAGCGCGGCGCGAGTCAGGGCGACGAGCGAGTAGGCGCTGACACGTCGAGCGCGGCGCGAAGCCATCGCGCGACGTGTCGACGAACGCGCCGTCGAGGTCCTCGCGCCGGGCGAACGCCAGCGCGTGGACGAGGATGTCGAGCCGACCGTGGACCTCGCGCCAGCGCTCGAAGACGTGCGCGATCTGGTCGTCGTCCTGCACGTCGCAGGCCTCGACGAAGGTCGGCCCCGATCGAGTCTGCCAGCGGCGTGACCCGCTTCTCGATGCAGCGACTCTCGACCGAGCGGAAGCCGACGGTCGGCGCCCTGCGTCGTGGAGCGCCCTGGCGATGCCCCAGGCGATCGAGTGGTCGTTGGCGACCCCGAAGATGAGCGCCTTCTTGCCCTCGAGCAGCCCCATCCGCCAGCCTCCTGCCTGCCGATCCGTCCGTGCGCCTGCCGTCGCCGATCGGTAGCTCGGCGCAGCGTAACGCGTGTGGCACGCTCCGGGCCGGCTCTGACGTCGAACTCCATCGTGCTCGGCTAGCATGCCCCGATGCGTGAGCGCTGGACGCCGGCCGCCATGCGACGCCTGCCGGGCCTCCTGGTGGGTCTCGTCGGGTTCGGGCTTGGGCATCGCCGCCTGATGGCCCAGTCTGGCCTCGGCCTGGGCCATGGAGGTCCTGCAACCAGGGCGTCGGGCTCCGGCTCGGCATCCCGATGGGCTCGGCGAGCATCCTGCTCGGCATCCCCATCCTCGTGTGCTGGATCCCGCTCCGGGAGTGGCCCGGGCCGGGCACGCTCATCAACATCGTCCTCATCGGCCTGTCGACGAACCTCGGACTCGTGCTCTTCCCGAGCCCGCCGCCAGACGGCGTGTGGCGTGGCGTCTGGCGTCAGATGGTCGGCCGGCATCCTCGTCATCGGCGTCTGCCAGCGGCCTCTACCTCGCCGCCGGACCTCGGCCCGGGGCCGCGCGATGGCCTGATGACCGGGATCCACCATCGCTTCGGCTGGAGCATCGCCCGGGCGCGCGCTGGTCATCGAGGTCTCGGTCCTCGGTGTCGGCTGGCTGCTCGGCGGGACGGTCGGCATCGGGACCGTCGCCTTCGCCTTCGGCATCGGGCCCGATCGTGCAGGTCGCCCTCGGCTTCTTCGACCGCGACGGGCGGGTGATGCGCCGACGTCGAGCATGGACGAGGAACCGGTACCGGCAGAGGGCGCGGCGTGAACGCCGTCGCGCAGCACCGAGCCAGCGCTGTGAAGCTGGCCTTCCTCGGGCGCGGCGACGACCGTGCACCGGCTCTGCAGTTCCTGCTGACCACCGCCCGGGCGAAGGTGCTCGTGGACTGCGGCATGTTCCAGGGCTCGCCGCGAGACAGCGAGCGCAACCGGCTCGCGTTCGCGTTCGAACCGGCGGTCGGTCGACGCGCTGCTCCTGACCCATGCGCACCTCGACCATTGCGGGCTCGATCCCGGTCCTCGTCCGTGACGGGTTCACGGGGCCGATCCACACCACGCCACCGACGGTCGAGCTGACCCGCCTCGTCCTCCTCGACAGCGGCAAGATCCAGGCCCAGCAGGCCGAGCGATCATCGCGAATGGGCGGAGCGGGTGGCGCGTCGGGCGGCGCGCGAGGCGCGCCGAGGCCGGGCTGGACCATGAGGCCGCACTGCGGACGCACCGCCGGAGGTGGAAACGGCGGACATCGAGCCGCTCTACGATCGTCGAGGACGCTGAGCGGGCGATGGGCGGCTTCGTGGGCCATCCCTACGGCGAGTGCCGTCGCGGTCGTCCCGGCGTGACGGCCACCTTCTTCGACGCCGGCCACATCCTCGGGTTCGGCCATCATCGTCGTCGACGCCGCCGACCAGGATGGCGACGCACCGACGCGGATCGTCTTCCGGGCGACCTCGGTCGACCTGGGACGCCGATCATCCATGACCCGACCGCGATCGTCGATGGCGCGTGACATCGTGCTCGTCAGATCGACCTACGGCGGGCGCGAGCACGAGCCGGAGGAGGAGGCCATCCGCCTCGCTGGCCGAGGCGATCAGGCGCACCGCCGACTCGAGCGGGGTCCTGCTCATCCCCTCGTTCGCCATCGGCCGGACGCAGGAGGTCGTGTGGGTCATGGACCGGCTGCTGGAGGCCGGCCGGATCCCGCACGTGCCGCTCTACCTCGACTCGCCGATGGCCTCGCGGCGCCAGCGACATCTACCGCGCCTTCCCGGGCTACTACGACGAGGAGACGCACCGGCTGCTCGGAGACCGGCGACTCGCCGCTCGACTACCCGGGCGCGACCGCTCACCCGCACAGCCGACGAGTCGAAGCGCATCCGGCACCGCGCCGCGGCCGATGATGATCGTGGCCTCCAACGGGATGCTCACCGGCGGGCGCGTCGTCCACCACCTGCGCAACCTCATCGGCGATCCGAAGGCGACCGATCCTGTTCGTCGGCTACCAGGGCGAGGGCACGCTCGGGGTCGCACCTCCAGGCCGGCGCGCACGACGGTCAAGATCGACAGGCGCCCGACCGCAGGTGCGCTGCCAGGTGCGCTCGATCAGCGGCTTCAGCGCCCACGCCGACGAGTCCGAGCTGCTCGACTGGCTGCGCCACTTCGCGACGGCGGCACGAAAGCCTCGGCGCGTCTTCATCGTCCATGGCGACCCCGAGGCCTCGGCTGCGCTCGAGCCGAAGGTCACGGCGATGGGGTCTCGACGCCCACCGGCCGGCCTTCCGCGAGGAGGTCGAGCTGTGACGGCGACTCGCTGGCCGACGGCCGCGTGCCGCGAGCGCGGGAGCGTCACACGCTCGGGAGCGCGGTGCGTCGGGGCCCGGCTCGGCAACTGGGACCGCGTGGCCGCCGCCTACGCCACCAGCCCGATCCATGCGGCCGGGCCTGGACCTGGCCTGGCTGGTCGAGGCGCTCGAGCCCGCGGTGGCCGATCGCGTCCTCGACCTTGGCTGCGGTGCCGGGCATGCCGGCTTCGCCGTGGCGGCGGCCGGCGCGCGTCGTGACCGCGGTGGATACCTCGGAACGGATGCTGGCGACAGCTCGCCGCCTGCTCGCAAACGAGCGCAGGGCTTGAGCGCCTACGACGGCCGATCCAGGCCGACGTCAGCGCCCTCCCGTTCGCGGATCTCGACCTTCGACGGCGTGGTCAGCCGCTACAGCGCCCACCACTGGCCGGACATCGCCGCCGCGCTTGGGCGAGGCGGCCCGGGTGCTCCGTCCGCGGCGGCCGGATGCGTGATCATCGACACCGTGGCGCCGGACGATCCCGCGCTGGACACGCTCGTCAATGCCCTGGAGCTGCTGCGGGACCCGACGCACGGCCGGAACCTGCGACTCGACGAGTGGCGAGCCGCGCTCACGGCGGCCGGGCTGGAGGTCGCCGGCGAGCGGCGATGGCCGATCGTCATCGAGACGGTCTCCTGGTTCGCTCGAGGCGCAGACGGAGGCCTGGCGCGCCGAGCGCAGCCCGGGCGCTCTGCGGACCGCGACCTCCGACGCGGTCGAGGCGCTGGCCATCGAGGGCGATGCGACCTGGAGCCTGCCGGCACGCGCTGATCGCCGGTCGTCGGCGCCCCCTGACCGCACGACGCGCCCCGGCACCCGCCGATCCGCGCGAAGGCACATCGGGGATCGCGGCCCCGGCGATGACATCCGGTTCGCGGGCCTGCGCTGGGGCCCGACCGCCGCCTGCCCTGGCACCGGGCGCATCGCGGTGGCCACTGGTCCGCTCGATCTTGAGCTAGGCGACGGCAGCGTCCTCAGCGCGGAGACCATGCTCAGTAGGCGCCTCGTACTGCGCTGCAGGCACGTCCCACGAGTGGTCGGCAGCCATGCCGCGTGACATGAGAGCGGACCAGCGTGGCCGGTCGCGCCAGGCGGCGATGGCTCGCGTGGCGGCGTCGAGCAGCGCGCTCGGCTCGGCAGGGCCGAAGACGAAGCCGTTCCCGTCCGGCTGGGCGTCCGGCGTCGAAGACCGTGTCGGCCAGGCCGCCGGTGCGCCGCACGACTGGCACGGTCCCGTAGCGCAACGAGATCATCTGGCCCTGGCCGCAGGGCTCGAACCGGGACGGCATGAGGAACGCGTCGGAGCTGGCGTAGATCCGCCGCGCCTCGTCGCGGTCGAAACGATCGATGACCACGATCCGGTCCGCCAGCCGCGCCGCCAGGGCCTTGAGGTCACCGACGAGGCCGTGGTCGCCCGTCCCGAGCACGACCAGCCGTCCGCTGGCCGCCACCAACCGTTCCGCCGCTCCGGCCACGAGGTCGAAGCCCTTCTGGGATCGAGCCGCCCGACCATGCCGAAGATCGGCCCATCGGGGTCGAGGCCGTGCCGCGCCGCGAGGTCGACGCGCAGGCCGCCTTGCCGGCCAGGTCGTCCGCGCGAGAAGGTCGCCGGCAGGGACGTGTCGGTCGATGGATCCCAGAGCTCGGTGTCGATGCCGTTGACGATGCCCGAGTAGCGGTCGCCGAGGCCGCGCAGCAGGTCGTCCACGCCGCCGCCCATCTCCGTTGCCCAGCGACTCACGGGCGAAACCAGGGCTGACGGTGTTGACGAGGTCGGCAGCGCCGATGCCCGCGCGCAGGGAGATCGACGCCGCCATCGGCCGCCGGAGCGAGCGGCATCAGATCGCCGAGTTGCCACGTGCGCTCGGCCGACGTCCAGCCGTGGTAGGCGAGGTTGTGGCAGGTCAGGATCCCGTCGCGCCACGGCCGACGGGCTCCGACGCCGACGCATCGCGGCCGCCTGGAGCGCGAGCAGCGCCGGCCCCGCCTCCCAGTCGTGCCCGTGGAGGACGTCGACCGGCTGGCCATCGAGCGCGATGCCCGGCCAGCGCGGCCCGCGCCAGGAGCGTGAATCGGGCGGCGTTGTCCGGGTAGTCGGTGCCCCCGTCGACGTAGTAGTCGGCTCGGTCGAAGCTGTAGGGATGGTCCACGAGGCGGAGCCGATAGCCATCCGCCTGCCCATCGACGAGGTCGACCGTCGCCTGATCGCCGACGTCACGGCGCTCGCCCGGCCGCTCGCCGACCGCGACGCTGACCGTCTGGCGCCGGAGCTGGCCCGCTGGCGGCTTGAGCCCGCGATAGAAGGGCAGCACGACATCCACCTCGTGCCCTCGTCGCCCGAGGGCTCTGGCCAGGGCGTCGACGACGTCGGCCAGGCCGCCCGTCTTGGCGAACGGCTCGCACTCGGAGGCGACCATCACGATCCGCATCGCGGCATCGTAGCGGCTGGGCAGGTCGCCGCAGCCCCAACGGGTACCATCTGCATCGCCCATGGACGTCTCACCGCAGCCAGCTTCGTCCGCCATCGATGGCTATCTGCTGTTGGCCGACATCTCCGGCTACACCGCCTTCGTGGCCGGCGTGGGCGAGACCCACGGCGTCGACTTCAGCGCCGGCATCCCAGCTGGCTACGGGCTCATCGGGAAGCTGCTCGACACCGTCATCGAGGGCGTGCAACCCGACTTCGGGATCGCCAAGCTCGAAGGCGATGCCGTCTTCGCGATGGCGCCCGCCGCGCACGCTCGACGGGCACGGCGACGCGGTGCTCGGGTCGAGCTGCAGGCGGTCCACGACGCGTTCCGCGAACGCTCGCGAGGCGGGCAAGCGGGCGAACGACCACGTCTGCACGGCGTGCCCGGTGGTCGGCACGCTGGACCTCAAGATGGTGCTGCATCGGGGCCACGTGGTCCGCCAGACCATCGGGTCGCGGAGCGAGCTGCTCGGCCCCGGCGGTCAACATCGCGCACCGACTGCTGAAGAACAGCATCCGATCGCCGGATCGGTGACCGGCCCTACCTGTTCCTGACCGACGCAGCGGCCGTCGGGCTCGGCCTGCCACGGATTCGGAGGCTGGGACATCGCGGAGACGTATGCCGACGTCGGATCGATCGACGGCCGCATCGTCGCCCTGGGTGCCGACGAGGCGCTCGCGCGCCTGACAGACCGTCGCGCGGGGAGCCGGACGTCCGAGGTCGCCCACAGACCGATCGCCGACCGTGTAGCATCCGCCGCGCATGCAGCCCATCGATATCGCCGCGGTGGCCTCCGCGCCGCCGCGCCTGCCCAAGCAGCTGGAAGGGCTGCGGCGGCTCGCGTACAACCTCTACTGGACCTGGCATCCAGAGGTCGCGATCGCTCTTCAACCGCATCGATGCTGGCGGCTGGGCGCGCGCTACCGCAACGCCCATCCCCGTCCTGCAGCGGCATGCGCGACTGGTCGCGCGTGCTCGACGACACCGACCTGCTGGTCGAGTACGAGACGATCCTGCTGGCCGCTTCGACGCCTGCCATCGCCAACGGCGCCGGCCATTGGTTCCAGCGCCGGCATGGCGACGAGCTCGACCGGCCCGATCGCCTACTTCTGCGCCGAGTACGGGCTCCACGAGTCGCTCGGCATCTACTCCGGCGGCCTGGGCGTGCTGGCCGGCGACCACTTGCAAGACGGCCTCCGACATGGCCCTCCCGTTCGTCGGCGTCGGGCTGCTCTATCGCCACGGCTACTTCCGCCAGGCCATCGACGCCGACGGGCATCAGGAGCACGCCTACCCCGACTACGACCCTGCCACGCCTGCCGCTCGCTGCGGGTCAGTCGACGTCGACGGCGACCCGATCCGTGTCCGGTCGAGCTGCCCGGGCGCACCGTCCAGGCCGCCGGTCTGGCTGGCGCAGGTCGGGCGCGTGCCGCTCCTGCTGCTCGACACCGACATCCCCGACAACGAGCGACGCCGACCGGCCGCATCACCCACCATGCTCTACGTCCGCGGCCGCGAGATGCGCCTGCACCAGGAGATCGTCCTCGGCGTCGGCGGCGTGCGCGCGCTGCGCGCGCTGGGCATCGAGCCTGCCGGTCTGGCACCTCAACGAGGGCCACTCGGCGTTCATGCTCGTCGAGCGCGCCCGCGAGCTGACGGCGACCGGCCACGCACTCAGGAGGCTGCCCTCGAGCAGGTCCGCCGCGACGCCGTCTTCACCATCCACACGCCGGTCTCGGCCGGCAACGAGCGCTTCGACGCCGGGCCTCGTGCGCCAGCTCGCCGCGCCGCTGGTCGAGGGCAGCGGCCTGGACCTCGGAGCGCATCATCGAGCTCGGCCGCGGCGTGGACGGCGACCACGGCAGCTTCGACATGACCGCCTTCTCGCTGCGCCAGACGCGCGGCGCGAACGCCGTCAGCCAGCTCCATGCCACGACCGCCAACGGCACCTGGCAGGGCACCCCAGCGCTCGGCCATCCTCGGCATCACCAACGGCATCCACCCTCCGACCTGGCTGGTCGAGCCGATGGCGCGAGCTGTTCGCCGACCAGGGCGCCGGAGCTCGACGCCCTGACCGACGAGACCGCCGCCAGTCGATTCTGGGAGCGCCTCGACGCCATCCCCGACGAGCAGCTGTGGAAGGCGCACACGCGCCAGAAGCGCGAGCTGGCGATCTTCGCGCGCGGCCGGCTGCTGAGCCAGTTCGCCCGTCACGGCGCGTCGCCGGCCGCGCTCGAGAGCGTCGAGCGCGTCCTCGACCCGGAGCGTCCTGACGCATCGGCTTCGCGCGGCGCTTCGCGACCTACAAGCGCGCGCGGCGCTGCTGTTCAGCGACTGAGAGCGGCTGGCGCGGCTGCTGTGCGATCGAGGAGCGGCCGGTGCAGGTCGTCTTCGCCGGCAAGGCCCACCCCGCCGACCGGCCCGGGCAGCGCGTCATCCAGCGACATCTTCGAGCGCACGTCGGCGCCCAGGCTGGCCGGCCGCGTCTTCATCCTCGAGGACTACGACATGCGCATCGCCCGCTACCTCGTGCAGGGCGTCGACGTCTGGCTGAACAACCCGCGCCGGCCGCTCGAGGCCCGGGCACGAGCGGCATGAAGGCGGCCGCCAACGGCATCGTCAACGTCTCGGTCCTCGACGGCTGGTGGGACGAAGGCTGGAACGGCACCAACGGCTGGGCCATCGGCGGTCGCGAGACGCTCGACGACGAGGACGCCCAGGATGCGGCCGATGCCGCCGGACCTCTACCGGATCCTCGAGGACGAGGTCGTGCCGCGCTGGTACTACGAGCGCGACGCGAAGGGCCTGCCGCAGGCCTGGGTCGACCTGATGAAGGCGTCCATCGCCTCGAACGATCTGGCGCTTCTCGACGACGCGCATGCTCGAGGAGTACGTCGAGCAGCTCTATCTGCCGGCGGCCCACTCGAGCGAGGGCGCGATCGGCGACCTGGCCGCTTCCGGTGCCGCCGCCGACTGAACAGCGCCGCGCGCCGCCGGATCCGCGATCAGGCCTCGAGGTAGACGGCCGACGGCCTGGGCCGGCGGATCGATCGACACGACGAGCCTCGGGTTTCGACCATCGACGTCCCGTAACGCAGCGCCCGCCGTCACGAGGTCGGGCAGCGCCCGCCATCCTGGAGCTCGCGCCCTCGACCACCACAGCTTCCGCGGCAGTCCGACCGGCATTCACGGCCACGAACGCGCGGCGACCTTCGGCCGAGCGCTGGAGCACGATCGCGTCGCCGATCGCGCCGAGGACGCGCACCTCGCCTCGGCGGAGCGCGACGTGCTGGTGCCTGGCGGGCTGCGAGCGCGGGCCAGATACCCGCGCAGCGCCCGGTCACCGGCGCGCCGGCTTCCGTCGGGTAGCGAGCGCCGGCAATCGGGGTCGTGGTGGACCCGCCATGGCGATCTCGTCGCCGTAGTAGATGCACGGGGCTCCGGGCAACGTCAGCTGCAGCGTGAAGGCCAGGCGGAGCGGCAGGCACGTCGTCGCCGAGCACGGTCAACGCGCGCGGCGCGTCGTGTGAGCCGAGCAGGTTGAGCTGGCTGGCCACCACACGCCGGGTCGTAGCGCGACATCAGCCGCTCCACCTCACGCCGGCCGAAGACGGCCCCATCCAGCGCGCCGGATCGACGCCCGATACATGTGGTGCTCGGCCACGACGCGCTCATCGAGGCTGCGCCCGCCGGCGAAGCCCGAGGATGGCCGAGGCGAGCGGATAGTTCATCAGGCGCGTCGAAGCGATCGCCCGCCAGCCACTCGGGCGCCACGTGCCAGATCTCGCCGACGAGGTAGGCCTCGGGGTCGACGGCGCGGCAGCGGCGCCGGAACTCCTGCCAGAAGGCCGGGCTCGTCGATCTCCTCGGCGACGTCGAGGCGCCAGCCGTCGATGCCGAAGCGGAGCCAGTGCTCGGCGACGCCGAGAGCAGGTACTCGCGCACGTGCGGGTTCGGCCGGCGTTGAGCTTGGGCAGCGCCGGCAGGTCCCCCACCAGGCGCGCGTACCCGCCGAGCCGACTGGCCGGCGTGCCGGTCGGCGCGGTAGGCGAGGATGAAGCGGCCGGCGCGGCATCGAGCACCGCTCGTCGAGATGGAACCAGTCGCGATAACGGCGACGCGGCGCCGTTCTCGAGCGACGTGGTGGAACGGCCAGAAGCCACGACCGGTGTGGTTGAAGACGCCGTCGAGGACGACCCGCATCCCGCGCGCATGGGCCCGGTCGAGCAGCTCGCGCAGGGCCGTCGTCGCCACCGAGCAGCGGGATCGACCGCGAGGTAGTCGTACGTGTGGTAGCGATGGTTCGACGCCGACGCGAAGATCGGGCGTCAGGTAGAGGGCGGCATGCCCAGCCTCGCAGGTCCAGGAGTCGGTCGGCGAAGCGCCAGCGCAGGTCGCCGCCCTGAAGCCATGCATCGTCGGCGGCGCATCCCACGCTTCCAGCGTCCCCGGCGTCGGGACGCGCCCAGAGCGCGGCGAAGCGGTCCGGGAAGACCTGGTAGAAGACCGCGTCACGGACCCAGTCTGGCGTATCGATGGACATGCGGGACTGCCTCCGGTCCCGGCGCGTTCCGAACGGACGGGCTGCTGCGTATGGGCCGTAGTATGGCGGCCGGCAGCGTGGCCGGCAGCGGGCCGGCTCGGGCCTGCACCGTGAGGGCGACCTGGCCCCGTGACCGCGCAGATCTCGCTCGCCCTCGTGATCCACAACCACCAGCCGGTGGGCAACTTCGGCTGGGTCATCGAGGACGTCTTCCGGCACGGCCTACGAGCCGATGCTCGCGCGCGCTCGAGCGGCACCCGGCGCATCCGGGTCGGCCTGCACTACAGCGGGCCGCTGCTCGAATGGATGGCAGGCCGAGCAGCCGCGAGTCGATCGAGCGCCTGCGCGGCCCTCGCCGACGCGCGGCCAGGTCGAGATCCTCGGCGGCGGCTGGTACGAGCCGATCCTGGCCGCGCTGCCCGAGCGCGACCGGCATCGGCCAGCTCGTGCGCATGGCGCGACGAGCTCGAGCGGCGCTTCGGCCGGCGGCCGCGCGGCGCCTGGCTCGCCGAGCGCGTCTGGGAGCCGTCGCTGCCGGCCGACCTGGTCCGACGCCGGCTACGAGTGGACGATCCTCGACGACAACCACCTGCGCGCCGCGTCGGTCGCCGAGGACGCCATGTGGAGCACCGTACACGACCGACGACCAGGGCGCGCGTGCTGACCGTCTTCGGCACCGAGCAGGGCCTGCGCTACCGGATCCCGTTCGGCGAGGTCGACGACCTCGATCGCCTACCTGCGCGAGCACGCGACCGAGGACGGCCGACGCGGTCGGCATGATGGGCGACGACGGCGAGAAGTTCGGCGCGCTGGCCGACGACCTACGAGCACTGCTGGGGCGGCGGCCGCTGGGTCGAGCGCTGCTTCGAGGCGCTCGAGGCGAACGCCGACTGGCTGACGACGACCACGCCGTCGGCTGGCTCGAGCGCGCAGCCGCCGCGTCGGCCGCGATCTACGTGCCCGACGGCGTCGTACGTCGGAGATGACCGAGTGGGCCCTGCCGGCCGACGAGGCCGGCGCGTTCCACGACGCGCTGGCGGCGCGCGCGGGCGAGCGACGCGCCCGGAGGCGCGCTTCCTGCGCGGCGGCTTCTGGCGCAACTTCCAGGCACGCTACCGCGAGATCAACGACCTGCACAAGCAGATGCTGCGCGCCTCGGCCAAGGTCGCGGCGATGCCCGACGGGCCGCGCCGAGTGACGGCCGTCGACCACCTGCAGCGTGGCCAGTCGAACGACTGCTACTGGCACGGCCTCTTCGGCGGCATCTACATCGTGCACATGCGCCTGGCGACGCTCGCACCACCTGATCGCCGCCGAGGACCTGCGCCGATGCCGCCAGCGCGCGCGTCGGGCGCCGATCCCGACGATGCCCATGTCGGCGACTGGGACCTCGACGGTCGACCGGACGCCGTCCTGGCCTCGCCCGGCGCAGCTCCTGACGATCGACCTCGACGAGGCGCGCGGCATCTCGACCTGGGACCTGCGCGCCAGCCGCGTCGCCCTGCTGGCGGCGATGCGCCGACGACCGGAGGCCTACCACGAGCGGTCGATCGAGCATGACGCTCGCGCCGCGGCCGGCGACGAGCGGCGCGCAGGCGGCCGAGCGGCACCGTCTCCGATCCACGACGTCGTGGCGGTCAAGGAGGCAGGGACTGGCCGGCCTACCCACTACGACGGTCACGAGCGCCGCAGCGGCGCTCGTCCGGATCCTCGAGCCGGGCCTCACGGCGGCGGCAGCCTGCGGAGCGGCGAAGGCACCGATCGATCGCGGTCGACGCGCCGCTGGACCATGGCGCGCCATCGGTCCGGCGATCGGCCTCGACGTGCGTCGCGACGGTCGAGGCGCCGAGCATCGAGCGTCGCCTGCGCATCGGGCGGCGCCGCGGCGGGCACCGTGGCTGGAGGTCGAGGTCGACGTCGTCAATCGTGGCGCCGCGGACCCATCGACGCCGACCTGCGCATCGAGTGGAGCGTCTGATCTCAGCGGGGCGGCGGCAACCCGGCTGCCTAGTACGAGGTCGCCGCAGACGGCGGCGTCGGGCACGCCGCGGCCGTCCCATGACGGCGCCGAGCGACCTCGCGGCGCTGCCGACGGCATCGCCTGCGGCAACGACCACGACGGGGTGCGCGTCGACGTCACCGTCGAACCGGCCGCTCGGCTGACCTGGTTCGCCGATCGAGACGATCTCGAACTCGGAGGGCGGCTTCGAGCGCGTCTACCAGGGCTCGTCGCTGCTCTGCTCGCTGGCCCGCTCGGCCTCGCGGCCGGCGACTCGATCTCGGTCCGTCAGCGCTTCGCGATCGAGCGAGGCACGCGCGACCTGGCCGCCGAGGCGACGGTCGCGGGGTGACGCTGCCGCGGCTCGCCGTCCACGGCCACTTCTACCAGCCGTCGCGCGAGGATCCGTTCAGCGGCCTGACCCCGCCCGAGACCGGCGCGACCCCGTATCGCGACTGGAACGATCGCATCGCGGCCGAGTGCTATGGGCCGAACGCGGCGGCCGGCAACTTCGGCCCGCATCGGCTTCGATCTCGGCCCCACGCTGGCGCCGCTGGCTGCGTCGCGAGCGCCCGGAGACGCCATGACGCCATCGCCGCGCAGGGCGCCGGTCACGGAGGTCATGGCGCAGGCGTTCCACCACGCCATCCTGCCGCTGGCCGGGGCGCGCGATCGGCGAACGGAGATCCGCTGGGGCTTGCGTGACGCCGAGCTGCGCTTCGGCCACCGACCGAGCGGGCCTGTGGCTGCCGGAGACCGCCGTCGACCTGCTGACGCTGCGCATCGCGGCCGAGGCCGGCGTCCGCTGCACCATCCTGGCGCCCTGGCAGGCGGCCGACCAGCGGCCTCGATGCACGGCGGCCTGTACCGCGTCGCGCTGGGCGGCGGTCGGCACGCGATCGTCGCCTTCTACGACGGCGCCGCTCTCGGCTGCCGTGAGCTTCGAGCCGAGCGCGACCGCCGACGTCGGGCGGTTCGTCGACCAGCGCGCGTCGGCCGTCGGCCGGCGAGGCGTTGCCCGACGGGCATGCCGACGTTCGACGCTGGTAGCCACCGACGGCGAGCTGTATGGCCACCATCATGCCGTTCCGCGACTCTGTTCCTCGAGTCGCTGACCGACGACACCGAGCCGATCAGGCTCGGGCTGGACGTGACGACCATCGGCGATGTGCTGGCCGACCCGCACCCGATGCCGATCCCGATCATGGGAGCCATCCGGGACCAGACGAGCTGGTCGTGCCACCACGGCATCCTGCGCTGGAGCGGTGAGTGTCCCGACGCCGCCGACGGTCGGTGGAAGCGCCCGCTGCGTCTGGCGCTCGAGCGCCTGGCGGCAGCCATCGACGTCAATCAGCGAGCGCGAGGCGGGGGCCCTCGGCGTCGACATCTGGGCCGCGCGCGACATGCTGGGTCGACGTCGCCAGCGGCTACGTCGACGGGGCCGCCGCCATCGAGCGATCCGTCGGCTGTCGTGCCAAGGGCGTCGAGCCAGCCCGGCCAGCTGCAGGCGATGCCGCGCACGCGGCTGACGGTCATCCTCCGCGCCCAGACGTCGCGTCTCGCCATGTTCGCGTCCGATGCCTGGTTCTGGGACGATCCCGCCTGGATCGAGACGGCGCAGGCGATGCGCCTCGGCGGCGCACGCGGCACGGCTCATCGACCAGCTGGCCGGCACGCGGCTCGGAGGCGACCCTCGTCGCCGACCTCGCCGCGTTGCGTTCGCCGACGACCCGGCTCGATGGCGTCCGAGCTCTATGGCCCGGCGCTCCGGCCGTCGATCAGGCCGCCGCCCGCCGGCTGACGCCGATCCCGGCGTCGAAGCGCTCGCAACGGTGCCGCGGTGACTCGACGGGGCGGTTCAGTCGACCGACAGGAAGCGCCGCCACTCGAAGGCGGGTCGATAGTCGAGGCCCGCATAGAGCGCGCGGAGCAGCCGTCGTTCTCGCGATCGACCGACAGCCAGACCAACGAGGCGCCGAGCGCCAGGCCGGCGCGCGTGACGATGGTGGTCAGGTAGGCGCCGAGCCTGCGCCGCCGCTGCTCGGGCACGACGCCGAGCCCATGGATGGCGGCCAGCCCGTCCTCGACCAGCAGGCGCGCCGTGGCGACTGGGACACCGGCATCGCGCACCAGGTAGACGCGAAGCGGGTCCCGCTCGAGGCTGGCTGCCAGGGCCGACCGCCGATCGCCCGCCTCGCGCTCCGGAGATGCCGAAGATGCGGCGTTCGACGGCTTCGTACTCTTCGACGAGCGGCTCCGGTGACCGCCACCAGCCGCAGCTCGCCTCGAGGTGGGACGGCGGTGGCGCGGCGCGTCCACAGGACGACCTCGTGGCCGATGGCGCATCCAGCCCGCCTGCTCGAGGCGCGCGGCCAGGTCGGCTAGGCGTCGCCAGGCCGGTCGCAACCACGACGCATGGCGCCTCGCCAGCGCCAGGCCAGGCGCTCGGCCACGGTGGAGGCGCGCTCGCGCCAATCGTCGGCCGACCAGCGCACGGCAGGTAGCGTGGTTGAGGCCGGTCCCCGGCCCGGCCATTCGAGCAGCGTGGCGCCGATGTCGGGCGCCGCCGGCTGCGGGTCGCGCCCACGAGCCTCGACGAGCCGCGCCTGGCTCGTTCGATGCCTTCCGACTCGGCCGGGACGGTGGGGCGTCGTGCCTCATTGCTCTCTGTCGCTGCGAGCCCGCGCCGTCGGCGGCCGCTGGATCGGAGGCGGCTCGGTCGGCGGCGGTTGCCGTCACCCGGGTCGGTCACTGACGCCAGTCATGGATGACGACGCGCCGCTGCACCGTCAGCCACGGCGCATGGCGCGAAGGCGCCCTCGACGCCTTCCAGGTCGATGCGCTCCGCGATCAGGCGGTCGCCGGATGGGCAGGCGGCCCTCGAGGTGCAGCGCGAGCCAGGCGCGGGAAGGCGATCGCCGGCACGGACGAACCGTAGGTCGAGCCGAGCAGCCGCTTGCCGTCCCTCGACGAAGCGGTAGACATCGATGCCGGCACGCTCGCCCTGCGCCGGCATGCCGACCAGCGTGATGGTCGCCGGCGCGCCAGCATCCACGGCCAGCCTCGACCGTCGCCGGCCGCCCGATGCACTCGAAGACATGGTCAGCGCCGACTTCGCCGCCATAGCCCGCCGCGCTCGAGCGTCGCGCGCACGAGGGCCAGCGTCCTGGCTGGGTCGTCGGGCAGCACGCGGACCGCAGCCTGCGCGCCCGAGCGAGCGGGCCAGCTCGACCTTCTCGCGCTCGGTGTCCAGGGCGACGATGAAGCCGGCGCCGGCCAGAGCGGCGCCCATGACCGCCGACAGCCCGACACCACCGAGGCCCGACCACGACGACGACTCACCCGGCCGGACGCGCGCGTCTCGAGCACCGCCCCGACGCCCGGTGGTCACGGCACAGTGCGATGAGCGGCGGCCACCTCCGGCGGCGTCCGTGGATCGACGGGGATGGCCGCCTCGCGCCGCGACGACCTGCCCCAGAGCCGAAGGTGCCGATGCCGCAGTAGCGCCCGATCGGCGTACCGTCATCGCGATGGACGCGCACGAGGTCGTCGCGCAGACGGTGACCTCGCCCCACCGGTCGCGCGCGCAGAGCCGCGCTTCGCCCTGTCGGCACGGTGAGCAGGTCCCGCACGGGCCGTCCGGCCAGCACGACGAGCGCACCCGGCGCGAGCTCGGGGAACCGTCTCGGCGACGCCGGGACTAAGCGGCCGGTCGCCAGGGCGGAGCCCTCGTGACCGAGGACGATGTCGGCCGGCCGGGCCCACTCGCCGTCGACGACGATGGAGGTCAGAGTGGCAGACGCCGCTGACCAGCATCCGGATGGCGACCTCGCCAGGCCCTGGTGCATCGAAGCGTCAGCGTCTCCACCGCCAACGGCTGGCCCAGCCCGTGAAGACGAGGCCGCGGATGGTCGGTCATCCTTGCGTCCGTGGCTGGCGCGTCATCGCGCATCGGGACACCATCGGCCGATGGTCGTCGAGCGATCACGGCGGTACCCGCTGCCGCTCGTAGTAGGCCGACGTTCAGCTCGGTGAACGTCTCCAGGAAGCATGGGCGGGCCATCGCGTATCGGCGGCTTCATGCCCGACCTGGAGCAACGCGAGCTCTGACCCCCGGCCCTGAGCGACGGATCGACGCCGAGCAGCGCCAGGAACCAGTGCGGTGCATCGATCGCCTCCTGCCGCAGCCGCTCGAAGTCGTCGAGCATCGTCAGCCATCGACCATGCGCGGCATCGCCGACGACGTCGACCCGCGCGCTCGACAGCATGCCGTCGTCGAACGCCTCCGAGATCGACGTCTGGAGCTGGGCCAGATGCGACACCGAGCCAGTCGTGCCGCGTCATCGACGGAGGCCCAGACAGCGCCGAGGGTCGATGACGGACGTCGAGCTCGAACAGGATGCGGTCTGACTCCCAACGCCGCGCCGGATCAGGCTCCACATCGCGGTGCCCGGGTCGTCGATAGAAGGCGCTCGCCAGCAATCGACCCGCGTCCTGCCACCTGAGCCTCGACGAGCCGTGTAGGCTCGATCATGCGCTCGAGCGCGACCTCGTCGTCGAGGAGGGATCCGGCGCACCCAGTGGATTGGCGGGCTCCCGTGCGAGATGACCGCTTCGAGGTGGGCGCCCATCGAAGCCCGGCGTCCCGCGAAAGCCACCGACGAGGCAGGCTCCGGAGACCGTGTCAGCGTTGGCGCCGGCGGACGCGGCGGCCTTGCGTCGGGCTGCCAGCTCCGGTCCCACATCTCGAGTGACCCGACGTAGTAGGTCGACAGCTGGGTGGACGAGAGTCGACCACGGAGGTACTTGGCGCGTGCCTCCTGCTCCTCCTGGAAGGCGCCATCGACCATCAGGGCCATGGCCGCCGCCTCATCCATGCCGTCGACGTGGATGCCGATGCTCCGTGAGCGTGCTTGGCGATGCAGCGCAGGTAGTACTTCCAACGCGCCAGCAGCAGCGCCGGGTCATCGGCTGCCGTAGCCCACGTCCATCATGACCTGGGTCACGTAGACGGCCCAGCCCTCGGCGAACATCCCGTACCCGGAAGACGGCGCGCGCCAGCGACGGCGTCCGATCTCGACCAGTCCAGCTGCAGGTAGTGGCCCATCGCCTCGTGGATGCAGAGGATCGGAGCATCCGGTCGTTCTCTTCTCGCAGGTACGACTCGAGACGCTCGGCCGGCCACGAGGGGTCCGGCGGCGTGACCCAGAACTCCTCGCTGAGCAGGCCCCGGTCGAGCGGCCCGGGCGGCGACAGGAAGGCGCCGCCGAACGGCCGCAGGAACTCCGGTGTCCAGGTGATGCGCAGCGGCGCATCGGGCAGCCCGACGAGCCCGGTCTCGCGCACGAAGGCCTCGATGGCGGCCGTCTCGCGTCGACAGAAGTCGAGCAGACCGTCGGGCCCGGGATGGCGAGCGAGCGACCGCCAGCCACGTCTGGCGCACGATCTCGTCCGTCGTCGGCCGGCATCGTCGCCTCCGGGATGCAGCCCTGGCCAGAGCTCCGATCGCCACCCGCACCAGCTCGCCTCGGATGGCGTCGAAGTCGTGCTGCGCGCGAGCCGCGGAGCGCCTCGACCGACAGATCGCTCGACAGCGAGTGGCGCAGCTTGGCGGCGAACAGGTCGGCACCGAGGCGGCCTTCCCGGCCGCCGCCGGTCGGACGACGGTCTCGAGATGCCGGCGGAAGGCATCGATCGCTTCCGCGGCATCGCATCCGCACCGCCTCGAGGCCCGCGAGGATGGCCGTCGCGCCGTGACCGACCTGACCGCCGCGCCTCCTCGATGGCCTCGTCGACCAGCGACAGGATGCCGGGCAATTGCTCGATCGCGGTCTCGGTCTGGAGCAGGCCGACAGGGCGGCCGGGCAGCCCGATCAGAGGTCACCCGTGCTGCGTCGAGGACCTCGGCCACCCGGCGGGCGCGCCACAGGAACGCCGAGCCCCGATGCCGCCAAGGGGCGAACTCGCGGCCAGCAACCCATGCAGGCCGCTGCCGAGGACGAGGACATACGTCAGTGGATCGCACGCCTCATCCCGGAGGCTCGTGGCATCGAAGCGCAGCCCGTCGAGCGCCTCGATGCACGATGCCGCGATCGATGGCTTCGTCCGCGGTCAGCGCATCATCCGGCAGCGACCGCAGCGCCGCAGCGTGGCGCGCAAGCAGCTCGGATGCGCCCCAGGCGCCCAGCCTCCGACGCAAGTCCGGCCAGCGGGTCGTCGAGACGCGTGGTAGCCGGTGCCGGCGGCGAGCGTCGGCAGGGCCGCGAACAGTTCGTCGAGGCACGCCTTGAGGCAGCGAGCAATGCAACTGGAACGAAGTATTACC
>ERZ1370068.9419-contig-820_pt1 | contig 41926 bp, 47 predicted proteins | sample MGYA00561227_ERZ1370068 | MGnify/ENA primary metagenome ERZ1370068 (study PRJEB38410, sample SAMEA6850437) | metagenome | study: Metagenomic assessment of the ecological functions of the soil: analysis of the soil microbiota associated with the... | reverse complement strand
GTTACGTATTGCTATCGAGACCGCTCTATCTCGAAGGCGGCGGCGCCGCCTGGGCCGTGTGGAAACCCGCTGCCAGCCAGCAAAATGCTGGCGCACCAGTCACCTGACGGTCCATCTCTTCTCCGAACGCTGAGTGCCGAGCCTGCGGGATTCCCTACGAGGATCCGCAGCCGCGGCTGTTCTCGTTCAACAACCCGTTCGGCGCCTGCCCGACCTGCCACGGCTTCGGCAACATCATCGAGCTCGACATGGACCTCGTCGTGCCGGACCGCACGAAGTCGATCCAGCAGGGCGCCATCGAGCCGTGGAGCAAGCCGCACTACCGCGCGCAGCTCGCCGAGCTGAAGCGCGCCGCGCGAAAGCGCAAGCTCCGTCTCGACGTGCCGTGGTCCGAGCTGACCGACGACGAGAAGCCGCTTCGTCGTCGAGGCAGCCGCCGGCCCGCCGATCGGGCACGGCGCGAACGGTGACGATCGAAGGCATCCGCGGGTTCTTCCGCTGGCTCGAGCGCAAGAAATACAAGGTCCACGTCCGCGTGTTCCTGAGCCGCTATCGCGGCTACCTCACGTGCCCCGACTGCGGCGGCGCCCGGCTGCGCCGCGAAGCGCGCGACGTGCGCGTCGGCGGCCGCACGATCGATCGCGTGTCCGCGCTGACCGTCCGCGAGGCGCAGCGCGTTCTTCGGCGAGCTCGCAGCTGACGGAGAAGGAAGCAGGCGATCGCCGACAAGGTGCTGAAGGAAATCCGGCGGCGCCTGTCGTTTCTGAGCGACGTCGGCCTCGACTACCTGACGCTCGACCGGCTGTCGTCGACGCTGTCGGGCGGCGAGGCGCAGCGCATCAACCTGGCGACGTCGCTCGGGTCGGCGCTCGTCGGCACGCTGTACGTCCTCGACGAGCCGTCGATCGGCCTGCACTCGCGCGACAACCTGCGGCTGATCGCCATCCTTCGTCAGCTGCGCGATCAGGGCAACACCGTGCTCGTGGTCGAGCACGACGCCGACATGATCAAGGTCGCCGATCACATCGTCGACCTCGGGCTCGGCGCCGGCGAGCAGGGCGGCCGCGTCGTCTTCTCCGGGCACGCTCGACGGCCTGATGCACGAGCCGCGCTCGCTGACGTCGAAGTATCCTGCGCCAGGAGCTGGCGATTCCGGTGCCGGCGACGCGGCGGCGCGGCACGCGGTCAGAAGATCAGGCTGACTCGGCGCGACCGAGCACAACCTGAAGGACGTCGACGTCGCGATCCCGCTGAACACGCTGACGTGCGTCACCGGCGTCAGCGGCTCGGGCAAGTCGACGCTCGTGCACGACGTGCTCTACGCGGCGATCAAGCGCGCGAAGGGCGGCTGGGACAAGCGGGTCGGCACGTTCCGCACGCTCGAGGGCGTCGAGTTCATCACCGACGCGGTGCTCGTCGATCAGGCGCCGATCGGCCGCACGCCGCGATCGAATCCGGTCACCTACCTGAAGGCGTTCGATCCGATCCGCGAGCTGTTCGCCGCGACCAAGGACGCGCGATCGCGCGGCCTGACCGCCAGCCACTTCTCGTTCAACGTGCCCGGCGGCCGCTGCGAGGCGTGCCAGGGCGAAGGCGAAGTGCGCGTCGAGATGCAGTTCCTCGCCGACGTGTTCGTGCCCTGCGATCAGTGCGACGGCAAGCGGTTCAAGCCGCAGGTGCTCGAGGTGCGCTACCGCGGCCGCATCGATCCACCAGGTGCTCGACCTGACGGTCCGCGAGGCGCTGACCTTCTTCAGCAGCTCGCCGAAGGTGCTGCGGCGCCTGCAGGTGCTCGACGAGATCGGCCTCGGCTACCTGCGGCTCGGCCAGCCGGCGACGACGCTGTCGGGCGGAGAGGCGCAGCGGATCAAGATCGCCGCGCACCTGTCGTCGCACGGCGGCGAGCGGCTGCTCTACATCCTCGACGAGCCGACGACCGGCCTGCACTTCGACGACATCGCGAAGCTGCTGACGGCGTTCCGCAAGCTGCTCGAGGCGGGCCACACGCTGCTCGTCATCGAGCACAACCTCGACGTCATCAAGACCGCGGACTCATCTGATCGACCTCGGTCCTGAGGGCGGCGAAGACGGCGGCGTTATCGTCGCGACCGGCACGCCGGAGCAGGTCGCCCAGATCGAAGCGTCGCTACACCGGTCGATACCTTCGGCCCGTGCTGGCCGAGGGCCGCTCATGCCTACGCAACCGGCCGATAGGAAGGCGGTGGGTAGGGCGGCAGTGGGCAGGGGCCGGTGGCGGGATGGGCAGGACGGGCAGGGATCTGGCGGGACGGGCAGGACAGCGCAAAGGCGGCCGGATGGGCAGGATGGGCGAACGATAGTGACAAACGTTCCGTGACGCTGGGGCGACTCGCTTTCCTCCCTTCCCGGCCTTCCCGCCTGGCCCTGGAGCCTCTCTCCGCCCAGGTTCCGAGCAGCGCGCACGATCTGGCCAGCCCGATGCCGGCACCCGCCTGAAGGCCGCGCGAGATGCTGAAGGAGGCGGGCCATCCGGCAGGCCGCCGTGCCGCTTGCCGCGCTCGTCACCGATCCGGCCGACGAGGTGCAGCTCGAAGCGATTGGCGCGGAGCTGAACATCTTTCCTCGAAGAGCGCATCGTCCCCGCAAACGCATCGGGTTCGTGATCGAAGTGCGCAATCAGGTGCTCGCGGAATCGGCCTTTCGTCCGGTCCGCTGGCGATCGGCGCGAGGCCCGTCCCGAGCGAGGTGCTGACCGCGTTACGGACGGCGTCGCGCGACGAACAGGCCGCGTGTGGCGCTGGAGGCGATCTTACGCGTTCGGTGTCCTCGCCGCGGTCGAGCTGAGCGGCGAGCGCGGCGCGAACTGCTCCACACGAGCGCGCCGGTGCCTTGCCGCCCTTCTCGGCGTGCCCGATCCGGCCATGCGTTTCGCCGCCGTGCGCGTCATCGGCCGCGTGTCGCGCCGCGCGTCCACGACGGTCCGATCGAGGAATCGCTTGGCGACGCGGTGATTACCGCGCTCAACGATCCGACCGCGCTGTCAAGAGCGCGGCGATGGAGTCGCTCGCTGCTGCGCTACGCGCGGTGGCGTCCAGGCTTGACGGAGCTCTTTCAGCACTACGGCAAGGGCGAACCCGCCGAAGCCGCTCTCGACGCCATGGCGCGCGTGGCCTACGGCGTAGCGCGCCGCTCTTCACGTCACAGCTGACGGCGAAGAGCGCGGCGCTGCGCGGCATTGCCGCCGAAGGACTGCGCGTCTCGGCGACGCGTCGCAACTCCCGGCCATCCAGTCGGCGCTCGCGAGCGAGCGCGCGGCGACAGCCTGCTGCTGACCGGCGCCTTTGCCTCCGCGATGTTGTCGAACGCGCCGCTGACGCCGATCGCCGAAGCGTTGACGAGGCCGAAGCTCCGCGACCAAGCGTACCAACTATCTGGCGGAGCTGGCGCCGGGCCGCTCGTCGCTGTTCTCGCAGCAGCTGCGGGATCCCGATCCGCGGGTGCAGAGCGGACGTGGTCGACGTCCTGGCGCTGGCGGGGATGCCGCGGCGCTGCCGCTCGTCGAACGTCTCCTCGCCGACCGCGATCCGCAGGTGGTCAAGGCCGCCGAGCGCGCCGTCGCGCGCGCTGCGCGCCGCGTGCGAAACCCATTTCGTGGGTGAAACTACCCCGATCTTTCTACGATCGTCCCACCCTGGACGTCGCGCGCGATCTGCTGGGCACGGTACTCGTTCACGAGGTGGCGCGGCGTCCGAACCAGCGGCGCCATCGTCGAGGTCGAGGCGCAGCATCGGCGAAGACGATCCGGCGTGTCACGCGGCGCCCGGTCCCACGCGCCGGAACGCGCCGATGTATGGCGAACCCGGCCACGCCTACGTGTATCTCAACTACGGCATCCACTGGATGATGAACATCGTCACCGAGGCGAAGGGATCGCCGGCGGCGGTGAAGATTCGCGCGCTCGCGCCGATTGACGGACTCGAGGCGATGCGGCGGCAGGCGCGGCGTGGCCGCGGGCGATCACGAGCTGTGTCGCGGCCCCGGCAACCTGACCTAAGGCGATGCGGATCACCTCGCCGAGAATGGCGCCGACCTCCTCGGCCCGCGTCTCTACCTCGAAGATCGCCGCCTCGACATCGGAGCGGTTGCCTGGGGCCCGCGCATCGGGATCAATGTCGGGATGGAACATCCCTGGCGGGCGTGGGTGTCGGCGCAACTGGCGTTTCCCGGGATCCGGTCCGGCGCGGGCTCGACCGCGGGTTCGAGTTCGCGCAGGCGCTGGTGCAGGACGCCGCCGAGGCTGACGGTTGTCTGACCTCGTCTCGTGGGCTGCTCACCGATCAGCTGCAGCACTTCCGCGCAACCGTGAAACCGTGCCCACCAGATCGCCTGCAGTCCGGCCGCGGTCCGCGCTGACCGCAGGGTCGGGTCGCGTCATGAGCGCGTGGACATCGCGCGCCGGCAGCGCCGCCGAGCAGCGGGCGATCGATGTCAGTCATCGCGCCGCCGGACACGGCTTGGGTCAACGCCGTCGTGCCTCCAGGGCCTCGGCGCGCGGGTTGGCACCGTATTCCAGCAGCGCTTGCACCTGACGGGTCGGTACTGGCGGCTGCCATGAACAGCGGCGTGACGCCGCCGGGCGCGGCGGCGTTGGCGTCGGCGTTGGCAGCTCGGAGCAGCACGCGCGAACCGCGCCCGTCCGCGCTTGCGGATCGCGTGCAGCAGGGGCGTCCAACGGTTGTTGTCGCGTGCGTTCACGTCCGCGCCGGCGTCGAGGAGAGCCGTCAACGCCTGGATCGCGCCGGATCGCGCCGCCCACGTCAGCGGCGTGAGGCTGTCACCGCCCGACTCGTCGGGCGGATGGCCGTCGGCGAGGAGACCACGAATGGCGTCAGCGTTGTTGGTGACGGCGGCGGTGACAAGGGGGCCTTTCGGCGGCGCACGCATGATGAGGTGAGGAGCCGATTCCAGCAACAGCATGACGTGGCGCATCCGACAGCCTCCGTCTTTCATGATACACAGAGAACTTGCAATGTAAAGAAAACCATGCCGGTCCTGCGTCCAGGGCGTAATCATGATGCCGCGGCCGAGCCGAGCCTGACGCCGGCGGAACGGCAGCATAAAGGTGGTCAGTATTAATGGGTCTATCGACCTGCATGTGTAGCTGCTGTTGTTGTTGCGGGCTCTCCACGAGCCCCTGCGCCAATGGTCTGCTGCGTGCGCGTCGACGATCACACCGTGATTCTAGACCCGAACCAACCGACGATCGCCGAAGGCCCGGGAGGCTCACGCTTCCCGGGCCTTTTTGCTTTCAGGCGCACGAAAGTCGGCAGAACACGATGGAGCTGTTGCCGCTGTTCCTCAATCTCAACGGACGAGCCGTCGTGCTCGTCGGCGGCGGTCGTGTCGCCGCGGGAAGCTTCAGCAGCTGCTCGCCGCCGGCGCGCGCGTGCGCATCGTCGCACCCGACATTTCGCCGGCGACGCGTGGACGTGCTCCAGAGGCAGCGCACGCGACGTCGAAATCGTGCACGCGCCGGTTCGTCCCGTCCGACCTGATGGCGCCTGGCTCGTCGTCGCGGCCGCGACGCCCGAGGTCAACCGCCGAGGTCGCCGAGGCCGCCGAGAAACGACGGCGTGTTCGTGAACGCCGTCGACGATCCGGCGAACGCCAGCGCGCTACCTGAGCGGCGTCGTCAGGCGCGACGGCGTGACGCTCGCCATCTCCACGACGGCGACGCGCCGGCCCTGACCGCGCTGTTGCGCGAGGGCGCTCGACGCGATGCTGCCGCGCGATCTCGGCGCATGGGTCGAGCAGGCTCGGCGCGAGCGGGTCGACTGGCGGCGGGATGCCGTGCCGATGGACGAGCGCAAGCCGTGCTGCTGCGCGCGTTGAACGCGCTGTATGACGCCGCGCGGCTGAAGCGCTCTGCCGAAGGGGTGATGGGCGCGACAACTGGACGCGACGGCACGTAGCCGAGCGCATTGCCCTGGCTCAATGGACCGGAGGATTCGTGGTTGTGAGAGGACATGTGTCGCTCGTCGGCGCCGGCCCGGGCGATCCCGGGCTGCTGACGCGAACGGCGATCGCGCGGCTGCGCGCGGCCGACCTCGTGCTGCTACGACGCGCTGATCGACGAGCGGATTCTGCGCATACGCGCGGAAGGCGCAGCGGTTCTTCGTCGGCAAGCGCGCCGGCCGTCACGCCGATGTCGCAGGCGGCGATTCACGCGCTGATGATTCGCGCGGCGCGCGCGGGCCGCGCAGGTCGTGCGGCTGAAGGGCGGCGACCCGTTCGTGTTCGGCCGCGGCGGCGAAGAAGCGCTGGCGCTGCAGCATGCCGGCGTTCCGTACGACGTCGTGCCGGGCATCACGCAGCGCCGTCGCGGCGCCGGCAGCAGCCGGCATTCCGGTCACGCACCGCGGCGTCGCCTCCGCGTTCCTCGTCGTCTCGGGCCACGACGAGAAGGCGCTTCGCATCGGCGATTCAGCCAACTCCAGCCGAACGGCGTCACCGTCGTGGTGCTGATGGGCCTCGGCCGCTCGGCGGCGATCGCGTGCCAGCTGATCGATCGCGGCTGGTCGCGCGGCACGCCGGCGGCGATCGTCGTCGACGCCTCGCGGCCGCAGCAGCAGGTGTGGCGCGGCACGCTCGATCGATCTGGCGCGCGAGACGGTCGCAGATCGACGGCGACGGGCGCCGGAACGCTCGTCATCGGCGACGTCGTGGCCGATTGGCATGCAGGTACGATCAACGAGGCGGTCGGAGCCGAGCGCTAGCGACGCGAGCGGCGACCCTTTCAGGGTCGCGAAGAGTGCATGAGGCTGTCATGTCGGTAGTTGACGATCCCAAGACGTTCGGGCGCGCGCGGCTGTCGTTTGCGAGCGAGGCCGACATCGACGAGTTCGTCGACGACGCTCGAGCGCTACGAGCGCGGCGAGATGACGCCCGATCAGTGGCGCGCGTTCCGGCTGGTGCGCGGCACCTACGGACAGCGGCAGGCCGAAGACGCGCAGATGCTGCGCGTCAAGATTCCGCAGGGCGTGCTCACCAGCGATCAGCTCGAGGCGCTCGCCGACGTCGGCGAGCGCTACTCGCGCGGCTTCGGCCACATCACGACGCGGCAGAACGTCCAGTTCCATTTCGTCAAGCTGCACGACGTCGAGCCGGCGATGCGCCGCCTCGCCGACGGCCGGGCTGACGACGCGCGAGGCCTGCGGCAACTCGGTGCGCAACATCACGGCGTGCCCGTACGCCGGCGTCGCGCGCCGACGAGCGGTTCGACGTCACGCCGTACGCGGAAGCGCTGACGCGGTATTCTGCTGCGGCATCCGCTCAGCTCGACGCTGCCGCGCAAGTTCAAGATCGCGTTCGAAGGGTGCGCGACCGATCACGTCGCCACCGGCATCAACGATCTCGGGTTCCGCGCGGTGCTCGGCCCCGACGGCGGGCGCGGCTTCCGCGTCACCGCCGGCGGCGGCACGGCGATCATGGTGACGTCGGCCGGCCTGCTGCACGAGTTCCTGCCGGCGTCGGAGATCCTGCGCGTCGCCGAAGCCGTGCTGCGGGTGTTCCAGCGTCTCGGCGACTACCAGCACAAGCAGCGCAACCGCATGAAGTTCATGATCAAGACGCTCGGCTGGACGCGCTGGCGCGAGGAATACGACCGCGAGCTGACGGCGTGCCGGCTGCGCGGCGAGGTGCCGACGCTCGAGATCGATCCGCCGGCCGACCGAAGCGACGCCGGACTGGGTGAAGGACTCGTCGCCGTCGGTCGGCCACATCGCTCGCGCGTGTCGGCGCGGGCCGCGTCACGGTCCCGGCCTGACGCCCGACGTCGTCCCGGTCTTCAGGCGGGCGACGAGGCGTACGCGCGATGGCGCGCGACCAACGTCCGGCCGCAGAAGCAGTTCGGCTACGTGATGGCCGTCGCCACCGTGCCGCTCGGCGATCTGACGAGCGAGCAGATGCGCGTGCTCGGCGAGCTGGCGCGCGCCTACGGCGACGGGACGGTGCGCGTGACGCCGGATCAGGATCTGCTGTTCCGCTGGGTGAACGCGTGCGACGTGCGGCAGCTCTATCGCCGCCTCGCGGCGGCCGGGCTCGGGCTCGCCGAAGCTGGCAACGATCGCCGACGTCGCGAGCTGCCCGGGCGCGGAGACGCTGCCGGCTGGCGGTCACGCAGTCGCGCGGGCTCGGCCGGCTGCTCGAGGATCACCTGCGCGCGCGTCCGGATCTGATCGCGGCCGCCGACGGCGCGCGCATCAAGATCAGCGGCTGCCCGAACGGCTGCGGCCAGCATCACATCGCGACGATCGGATTCCAGGGCAGCGTGCGGCGGCTCGGCTCGCGCGCCGTGCCGCAGTATTTCGTGATGGTCGGCGGCGGCGCGCACGATCGCGGCGCGGCGTTCGCGCCGGCTGGCCGCGAAGATTCCGGCGCGGCGGATCCCGCAGGCGGTCGAGCGGCCTGATCGACCTCTACGCGCGCGAGCGCGAGCCGGGCGAGTCCGCGACCGACGTTCTTCGGCCGCGTCGAGCTCGACGTCGTCAAGGCGCGGCTCGCGGATCTCGAGACGCTGCTGCCCGGCGACGCGGTGCCGGCCGACTTCATCGACCTCGGCGAAGCCGACCGAGTTCGCGCCGGAGGTGATGGACGGAGAGTGCTCGGCGTACCGGCTATTCGCAATCGCACGTATCTGCATCATGTCGATCGTAGATTTGCATTCCGCCGCGAGCCGCTTTGGTATAGTCCGCGCGGACAACTGAATACGCGCTCTTTATCAAGAGTGGCTGAGGGACAGGCCCTGTGACGCCACGGCAACCACGCGACGGCCTCACGGTCGCGGTTCAGGTGCCAATTCCCGCCCCGCGATCGACGCGGGGAGATGAGGAGAGAGAGCCTCGTTGAGTTCACGTCGCTGTCCGTCATGTGCGCCATTGCTCGGTTTCGGCACCGTCGGTTCGGCCGTCGCCCGCCGCCTGATCCGTCCGGACGCCGCTCCTCCGTCATCCAGCTGACGCACATCTTCGACCGCCGCGCCGGCGACAAGCGCGCGCGGTTCGCTGACGGCGGCGTCGTCGTGGACGACGTCGATCGACGACGTCCTGCACAGCGACGCGGACGTGGTCGTCGAAGCGATCGGCGGCCTCGAGCCGGCGGCCGACTGGATTCGCGCGCGCGCTGCTCGCCGGCAAGTCGGTGGTCACCGCGAACAAGCAGGTCGATCGCCCGCCGCGGCGCGCGCGCTCCTGACGCTGGCTGCGCGCCAGGGACGGCAGCTGCGGTTCGAGGCCGCGGTCGGCGGCGCGATGCCGATCGTCCGCGCGATCGGCGACGGCCTGGCCGGCGATCGCATCACACGCATCGTCGCGATCCTGAACGGCACGACCAACGCCGTGCTGTCGCAGATGGAGGCGACGCTGGCTGCGCTCGACGGACGCGCTGGCCGACGCCGCGGCCGCGCGGCATATGCCGAAGCCGACCCGTCCGCCGATCTCGACGGCGACGATGCCGCGCGAAGCTCGCCATTCTGTGCGCGCTGGCGTTCGGGCTGCGCGTCGATGCCGGCAGCAGATCGAGACGCGCTCGACCGCGAGCATCGATCGGCAGCGCGACTTCGCGCGGGCGCGGCGCGCCGGCGGGCACGATCCGGCAGATCGCGCACGCCGACTACGACCGCGCGACCGCGAACGCTCGACCGCCTGGGTCGCGCCGGTCGGCCGTCGGCGCGCGACTCGATCTTCGCGCGAACGACTGGGCCGCAGAACGCGGCGCTGATCACCGGCGTCCACTGCGGGCGAGATCGGCATCGCTGGCGCCGGCGCCGGCGGCGACGCCACCGCCGTCGCGATGCTCAGCGACATCGCCGCCATCGCGCGCGACCGCGCGGCCATCGTGCCGGCGCCGAAGTTGTCGAGACCGACTTTCAGAATTCGAACCGTTCAGACTTCGAACTTCAGACTTCAGATTCCGTTAGCGGAGGCCGTGTGAGCGCGTTGATTGGACTGCAGTGTCATCTCTGCAAGGCGCCGTTTCCGGCGGAAGCGCTCTACGTGTGCGATCAGATGCCTCGGCCCGCTCGAGCCGGTGTACGACTACGACGCGATTCACGCTGACGCGCGAGGAGATCGAGCGGCGGCCGAAGAACCTGTGGCGCTATCGCGAGCTGCTGCCGATCACCGGCGAGCCGCGCACCGGTTTCAACTCCGGCTTCACGCCGCTGGTGCGCTGCGACCGTCTGGCCGATCGGCTCGGCGTCCGCGAGCTGTACATCAAGGACGACTCGGTCAACCATCCGACGCTGTCGTACAAGGACCGCGTCGTGTCGGTCGCGGCCACGCGCGCGCGTCGAGCTCGGCTTCAAGGTGCTCGCCTGCGCGTCGACCGGCAACCTCGCCAACAGCGTCGCCGCGCACGCCGCGCGCCTCGGCATCGAGTGCTGCGTGTTCATTCCCGACAACCTCGAGGCGGGCAAGCTGCTCGGCTCGGCGATCTTCAACCCGACGATCCTCGCCATCGCCGGCAACTACGACGATGTGAACCGGCTGTGCACGCAGGTGGCGGATCGCTACGGCTGGGGCTTCGTCAACATCAACCTGCGGTCGTACTACGCCGAAGGCGCCAAGACGATGGGGTTCGAGATCGTCGAGCAGCTCGGCTGGCGCTATCCGCAAGCATCTCGTGTCGCCGGTCGCCGGCGGGACGCTGCTGCCGCGCATCGTGCGCGGCCTGCGCGAGCTCGCGGACGATCGGCCTGGTCGAGGGCGAGCTGCCGCGCGTGCACGCGGCGCAGGCGGCCGGCTGCGCGCCGGTCGTGCAGCGCGCTCGAGGCGGGCCTCGAGTCATCCCGAGCCGGTGCGGCCCGACACGATCGCGAAGTCGATCGCGATCGGCAACCCGGCCGACGGCTATCAGGTGATCCAGTGCGTGCGAGCCACCGGCGGCACCGGCGCGGCGGTCACCGACGACGCAGATCGTCGACGCGATCCAGCTGCTCGCCGAGACCGAAGGCATCTTCACCGAGCCGGCCGGCGGCACGACGCTCGCCGGCGACGATCGATCTCGATCCAGCGCGGCGTCGATCCGCGCGCGACGAATCGATCGTCGTGTGCGTGACCGGCAACGGCTACAAGACGACGCGGAGGCGGTCAGCCGGAACGTTGACGGCGCCGGTGCGCCTGAGCCGCGTCGTTCAAGGATTTCGAAGCGTGGTCGGAATCGGCGGGCCAGGCAAGGCAGCCTGCAAGTCCGATGACGCGTCCACGGTTGAGCAGAGTCGCAAAGCACGCAAACTGTTATCGCGCGCGGCGCGCGATCGCGTCGAGACGATCGGCGCTTGAACCATCGTCCGGCCGTTGCGCAACACCTTGACGCGTGGCCGTCGATCCGATTTGCGCGTCGGCGACGAGCGCGCAGAACTGCGACGGGTCGTCGATCGTGCTGCCCGTTGAACGCCACGATCGACGTCGCCCGGCCGCAGCCCGGCGTCGTAGGCTTCCGAGTCGCGCCGCATCCGCGACGACGAGCGCGCCGTTGCGTGCTGTCGGCGCCGAACTTCTTCCGCCAGCTGCGGCGGTCAGCTTCTCGACGCCGATGTAGCCGATCGATCCGCGGCGCACCTCGCCGAACTTCATCAGATCGTCGACGACCCGGCGCGCGAGATTGCTCGGCACGGCGAAGCCGATGCCCTGGTAGCCGCCGCTCTCGCTGAAGATGCCGGTGTTGATGCCGACCAGCTCGCCGCGCGCTGTTGATCAGCGCGCCGCCGGAGTTGCCCGGATTGATGGCGGCGTCGGTCTGGATGAAGTCCTCGTAGTCGGCGAAGCCCATGTTGGCGCGGCCCGGTCGCGCTGACGATGCCGGCGGTCACCGTCTGGCTCAACTGGAACGGGCTGCCGATCGCCAGCACCCATTCGCCGACCTTGAGCTGGCTCGAATCGCCCCACGGCACGACCGGCAGGCCGGTGACGTCGAATCTTCAGCAGCGCGATGTCGGTCGTCGGATCGGTGCCGATCACCGTGCCCTTGATCTCGCGCTTGTCGGGCAGCGCGATCGTGATCTCGCGCACGTTGCTCGCCGACGACGTGGTTGTTGGTGACGACGTAGCCGTCGGCGGAGATGATGACGCCGGACCCGAGGCTGAGCGATCGCCGGTCGCGCGATCCGAACGCATCGTCGTCGCCGAAGAAGTAGCGGAAGAACGGATCGTTGCCGAACGGCGAGTTCGGCGTGCGGACGACCTGCAGCGACGAGATGTTGGCGACGCCCTTGACGCGTCTGGCCGGCGACGCGCGTGAAATCCGGTCGCGCCGTGCTGGCGGCGCGAGCGCAGCGGCGGCTGCGCGTGCGCGCCGGCCGCTGGTCGGGCGCCGCGGTTGCGCGCCGGCGGCGAGCGCACGTCGCGCGGAGCCTCGGCGGCGCTGCGCATCCGGCCCGGTGACCACCAGGCCGGCGACGAATCCGGCGGCGACGAGGCAGCAGCGACGAGATCGCGCAATCCGTCTCAGCATCCGGCTCAGCTGACTCACGACGATGCGGCGCGCGCGCGCGGTCGCCGGCCTTGGGAATCGTCACCGTCAGAACGCCATCCTTCAGATCGGCGGTCACGCGTCCGACGTCGATCGGTTCGGGCAGCGCGAAGGCGCGCGAGAAGCGGCCGTGGCCGCGCTCGACGCGATGAAACTGCTCGCACGGAGATGTCGCGGCCGGGCGTCGGCGACGCGCGCGCCGCGGATCGACGATGCGGCTGTCCTCGGCGTGGATGTCGATCTGATCGCGCGTCAGGCCCGGGCAGTTCGGCGGTGAGCACGAACTCGTGCGGCGTTCTCGTAGAGATCGACCGGCGGAGTCCAGCCCGGCGCGTCGGTGCCGACGAGCTGGCCGATCTGTTCGTGGAGCGCGAGCAGATCGCGCAGCGGATCCCACCGCGTGAAACGCCACGTTCGCATCGTAGCATGATTGCTCGAGCGCGGCCATATGTGCTACGATTTCAAGGATATACAGGTCGACGACATGGCCATCATCCATTCAAGCGACGCGACTCCGCAAAGGCATGCTCATCAAGGTCGGCAACGACCTGTTCCGCATCCTCGAGCTGCACCATCTCACGCCGGGCAACAAGCGCGCGCACATCCAGGTCCGGATGCGCAACATCCGGACGCTGGCGCTCGCCGACCACAAGTTCCGCGCGGAAGAAGACGTCGAGCGCGCGATCGCTCGACGAGCGCGAGATGCAGTATCTCTACAACGACGGCGACCACTACTACTTCATGGACACGTCGAGCTACGAGCAGATCCACATCTCGGCCGAGGCGCTCGGCGACTCGAAGGACTACCTGATCGCCGAGATGCTGATCCGCGTCGAGTTCTACGACGTCGAGCCGGTCGGCATCGAGCTGCCGCCGACCGTGGATCTCGTCGTCAAGGAGACCGGTGCCCGGCATCAAGGGCGCGACCGCCAGCGCGCAGGTCAAGCCGGCGACGCTCGAGACCGGCCTCGTCATCCAGGTGCCGCCGTTCGTCAACGAAGGCGACAAGGTCCGCGTCAACACCGAAACAGGCGAATACCAGTCGCGCGTAGGTGGCGAGTGGGAATTGAATGCGAACCGCGAATGCCGATCCAACTCACCAGATCACCACTCGACCAATTCACGCCATCGCCACGCGCGGCTGGATCGAAGTCATCACCGGCAGCATGTTCAGCGGCAAGAGCGAGAGAGCTGATCCGCCGGCTGCGCCGCGCGCAGATCGCGCGGCAGAAGGTGCAGATCTTCAAGCCGCTCGATCGACAACCGCTTCAGCGAAGACCACATCGTGTCGCACAGCGACATGCGGATCCCGTCGCAGAACGTGCGCAACTCGCGACGAGCTGCGTCGACGCAGGTGCGACGACGACACCGAGGTCGTCGGGATCGACGAAGGGCAGTTCTTCGACGCCGAGCTGCCGGCGGCCTGCAACACGCTGGCGGACCGCGGCAAGCGCGTGATCGTCGCCGGCCTCGATCAGGACTACCTCGGCCAGCCCGTTCGAGCCGATGCCGCAGCTGCTGGCGATCGCCGAATACATCACCAAGACGCTCGCCATCTGCGTCGTCTGCGGCGACCCGGCGAACCACACGCAGCGGCTGGTCGCCAGCAGCGACCGCGTGCTGGTCGGCGCCAGCGGCACTCTACGAGGCGCGCTGCCGGCACTGTTTCGACCCGACGCTGGCGATGGTCGAAAAGCCTGGAGCCTCGCGATCAAGGGAGGACGCGGTGGCGAGGAGATAGGAGGATTCGCCTGCGTCCATCGCGTCCCTGGTGTCAAGTCTTCGTTTACGTCCCTGCTCCTTGTGATTCACTTCACCCGTGGCGTCAGTCGATTCTGACGCTGTCTCGTCCTGTCGGCGCCGGGTTCCTCGTCGCCAACGCGCGCGCTGATCTCGAGTACGTCCGGTTCATGCGGCGGCGCCGCGGCGCGCTGCTCGATCTGGTCGAGCCGCGAAGCCGCCCTACTACGGGATGGCGCTGGCGATCGGCGTCGTCCTGGGCCTGCTCGTCATCTACAAGCTCGTGGTGCTGCGGCGGCAGGCGTTCGGCGAAGCTGATGATGTTTCCTACTACGCGCTACCTGCTGCCGCTCGAACCTCAGGATTCGGCCGCGGGTTCTACGAGGACGGCATCTGGGCGGACACGCGCTTCATTCCGTACAACGAGGTCGGCGGCATCAGCTGGCGCGAGGGCGAGCACCAGGTGACGCTGATCGTCATCTCACGATTGCGCAATCTTGCACGCCGTCTCGCGGTCCCGATCGAGAATTACGGCGCGGCGCGCCGCCTGCTGCGTGACAAGATCGCAGAGCACGACATCCATTTCACGGGGACCGGGCTGGATCTCGGGGAGCACGATGAGCGGGAAGACGTCAGACATCGACACCGGTCGACCACAAGGGCATCACGATAGGACACAGATTAGGCTACCGTTGTGGTGACTGGCTTACCGGTCCTGTGTCCGCTGTGGTTCGAGCGTCTGCAGTCCGATACGACGCTACGACGAGACTGAGACTAGATGGCACGCACGAGCAACGCTGGAAAGGCTTCCTCAAGATCAGCCTGGTGAACATCCCGATCAAGGTGTTCCCGGCGACCGAGTCGAGCGGCGACGATCTCGTTCAACCAGCTTCACGGCGAGTGCCAGACGCGCATCCAGCAGAAGCGCTGGTGCCCGCACTGCAACCGCGAGGTGCCGAACTCGGAGATCGTCAAGGGCTACGAGTTCGAGAAGGGGCGCTACGTCGTCATGTCCGAGGACGACTTCGACAAGGTCCGGCCCGAGTCGACGCGCGTCATCGACCTGGTCGCAGTTCGCCGACGACATCGGCGATCGATCCGATCTACGTCGACCGCGCCTACTACCTCGCGCCCGACGGCTCGCATGGCGGCCGACGCGTTCGCCGTGATGCGCGAGGGGATGAAGGGCAAGGTCGGCATCGGCAAGCTCGCCTCGTACGGCCGCGAGTACTCGGTCGCCGTCCGGCCGCAGCAGCGCGGCATCGTGATGTACATCGCTGCATCACGCGGCGGAGATCCGCAGCATCGACGCAGTCGACGAGCTGGAACGCCGTGCCGGCGACGGTGAAGCCGGAGGAGATGAAGCTGGCGCGGCAGGTGATCGGAACCTTCGAGGGTCCGCTCGAACCTGACGGACTACAAGGACGAGTACCGCGAAGGGCTGCAGCGAGATCATCGACGCGAAGATCGCCGGCGAGGAGATCGTCGCGCCGGCGGTCGGACGCGCCGCCGAAGGTCGTCAACCTGATGGACGCGCTGAAGAAGAGCCTCGACGCGGTCAGCACCGTCAAGAGAAAGCCCGCCAAGGCGGAGGTGCGCCAAGCCTGCGCCGCGGCGAAACGCAAACGGGCCTAGGTTTCACAGGTGGCTAGCCGCCTGCGATCGGGGACGAGGTGGGATCCGCCTTAGTGGCTGAGCAACTCGCCCTTCAAGGAGGGCCTCACCATGAAACGCTGGTCGATCGCTCTGCTGTTGATGGCTGGGTGCGACGACGGCGTTTGCGCAGCAGCCGGTGCCGGAAATTCCGTTCACCGCGGACGCCGACTTCCTCAAGCTGCCGGCCGACCTGAACTCGGCGAGGACGCGGGCGTCGCGGTCAATTCCAAGGGCACGTCTTCGTGTTCTACGCGTGGCAACAACGACCGGCCCGGCATTCGGCGCGCGCGGCGGCGCAGTTGCTCGAGTTCGACAAGGACGGCAAGTTCGTCCGCGAGATCGGCAAGAACCTCTATGCCTGGTCGTTCGCGCCACACCGTCGCGCGTCGATCCGCGACGACAACATCTGGGCCGTCGACAAGGGCTCGGACATGGTCGTCAAGTTCAACCCCGGACGGCCAGCGTCGTCGATGGTGTTCGGCCGCAAGAAGGAAGCGTCGGACGAGAGACCGGAGCCGCTGGACGCAGCCTGACGCCGCCGCTGCCGCACGTCGACGGCAACTTCCGCCAGCCGACCGACGTGACCTGGGATCCGCACGGGCAACATCTTCATCAGCGACGGCTACATCAATTCGCGCGTCGCCAAAGTACGACAAGAACGGCGACTGGGTGAAGTCGTGGGGCGAGCCAGGGCACCAAGCCCGGCGAGTTCGACACGCCGCACAGCATCGCGGCCGACGCGCAGCGGCAACATCTACGTCGCCGACCGCGGCAACCGCCGCATCCAGGTCTTCGACGGCGACGGCAAGTACCTGCGCGAGATCAGGTCATCGACGTGCCGGTTCCGGCCGATGCCCGGCCGGCGATCGGCAACACGCCCGACCGCCGAGACCGCCGGGAACCATGCAGCCCCGGCGCGCCGTGGGCCGTCTGCATCACGCCGGGCCCGAACCAGGTGCTGTACACCGTCAGACGCGTATCCGGGCCGGATCTACAAGCTGACGCTCGACGGCAAGCTGCTCGGCGTGCTCGGCAAAGCCGGCAAGCAGCCGAAGCAGTTCGGCTGGATCCACGAGATCGCGTGCCCGTCGGAGAACGAGCTGTTACGTCGCCGAGGTGCTCAACTGGCGCGTGCAGAAGCTGACGCTGCCGGCCCGAGGCGAACGTGCAGACAGCGCAGCCGATAAGGGAGAAGCGACAGAAAGCTTGCTGAGCTATCTGAGCTAGCTGAAGTTGTGGAGAGTGGAGGCGTTGCTGCGGCTTGTGCTGCCGGTACCTTTGACTTGAACCTTAGGTATTCCTGTTCAACGATTGCCAATTGCCTGAGCAGTCCCACCAGGCTGTGGGCCCGTGCGCCGTATGGGATCCCCGAGCCAGTCCGGTGGCGTGCAGCCAGATGAACGCGAGGATCGCGATGCACCCAGAGGTCGTAGGGCAGCGTGGCGCGCTCGTCGGTCCAGAAGAACGCGCGGTTGAAGACGCCGGCGGCGCCGTCTCGCGACGGCATCGGCAGCTCGTTGAGCGCCAGATACGTGTAGTAGATCCGGTTGGCGACCGCGAGGATCGACAGCACCAGAATCACCCACAGCACGGCCGCCATCCGGTTGGTGAACGCGCCGATCATGAAGCAGCACGATGCGCTCGGGCCGCTCCATGAAGCCGACCTTGCACTTCTCGACCAGCGACTCGGCGCGCGCGCGCGCGTAGCTCGTCATGATCGAGAAGATCGAGCGTCAGCGCCGCGATCATCACGTAGTCGCTGCGGCCGAGCTTCGAGTACAGGAAGATCAGCCCGGTCAGCAGCGCGAGATCGGAGAACCGATCGAGCGTCGAGTCCCAGAACGCGCCGAACTCGCGACTGCAGCTGCAGGCTGATGCGCGACCTTGCCGTCGATGAAGTCGAAGATGTTGGCGACGAGCATGATCACGAACGCCGAGCATGAACCGGCCGTAGCCGAGCGCCCACGCCGCCGCCGACGTTGATGATGCACGCCGATCAGCGTGCAGCGTGTTCGGATGAATGCGCAGCGCGACGCACGCGCTGATGATCGCGCGCAGCGGGAACATGCAGACCGCGCCGATCAGCGCCGGTGAAGGTCATGCGGCCTGGGCCGCGCGTGAGCGGACTGCCTGGCGACCTGCGTCGGCACGTCGGCTGTGACGCCGATGCGCCAAGTCTGCGAGCGACGTGTGACGTATAATGGAGGGTTCAGGCACTGAGCCGGAAACGCGTCATAGTATCGTATGCCCATCCACGAACTCAAGGAACAGATCGCCCGGCTGCCCGAGCAGCCCGGGGTGTATCTGTATGCTTCAACGCGGAGGGCGACACGATTTACGTCGGCAAGGCGCGGGCGCTGCGCGACCGCGTCCGCAACTATCTCGGCGCCTACGGCGCGGATCCGAAGACCGACGCGCTGCTCGACGAGGTCGTCGCGCCTCGAAGTGATCGTCACCGACTCGGTGGTCGAGGCGCTGGCGCTCGAGAACAACCTGATCAAGCAGCGCATCGCCGAGATACAACATCCTGCTGCGCGACGACAAGAACTATCCCGTACCTGCAGCTCACGACCAACGAAGCGTTCCCGCGCGTGCTCGTCGCGCGGCGGGTCGAGCGCGACGGCAGCTTCTACGCCGGCCCGTTCCTGCCGGCCCACTTCGCGCGCAGGACGATGTCGCTGACCCACCGGCTGTTCGGCATCCGGTCGTGCAACGAGGTGATCACCGGCAAGCGCGGGCGGCCGTGCCTCGAATACGACATCAAGCGGTGCATCGCGCCGTGCGTCGACACGATCTGCTCGCGCCGAGGACTACGGCGCGCGCGGTCGAGCTGACGCAGCTGTTCCTCGAGGGGCAAGAACGACGAGCTGCGTCAAGACGCTGACGAGCGCGGATGGTCGACGCCGCCGAGGCGCGAGCGGTTCGAGGAGGCGGCGCAGCTGCGCGACGCGATGCGCACCGTGCAGACGCTGCACGACCGGCAGCAGAAGATGGCGACCGCCGGAGCTCGGCCACCGCGACGTGTTCGGCGTGAAGCTCGGGCCGGCCGGCGTCGTCGATCCAGGTCTTCCAGGTCCGCAGCGGCCGCGTCGTCGAGCGCGTCGAGCTCGGCACCGAGGAGCCGATCGTCGGCTCGCAGCGACGGCGAGGTGCTCGAGGCGGCGATCCAGCAGTTCTACGAGCTGCGCGGCGCGCCGCCGGAGATTCACGTGCCGGCCGAGCCCGACGAACGCGAGGCGCTCGAGACCTGGCTGTCGGAGCGCGCCGGCGCAGCGCGTGCGGATCGTCGTGCCGCAGCGCGGCGAGAAGCGCGGCTTCGTCGATCTCGCCAACCGCAACGCCGCGCTCGCGCTATCAGACGCGCTTCAACCAGACGACAGGCGGCGCAGTACGACGCGCTCGAGACCCTGCAGCCGTGCTCGGCGCTGCCGGCGCTGCCGCGCGCGGATCGAGTGCTTCGACATCTCGACGATTCAGGGCAGCGAGACCGTCGCGTCGATGGTCGTCTGCGAGGACGGCCGCATGCGGCGCGGCGAGTATCGAAAGTTCCGGATCCGGGGCTGGGGCCTGCGGGCTAGCGCGAGCCCAGGCTCGAGCGCCAGCTGCCAGCCCCGAGGCCCGTCCAGCGTCAACAACGACTTCGCCGCGATGCACGAAGTCGTGCTGCGCCGCTATCGCAAGCTGCTCGAGCAGGGCGGACCGTTTCCCGATCTGATCGCTGATCGACGGCGGCAAGGGACAGCTGTCGGCGGCGCTACGCGGCGCTCGAAGAGCTGGGGCTCGCGAATCTCGTCGCCGTCGGCATCGCCAAGAAGGAAGAGCTGCTGTTCACGCGCGATCGCGAGGACGCGATCGCGCTGGCCGCCAACGATCCGGCGCTGCTGCTGATCCAGCGGATCCGCGACGAGGCGCATCGATTCGCCGTCACGTTCCACCGGCGCGCGCGGACGATGCGCGACCTGCGATTCGGAGCTCGACGATGTGCCGGGCATCGGGCCGCAGGCGGCGGCAGACGCTGCTGACGACGTTCGGCAGCCTCGCGGGCGTCCGGCGCGCGACGCGCGAGGAGCTGGCGGCCGTCGTCGGCGCGAAAATGGCCGATGCCGTCCTTGCGTTTTTCGCGAGTCGGCCGTAACCTTTACTCCTTGCTGGACATCAACTTCGCGCAGGTTTTCATCGTCGTTCATCGTTCTGCTGTTTTCGCTGACCGTGCACGAGATGGCGCATGCGTGGACCGCCGATCGGCTCGGCGATCCGACCGCGCGGCTGCTCGGCCGCGTGTCGCTCAACCCGATCGTGCACGCCGATCCGATCGGCACGGTGCTGTTTCCGCTGCATCGCGCTGGTGACCGGCGCGCCGCTGATCGGCTGGGCGAAGCCGGTGCCGGTGGACGTGCGCCAGCTGCGGCATCCATCGGCGCGACTACATGCTCGGTCGCCGCCGCCGGGCCGGCCAGCAATCTCGTGATCGCGCGTGTCTGCGGCGATCGTGCTGTCGGCTGCTGCCGATCTCGCCGCAGACGCTCGGCGAGACGAACGTGTCGGTGCCGCATCGCCGACGATCCTGAGCCAGGCGATGCGGCTGAACGTGCTGCTCGCGGTCTTCAACATGATTCCGATTCCGCCGCTCGACGGCGGCAACGTGCTCGCCGGGCTGCTGCCGCGGCGCTCGCCGCGCCTGTTCAACCAGATTCGGCCGTACGGATTCATCGCTGCTCTACGCGCTGATTCTCACCGGCGGCTTCGAGACGATCGTCGTGCCGCCGTACCGATTCATCCTGCTCCTGGCTGCCGACACGGTGATTCAGTCGGCGTCGCAAGCGCGCGCGTCGTGTCGGGCATGCGGCCGACCGGACGGCTGCATCTCGGCCATCTGGTCGGCGCGCTCGGCAACTGGGTCGCGCTGCAGGCAGCAGTGCGACTGCTTTTACTTCGTCGCCGACTGGCACGCGCTGACCAGCGACTTCGCCGACACCGAGCCAGCTGACGTCGCTACGCCTACGACAACGTCGCCGACTGGATCGGCGCCGGGCCTCGATCCGGAGCAGAGCACGTTCTTCGTCCAGTCGCTCGTGCCGGAGCACGCCGAGCTGTATCTGCTGCTGTCGATGGTCGTGCCGGTGCCCTGGCTCGAGCGCGTGCCGACCTACAAGGAGCAGCAGGAGAACCTGAAGGACAAGGACCTGTCGTCGATCGGGTTTCTCGGCTACCCGCTGCTGCAGACGGCGGACGTCGCGATGTACGACGCGCAGTTCGTCCCGGTCGGCGAGGATCAGGTCGCGCACCTCGAGCTGTCGCGCGAGGTCGTGCGCCGCTTCAACAACTTCTTCGGCGACGTGCCTCGTCGAGCCGCAGCCGCTGCTGACGACGTTCGCCGCCTGCCCGGGCCTCGACGGCGACAAGAAGATGAGCAAGAGCCTCGGCAACACGATCCACCTGTCGGACAGCGCCGAGGACGTCACGAAGAAGGTCATGCAGATGTACACGGATCCCAAGCGGGTCCGCGCCGACATCCCGGGCACCGTCGAAGGGAATCCCGGTGTTCACGTACCACGACGCGTTCAATCCGAACACCGCGGAGGTCGACGATCTCGAAGACGCGCTACCGCGCCGGCAAGGTCGGCGACGTCGAGGTGAAGACGAAGCTCGCGGCGGCGCTGAACGCGCATCTGGATCCGATCCGCGAACGGCGCGCCGCGGTGCTGGCGCAGGCCCGACCAGCTCAAGCGAGATCCTGTTCGAGGGCTCGCGCCGCGCCCGCGTCGCGGCGCAGGAGACGATGGAGCGGGTGCGGGACGCGGTGAAGATCTCGTATAAGTGACGCGCACATGGACCAGCCTCACGACTTCGAATCGGCGCCCGACGCCTTTCCCGTCCAGCCTCGAGCACTTCGACGGCCCGCTCGACCTGCTGCTTGCACCTCATCAAGAAGAACGAGGTGAACATCTACGACATCCCGATCGCGCTCATCACGCAGCAGTATCTCGACGCGATCCAGCTGATGCGAGGAGCTGAACCTCGACGTCGCGGGCGAGTTCCTCGTGATGGCCGCGACGCTGATTCACATCAAGTCGAAGATGCTGCTGCCGCGGCCGGAAACGGCCGCCGGCGTCGAAGCCGAGGAGGAAGATCCGCGCGACGCGCTCGTGCGGCGGCTGCTCGAGCACCAGAAGTTCAAGGCCGCCGCCGGACTGCTGCACGAGCGCGAGCAGGTGCGCGCCGCGCAGTGGCAGCGGCCGGACGAGCGGGTCGCGGAGATCGCCGGCGACGACATCGAGCCGGAGCTCGAAGTCGATCTCTTCAGCCTGCTCACCGCGTTCCAGGCGGTGCGTCGAGCGCGCCAAGCAGCGGCCCAAGGTGCTGCTGCCGCCGGAGCAGATTCCGATCGAGAGCGCGCATCGAGCAGCTGCTCGCGCGGCTGTCGGAGACCGAGGCGTGCGGGTTCGAGGACCTCTTCGCCGACGTCGACGACCGCGGCCGGTCTGATCGTCACGTTTCTCGCGCTGCTCGAGATGATTCGATTGAAGCTGGTGCGCGTGTTCCAGTCCGGCAGCTTCGGACCGATTCGCGTCTACAAGCGCCCGCGGCCGGCCGACGCCCCGCATCCGATTGGCGATCCGGAGAGACACCGTGGCTGATGACGAACAGGATGGGCAGGATGGCAGGATGGGCTGGACGCAGGGACCGGAGGGGCAGGAGCAGGGATCGACGGACGGCCTGGAGGCACCGAGCCGGCGATGAGCCGCAGCGAAGCGCCGCGGCAGGCCAGCGCGGAGCTGAAGGCGATTGTCGAGGCGCTGATCTTCGCGTCGCCCGACCCGCTGACGCCGCAAGGCGATCGACAAGCTGCTGACATCCGAGCCGAAGGAAGACATCGAGGCCGCGCTCGCCGAGCTTGAAGCGCGACTACGACACGACCCGGCGGACTGCAGCTCGTGGAAGTGGCCGGCGGCTACCAGATCGTCACCCGCCAGGACCTGCACGAATGGGTGCGGCGGCTGTTCCACGAGCGGACGACGCAGAAGCTGACGGTGCAGGCGCTCGAGACGCCTCGCGGTGATCGCGCTACAAGCAGCCGATCACCGCGGTTGAGATCACCGAGATCCGCGGCGTCAACACGTCGGGCGTCCTGAACACGCTGCTCGAGCGGCACCTGATCAAGATCGTCGGCCGCAAGCAGGTCGTCGGCCGCCCGTTCTCTACGCGACGACCAAGGAGTTCCTGATCCGGTTCGGCCTGAACGATCTGAGCGATCTGCCGAGGGTCGAGGACATGGCGGAAGCGCTGGCTTCGAGTCGCCGCTGCTCGTCGAACAGACGCCGGGCGAAGAGAGCGCTGCCGCTGGAGGAGCCGGAAGAGGCGGCGGACGACGAGCTGCGAGGAAGACGAGCCGAGCGGCTCGCGTGCACAGCCGAAGCTTAGAACTGCAAACTGAGAACGCAAAAGGACAGCGGAATCAGACGGACAGATGTCTGCTCAGTCCCTCTGACCCCTTAGTCGTCCTTGCGTCCTTCGATTTGTTCTATAGTTTCCAGTTTTAGTTGCTTTGTCCAGGCGTCGCCGCCGCGGCGCGCAAGCCGCCGCTCAACCTCGTGCATCGGTCAGATTCCGCCACTGCGCCCGGCTTCAGCCGTGAATCCTGAATCGGACCGATCGCCACCCGCTTGAGGTGCGTCACCGGATGGCCGATCGCGTCGCACATCTTTCGAACCTGGCGATTCCGCCCCTCTCGAACCGTAATCGCCAGCGCGGCCTGTCCGGCTTTGCTCCTCGTGAGCTTGACGTCGGCCGGCGCCGTCTTCCGTCCCTCGATCACCACGCCGCGCGCGAGCCGATGGAGATCGCGCGCATCGGGGGAGCCCGAGGACACGCGCCTCGTAGATGCGCGACACACCGTGGCGGGGATGCGTGAGCCGCGCGGCGAGTCGTCGCCGTCGTTGGTCAGAATCAGCAGGCCTTCCGATTCGAAATCCAGCCGCCCGACCGGATAGACATACTCCCGCACGCCCTGGAGCAGATCCAGCATCGGTCGGCCGGCGCTCCGGATCCGATCGCGTGGTGACGTAGCCGCGTGGCTTGTTGAGCAGGAGGTATCGATGGTGTTCGGCCACCTTCACGCGGCGGCCGTCCACGCGGATGTCGTCGTGCGCCGCGTCGGCCTTGGTGCCGAGCTCGCGCACGGTGGCGCTGTTGACCGTCACGCGGCCCTGCAGCATCAGCTGCTCGCCCGCGCGGCGCGAGGCGATGCCCGCCTGCGACAGGATTTTTGAAGGCGTTCCATGACTACTTTACCAGCGAGGACGGATGACACGATGGCACACGCAAGTCAGAAACTAAGGTTGCCATGGACCTGGCCGTGGCGTCCTTGGTGTCCTCGGCGGTGAGAGTGCGTTATCGAGAGAGCAGATCCCCCCAGAAACCCTGCAAGCCGCAGGATTCGCCGGCGCGCGGCGTGCGATCGACGCCGGCGCGCGAGATCGCCTCCGTCATCAGCAGCCGTACCGGCGTCTGTCCCCGCACCTGGTCCGCCAGATATTCGGCTTCGAGCGAGAGGGATCACGTTGTCTTCCGTGTCGTGGAGGAGGAAAAGCGGCGCCGCCGGCTTCGGCGACTTCGAGGGCGACAGCGCCTGGTCGCTGGCGTAGGCGCGATGACGGCAGCAGGCGCGCGCCGAGGTGGACGACGTCGCGGTCGTTCACGTAGCGAAGCGAGCGTCGCCGCCGGCTCCGGCAGCCTGGCGGCGAGCGTTCGCAGCGCCGCGATCTCCTGCTCGGCGCGCGGCCGGTCGTCGCGCTCGAGCGCCGACGCCGCGAGGAATCGCCGCACCGCCGCGCGAAGCGCGTTGACCTGCGGCCGCGGCACGACCCGATCCGGCGACGCCGAGCGGGAACACGGCGACGCCGTAGTCGTCCGGCCGACGCGCAAACGATCTGATCCGTCCCGCCATCGGTCTCGTGTGCGCTGGGGAGGCGGAGCTGCCGGAGCGGTCGCGCTTCCGCCCCCGAGGCACAGGTATCGCAGGACCCGCGGGAGGTCATCGTGGCCTCCGGCTGGACAGCACGTACGCGACGTGGTCCCGGAGCGAGGCGCGGCCGGCTGCCACGATCGAAAAACCGCCGCTGAAGCTCATGCCCAGCAGGCCGATGCGTCCGTCGCCGGCGGCCGCGTCCGGCTCTGGCTCGCCTGCCCGGACAGCCACAGCGCCGCCGCCTCGATGCGATCGGTGATCGCCGGCGCGATCTCGAAGCGTGACAGCTCCGGAACATCCGGTGTGACGACCGCGAGCCCCGACGCGGCCAGCTCCCTGGCCAACGCGACCAGCCGCGGTTCGTCGATGCCGGCGGGATGGAAGCCCGGCACCAGGAGCACCATCCGGCGGGGCCGGCCGGCGGTGAGTACAGACGTCCGGCGCATCGTGCCGACTGGTCGGTCGCGCGACGCGTCGATGTCGATCCGGCGCCTCAGTCGGGCGCCGGACGCCGGCGTCGGCGAGCGGTCCGCAGCCGTGCCGTGCATGTCCGCGGCGCGCACGACGAAGGACAGATCCTCGCGCGAACGGACGACCGACGACGGTGATGCCGAGAGACGGCGGCGACGATCACGAGAAGCGCCGCTGAGACGCCGGCCACGCATCACCGCATAGGCACTGCGAATGGGCAGGTCATCGGAATGGGCAGGTTGGCCAGGTTGGGCTGGTAGGCCGGGTTGAGAACGCCTCGGGCTTACGCACCAGACCTACGTGGCCACCCGCCGCACCTGCCTCACCAGGGCCTACCCAGACACCGATGAAGCCCGCTCATCATCGCCATCGACGGTCCTCCGGTGCTGGAAAAGGCACCGTGGCGCGCACCATCGCATCCCGGCTCGGTTATCGACACGTCGACAGCGGCGCGATTTACGCGCGCGGTCGGCTGGAAGGCGCTGCGCGATCACGTGCCGCTCGACGATGAAGAGGCCGGTGACGCGCATCGCGGCGCAGTCGCGGATGGACGTCACGAGCGCTGCAGGTCACGATCGACGGCGCCGACGTCACGCGCGCGATTCGCACGCCGGAAATCGATCGCGCGGCGGCCGCCGTCGTCGCGCGCCTGCCGCGGGTGCGCGCCGTGCTGGTCGAGCGTCAGCGCGCAGGCTGGGCGTGGGCGGGATCGTGATGGAAGGACGCTGACATCGGCACCGTCGTGCTTTCCGCGGGCCGACGTGAAGATCTATCTGGACGCCTCGCCCGAGGAACGGGCGCGGCGGCGCGCCAGCGATCCGGCGCATACCGGCGGCCCGGCCGCCGTCGCCGAGGTCGAAGACGGCGCTGACCGAGCGCGACGAGCTCGATCGCACACGCCCGGCGTCGCCGCTCCACGCCGCCGAAGACGCTGTCGTGATCGATACGACAGGGAAGTCGGTCGATGAAGGTGGTGGAGGAGGTGCATGGGTGTGATTCGAACGAGAATGGGGCTGGGAGGCTGAGGAATGGCTGATGGCATTGATGAATGTCCAGATCCCCAGCCTCCCAGCCCTCAGCTGCATGCCCAGTCCCTCAGTCTCATTTCTTCTCTCCTGTAGTCCTCCGACGACGCCGGATCCGAGCTCCCACCGGTGTTTGTCGCGCTCGAGAAGCTTGTCGCCGGCCTTTGAGCGCCTCGTTGTCCTGGTATTCGACGCCGAGCGCTCTTCCGATATCGTCGACGATGTCCTGGTCGGGAGTGGAGTTGTCGCCGCCCGGCGCTTCTTCGCCGGTGAAGTAGGCGTCCTCGACGTCCACGTCGATGTCGCCGGCGGCGATGTCGGGCGACATGCCGCGATGGTCCCGCAGCGTCTCCGCCATGATCGGCGCGGCTGGTCCGGACGGCCGATCCGTGACGGTCCATGTCCAGGCGACGACGGCGGGGTCGGCACGGTCTCGTCGAGCGTCCGGCGGGCGCGTTCGAGGCGTGGGCCGTCTTGCGTCGGGCGGTCGCAGCCGCGCGCATGCGGCTTCGGCGCCGGCCGTTTGGCCGGCGCCTGCCTTGCGCGGGGCCGCCTTCTTCACTTTGGACGCTTGGGCGCTTTCGCGGCAGACCGGCTCAACTGGCGCTTGGCGGTTGGGCGTTTGCCGAGCGTGGCGTTGGCGCTCGTTTGCGCCGCGACCCGCTCGATCGACGCCCTGCGCGCACGCGTGTCGTTAGGCCATGTTTGCGTCCTTTCCGAACCTTGACAGTTTGGCGATAAGTGTCATGCACTCTGTTGCTTATCGGTAATCAGCGGGCGCCGTCGTGCGCGGAGGTCCGATCGAACGGATGCCCGCGCCACAGGACCGACGCCGCTGAACTCGCGGGTCGCCGGGTTCCCGTTCACCAAAGACCGGCAATCGAATCGACACAGGAGGACCGGCAAGGCATGGCGAACGTGGACGACGACGAACACTCCAGGTCGCTCCGGCGTGACGAGCGCTGGCGACGATCGACCGCGGGCCGCGAAGCCCCGGCCGCGAGCGCGGCGGCGGACTGAAACCCCGGGCGCGGGAAGACGACGACCAGCTCGATCCCGCCGAGTACGCCCAGCTGCTCGACATCTACGATAACAGCTTCCGGAACATCGCGGAAGGCGAGGTCGTCAAGGGCACCGTCCTCAAGGTGACCGCCGTCCGAAGTCGATCGTCGACGTCGGCTACAAGTCCGAAGGCATCATCGCCGGTCGACGAGTTCCTCGACGAGAACGGCGAGATCACCGTGCAGCCGGGCGACATCGTCGACGTGCTGCTCGAGCGCACCGAAGATCGCGAAGGCTACGTCGTCCTCTCGCGCGAAAAAGCCGAGAAGATGAAGATCTGGGACGAGGTCGAGAAGGCCTATGCCGAGCGCAAGGTCGTCATCGGCCGCGTCATCGAGCGCATCAAGGGCGGTCTCGCGGTGGACATCGGCGTCCGCGCGTTCCTGCCCGGATCGCAGATCGACGTGCGTCCGGTCCGCAACCTCGACGCGCTGCGCGGCCAGGAGCTGCGCATGCGCGTCATCAAGGTCAACAAGAAGCGCGGCAACATCGTGCTGTCGCGCAAGGCGCTCCTCGAAGAGGAGAACGCCGAGAAGAAGAAGCACACGCTCGAGACGCTCGCCGAGGGCAAGGTGCTCAAGGGCGTCGTCAAGAACATCACCGACTACGGCGCGTTCATCGATCTCGGCGGCATCGACGGCCTGCTGCACATCACCGACATGTCGTGGGGCCGCGTCGGCCATCCGTCCGAGCTGTTCAAGGTCAACGACGAGATCGACGTGATCGTGCTGAAGCTACGACCCGGCGACCGAGCGCGTCTCGCTCGGCCACAAGCAGCTGATCACCGATCCGTGGGCGAACGTGATGGACCGCTATCCGGTCGGCGCGCGCATGGGCGGCAAGGTCGTCAGCCTCACCGACTACGGCGCGTTCGTCGAGCTCGAGGCGGGCGTCGAAGGGCTGATCCACGTCAGCGAGATGTCGTGGAGCAAGCGCGTCAAGCACCCGTCGAAGATCCTCAACGTCGGCGACACGCGTCGACGCGATGGTGCTCGGCGTCGATCCGACGGCGCGGCGCATCTCGCTCGGCCTCAAGCAGGTCGAGACCAACCCGTGGCACGACCTGGCCGACAAGTACCCGGTCGGCTCGAAGATCACCGGCAAGGTGCGCAACCTCACCGAGTTCGGCGCGTTCGTCGAGGTCGAAGAGGAGATCGACGGCCTGATCCACATCTCCGACATGTCGTGGAGCAAGCGGATCAAGCACCCGTCGGAAGTCCTGAAGAAGGGCGACGTCGTCGAGGCGATGGTGCTCAACATCGACGCCGAGAACCAGCGGCTGTCGCTCGGCCTGAAGCAGCTCGCGACCGACATCTGGGACGACTTCTTCTCGCGCCACCACGTCGGCGACACGATCGAGGGCAAGGTCGTGCGGATGACGAACTTCGGCGCCTTCGTCGAGCTCGACGAAGGGATCGAAGGGCTGATCCACGTGTCGGAGTTCGACGACTCGCAGCACGCCGGCAAGGACGGGAAGATCGATGCTGACGGTCGGCGAGACCTACCCGATGAAGATCATCAAGCTGGCGCCGGCGGAGCGGAAGATCGGCCTGTCGATTCGCGCGCTCAAGTCGGACGAGTTCCGCGCCGACTGGGAAGCCTATCAGGAGAGCGCAGGCGACGGCACGGCGACGCTCGGGCGACCACTTCAGAAATCGGTAATTAGGGAATTAGGACTTGGGATTCGGGATTCGCGAATTCCCAATTCCGAACTCTCAATCCCAATTGCGAGGAACAGACATGACCGGCGGCAGCATGACGAAGGCGGAGCTCGTCGAGGAAGTCTCGCGGGTGTCGGATCTCACCAAGAAGCACTCCGAAGTCATCGTCGACACGGTGTTCAAGAGCATCATCGATGCGCTGCACCGCGGCGAGAAGATCGAGCTGCGCGGGTTCGGCAGCTTCCGCCTGCGCAAGCGCGAGCCGCGCGAAGGGCCGCAATCCGAAGACCGGCGACAAGGTCGACGTGCCGCCGAAGAAAGTGCCGTATTTCAAGCCGGGCAAGGAACTGAAGGAGCTGATCAACAAGCGAGCGCGGCTCCGCCGGCGCGTCGCCCGGGCGACGCGTGCCCGCCGGACGCCATCGGCTGTCTAACGAAGCTGGACAGTTGGTGAGTTGCGGGAATTGGCGAATGACGCATTCCTCATTCGACCTCTGACTCGACCACTTGCACCAGTTCCGACCAGCTTCCGATGGAACATCTCTGGTCTCCCTGGCGACTGTCGCGTACGTGACCGGCGCCGAGCGGCAGCGCACCGGCGGCTGCATCTTCTGCGACGCCGCCGCGGACCCGAGCACGCGACGAGCTGGTCCTCGTTCGCGGCCGCGTCTGGCTACGTCATCCTGAACCTGCTATCCCGCTACAACAACGGCCACCTGATGGTCGTGCCGAACCGGCACGTCGCGACGCTGTCGCGCCGCCGACCGCCGGACGAGCAGACGGAGCTGATGCGGCTCACGCGGCACGCGGAGATCGCGCTGACCGAAGCGCTACGCCCGCAGGGGATCAACATCGGCATCAACATCGGCCGCCCGGCCGGCGCCGGCGTGCTCGATCATCTGCACGTCCACCTCGTGCCGCGATGGAACGGCGACACCAACTTCATGACCGTGGTCGGCGAGCGTGCGCGTGCTGCCGGAGGATCTCGCGGCGACGGCCGCGCAGGCTGCGGCCGATCTTCGAGCGCCTTCGCCGCAGTCAGACGCCTAGATCGGACACGAGGACACGAAGGACGACGGATGAAGAATCAACTCCTGAGTCATTTGCGTTCGTGTCCTTGGTGTCCTCGTGGTATGATCCGTCGAATCTCGACCTCACGCCCGAACAGGCAGCCTTCAGGAGCCGATCGAGCAGCTTCGCGCGCGAGATCGTCGCGCAGCGCGCGGCCGGCGATCGACGAAGTCGGGCGAGTTCCCGACCGACGTGATGCACGGCCGCGGCGGGCACGGCCTGCTCGGCGTCGACGATCCCGAAGGCGTGGGGCGGCGCGCGGCCGCGACTACGTCAGCTACGCGCTGCGCGATCGAGGCGGTCGCGCAGGCGAGCGCGACGGTCGCCGTGTCGCTGTCGGTGACCAACTCGCTCGTCGCCGAGCTCATCGCCCACGCCGGCCGCGACCAGCAGCGCGAGCGCTGGCTGCGCCCGCTGGCGAGCGGCGCGGCGATCGGCGCGTTCGCGCTGTCGGAGCCCGACGCCGGCACCGACGCGGCGAATCAGCAGACGACGGCGGTGCAAGCCGGCGACGGCTACCGCATCACCGGCCGCAAGGTCTGGGTCGCCAACGCCGAGGAAGCGTCGGTCGCGATCGTGTTCGCGTGCACGCGGCCCGGGCTGCGCGGCCAGGGCGTCACGGCGTTTCTCGTGCCCGATGGACACGCCGGCGTGACGCGCACCGCGCGCGCCGACTCGCTCGGCGTCCGCGGCCTCGGCTGCATGGATCTCGATCTCGACATCACGGTCGGCGACGATCAGGTGCTCGGTCACGGTCGATCAGGGCTTCCGGCTGGCGATGTGGGCGCTGCAGGGCGGCCGCGTCGCGATCGCCGGCGCAGGCGCTCGGCATCGGCGAGGCGGCGCTCGACGAGGCGATCGCCTACGCGAAGCAGCGCGAGCAGTTCGGCCAGCCGATCGCCAACTATCAGGCGATCCAGTGGATGCTCGCCGACATGGCGACCGAGCTCGACGGCGGCGCGGATGCTGACGCTGAAGGCGGCCGCCGCCAAGGATCGGCAGGAGAAGAGCGACGGTCGAGGCGTCGATGGCGAAGCTCGCCGCGTCCGAGGCCGGCGCACAAGGCCGCCGACAAGGCGATGCAGATCCTCGCGTCGGCCGGCTATCGCCGCGGGTCGGTCGTCGAGCGGCTGTTCCGCGACGTGCGCGCGACGGAAATCTACCAGGGCACGTCCGGAAGCGCAGGCGCATGATCATCGCCGCCAACATTCTGTCGACGGCGTAGCCTCGCCCGATCGACGCGTCGCTTCTTTCGGCGGGCTCCCGCGCGTCCAGCCGCGCTCGTGCCTGAGCAATGGACTGCGTGACGTCGTCGAGGCGTCGCCCCGGCCGCCTCTACCCGTCGGGCCGCTGTCACGAGCCCGCCTCTGCAGACGCCTCCTTGAGACGCGCGACGTCGAGCTCTAGAGGAGTTGACGCGCCCGTTCGTCGATTCGGCCAGCGCCTGGGCCAGCTCCCCTGGCTGCTCCAGCTTTTTGGCCGCTTCCACGACGCGCGCAGACCGGAGCCGCCAGTGCTGTTTCCGGCGCCGGCGCTGGCGCGGCCGGCGGCGGTGGCGGTGCGCTGGCGGTCGCGGTGCGTGGGGACGGAGGTGGCAACAGGCGCGGCGGGCGGTGGCGGCGCGGCCGCGCGGCGGCGGCGCGGCGTGAGCGGCGCTCGACGCGGCCGCGGCGACAACGCTGGCGGCGGAGGCGGAGCTCGGCGTTGGTTCCGCGACTGGCGGCCGTGGCGCGGGCGTCGTCGGACGAGCGGCGCCGCAGGCGCGGGCATCGCCAGCACGCGGAGCGCTGACCGGCGGCCGGGCAACCGGCTGCTGGGACGGCAACCGCTCGCGGCGCGGCCGCGGCTGGCCTCGTTGCGCACAGCGGGCTGGTTCCGACGGGTGCCGGCGGCGGTGCAAGCCGGCGGCCGGCGGTGCTGCGACCTGGCGGTGCTGCCGTCGCGGCCGGCTGTGCGGCCGCGGGCGCCGTCGTTTGTTGCCGGCGGGAACGACGTCTCGGTCGGGGGCGAATTCAGACCGCGGGAGAACTTCGCCACACGCTGAACACCAGACCCGCGATCAGGACCGGCGGCCGCGGCGCCTCCGAAGATCGGCAGCCGGCTTGCGAGCGACGCGCGCGGCGGCGGCTCGCTCGCCTTTGGCGCGTCGCGCGTTTCGCGGAGCGGCGGCGCGACGGGCATGCGCGCGCTGTCACGGCGCGGCGGTGACGCAGCGACGACGCCGTGATGGCGCCGGTGAGGGGTGCTAACTGGCAGCGCGCCCGCCATCGTCGCCGCCGTCGTCGCCTCCCGTTGGGTGGGCGCAGCTGACAGAGGCATTTCCAGCGATCGCAGCGGCGAGCTCCGGCGTAAATCTTGATGCGCGTACCCGGTAACCGGCGGTCGCGCTGACGACGCGCGCGGCCGGCTTCGGCGCGGCCGCTTGCCGCGCGAACGACCCGAGCACGATGTGCGCGACGGCCGGCACCGCCTCGACCACCTCTCCGCGCTGACGGCCTCGGCCTCGACCGCCACGGTGCCGAGGAACAGAGTCCAGCGCGTAGACCTCGATGTCTTCACGCGGCGAAACCTGTGCGGCGCGGCGTCAGGAGAAACGCCATCCGCTTTCGAGTAGGCGTCAACCGGCACCCGATCAGCCGCTCCGGATCGCCATCTACCACGAAGTCCGATGACGCAATCTTGATGCGGACGCGTGCCGCCGCCAGACGGCCGGTTGCCGGATCGACCAGATGCGTGACCTGCAGCCCGGTTCGGATCGCTGTTCGATCTGATCCGGACGCCGCGCGGTACCGGCCAATCCTCGATGCCGAGCAGCGGCGTGACTCCGCGAACCGGACCTGCGATCGGTCATGTCAGTCTGCCGGCCGACCTCCGACCTGGCTCGGCAGCGCGGCGTCGACGCGGCGCTCCGACGTGAGCTGTCCGCCGACGCACGGTCGTGCGCCCGAGCGCCGACAGCGCGGATCGCATCTCCGCCGCGGACGAAAATCGATCACGGCAGGGATCGAGCGCCATCGCGCGCACGAGCGCAGCGCTTCAGCACCAAGCCGACCGGCGGGTGGATCACGTGAAGCCGGCACCAGCGGATCCGGCAGACCGTTCTTGATGGCCATCGACCGCTGCACGGCCGTCGGCGGCGGCGCCAGCCCGTCGCCAGGTGATACAGCGCGGCGCCCAGCGCGAACAGATCGCTGCGGACGTCGGTGCCGAGTCCGTCGATCTAAGCTCGGAGCGGCGCGCACGCGTGAAGCCGCGCAGGCTGTTGTCCCGCGCCACCGGTTCCCTGTCGGTCTCGAGGCGTCGCTTTGGCGAGGCCGAAATCCAGCAGCACGACCTCGCCGGCCGGCGTCCGCTTGACCGTTGGACGGTTTGATGTCGTGCGATGGATGATCGATGGCGAGTGCGAGTGCGAGTTGCTCGAGGCCTGTCGAGGAGGGCGTTCGCCCAGGCGATGACCTCGTCGCGCTCGCACGGACGCCTGCTGCCGTCCGAGATGCTGCTCGAGGTCAATTCGCCCTCGATGTGTTGCACGACGAGGAAGGCGTCATGCGCCCGCGGAGAAATAGTCGATGACCACCGGCAGCACCGGATGCCGGAGGCCTGCGAGCAGCTGCGCTCATCGCGCTCGAACGCCGCGATCGGCGGCGGCGCCCGCGATCTCGAGCCGCTTTCACCGCCACCGTGTTGCGCAGCCGCGTATCCCGACCGCTGCCGTAGACGGCGCTTCCATGCCGCCGCGGCCGATCCCGGCGGAGCACGCGATAGCGATCGTTGCAGGTGGGTGCCTCGCCCGCAGCACTGGCGTATGATACAGCCGCAGAAAGAGGTGCGTATGAAGAAGCCGAATCGGCGCGATTTCGTGCGAACGACCACCGCCGCCGGAGTTGCCGCCGCCGCCGCGCCACAAAGCCCTGACAAGCCCTTGACAGCTCAGGAGCGGGGGCCCGACCTGATGACGCCGAAGAGCGTCAAGCCCTGCGTGGTCGCTTCCGGGAACGGCAACCGATCGAAGGACGCCGACGGCGTCACCTGCGTCGCCAAGGCGCTTCAAGATGATGACCGGCGGCGCCGACGTGCTCGACGCGCTCGTCGCCGGCGTGTCACATCGTCGAGCTCGATCCGAACCAGACCGGCGTCGGCTGCGAGCGGCCTGCCGAACGCCGACGGCGTCGTCCAGCTCGACGCGTGCTGCATGCACGGGCCGAAGAAGCGCGCCGGCGGCGTCGGCGGCGCATCGAGGGCGTGCGCACGCCGTCGCTGGTCGCGCAGGCTGGTCGCGGACGAAACCGATCACCACCTGCTCGTCGGCAAGGGCGCGCAGGACTTCGCGCGCGACGATGGGCATCAAGATCGAGGCCGGACTCATCAACGACCGACGCGCCGCGCAAGCGCTGGCTCGAGTGGAAGCGCCGCACCGATCCGCTGCACTACCTCGATCCGAAGAAGCGCGCGCAGGCGCTGGTGCGACGCCGGCCTGCAGATGGTGCGCGAAGGACTGATCGACCGCGAACACTACTGGGGCACGATCAACTGCGACGGCGTCAACGCCAAAGGCGAAGTCTGCGGCGTGCACGACGACCAGCGGCCTGGCGTGGAAGATTCCGGGCCGCGCCGGCGACTCGCCGATTCTCGGCGCGGGCCTCTACGTGGACGGCGACGTCGGCGCCGCCGGTTCGACCGGCCGCGGCGAAGCCAACCTCTACAACCTCTCGTCGTACCTCATCGTCGAGGAGATGCGCCGCGGCGCGCATCCGAAGGACGCCGGCGATGACCGCGCTCAAGCGCGTCGCGAAGAACACGATCGAGAAGCGGCTGCTGAACAGCAAGGGTCAGCCGAACTTCGGATTGAGCTTCTACTGCCTGAACGCGAAAGGCGAATACGCCGGGCGTCGCGATGCATCAGTCGACGCTACGCCGTCTGCACCGAGAATGGTCCGCAGACGCTGCAGACAGATGCGTTGTACCCCGGCCGCGCCACACGAATCCAAGGGGCAAGTGGGGCAGGTAGGGCGGGTGAGGCAGCTGGGGAACGACACGGGATGAACGAGATGACGGAAACTGAATCGCCGCGAATTCGTTCAGACCACCACGGCCGCCGGCGTCGTCGCCGCCGCCACACGGCCGCTGTTCGGCACAAGCGCCGGCCGTGATCGCCGAAGAGCGTCAAGCCGGTCGTCATCGCGGCGTCGAACGGCAACAAATCGAAGAACGAGAAGGGACAGACCTGCGTCGCCAAGGCGTTCGAGATGATCACCGGCGGCTCCGACGTGCTCGACGCCTTGATCGCCGGCGTCAACATCGTCGAGCTCGATCCGGAAGACTCGAGCGTGGGCTACGGCGGCCTGCCGAACGCGGAAGGCGTCGTGCAGCTCGATTCGTGCTGCATGCACGGCCCGAAGAAGCGCGCCGGCGGCGTCGCCGGCATCGAGGGCGTGCGCACGCCGTCGAAGGTCGCGCAGCTGGTCGATGGAGCAGACCGATCATCATCTGCTCGTCGGCAAGGGCGCGCAGGATTTCGCGCGGCTGCATGGGCTTCACGATCGAGGACGACCTCAACACCGAGAAGTCGCGCAAGGCGTGGCTCGAATGGAAGCGGCAAGACCGATCCGCTGCACTATCTGCCGACCGCGCGAGCGCGACGAGGCGTTGCCACCGCGTCGGGACTGCGAGATGATCGCCGAGGGCTGGATCGAGGCCGAGCACTACTACGGCACGATCAACTGCGACGGCATCAACGCCAAGGGCGAAATCTGCGGCGTGACGACGACGAGCGGCCTGTCGTGGAAGATCCCGGGCCGGGCGGGCGACTCGCCGATTCTCGGCGCCGGGCTCTACGTGGACGGCGACGTCGGCGCCGCCGGATCCACCGGCCGCGGCGAAGCCAACCTCTACAACCTGTGCTCGTACCTGATCGTCGAGGAAATGCGCCGCGGCGCGCACCCGAAGGACGCCGCCATGACCGCGCTCAAGCGCGTGGCGAAGAACACGATCGAGAAGCGGCTGCTCAACGCGAAGGGGCAGCCCAACTTCGGGCTGAACTTCTACGTCCTGAACGCGAAGGGCGAATACGCCGGCGTCAGCATGCGCGAATCGTCAGAGTCGAACGGTCGCGCAAACCGCTCGACGTTCGCGCTGTGCACCGAGAACGGTCCGCAGACGCTCAACTGCGAGCCGCTCTATGGCGGCGTGTTGTCGACGGCGTAACACTCATCGCCGCGGCGCGTGGAGACGCCGCTCTTGCGCGTCTGGTTGAATATATTCATACTATATTCATGGCCACGACGGTACACATTCCGCCACCGCTCCTGGCGGCGGTCGATCGCAAAGGCCCGGGCCCTCCGCGTCAGCCGTAACCGTCTCATCGTGCGGGCCCTTGAACGCGAGAGTGGACGCGCAGGGCTGGTCCCCGCACTTCTTCGAGGCGCTTCAGACCATCGACCCGGAAGCCGCCGCCGCGTTCGATGACACCATGGCGCACGTCGGTCGCGCGCGACGATCGAAGCGTCCGGTCCGGCTGTGACCTACGTCCTGGATACCAACGCCGTGTCCGCGCTCAGTGAGGAGCCACCCTCGCGTCGTCGCCCGGCTCCAGCGGCGTGGCCTGGGCGGATGTCGCCGTGCCGCAGCCGGTCCTGGCCGAGATCGTTTACGGAATCGAGCGTTTGCCGGTCTCGCGGCGCCGCGAGGTGCTTCAGCAACGATTCGAGCTCCTGCGGTCCGAGCTGCCGCGTGCGCGCATGGACGGATGAAGTATCTGATGCATTTGGCAGAATCAAGGCGCGCCTTGAAAAGCTGGGTCGCCGGATCGAGGACCTGGACGCAGCGGTTGCCGCCCACGCGCTGGCTCACGGAGCGATCCTCGTCACGGCCAATGTCCGTCATATGGGACGAATACCGAATCTTTCCATTGAGGATTGGTCCGAGCGCTCCGGAATGAAGGACGGCCGATCGTCGTACCCATTCGCATCTCATGAGCGCACCTCGACGCGCGTTTCTGCAGTCACTGGCCCTGGGCGGTGGCGCGCTCGCCGCGTGCCGCGCCAAAGCTCCAGCGCCGCTTCCGGAGTTTCTCGGCGCTCCGATCCAGTCCCTACGGCGAACGGTCGCCGTTCGTGCCGCGGTCCGGCAGGCGTCCGATCGCACGCGGACGCCTGAGCAAGCCTCGAGCCTGACGCCGCTCGCCGACACCTACGGCATCATCACGCCTTCGTCGCTCCATTTCCGAACGACATCACTCGGGCGTGCCGAAGATCGATCCGCGCGCAGCATCGCCTGATGATCCACGGCATGGTGGATCGTCCGCTGGTGTTGACGATGGAGGAACTGCAGCGTCTACCGAGCCAGTCGCGCATCCATTTCGTCGGAATGCTCCGGCAACGGAGGCAACGGCTGGGCGCCGACGCCGCGGTCAACAGTGCAGGGGACACACGGCCTCACCAGCTGCAGCGAATGGACCGGCGTCAAACTTTCTCTGCTGCTCGACGAAGTCGGCGTGCAGCCAGGCGCGTCATGGGATCTCGCCGAGGGCGCCGATCCCGCGAAGATGACCCGCAGCGTGCCGCTGGCCAAGGCGCTCGACGATGCGATGGTCGTGCAGCGCGCAGAACGGGGAACCGATCAGGCCCGAGCAGGGATTTCCGATCCGCCTGTTCCTTCCCGGCTACGAAGGCAACGCCAACATCAAGTGGCTGCGCCGGCTGAAGGTCGTCGACAAGCCCTACGAGACGCGTGAAGAAACGTCGAGATATACCGATCTCATGGCCGATGGCAGCGCGCGCCAGTTCACGCTGGTGATGGATGCGAAGTCGGTCGTGACGCATCCGTCGGGCGGGCAGCGAGCTCGCCGGACCCGGCTTTCACGAGATCGCGGGCATCGCCTGGACCGGCCGCGGCCGAGTGACGCGAGTCGAGGTGTCCGTCGACGGCGGGAAAACCTGGAAAGACGCCGCCCTGCAGGAGCCGATCCTCGCCGCGCGCGCACACCCGCTTCCGGCTGCCGTGGGAGTGGGACGGCCAGGAAAACCGTCGTGGCGTCGCGCGTGACCGACGAGACCGGCTACGTGCAGCCGACGTCGCGAGGAGCTCGTCGCGCGTCCGCGGCCTGAACTCGAACTATCACAACAACATGATCCAGGCGTGGAAGGTGAAGGCCGACGGAACGGTGGAATATGCCGTCCTGTGACAACGCTCGTGGTGAGCTGTCGAACCACGAGGTCAGTTCGTCCTTCGACACGCTCAGGACGAGCGGATCTTCGATCATCGTCGTGCTCGGGTTCTCGGCGATTGTCGCCGCCCAGTCACCGCACTTTCAAAGTCGGCCGGACGCCGACTCCCGAAGAAATCAAGGCGTGGGACATCGCGATCGGGCCGGATGGCCGCGAGCCGCCGCCCGGCCGCGGCACGGTCGCGCGCGGCAAGGTCGTGCTACGTCGAGCAGTGCGCGCGCTGCCACGGCGCGACGGCCACCGAAGGACCTGAAATGCCGCTGGTCGGCGGCAAGGGTTCGCTCGAACACCGCCAAGCCGCTCAAGACGATCGGCAGCTACTGGCCGTACGCCACGACGCTGTTCGACTACATCAACCGCGCGATGCCGTTCGACCGGCCGACCGTGATGAGCGCCGACGATGTCTACGCCGTGACCGGCTTCCTCCTCAATCTGAACGGCATCATCGCCGAACAGGACGTGATGGACGCGAAGACCGTGCCTGCCGTGCGCATGCCCAACCGCGACGGCTTCGTCCCCGACCCGCGACCCGACGTCGGCCCCCGAAGTAAATCAGGAGGTAGGAACCTGGAACCGAGGCCTCGAACCGTCGAACGTTGCCATCCTTACTACATCTGTAGTAGATCTAAGGTCCACCGTGGGAGGACCGTGGGCCCCGACTGACGAAGCTCGAGCTGCGGATCATGGATGCGCTCTGGACGCACGGCGCGTCGCTCCGTGCGCGAGACTCAGGAAGCCCTCCCGGCAGGACCACCCGGCCTACACCACCGTCCAAACCATGGTCTACCGCCTGGAAGCCAAAGAGGCGGTGCGGCGCGTCAAAAGGTCGGCAACGCGCTGATCTTCGAGGCCCAGATCTCGCGCGACAGCGCTGGCAGCGGCTGATCGACGAGAGTTGCTCAGCATCTTCGGCGGACGGACACAGCCGGTGATGGCCCATTTGATCGACGCCGGCAAGCTGACGCTGAAGGACGTGCAGGAAGCGGAGCGCACGCTGCGCAAGCTGTCCGCCCTGGCGGACAAGGGCGACGGCGATGATGATTTCCCTTTCTGCCGTCGTCACCCACCTGTGGCAGTCGACGCTCTTTGCCGGCGGCGATCGGCCTGGTGACGCTCGCGCTCAGGCGAAACGGCGCGGCAGTCCGGCACGCGCTGTGGCTGACGGCGTCGCTCAAGTTTCTGGTGCCGTTCGCGGCGCTGACGGCGCTCGGCGCGCAGGTCGGTCCGCCGCGTCGGCGCGCACACGCGGTGACGACGGAGGATCGTGTTCATCAACGCGTCGCGCGGAGCACGCCAGGCGTTCTTCACGCAGCTCGCGCCGCGCATCGGCGCCGCGGGCCGGCAGTGGCGACGCCGCTCGTGGCCGTGAGCGTGATCTGGCTCGATCGGCGTGCTCGTTCGTCGCTCGCGGTGTGGTGCGTGCGCGATGGCGGCGCAGCTCGTGGCGATCGCGCGTGCGGCCGCGCCGGTCAGACTCGGGCCGCGAGGTGGACGCGCTACGACTGATCGAGCGCGGCCGTGGGCGTCGCGTCGCCGATCCGGCTGGTGGCAGACCGATTCGGCGCATCGAGCCTGGCGTGTTCGGCGTGCGGCGGCCGATCCTGGTGTGGCCGCGCAGCCATCGACGAGCGCCTCGACGAGCGGCAGCTGGCGACTATCCTCGCGCACGAGGTCGCGCACGTGCGCCGGCGCGACAACCTCGCGGCGATGCTCACATGGTCGGTGACAGGCGATCTTCTGGTTCCATCCGCTCGTCTGGTGGATCGGCGCCCGGCTCGTCGACGAGCGCGAGCGCGCGCTGCGACGAGGTGGTGGTGCGGCTGGGGCATGAGCCGGCGGGTCTACGCGGAAACGATTCTGACCACGTGCCGGCTGTTCCTCGAATCGCCGCTCGCCTGCGTGTCGGGCGTGACCGGATCCGATCTCTCGAAGCGCATCGAGCGCATCATGCGCAACGTCGGTCCGAAGCGCTCGACGCCGCTGAAGAAGGCGCTCGTGTCCAGCCGTCCCCGCCGCTCGCGGTGATCGCGCCCTTCGTCGTCGGCGTGTTGAACGCCCCGCCTGTCCGTGCGGCAGCAGATTGCGCCGGCGCCGGGCAAGAGTCCCGAGTTCGAGGTCGCGTCGGTGAAGTCGAACAAGTCGGGATCGCGGGGAAGGTGAGTATCCAGACGCAGCCGGGCGGACGATTCACGGCCGAGAACGTCACCGCTGCGGCAGCTGATCCGGTTCGCGTATCAGCTGCAGGATTCGCAGACTGTCTGGCGGGCCCAAATGGCTGGACGACGACCGCTTCGACATCGTGGCGAAGGCGGAGGGCGACGATCTCGGTGATCCGTTTCTATCGGAGCAGACGGACGAGCCGAGCCGCTGCGCAGCTGATGTTGCCGGTGCGTTGCTCGGCGATCGGTTCAAGCTCGTGAGTGCATACCGAGGCGCGCGAGGCGGCCACCTATGCGCTCGTCGCGGCGCGGCGCGACAGCGCGCTCTAGGCCCGCAGCTGCAGCGGTCGACGCTCGATTGTTCGATGACGGCCGATGCTCGCCGGCCAGCGCCGGCGGCTGGACAGGCGGCCTGCGGCATTCGCATGTTTCCCGGCCGCATGTCCGCCGGCGGTGCGGGACTGGGCCAGCATCGCGCGACAACCTCGCGGCGATGGTCAGGCGGCTCGTGTTCGATCACGTCGCCGGGCTGACCAGGCAGCTTCGACTTCACGCTCAACTGGACGCCCGATCAGATTCCGGCCGGGGCTACGACGACAAAAGCCGGCGCGCTCGAGCTGCCGCCGATCGATCCCGACGGCCCGTCGATTTTCACCGCCCTGCAGGAACAACTCGGTCTGAAACTGGATGCCGTCAGAAGGGTCCGGTCGACGTGCTGGTCGTCGACCGGGCCGGAACATCCGAAAGAGAACTGGACTATGATGACTCGACTCATCACGTCGCGATCGCTCGTCGCTCGTCGTTGCTGGCCGTGCTGCCGATCACGCATGACGCCGGCCCAGCGCAGGCTCCGCAATTCGAAGTGGCGTCGATCAAGCCGAACAAGTCCGGCGACGAACCGCGTGATGCTGGGCATTCAGCCAGGAGGCCGGTTCACGGCCACAAACGTGACGCTCCGCATGCTGATTCGCAACGCGTATCAGCTGCAGGAGTTCCAGATCACCGGGCGGACCGAGCTGGATCGCCGACGAGCGGTTCGACATCGTGGCGAAGGCCGAGACCGGCGACGGGATCGGCGATCCGTTTCGAGCGGAGCAGAACGGGACAGCCGAGCCGCGGCCAGCTGATGATCCGCCGCGCTGCTGGCCGACGCGCTTCAAGCTCGTGGTGCACAGCGAAGACAAGGAGATGCCGATCTACGGCGCTCGTGCTCGCGCAAGGCGACGGCGAAGCTGGTCCGCAGCTCAAGGCGTCCGGAGGCCGACTGCGCCGCGCTCGATGGACGCCGGCCGCGGACGAGGGCGCGGTCGATGCCGCCGCCCGGGCCGCCGCAGGACCGGGTGCGCCGCCGCCGCAATGCGGCATCCGGATCGGTCCGGGC
>ERZ1370068.8305-contig-7170_pt1 | contig 41928 bp, 66 predicted proteins | sample MGYA00561227_ERZ1370068 | MGnify/ENA primary metagenome ERZ1370068 (study PRJEB38410, sample SAMEA6850437) | metagenome | study: Metagenomic assessment of the ecological functions of the soil: analysis of the soil microbiota associated with the... | reverse complement strand
ATGCTGACCTTCTAGACCAACGTTGCGAAGTGAGCAAACGGCGCGTGACGCACGCCGAGACCCAGAGGTGAGCCTCATCGCGGCTCCGGAGCGATTTGGCAAAACGGCGATTTTTCACAGCCATTTCAAATTGATTTGGGGCGTCCAGCCCTGTTTGAAAAATATTTCGCTTAACCCGTCGGGCAAATCAGTTCTACCAGCTCGCCCCGTCCTTTCCCGGCAAGAGGGGCGTATCGCGATCGTCACGAACGCGGGATGGGATGCGGTGGACGCGACAGCGTCGGCGCGCAAGGTGATCGCAGGGCGGATCTTCGATCCTGTGAGCGGTTCACGGCGCGCAGGACGAACGGCGCTGGTTGCGTACGGCAAAACCGTGTGGTCCCGACACCCGTTGCTGGTGCCAAGCTGCCGGTGGCTGATATCGATCCAACCGGATCGATCAGCCATCAAGCCGGCAGCGACGGTGACAAGACGAATTCGTCGCCGGGGAGATCACGGCATAAGCCGTAAAGCCATTGCGCAGGGAATGCCGGACTGCCTCCGCTGAACCTGTATGCTCGTGTGCGCTTTCCTTTGTGCAACCTTGCACACGACGAGACCGCGGGTGCAGCGCGCACCACGGCATTCCCTGCTCTGTTTCGCGAGAGGAGGAGAAACGAAGTGCAAACCTCGGGCGATCCAGGCCGCGAGAATGCGATCTCGTACCCGTCAGGGCTGATGACTGGGAAATGGTTGCCGTCACGCAACGCTTGTTGCTCGCCCGCAACACTTTGTGAAGATTTAACCGTTTGTGCGGCCCACTCTTGCATACGCCGCTTTTTAGCCACACCCTGCATGAAATCATGCTTCGTAAGGCTGATGGCCACGGCGCTCGCGAAGGCGAAGGGAAACATTCCGATTTCCCGGGGTTCATAAGAGTGGCGGGGGAAACAGGTTTCGCGATGGACGCCAAGACCAACATCAAGAGCAGGCTGCCGAGCCGTCACGTGACGGAGGGCCCGAACGCGCGCCGCATCGCTCCTACCTCTATGCCATGGGTCTGACCACCGCACCAGATCCACCAGCCCTTCGTCGGCGTTGCTTCGTGCTGGAATGAAGCCGCACCCTGCAACATCTCGCTGATGCGCCAGGCGCAGGCCGTCAAGAAGGGCGTCGCCTCCGCCGGCGGCACGCCCGCGAATTCTGCACCATCACCGTCACCGACGGCATCGCCATGGGCCATGACGGCATGCGCTCGTCGCTGCCGTCGCGCGAATGCATCGCCGATCTCGGTCGAGTTGACGGTCCGCGGCCACGCCTATGACGCGCTGGTGGGCTCGCCGGCTGCGACAAGTCGCTGCCGGGGATGATGATGGCGATGGTCCGCCTCAACGTGCCCTCGATCTTCATCTACGGCGGCTCGATCCTGCCCGGCAGCTTCCGCGGCCAGCCGGTCACCGTGCAGGACATGTTCGAGGCCGTCGGCAAGCATTCGGTCGGCGAGATGTCGGACGAAGATCTCGACGAGATCGAGCGGGTGGCGTGCCCATCGGCCGGCGCCTGCGGCGCCCAATTTACCGCCAACACCATGGCGACCGTATCCGAGGCGATCGGGCTGGCGCTGCCGTACTCGGCAGGAGCTCCGGCGCCTTACGAGATCCGCGATTCATTCTGCACCGCCGCCGGCGAGAAGGTCATGGAGCTGATCGCGGCCAACATCCGGCCTCGCGACATCGTTACCCGCAAATCCCTGGAGAACGCCGCCGCCGTCGTGGCGGCTTCGGGCGGCTCGACCAATGCTGCACTGCACCTGCCGGCGATCGCCAATGAATGCGGCATCAAGTTCAATTTGTTCGATGTGGCGGAAATCTTCAAAAAGACTCCGTATGTCGCGGATTTGAAACCGGGCGGCCGTTATGTTGCCAAAGACATGTTTGAAGTTGGCGGCATTCCGCTGCTGATGAAGACGCTGCTCGATAATGGCCACCTGCACGGGGATTGCTTAACCGTCACGGGCCGGACGATCGCCGAAAACCTCAAAAGCGTGAAATGGAATCCGCACCAGGACGTGGTGCGGTCTGCCGACAAGCCGATCACCGTCACCGGCGGTGTCGTCGGCTTGAAGGGTAATCTCGCGCCTGAGGGCGCGATCGTGAAAGTCGCGGGAATGTCGACGTTGAAGTTTACCGGTCCGGCCCGCTGCTTCGATCGCGAAGAGGACGCCTTCGAGTCCGTCCAGAAGAAAACCTACAAGGAAGGCGAGGTCATCGTGATCCGCTATGAGGGGCCGCGCGGCGGTCCCGGCATGCGGGAAATGCTCTCGACCACGGCCGCGCTGACCGGGCAGGGCATGGGCGGCAAGGTCGCCCTGATCACCGATGGCCGGTTCTCGGGCGCGACCCGGGGCTTCTGCATCGGCCATGTCGGGCCGGAGGCCGCCGTCGGCGGCCCGATCGCCCTGTTGCAGGACGGTGACGTCATCGAGATCGACGCCGATCGGCGGGACTCTTAACGTAAAGTTGAGCGACGCTGAGCTAGCCGAACGTAAAACCAAATGGACACCTCGAGAGACCAACCACACATCGGGTGCATTGTGGAAGTACGCCCAGCAGGTTGGGCCGGCGGTGGATGGCGCCGTTACCCATCCTGGTGGCGCGCACGAGAAACAGTGTTATGCGGACGTTTAAGCGTACCATATTTGCGTTCGTTATGGGGGCCATTCCGGTGGCGAGCCCTGGATCTGGCTTCGACGGAGCCCCGGTCAATCCCAAGGATACGGCGCTGCCGGTGGTCTCAGGCCAAGCCGGCACTGCGGCAGCCCTGAAGCGGACGGCGACGGCGGCTCCCGGCGCAACCGCCGACCCTCCGCGACCTCGCTCACCTCGCTGCAATACGCTGCCGAGGGCGGTCATCCCGATCGCGCAGTGGAAGCTGGGCCGGATGTATGCCGATGGCGACGGCGTCACCCAGGACGATCTGCGCGCGTTCGAATATTTCAGCCGCATCGCCAACGCCGCATGCCGAAGACAGCCCGTCGGCGCCGCAGGCAGCGATCGTCGCCAACGCCTTTGTGGCGCTCGGCCGCTACTACCTCAACGGTATTCCGAATTCGAAGGTCAAGCCGGATACCGAGCGGGCCAGGGAGATGTTCTCCTATGCCGCGTCCTATTTCGGCAATGCCGATGCCCAGTACGATCTGGCGCGGCTGTACCTGAAGACCGCCGACGCCTCGCGGGACGATTTCCGCTACGGCGCGCGCTGGCTGGGCCTCGCCGCCCAGAAGGGCCAGCACCAGGCCCAGGCGCTGCTCGGGCAGATGCTGTTCAATGGCGACCGGTTGCCGCCGCAGCGCGCCCGCGGCCTGATGTGGCTGACGTTGGCGCGCGACAGCGCCGTGCCGGACGAGGTCTGGATCAAGGAAAGCTATAACCGCGCCATCGCCAAGGCGTCGGACGACGACCGCGCCATGGCGCTGCAGATGCTCGAGCACTGGGTGCAGGGCCGCAAGGACTGATCCCGCTGGCTTTCGCGTTGCCGCGGAGCGGAACCTCAGGCCGGCTCGAAATCCAGATCGGCCCAGACCGGCACGTGGTCGGACGGCTTTTCCCAGGCGCGGACGTAGCTATCGACCCCGACATTGGTCAGCCGGTCGCTGGCCTGCGGCGACAGCAGGAGATGATCGATCCGCAGGCCCCAATTCTTCTGCCAGGCGCCCGGCCTGATAGTCCCAGAAGGTGTACAGGCCCGGTTCGTCCGTAACCGCACGCAGCGCATCGGTCAGGCCGAGCCCCAGCAGCGACTGGAAGGCCTCGCGGGTGGTCGGGCGGAACAGGGCATCATCGGCCCAGGCGGCGGGATTGTGGACGTCCTGCGCCGCCGGGATGACGTTGAAGTCGCCTGCAAGGATCAGCGGCTCTTCCGTCTTAAGCCGCTCCTTCGAATACTCAAGAAGTCGCGACATCCATTTGAGTTTATAGGGATATTTATCGCTATTCGCAGGGTTTCCGTTGGGCAGATAAAGGCAAGCGATCCGCACCACGCCGCGCTTGCAGGGTGACCACGCCTTCGAGGAACCGGGCATGGGCGTCCTCGTCATCGCCGGCCAGTCCCGACTTGGTCTCGTCGAACGGCAGCTTCGACAGCAGCGCGACGCCGTTGAACGTCTTCTGGCCGTGGGTGACGACGTTGTAGCCGAGCGCCTCGATCTCCAGCTCGCGGGAAAGCGTCATCGACGCATTTGATCTCCTGGAGGCAGACGATGTCGGGCGAACACTCCTTGAGCCAGCTCAGGAGATGCTCGAGCCGCTGCCGGATCGAATTGACGTTCCACGTAGCAATACGCATGGAGAGACTCGGGATCCGTAACCTAGAAATTTTCGTTCGTGTGGCATACCATGCGCGGTGGGGCTGTAATAACCGTTCAGAAATAAGGCGCGAACGTCGCCGTCGAGGGGCAGGATTATGGTCGTCCCGGCCTTTGTGGACCGGTGGACGTGAAAAATTATGAAAAAGCGTAGTCTGATTCTTATCGCAGGCGTTCTCGGCATTGCCGCCATGACCGCCTTTATCACCCGGTCAATCTGGATGGGCGGTAGTGCCACGGCGCAGGCGCCGCAGCGCCCGCGGATGGTTTCGGTCGAGCTGGCCAAGGCGGAGCGCAAGTCAGTGCCGGTCGATGTCGACGCGATCGGCACGGTGACGCCGATTTCCAGCGTGGCGCTGAAGTCGCGGCTGGAGACCACGATCGTCTCGGTGCATTTCGAGGATGGCGCCAAGGTCAACGAGGGCGACCTGCTGTTCACGCTCGACGCGCGACAGATCGATGCCCAGATCGAACAGGCCGAGGGCGTGCTCGCCAAGGACCAGGCGCAGCTCGAGGGCGCGCAGCGCGATCTGCAGCGCTACAACGATCTCGTCGCCAAGGGCGCCACCACGCAGGTCAATGTCGACAACGCCAAGACGCAGTCCGATATCCTGATCGGCACCATCAAGGCCGGATCAGTCGGCGCTGGACAATCTGAAGGTCCAGAAAAGCTACACCACGATCCGCGCGCCGTTCTCGGGACGGATCAGCGCCGCCAACGTCAAGGTCGGCAATTTCGTGCGCCCGGCCGATACCCGCGCCGCTCGCCGTCATCAACCAGATGGCGCCGGTCTATGTGACCTTCGCGATCCCGCAGCGCGTGCTGGTCGACTTGCGCGACGCCATGGCCGAAGGGCGATTCCACGGTGATCGCGACCATCCCGGGCCATCAGCGCTCCGAGGACGGCAAGGTCGCGATGGTCGAAAATACCGTGGATGCGACCACCGGCATGGTCACCGTGCGCGGCATCATGAACAACGCGAGCGAGACGCTGTGGCCGGGAACCCTGGTCGCAGACCAAGCTGATCATCCGCAGCGAAGATTCCGTCGTGGTGCCGACGGTCGCCGTGCAGCGCAGCCAGAGCGGCAACTATCGTGTTCGTGGTCAAGGACGGCGTCGCCAAGGTCCAGCCGGTCAAGGTCGATCGCACCGTTCCAGGGCATTCTCGGTGATTTCGGACGGCCTGTCCGGCGGCGAGGACGTCGTCGTCGACGGCCAGTTGCTGCTGTCGGATGGATCGCGGGTCGAGCCGCGTGCCGAAGGCCGGGAGCGTAATCGATGACGCTCTCCGAACTCTGCATCCGCCGGCCGGTCATGACGACGCTGATCACGGCGTCGATCATCGCGTTCGGCGTGTTCGGCTTCCGCCTGCTGCCGGTCTCGGCGCTGCCGCGGGTCGATTTCCCGACCATTGCCGTGACCGCGACCCTGCCGGGCGCCAGCGCCGACACCATGGCGGCCTCGGTCGCCGGCATCATCGAGCGTCAGCTGTCGACCATTGCCGGCATCTCCTCGATGTCGTCGAGCTCGTCGCAGGGCACCAGCGTCATCACCATCCAGTTCGACCTCAACCGCAACATCGATGCCGCCGCGCTCGACGTGCAGACCGCGCTGACGATCGCGCAGCGGCGGCTGCCGATCGAAATGACGATCCCGCCGAGCTTCCGCAAGGTGAACCCGGCCGACTTCCCGGTGCTGTTCGTCGTCGCTGAACTCGGCGACGCTGCCGCTGTCGGCGGTCAACGAGTATGGCGACATCACCATCGGTCAGGCGCTGTCGCAAATTCCAGGCGTCGCGCAGGTCGCTGATCTACGGCGCTCAGAAATTCGCCATCCGCGTCCAGGCCGATCCGGAAGCCGCCGCGGCGCGCGGACTGTCGCTCGAGGATATCAGGACCGCGGTATCGCGCGCCAACTCCTCGACGCCGGTCGGCACGCTGAACGGACCGAAGCAGGACGTCGGCGCTGCAGGCCTCCGGCCAGATGGACAAGGCGGCCGACTACAGCAAGAGTCGTGGTCGCCTGGCGCAACGGCTCGCCGGTCAAGCTCGACGAGGTCGCGAAAATCTACGACAGCGTCGAGAACGACAAGATCGCGACCTGGCTGAACGGCGAGCGCGCGATCGTGCTCGCGATCCAGAAGCAGCCGGACGCCAACACGGTGGCGGTGGTCGATCCGGTGCTGGCGAAACTGCCGGCGCTGCGCGCGCAGATCCCGCCGTCGGTCGACGATGCAGGTGATGATGGACCGCTCGATCTCGATCCGCCAGGCGGTCAGCGACGTCGAGGAAACCCTGCTGATCGCGGTCGCGCTGGTCATCCTGGTGATCTTCCTGTTCCTGCGCTCGGCGTCGCGCCACCTTCATTCCGGCGCTGGCGGTTCCGATCTCGCTGTTCGGCACCTGCGCGGTGATGTACGCGCTCGACTATTCCATCAACAACATGACGCTGCTGGCGCTGACGCTCGTCGGTCGGCTTCGTGGTCGACGACGCCATCGTCATGCTGGAAAACATCGTCCGCCACATCGAGCACGGCATGCGGCCGTTCGAGGCTGCGCTGAAGGGCGCGCGCGAGATCGGCTTCACCATCATCTCGATCACGTTCTCGCTGATCGCCGTGTTCATTCCGGTGCTGCTGATGGGCGGCATCGTCGGCCGCGTGTTCCGCGAATTCGCGGTGACGGTCTCGGTCGCCATCATCGTGTCCGGATTTCGTGTCGCTGACGCTGACGCCGATGCTGTGCGCGCGGGTGCTGCGGGCGCACGACGCCACCAAGAAGCCGAACGTCGTGCTTCGCGTCTTCGAGCGCGATGTTCGAGTCCTCGGCTGCGCGCCTACGAATGGGCGCTCGACTGGGTGCTGGCGAGGAAGGCGCTGATGCTGCTCGTGACGCTGGCGACGCTCGGCGGCACCGTCTACCTCTACATGATCGTGCCGAAGGGCTTCTTCCCGCAGGAGGACACCGGCTTCCTGATCGGCGTCACCGAGGCGGCCACCGACACCTCCTTCGAGGCGATGAAGGAGCGGCAGCAGGCGCTGGTCGAGGTGCTGAAATCCGATCCGGCGATCGAATACATCAACTCCACCGTCGGCTCCGGCGGACCCAATCCGACCGCGAATTACGGCCGGTTGTTCATTGCGCTGAAGCCGCAGAAGACTCGCGACAACGCGGCGATCGTAATCAGCCGGCTGCGCCAGAAAGCGCGCCAGATTCCGGGCATGCAGGCGTTCTTCCAGCAGCATCCAGAACCTCAGCATCGGCGGCCGCATCTCCAAGAGCCAGTACCAATACGTGATGCAGAGCGGCGACACCGAGTCGCTGTACCGGCTGGCGCCGGAGATGCGCGACAAGATCGAGAAGCTGCCGGGCCTGCTCGACGTCACCACCGACCTCTACATCAAGAACCCGCAGATGACGGTCGATATCGACCGCGAGAAGGCCGCGGTCTACGGCATCACCGTCGATCAGGTCCGCAACCAGCTCTACAACGCCTACGGTGCGCGCCAGGTCGGCACCATCTACATGCCGTCGAACGACTACCAGATCATTCTGGAAGTGCAGCCGCAGTTCCGGGTCGATCCGTCCGACCTCTCGAAACTCTATCGTGAAGACGGCCGAACAACCAGACCATCCCGCTGGATGCGGTAGCAAAGCTGGTGCCGTCGGTCGGGCCGCTGCAGATCAACCACCAGGGCCAGCAGCCGGCGGTGACGATCTCGTTCAACCTGGCGCCCGGCATTTCGCTGGGCTATGCGGTCGACCAGATCACCGAGCTCGAGCAGAATTCGAACCTGCCGGCGACGATCGCGACCGGCTTCTCCGGCACGGCGCAGGTGTTCCAGGATTCGCTGCGCGGGCAGGGCGTCCTGATCCTCGCCGCGGTGTTCGCGGCCTTCGTGCATCCTCGGCATTCTCTACGAAAGCTTCATCCACCCGATCACCATCATCTCCGGCCTGCCGTCGGCCGGCATCGGCGCGATCCTGACGCTGATGCTGTTCAGCATGGAGCTGTCGGTGATCGCGATGATCGGCATCGTGATGCTGGTCGGCATCGTCAAGAAGAACGCCATCATGATGGTCGACTTCGCGCTCGAGCGCCGCCGCGTCGGCTTGAGCGCCGAGCACGCGATCCGCGAGGCCTGCCTGTTGCGCTTCCGGCCGATCATGATGACGACGTTCGCGGCGATCTTCGGCACGCTGCCGATCGCGCTCGGCGCCGGGCGCCGGCGCCGAACTGCGCCAGCCGCTCGGCGTCGCCGTGGTCGGCGGCCTCTGCGTCGTCGCAGCTGCTGACGCTGTTCATCACGCCCGGTGATCTACATCTATCTCGACCGCATCGACCGCCGCCTGCAGCGCAGGCTCGAGCCGCAACTCGAGGAGGCCGGCGAGGCTGAGCGGCCGCACGTGGTGGCGGCTGAATGATCCGCTCGAAACGGATCATTTACCTCGCGTTGACCAGGTAGTGCGAAGCTGACGCTGTCGTGAAGAGCGCCGGGTCCCTATCTGAAGCGGATCGCAGCAACGGGATGGCGCTGCATGCCATGGTCCGGGTGACTCATGGCGGCACGTGGGTCGGCGGCGCGCAGCGGACCCCGTTGCGGGATATCATTCATCGGAGTGGACTGCAGCGGCTTCGCCGCCACTGCGTGAGGCCGCAGGCGGATGTCAGCGAGCGCGAGACTGCGCCGGATCCGCGCCCGGCAGATTGGCACGCGGTGACGACAGCTCGCGCCGGTCACCATGACCGTCAATCTGATCAACGTCTCGATCGTTCTCGGGTTGTTTCTGGGACAGCCGGTTCGAGAATGCTTTTCTCAGCCCTGTGGGGCAATCGGCGGATCGCATCGGCGGTCGTCTCGCTGGCGGCTGAGGTCATGGATGCGATCGCGCCGGATCCGCCCCGAACGAGGATCCTCCGCTGCGCGGCGATGCGCAGGTACGTACGCTGCAGGCGTTCCTGCTGGCCGCCGATCTGGGGCGCGCTTGCCGCTGGCGCTGTTCTCCTAGGGTTGGCGCCGAGCAGCCAGATGATCATCGCCTGCCTGTTGGCGGGAATGATCGCCGGCGGCGCATTCACGCTTGTCGACGGCTCCTCGCGCGGGGCTGGTCTACACCTGACCCTGGCCTGCGCCTCCGCTGCCTCGCTTGTCGCTGGCCGGCGGCAAGGTCCATGCTGTTCACGGCGATCTTCCTCCTGCTGTTTGCCGGCTTCATGGCCCGCAACGTCGTCTCGCACGGCAATCTCTTCCTGGAGAATCTGCAGGCCCAGTTCAAGCTCGAGCGCCAGACCGAGATCATTTCGCTGCTGCTCAAGGAGTTTCAGGAAAATGCCAGCGACTGGCTTTGGCAAACCGATGCCGAAGGACGACCTGATTTACGTCCCGGAGCGTTTCGCCGAGGTCGCGCAAATCCCCTCCCACTTCTCAGGGCGCGTCAGCTTTTCCGACGTGCTGGAAATGCTCTGCCCGGGCGATGCGATCACGGCCTCGAACATCGCCGCGCTGATGAAGCGGCGAGAGCCGCTTCACGAGATGAGCGTTCGCGTCGTCGCCGGCGGAGAGACCACGTCATCTGGTCGTTCACGGCCAAGCCCAACCACGACGACGACGGCCAGCTTCTGGGCCATCGCGGTTTCGGCCCCGATATGACCGGAACGCTGGCGCGCTGAGCGGCGCGAGGCGGAGAACCGGGCCAAATCGGATTTCCTGGCGGTCATGAGTCGTGAAATCCGCACCCCCATGAACGGCGTGCTCGGGCTTGCCGAGCATGCTGCTGGAGACCAGGCTCGATCCGGAACAACGGCAGGTGGTGATCCACGATCCGCGAGCCCGGCGATAATCTGCAGCAGCTACTCAACGACATCCTGACCTTTCGAAGCTGGAGGCCGGCCGCTTCCAGTTCGAGGCCGATCGATTTTCGCGCCAGCCGGCGCTTGTCGAGTGCCGTCGTCGCGGTGATCCGACCGACGCTGCAGGCAACAAGGGACCTCGCCCTGCAGATCGAGATTGACCCGACAGTTTCCACCGATCGCTGCGCGGGGACGCCGCCCGGATCTTGCCAGGTGCTGCTGAATCTTCGCGTCCAACGCCATCAAATTCACCGAGCGCGGCGGCGTGACGATCGCATTGACTCTGCCATTCGCGCGGCGACATGCTGGCCACGGGTGGAGTGGCGGGTGTCCGACACCGGCATTGGAATCGCGGCGGACCGTCTCGAGCCGTCTGTTCACCGATTTTACGTCAGGTCGATGCCTCGATCAATCGGCGCTTCGGCGGCACCGGCCTCGGCCTTGCAATCTCCCGGCGCATCATCGAGCAGATGGGAGGCGACGATCGCGGTCCGCTTCGGTGCCAGGACGAGGGGTCGACGCTTTCGCTTCTCCCTGACATTGCCCTGGAGCGGAATCGCTCGTCGCTCGGGATCAGAAGACGCGATGGCGCCGCCATCGCCGAATCTGAAGGTCCGTTCATCGCTGCGTTGGGACGTCCGCTGCAGATCCTGATCGCGGGAGGACGATGCCACCAACCGTCTGGTGGTCAGCAAGATGTTGGCGGAATTCGAGGTGGAGACGCGGTCGTGACCGACGGGCTGCAGGCGGTGCAGGCTGTCCTCGGAAGCCGAATCACGATCTCGTGCTGATGGATGTGCAAATGCCGGAAATGGATGGCCTCGCCGCGACAAGGTCGATCCGCGTCGCGGCGTGGCTTCGCGCAACTGCCGATCGTCGCGCTGACCGCCAATGCCTTTCCCGAGGATGTCGAGAGTGCCGCGAGGCCGGCATGTCGGACTTCCTCGCCAAGCCGCTGCGCAAGGCGGCCCTGGTTGCCGCGGTGTTGCGGGCGGTCAGCGAGGCCGCGCCGCAGGACTTGCTGCCCGGAGCAATCATCCGCACCGCTGGCTTCCCGACATCCCCGACGAGGCATCGCTCTGACGCGCCGATCGCCTCGAGGGCTGACGCAGCGCAAGCGTACGAATGCTTAGATCGAAAAACTGGTGCCGCAGCCGCAGGAGGCGGTGGCGTTCGGATTGACGCACGCGGAACGAGGCGCCGATCAGGTCGTCGACGAAATCGACCTCGGACCCCGCCGAGGAACGGCACCGAGGCGGGATCGACCAGCACCACCGCATCATCACGTTCAATCACCAGGTCGTCCTCGGCCTGGGCGTGCTCGACGTCGAACTTGTACTGAAAGCCGGAGCAGCCGCCGCCCTCGACGCGATGATGCGCAGCATGGCGCCTTCGCCCTCGGTCTTGAGGATTTGCCCGATGCGGCGGGCGGCCCGCTCGCTGACGGTGATGGCAGCAGTCATGACTGGTCTCCGCATAGGCGTCATACCCAATTCCATTTGGTATCCCGCGCTCCGGCATAGTTAAGTGCGTAGGCGAGCGGAATCAAATGGATAAGGATTAAAACACCGTGTCGGTCGGAATGGCTGCCCCTCGCGCGCCTTATGCCTGCGACCCCGATCGCAGCCGCGGCCGGCTGTTTGCCGAGCCGCCGAGCAAGACCCGCAGCCCGTTCCGGCAGCGATTGCGACCGCGTGATCCATTCGACCGCGTTCCGCCGGCTGAAGCACAAGACCCAGGTCTTCGTGTTCCACGAAGGCGATCATTACCGCACCACGGCTGACCCACTCGCTGGAAGTGCGCCCAGATCGCCCGCGCGCTGGCCCGCCAGCTCGGGCTCGACGAGGACCTGACGGAAACGCTGGCGCTGGCGCACGACCTCGGCCATCCGCCGTTCGGCCATGCCGGCGAGCGGGCGCTGGACAGCATGCCTCAAGGCCCATGGCGGCTTCGACCACAACGCGCAGACGCTGCGCGTCGTGACCGCGCTGGAACATCGCTATCCCGAATTCGACGGGCTCAACCTGACCTGGGAATCGCTCGAGGGCATCGTCAAGCACAACGGCCCGCTGACCGAGCGCGAGCGGGGCCGCGGCCGGTCGCTATCGCGAGAGTGGTATTCCCGTCGGCATTTCCGATTACAACGCGAAGTACGATCTGGAGCTATGGAGCTTCGCCTCGCTGGAGGCACAGGTCGCCGCGTTCGCCGACGACATCGCCTACGACGCCCACGACATCGACGATGGCCTGCGCGCCGGCCTGTTCGAGGTCGACGACCTCAAGGTGATGCCGCTGACCGCGGAAATCATCGCCGAAATCGACAGCGCACTATCCCGGTCTCGACGACATCAGGCGCGGCGCCGAACTGGTGCGCGAACTGATCTCCTATCTGATCGGCGCGGTCGTTCTCGGAAGCGCAGCCGGCGGCTGGAAGCCGCGCAAGACCGCAATCGGCCGACGGACGTCCGCCATCTCCATGCGGCGCGCTGATCGCGTTTCCGCCGGCGGTGGCGCAGGAGGAGGCCGAGATCAAGGCGTTCCTGAAGCTGCGGATGTACCGGTCCGAGCGGGTGATGCGGGTGATGGGCGATGCCGAACAGATCGTGTTCGACCTGTTCGCGCGCTACCAGCGATCGCCGGGCGATCTGCCGCCCGAATGGGTCGAGGGCCGACCAGCGCGAGACGCGAGACCGAGCGTGCCCGGCGGATCGGCAATTTCATCGCCGGGATGACCGACCGCTTCGCCCTGATCGAGCATCAGACGGCTTTTTGACTCGACCCCGATTTGCGTTAGGCGGCGCGCCCATCATGGCCGAAAACCATCAGCTTCACCGCATCTTTTGCCGACGTGCTGGCGCGCGTGCATGCGATTTGCGGCGCGCTCGCGACCGAGGGCGAACTGGCCCGCGGGCATCGATTTCTCGCCGCGTCGTGGTCGAGCCGCCGCGCGATGCCAGCGCATGGCGACATGGCGACCAACGCCGCGATGGTGCTGGCCAAGGAAGCCGAGGCAAAGCCGCGCGATCTCGCCGAGAAGATCGCGGAAAAGCTGCGCGCCGACGACCTGATCGCGTCCGTCGATGTCGCCGGACCCGGCTTCATCAATCTCACCCTCGAAGCCGCAGGTCTGGGCGGATGCGCTGCGCACCGTGCTGCAGCGAAGGCGCGCGCCTACGGGCGAAGCGCGCATCGGCGGCGCCGAGAAGGTCAATGTCGAATACGTCTCGGCCAATCCGACCGGGCCGATGCATGTCGGCCATTGCCGCGGCGCGGTGTTCGGCGACGCGCTGGCGCAGCCTGCTGCGAGTTCGCCGGCTATGACGTCACGCGCGAATATTACATCAACGACGCCGGCGCGCAGGTCGACGTGCTCGCGCGCTCGGCGTACCTGCGCTACCGCGAGGCGCTCGGCGAGGACATCGGCGCGATCCCGGAAGGGCTTTATCCCGGCGACTATCTGAAGCCGGTCGGGCAGGCGCTCGTCGAAGCGAACACGGCGACAAGCTGCTGACCGATGCCGGAGAACGACTGGCTGCCGATCGTGCGCGACAAGGCGATCGCGATGATGATGGACGAGATCACGGGCGATCTCGCCGCGCTCAACATCACGCACGATGTGTTCTTCTCCGAGCGCTCGCTGATCGAGACCGGCAACGACCAAGGTCGCCGAGACCATCGATTTCCTGCGCGCCAAGGGCGATGTCTACGAAGGCCGCCTGCCGCCGCCGAAGGGCGCGCCGGTCGAGGACTAGGAGGACCGCGAGCAGACGCTGTTCCGCGCCACCGCGCTACGGCGACGACGTCGACCGTCCGCTGATGAAGTCGGACGGCAGCTACACCTATTTCGCCTCCGACATCGCCATACCACAAGAACAAGTTCGACCGCGGCTTCGCCAATCTGATCGACGTGTGCGGCGCCGACCACGGCGGCTACATCAAGCGCATGCAGGCGGCGGTGAAGGCGGTCACCGGCGGGCAAGGCCGCGCTGGACGTCGAAGATCGTCCAGCTCGTCGCGGCTGCTGCGCGGCGGCGAGCCGGTGAAGATGTCGAAGCGCTCGGGCGATTTCGTCACCCTGCGCGAGGTGGTCGACGAGGTCGGCTCGGACGCCGTCCGCTTCATGATGCTGTTCCGCAAGAACGACGCGGTGCTCGACTTCGACCTCGCCAAGGTGATCGAGCAGTCGCAGCGACAATCCGGTGTTCTACGTCCAGTACGGCCATGCCCGCGGCCATTCGATCTTCAGCGAACGCGCGGGAGATGGTCCCTGACCTGCCGGAGGAGGCCGCCGCGCGGGCGGCCTATCTCGGCGATGCCGCCGCTGGAGCGGCTCGGCCGATCCCGCGGAACTCGACCTTCTGAGGCGGCTGGCGCTTTATCCCCGGATGATCGAGGCCGCGGCGGTGGCACATGAGCCGCACCGAATCGCTTTTTATCTGTATGATCTTGCGAGTGAATTTCACGCGCTGTGGACTAAAGGGCGCGATTTGCCCTATTTACGCTTCATTATCAATAATGATGCAGAGATCACAAAGGCGCGACTGGCGATGGTTCAGGGCGTCGTCTCGGTTCTGGCATCGGGCTTAGCCGTTCTCGGCGTCCATGCTCCAACCGAGATGCGGTAGGCAGGGGCAATGGCCCTCACGATGGGGATTGTGAGGGTATCTGGCAGGGGCCAGTTCGTTCGTACCAGTAGTGTACCGGCGATTGGCGCTGTCCCGAAGGGGATGCATCTTCACGATGGCTGATCGATATCAGGACCGACCTTTTCCCGCCGACGACGATCATGATCGCGGTACGACCCTGCGCGCGGTCGAGAGCGATCCGCTGGCGGAATTGGCGCAGGCTGATCGGCCAGGCCGATCCGTTCTGGTGCCGCGCCGCGCGCCGCATCCACGCAATCCCGAGCCAATGTCCGTGCAGTCCGGCCATATCAGCCGCAGCAGCCTTCCAGCCGCCGTCGCATCTGAAGACGAGGCGCCTCCGGTAGGTCCGCCGTCCTGGATGCAGCGCGCCCGTCAGGAAGCCTGCCGCAGCAGGACTACGAAGAGCTCGCGGCAAGAAGAATATCAGCCGAGCCCCGTGCATCCGTGTGCACCGCTACGCGGCCCAGCACACTGCGGCACCGCGCACCAGCACCGGAGCCAGAGGCCGAATATCGCGACGACCTGCCGTTCCCTGAGGCTGGCCGACGAGCCTGATCCGTCGCGCTACGACGACGCGCTGTACGGCCGGATCGAAATCCGGCGAGCAGGACTTTCAGCGCGATCCGGCGTATCCGGACGACCCCTACGCCTATCAGAGCGGCTACGAGGATGAAGAACCGGCGCCGCGCAAGCGTACGCAGCGGGCTGATGACGCGGTGGCCGCCGTGCTGGCGCTCGCCGTGGTCGGCACCGGCGCTGCGTTTGCCTACCGCACCTATGTCGGCTCGCCCCGCAGCGGCGGCGAGCCGCCGATCATCAAGGCCGACAACAGCCCGACCAAGATCGTGCCGGCGCCGTCCGACGGCGTCAGCCAAGACGCCGGACCGCATGGCGCACCGGCGACGGCGCCGAAAGCTCGTCTCCGCGCGAGGAGACGCCGGTCGACGTCAACGCGCAGACCGCGGTCCGCGCATCGCGTTATCCGCCGCTGAACCAGAACGGCAGCCCGCCGTCGGTGGCGAGCGTTGCGCCAGCGGCGCCGCTGCCACCCAGCGGCCGCCAACGGCACGCATGCCGAACAACGAGCCGCGCAAGATCAGGACACTCTCGGTCAAGGGCGATCGCCGCCGACGCCGGCATCCCGGCGAGTGCGCCGCCACCGCCGGCGAAACCGGCACCGCAGCGCCGGCCGCCACGGCCTGCAGCCCGCGCCGCGCGGCAATCCGCTCAGCCAATGCCAGCGCCAACACGCCGCTGTCGCTGACGCCAGGCGCGCCATCAGCCCGATCCGGCGCCTGCACCGCCGGGTCGCTTCCACCAACCCGGCGCCGGCCGCCAGCAGCGGCGGGCGGATACGTGGTCCAGGTCTCATCGCAGAAGAACCGAGGCCGATGCGCAGGCCTCCTATCGGGCGCTGCAGAGCAAGTTCCCGAGCGTGCTGGGCTCCCGCTCGCCCGTGATCAAACGCGCCGATCTCGGCGAAAAGGGCGTATATTATCGCGCCATGTGTCGGTCCCGTTCGGTTCGGCGGATCGAGGCGACGCAGTTCTGCGGCAGCCTCGAAGTCTGCCGGCGGACAGTGCGTCGTCCAAAGGAATTAACGGCCGTTTCCTTGACCCGTGAGGTGCTATGCGGCCTAATCGGCCGCATGAGCGAGCCGCGCATTCATCACAGGCGTATCAGGACTGGAACTGACCGATGCCGAGCGCGAATTTCATCCGTGCCGAGCGGCCATGGGGCTTTATCCTGTTCAAGCGCAACATCGAGACACCGGCTCAAGTCGCTGCGTCTTGTTGCAGAAATTGCGGGGTATTGGTCGGTGACGCCGATGCGCCGGTCCTGATCGACCAGGAGGGCGGCCGGGTGCAGCGGCTCGGGCCGCCGCATTGGCCGGTCTATCCGCCCGGCGCGGTGCTTCGGCGCGCTCTACGACATCGATCCGCAGCTCGGCCTGACGGCAGCGCGGCTTGAGTTCCCGCCTGATCGCCGCCGACCTGATCGATCTCGGCATCAACGTCGACTGCCTGCCGCTGGCGGACGTCCCAGTCGCAAGGCGCCGATGCGGTGATCGGCAACCGGGCCTATGGCACCGAGCCGGGCAAGGTCGCCGCGATCGCCCGCGCCGTCACCGAAGGGCTGGAGCAGGGCGGCGTGCTGCCGGTCCTGAAGCACATTCCCGGCCATGGCAGGGCCACAGCCGACAGCTCATTTCAGGCTTCCGACGGTCGATACCGCCAAATCAGAGCTGGAACGGACCGATTTCGCCGCGTTCCAACCGCTTGCGGACCTGCCGATGGCGATGACCGCACATGTTGTGTTTAGCGCGCTGGACCCCGCCCATCCGGCCACGACTTCTGCGACAATCATCGAACAGGTGATTCGCGGCGTGATCGGGTTCCAGGGTTTGTTGATGAGTGATGACGTGTCGATGAATGCGCTGGCGGGATCGATCGCCGAGCGGACCCGGGCCATCGTCGACGCCGGCTGCGACATGGTCCTGCATTGCAACGGCAAGCTGGATGAAATGCGCGAGGTCGCGCGCCGAGACGCCGGAACTGGCCGGCCAGGCGCTGGACCGCGCCGAGCGGGCGCTGGCCTCGCGCAAGCCGCCGCAGGCCGCTCGACCGCGCCGGCGGCGCGGGCCGAACTGGACGCGTTGATGGATCGGGTAGGTGCGGCGATGACCGCGGAGATTCTATCGTTTGAAACCGGACGGCCGGCCGAGATCGCGGACGGCGAACCCGCGCTGGTGGTCGATGTCGGCGGCTATGAAGGCCCGCTCGACCTGTTGCTGACGCTGGCGCGGCAGCAGAAGGTCGATCTGACCAAGATCTCGATCCTGGCGCTGGCCGACCAATATCTGCACGTTCATCGAGGCGGCGCGAAAGATCCGCCTGGAGCTGGCCGCCGACTATCTTGTGATGGCGGCCTGGCTCGCCTTCCTGAAATCACGCCTGCTGCTGCCCGAACCGCCGACGCCCGATGGCCCGAGCGCCGAGGAGATGGCGACTGCGCTCGCCAACCGGCTGCGCCGGCTGGAGGCGATCCGCGAAGCCGCCGAACCGGCTGATGAACCGGCCCGCAGTTCCAGCGCGATATCTTTCCGCGCGGCAATCCGGAACGATCGCCGAAATCAGGCATCCGAAATTCACCGCGACGCTGTACGACCTGCTCACCGCCTATGCCGCGCAGCGCCAGCAGCGCGTGCTCGCGACCGTGCATCTGGCGCAAAGCGCACGGTGTGGTCGCTCGCCGGAGGCGCGCGCCTCGCTGGAGCGGCTGGTCGGCATGGCCGAGGACTGGAGCTGCCTCGACGAATTTCTGCATGCAGCTACGTCGTCGATCCCTCGCAGAAGTGCGACCGTGTTCGCATCGAGCTTTGCCGCTGCGCCTGGAACTGGTGCGCGAAGGCGAGATGGAACTGAACCAGAAAGCAGGCGTTCGCGCCGCTGTATTTTCGTAAGCGTCAGCCGCAAGCGCCGGTGCGATGCCGCACCGGACCTTTCGGCCGAGTAAGTGGAAGAAGGAGACCGAGCCATGGCAAGCCTGGCGGAAAAGCGCATGGAAGATGCCGAGGAGACGTCCGGTCGATCCGCAAGCGCGGCCCGAGGAATTGCGGCTGCTGGAAGCGCTGCTGTTTGCATCCGCCGAGCCGATCGATCAGGCGGCGCTCGCAAAGCGCATGCCCGACGGCGTCGACGTCAAGGCGGCGCTGGCGCAGCTGCAGGCGGAATACGCCCCGCGCGGCGTCAACCTGGTTCGCGTCGCCAACAAATGGACCTTCCGCACCGCCGGCGACCTGTCGTGGCTGATGACGCGCGAAAGCACCGAGACGCGGCGAGCTGTCGCGCGCGGCGATCGAGGTGCTCGCGATCATCGCCTATCACCAGCCGGTGACGCGCGCCGAGATCGAGGAAATCCGCGGCGTGGTCACCTCCAAGGGCACGCTCGACGTGCTGCTGGAAACCGGCTGGATCCGTCCTGCGCGGCCGCCGCAAGACGCCCGGCCGTCCGCTGACCTTCGGCACCACGGAGGCGTTCCTGTCGCAGTTCAGCCTGGAGGCGCTGCGGCGATCTGCCGGGCCTGGAGGAACTGAAGGGAACGGGCCTGCTGGATCTCGCGCCTGCCGTCCGGCTTCAGCGTTCCGACGCCGTCCGATGACCCGGCCTTGCGCGAGGACGAGGATCCGCTGGAGGCCGGCGACACTCTGGAACTACCGCTGGCGCCTGCCGCCGAGCCCGAGGAGGGCGGCGGCAAGGACTGATCAGAGTCGTTAGCCGGCGATTATTCCCAGGTTAACGGTAGCAATAATACGTAGCCCCGACAGCGATTTGCCGCGGCTCTAAGTCCTTGTTTTTGACACCTCGCGGGCCTACCTTCCGGCAAAGCCTTGGGCCGGTGTTCCGGCCATCGTCTTTGGAGGGTTTGCAGGATGGGTTCGCTTAGCATTTGGCACTGGATCGTCGTGATCGCGGTGGTCCTGCTGTTGTTCGGCCGCGGCAAGATCTCCGACCTGATGGGCGACGTCGCGCAGGGCATCAAGGCCTTCAAGAAGGGCATGCAGGACGATGACAAGACTGCAGAAAAGCCCGAGCCGGTGAAGACCATCGACCACAACGCTGCGCGCCGTCGGCGCCGGTCGGACGTCGGCAGCAAGGCTGTCTGACAGTCCAGACGCGCCAGTTGAGAACAGACGCGGCGCGGCCGCTCGAACATGCTGGGCTTAAAGTGGATCGGGGCGGCTAAAGTCTCGCGTGAGCGGAAATATTCATGTTCGACATCGGGTGGAGTGAACTGGTCGTCATCGCGGTCGTCGCGCTGATTGCCATCGGCCCGAAAGAGCTGCCCGGCGTGCTGCGCATGGTCGGGCAATGGATGGGCAAGGCGCGCAAGATGGCCGCCGAATTCCAGGGCCAGTTCCAGGAAGCCATGCGCGAGGCCGAAATGGCCGACCTCAAGAAGAGCTTTGACGAGGTCAAGGACGCCGCGACCGGCATCGCCACCGGCAACATCATGACCTCGCTGCAGAAGGACGTCAGCGATCCACTTCAGATCGGCGACATCGACAAGCCCGCCGAGACGCAAGGCTGCGTCTCGATGCAGCGGCGACGCCGGCGATCGAGCCACCGGTGACGCCGACGACGCCTGCCGCACCGACGCCGGAGACTTTCGTCGAGGCCGAGGCGCATGCGGCGGCGAGCGAGCCGCTTGGCGATCACCCGCGAGGTTCGAGCCCGCGCCGCAGAGACGCCGCGGCCACCGAGCGCCGACGTGCTCAAAGAGCGCCAAAGCGTCATGAGCGCCGAAGACATCGAGGCCAGCAAGGCGCCGCTGATGGATCATCTGATCGAGCTGCGCTCGCGGCTGATCAAGGCGCTGCTCGGCTTCGGCGTGGCCTTCATCTTCTGCTTCTTCTTCGCCAAGCAGATCTACAACGTGCTGGTCTGGCCGTTCGTCTGGATCGCGGGGCCCGAGAACTCGAAATTCATCTACACCGCGCTGCTGGAATATTTCATCACGCAGTTGAAGCTGGCGATGTTCGGCGCCGCCTTCATCTCGTTCCCGATCGTGGCGGCGCAGATCTACATGTTCGTGGCGCCCGGCCTCTACAAGCATGAGCGCAACGCCTTTCCTGCCGTATCTGGTCGCAACCCCGTTCTTCTTCGTGCTCGGGGTCGATGCTGGTCTATTTCGTCGTGCTGCCGATGCTGGTGCGGTTCTCGCTCGGCATGCAGCAGATGGGCGGCGCGGAGACCGCGCAGATCCAGTTGCTGCCCAAGGTCGGCGAATATCTGTCGCTGATGATGTCGCTGATCTTCGCCTTCGGCATCGCCTTCCAGCTGCCGGTGATCCTGACGCTGCTGGGCCGGATCGGCATCGTCACCTCAAAACATGCTGCGCGAGAAGCGGCGCTATTTCATCGTCGTCGCCTTCATCATCGCCGCCGTCCTGACGCCGCCGGACGTGCTGCAGCCAGGCCTCGCTGGCGATCCCGCTGCTGGCGCTCTACGAGGGCGCGATCATCGCGGTCGCGCATCGTGGAAAAGAAGGCGACCGCCAGCCCAGGCGCGACCGGCGCGCCGCCGGCCGCCAATCCGGCGAGTAAGCTAGCCCGCCCTGTCTCAGCCGTCATATCCGCGAAGCGGGTATCCGCTACGCGGCAGCCTCTCGATTTCGTCAGCTGGCGTCTCTGGAATACCGGATCACCCCGCTTTCGCGGATGATGACGGTCGTGGTACTGGAAGCGCGCCTTCGCCGGCACGACCCAGGAATCCCGCCATGCACGACATCAAAGCGATCCGCGACAACCCGCAAGCCTTCGACGCCGGACTGAAACGGCGCGGGCTTGCGCCGTTGTCGGCATCGCTGCTCGCGATCGACGAGAAGCGCCGTGCCGCGATCCTGGCCGTCCGAGCAGGCGCAGGCGCGGCGCAACGCGGCGCTCGAAGGAGATCGGCGACGCCAAGAAGGCCAAGGACGACGCGCGCGCGGCAAAGCTGATGGCCGAGGTCGCCGAACTCAAGACCACGATGCCGGAGCTCGAGGCCGCGGCGAAAGCCGCGGACGAAGAGCTCAGCAGAGAACTGGCCGCGATTCCCGAATCTGCCCGCTCGACGACGTGCCCGATGGCGTCGACGAGCACGGCAACGTGCAGCGTCACGTGTTCGGCAAGAGCCGCGAATACGGTTTTGCGCCAAAGCCGCATGACGATCTCGGCAGCGCGCTCGGCTATATGGATTTCGAGGCCGCCGCGAAACTGTCCGGTGCGCGCTTCGTCGTGCTGAAGAAGGGCCTCGCGCGGCTGGAGCGCGCGATCGGGCAGTTCATGCTCGATCTCCACACCAACGAGCATGGCTATACCGAAATCAATCCGCCGCTGCTGGTGCGTGACGACGTGATGTTCGGCACGGGACAGTTGCCGAAGTTCGAGGACGATCAGTTCTGCAGCGATAGCGCACAGGGGCTGCGACGCCTGATCTGGATAGCACTGTCGATCTTCTGTCGGGTCGCGACGAGCTTGCTCGTGCAGGATGCATTGCCAGGAGGCATTCCTGTCCTCCGACAATTTCCGCCGCAAATTACAAGGTTGGTTGCAGAGACGCGCAGACCAGCGCAGGCTCTGGCTTATTCCGACCGCCGAAGTGTCGCTGACCAACCTCGTCCGCGAATCCATCGTCGACGAAAAGCAGCTGCCGATGCGCCTCACCGCGCTGACGCCGTGCTTCCGCGCCGAAGCCGGCGCGGCGGGCCGCGATACCCGCGGCATGATCCGGCAGCATCAATTCACGAAGGTGGAGCTGGTCTCGATCGCAACGCCGGAGACCAGCCAGCGACGAGCACGAGCGCATGCTTGCCTGCGCCGAGGAAGTGCTGCGCCAGCTCGACCTGCACTACCGCGTGATGACGCTGTGCGCCGGCGACATGGGCTTCTCCGCGCAAAAGACCTACGACATCGAGGTCTGGATGCCGGGGCAGGGCGAGGGCGGCGCCTATCGCGAGATTTCGAGCTGCTCGGTGTGCGGCGATTTCCAGGCGCGGCGGATGGATGCGCGCTATCGCGCGGCCCGACGGCAAGCCGCGTTTCGTGCATACGCTGAACGGCTCCGGCACGGCGGTCGGCCGCGCGCTGATCGCCGTGATGGAGACCTATCAGCAGCAGGGCGGTTCGATCGCCGTGCCCGACGTGCTGCAGCCCTACATGGGCGGCCTGAAGGTGATCGAGCACGCAACACAATAGACGAAGCCGCGAAATGGCGTTGCATCGCGACATCTTCTGGGTTGGCAGGCAATGGGCCGTCACCGGTCATGGTGTGCAGGCGTGCGATCAAAAGCAGAAGGGCCAGTTTGACATCGAGGTCGAGCCGGCTGTGGGACGATGATGGGCTGAGAAGTCTGCGCGCCCAGAAGTGGTTCAACGTCGAGGATTTCGACAAGGCGCTTGCCATCGCGCGAAAACGCTTCCCGGAGCCGCCGAAGAATGATCCACCGGCGCCACCGGAAGGAAGCTAGTGCCGCTCGGCCACGAACGGCTTGCCAATCCCGCCGCTGCTCCGGAATTCGCGCGGCAAAATCGGCAGCCGTCGAACCACCGCCGAAAACCGCGGAAGGTGTCCACGGCGGTGCCCGTCTCGCGCAGCGACGCGGTCAAACCTGCCTCGACCGGCCGCTGCGAGCTTCCAGATGCGGATTGCGGGCAGCGCGAAATTCGTCCGTCCCTGGCGCGTTACGACCGAAGCAGTGAAAAGCCGTAATCGGCGGGGTTTGCCTCTGCGGCGATAGCCGGTTAAGACGGCGCGCCGGTGGCGAAACCGGCCCACAATCGAAACGATCGAACAGAAGGCACTTTGACGGATGCGAATTCTCTGCACCAATGATGACGGCATCCACGCTCCCGGCCTGAAGATCGTCGAGGAGATCGCGCGAGCGCGTTGTCCGACGACGTCTGGATCGTGGCGCCGGAGCTCGATCAGTCCGGCGTGTCGCATTCGCTGTCGCTGAACGATCCGCTGCGGCTGCGCGAGGTCGGCCCGCGCCACTTCGCGGTGCGCGGCACGCCGACCGATTGCGTGATCATGGGCGCGCGCCACATCCTCGGCGCCAAAACTGCCCGATCTCGTGCTGTCCGGCGTCAACAAGGGCCGCAACGTTGCCGAGGACGTCGTCTATTCCGGCACCATTGCCGGCGCGCTCGAAGGCACGATCCTGGGGTTGCCGTCGTTTGCGCTGTCGCAGGAATTCAGCCTGGAGACGCGCGAGAGGCCGCTTGTGGGATACCGCGGTGAAGTTCGGACCGGAGATCCTGCGCAAGGTGATCGCCGCCGGCGTGCCCAAGAACACCGTGATCAACGTCAACTTCCCGGCCTGCGCGCCGGAGGAGGTGAGGGGCGTCCGCGTCACCCGCCAGGGCAAGCGCAATCTCGGCTTTCTGAAAGTCGACCAGCGCCGCGACGGCCGCGGCAATCCCTATTTCTGGATCGGTTTTGAGCGCGCCGCGATGATGGATACGCCGGCCGAAGGCACCGACCTCGCGGCGCTTCGCGAGCGCTACGTCTCGGTGACGCCGCTGCGGCTCGACCGCACCGATGAGGCGTTTTCGGACAGCGCTGGCGACACGTTGAAGTAAGGCGCCGTCGTCCCGGCAGTGACGCCGTCATAGAGGCGAAGGCGGGTCATACCCGCGATCGCAGAACGGCTGTATCGGTCATCCGCTGCAGCTCGTCATCGGGCGATCGCTTCGTGCCGACCCGGTTGGCGCATGATGACGGACAGGACGGCGTAGGCCTAAACCGGCGCGCTCTTTCAGCGTATTGTTGATCATTTGCGCCAGCGTCTCCAGCTGGAACGGCTTCTGCAGCGCCGGGCGGTCGCGATATTCTTCGGGCAGGCCCGAGGAGCCATAGCCGGTCGCAAAGATGAAGGGCCGGTGGCGCGCATTGATCAGTTCGGCAACCGGCGTGATCACCTTGCCGTTGACGTTGACGTCGAGGATGGCGAGGTCGAAATCGGTGGATTGGGCGAGCTTGACCGCCTCGTTGATATCGCCGGCCTCCGCGGCCACGCTGTGGCCGAGTTCTTCCAGCATGTCGGCGACCATCATCCGGATCATGACCTCGTCCTCCACGAGGAACACAGAACAGCCCGCCGGCCGTGTCGTCGTCATGATGGAATCCTTGCCCTTCCCGAATCAAACTCGCAAATAACGCACGCGGGCGCAATGTAAACGTTTGGGGATTATGCCGTCACTGGGGGCGATCACGCGCCGTTGCGGATCATGCCGATCATATCGAGCGTCCATGCCGGGTCGCTAACGCCGAACCGCAGTTTCGGTTCCAGAGCCGGGAACAGGGCATGGAGAGGAAATCTCCTCAACGCGGTATTGTGACCACAGATAGCAGCAACCTGTTTGACCGCGGTGCGCTAGACTGCCGCTTTGTAGCGAGAATGACATGGCCGCACATTCATCAGAACCGCCCGAAAAGATGATGTTTCAGCTCACGCTTCGCAGGCGCGGGATCAGCGATCAGGCGGTGCTGCGCACCATGGAGGAGGTGCCGCGCGAGGTCTTTGTCGCGGCCGGCGACCGCGACTACGCCTATCGCGACAGCGCGCTCGGCATCGCCTGCGGCCAGACCATCAGCCAGCCCTTCGTGGTGGCCTACATGACCGAGCAGCTTCAGGTCGGCAAGGACCACCGCGTGCTTGAGATCGGCACCGGCTCGGGCTACCAGGCCGCGGTCCTGTCCCGGCTTTGCAAGCACGTCCTGACCATCGAGCGCTACCGGACGCTGGCCGATCCTGCCCGCCAGCGGCTCGAAAAGCTTGGCTACCACAATATCGAGGTGCTGTTCGGGGACGGCTTTGACATACCCGCAGGTGCCGGCGATTTCGACCGCATCATCGTCACCGCGGCGATGGAAGAGATCCCGGAGAGCTGCTGCAGCGGCTCGAGATGGGCGGCATCCTGATCGCGCCGGTAGGGCCCCACCAAGGCACCCAGACGCTGGTCCGCGTCACCAGGACGGACACCGGCTTCGACCGCAGGGAACTCGTCGACGTGCGCTTCGTGCCGGCGCTGCCGGGAACCGCCAGGGAACTCTAGCAAAGCAGTACGATTACCGATTGCTGCTTGCGCCAACATCTTATTCGGAGGGTTAAGCGCTTATTTACTCGGGACGTGTTTACTCAAAACAGTGTTTTGTTGCGTACGAGTGAGTAACCATGTCCTGCAGTCGTCGAGTTGCTTCGCTCGCGCCGGGTGCCGCAGATCGCGGTCCTGGCGCTGATGTCGGTCGGATTTGCCGGTTGCAGCGCCGACATGTCGACGCGCCTGTCGCAAAATTCATTCTGCAAATCCCTTCGCGTTCGACCCGCAGCCGACCGGCGGCGTGGCCGCGCAACCGGCGGGACGCCGCGAGCTGCCGCAATATGCGCGCCCGCAGTCGCCGCAATATCAGTCCCAGCCGTTGCCGCCGCCCGCGGTTGCAGCGCCGCAATCCTATCCGGCAGCGAATTCCGGCGTTTCGGGAGGCGGGCGCGGGAGTGTGTCCTACGCTCCGCCAGCCCATCCGCCGATCGAGGCCACCGGCACGGTGCCGCGATTCGGTTGCGGCGACCCCGAATGCCGCAGCGCGCGGCACCACGATCATCGTCGGCACCAGCGATACGCTGGACAGTGCTGGCGCGCCGCTACAATGTTTCGACCGCGGAGATACTGCGGGCCAATGGCTACAAGGGCCCCCGTGCCCTGTCACCGGGGCAGCAGCTGATCATTCCGCGGCCGACGGCGATGCCGTCGCGGCGCCCGCGCCAGTGCCGGCGGTGGCGCCACCGGCCAGCAAGCCGGTCGCCGCTGCGCCGGCCGCAGCCAGCGTTCATGTCGTCAACAAGGGCGACACCCTGCACTCGATTGCCCATCGCAATCACATTCCGGTTGCCGAACTCGCAAGGGCAAACAATCTCGATCAGTCCGCAAGGCTCAGCCTCGGCATGAAGCTGACGGTGCCCGGCGCGAAGACCGCCGCGGCGGCTCCTGCCGTCGCGCCTGCGCCCGCCGCTCCCGCGGCGCCGGCCGGCAAGATCGTCGCAACCGCGCCGCCGCAAAGCGCGCGCGGCTGGTTCAGCCGACCGCGAATGTGGAAGAGTCGGCTGCGGCTCCGGAGGCACTGCGCTCAAGCCGGGCGAAGCCACCGGCGCGCTGCCGACCTTCCGCTGGCCGGTGCGCGGCAAGGTCATCACCAGTTACGGCTCCAAGACCAACGGCAAGGCCAATGACGGCATCAACGTCGCGGTGCCGGAAGGCACCCCGGTCAAGGCCGCCGAGGATGGTGTCGTCGCCTATTCCGGCAACGAACTGAAGGGTTACGGCAATTTGGTTCTGGTCCGGCACTCCAACGGTTTCGTCACCGCGTATGCCCATGCAGAGTGAACTGATGGTGAAGCGCGGCGACACCATCAAGCGCGGCCAGGTTATCGCCAAGTCGGGTCAATCCGGCGAGGTGGGCTCGCCGCAGCTGCACTTCGAGATCCGCAAGGGATCATCGCCGGTCGACCCGCTGCAATTCCTCAACGGGCGTGAGGCCGCCGATAGCGCGATGGCGGGCAACCGACCGTTCGCGCAAACGCGGTAGAGAAAGCGCTGGCGGATTCATAGCCGCAATCAAATGCGATTTCGGCCAAGCGCCGTCCACCGCGGCGTAGCGCATCTTTAGTGACCGCCATGCGCCAGCGCAGGAGGTAGTCAATCGGCGGCAGGCCGACGATGCGTGAAAACCGCTCGGCGACACCGAGCCACATGCCGCGACACGCCACGCCGACGCGCCACCGTCCAGTCGCGCCCAAGTCCGTCACCGGCCTGATCGCGGGCATTTTGCAGGCGCAGGGCCGACTCATGCAGACGCGCCCGTTACCCATTACGTTCCGGAGATCGCGGCAACCGCCTATGGCGATGCCACGGTGCGCCATCTCCTCGACATGCCGCACCGGGATCGTCTTCAGCGCGAAAGAGCTGCACTGCCTACGCGATGGCAACGAACTGGGAGGCGGGCGACGTCCAGTCGGTCTGAAAGGTTTCTTCGAACAGCTGGCGGCGGCTCACCGTGTCCATGGCGGCGCGTTCGCCTCGTCCCGTCAATACCGATCTGTTGGGATGGGTGCTCGAGCGCGCCACCGGAGCGCTTTGCCTCGCTCGTCAGCGAACTGCTGTGGAAGCCGATGGGAGCGGAGCAGGCGGCGCCTAGTATCACCGTCGATCGCGACGGCACCGCGCGTTGCACCGGGGGCCTCTGCGCCACCACGCGCGATTTGCGCGCGTAGGCCAACTGATGGTGGAGGGTGGCAGGCGGGGTTCGACCAGCATCATTCCGCCCGCTCTAATCACGACATTTTGGAAAACGGCGACCGCGATGCCTGGAAGCAGGGCGAGTTCGCGTCCTCCTTCGGCGCGCCGCGACATGAGCTATCGCAGCGGCTGGTACGTTATACCATGACGCACCGAAGACGCTGTTCGCGATGGGGATTCACGGCCAGAACCTGCTTCATCGACCCTGCCGACAGCCTCGTCATTGTGAAAGTTTCCTCGCAGGGCGTCGCCGATCGATTATCAGGCGATCGCCTGACCCACCGTGCGGTCGCGGGAGATCCGAAGGTGCCTGGCCGAGGCGTAGCAATCACGGCCTCGGGCTGCGAGCTTATTCGATCACCGCGTCTGCCGTCGCGCGAGCAGCGTCGGCGAGATGGTGATGTCGCGCGCCTTCGCGGTCTTGAGGTTGATCACGAGCTCGAATCTGGTCGGCTCCTGCACCGGCAGGTCGCGCGGGCTGGCGCCTTTCAGAACGCGATCGACATAAGTGGCCGAACGCAGGAACATGGTCGGCATAGTCGATCCCGTACGACATCAATCCGCCGGCCGAGGTGAACGACCGCGCGAAATAGATCGTCGGCAGCCGGTGCTGCGCGGCGGCGCGAATGATGGCGTCGCGATGCACGATGTTGAAGAGGTCGGTCAGGACCAGCAGCCCGCCGCGTCCTTGCTGCGCCAGCGTCGCCAATTTGGCGTCGATCTCGGCCTCGTCGCGACACGGTGCTGCACGCACCGCGACAGCAAAAGTTGGGGCCGCCTCTTCGATGGCGCGCATCATGCGCCCGGCATAAGGCGCGGTCGCCGGATTATACAGGACCGCTACCTGCGCGACCGGCGGCGTCATCTGGGTGAGGATCTCCAGCCATTTGCCGGCCATCAGCGGATTGAAATCGCTGAAGCCGGTGACATTGCCGCCGGGGTTTGCCAGGCTTTCGACAAAACCCTGTCCGACCGGATCGGAGACCATCGTGAACACGATCGGGATTTTGCCACTCAGCCGCCTGAGCGCCACGACGGAGGGACTGCCCCTGTGCCAGCAGGGCGTCCGGCCCGATGCCACCAATTCCGCCGCATAGCGCTCGAACAGCGCAGGATCGCTGCCGGTCCAGCGCCAGTCGATGCGCAGATTGCCACCCTCGCGCCAATCGAGCGCCGCAAGGCCTCGCGCTGAGGGCTGCGACGTAGTTCTGGGCAACGGGATCGTTGGGGGAATTCGCCATCAGCACGCCGAGGCGGCGCGTTGCATCGCGCGAGGTCTGCGCGACGAGGGGCGCGACGCCAGTGTCGCGGCAATGGCCGCAAGGACTGCTCGGCGCCTGATCATGGATACTGCGGCCATGGGCTGCTTGTCAGGCCGGCCTGAGTCTCACGCCGAGCCGGCCTGCCAGTTCCTGGGTGAACTGCCAGGCGACGCGGCCCGAGCGCGAGCCGCGGGTGGTCGACCATTCCAGCGCTTCGCGCTCCAGCTCCTCTTCGCCGATCCTGATGCCGAAATGGCCGCAATAGCCCTTCACCATCGCGAGATACTCATCCTGGCTGCAGCGGTGGAAGCCGAGCCAGAGGCCAAAGCGGTCGGACAGCGAGACCTTCTCCTCGACCGCCTCGCCCGGATTGATCGCGGTCGAGCGCTCGTTTTCGATCATCTCGCGCGCCAGCAGATGCCGCCGGTTCGAGGTCGCGTACAGAATCACATTGTCCGGGCGTCCCTCGATGCCGCCCTCCAGCACCGCCTTCAGCGATTTGTAGGAGGCATCGTTGCCGTCGAAGGAGAGGTCGTCGCAGAACACGATGAAGCGGAAATCCGAGCCGCGCAAACGCTCCATCAGGGCTGGCAGGCTCTCGATGTCCTCGCGATGGATCTCGATCAGTTTCAAGCGGTCCGCCGCCTTGCGTTGGACGTTGATGCTGGCATGCGCGGCTTTGACCAGCGACGACTTGCCCATGCCGCGCGCGCCCCAGAGCAAGGCGTTGTTGGCGGGCAGGCCGTCGGCAAAACGCTCGGTGTTCTCGATCAGGATGTCGCGCATCCGGTCGATCCCCTTGAGCAGGCCGATCTCGACCCGGCTGACGCGAGGCACCGGCGCGAGCCGTCCGTCCGGGTGCCAGACGAAGGCATCGGCGGCCCCAAGCGACTCGCTCGAATCCGTTGCCGGGAGGTCGCGGCGAGGTGGCCTGCGATCGCCTCCAGTGCCCGCGCGATGCGCTCGGCGGTATCGCGGTTCGGCCCGGCTGCCGGACCTTTTGTCGCGGGTTTTTGGGAAGCCCGGGCGGCCGCCTTGGGTGCGGCGCGAGGCGCAGTTTTCGGGGGCTTTTTTGGCATTTGTGGAGTTCCTGACCGGGCAGCCTTTAACGGGCCTTGGCGGGTCCCGCAAGCGGCCTAAATGAGGGTCTGGTAACGTTGCAATTGGGCACGCCGTCGCTATAGTCCGCGCGAATTTGCCCGGATCGGCGTTAGCGCCTTCAAGGCGTTGCCGGTCTTCTCCCGTCTCACGAGGATTGTTTGAATGCTGATTACTCCTGCGTTTGCCCAGGCTGGAGCCGGTGGCGATACCAACAGCATGTTGATGTCGCTGCTGCCGTTCGCGCTGATCTTCGTGATCATGTATTTCCTGATTCTGCGCCCGCAGCAGAAGAAGGTGAAGGACCACGCCGAGCTCGTCAAAAACATCCGCCGCGGCGACACCGTGGTGACCTCTGGGGGCCTCGTCGGCAAGGTGACGAAGGTGGTCGACGACGACCAGATCGAATTCGAGATTTCCGACGGCGTGCGGGTGCGGCAGATGCGGCAGATGATTTCGGGCGTGCGCGCCAAGGGCGAGCCGGCAAAGGACAAGGCCGATGCCAAGGACGATGCGTCCGCGAGCTGATCTCCGCCGCCCTTAATTCTTCGATCTGACGGGTCAAGTCGATGCTGTATTTCACGCGGTGGAAGGCGCTGGGAATTATCCTGACCGCGCTAGTCGTGTGCCTTTGCGCCGTGCCGAATTTCTTTCCCGAGGCGCAGGTCAAGACCTGGCCGGGCTGGGCGCAGCGGCGTCTCGTGCTCGGCCTCGACCTGCAGGGCGGCTCGTATCTCTTGCTCGAGGTCGATTCAAATTATGTGAAGAAGACGAAGCTGGATCAGATCCGCGCTGACGCGCAGAAGGTGCTGCGCGAGGCCAGGATCCAGTATACCGGGCTGGCCGTGCGCAATGATGCCGTCGAGGTGCGGATCAGTAAGGATACCGATCTGCCAACAGCGCTGTCCAAGCTTCGCGAGCTGTCACAGCCGCTGGGCGGCCTCCTGGGTTCGAGCGGCCAGCGCAGCCTGGAGGTTGCCGACGCTCAGGGCGGGCTGATCCGGCTTGCGGTGCCGCAAGCGGCGATCACCGATCGTATCCGGCAAACGATCGAGCAGTCGATCCAGATCGTCGAGAAACGCGTCAACGAGCTCGGTACCGTGGAGCCCGTCATCCAGCGGCAGGGCACCGACCGCATCCTGGTGCAGGTACCCGGCCTGCAGGATCCGACACGCCTGAAGGAGCTGCTCGGCAAGACCGCCAAGATGGAATTCCGCATGGTCGACACCACCGTGTCGCCGGACCAGGCCCTGCAAGGCAGGGTACCGCCGGATTCCGAAGTGCTTGAAGAGTGCGTCGCCGCCCGAGAGTCCCCTAGGTCGTCAAGAAGCAGGTGCTGGTGTCCGGAGGCGAGCTTACCGATGCGCAGCCCGGCTTCGACCAGCGCACCAACGAGCCGATCGTCAGCTTCAAATTCAATACCGTAGGTGCGCGCAAATTCGCGCAGGCGACGTCGGAAAATGTCGGCCAGCCCTTTGCGATCGTGCTCGACGACGAAGGTGATCTCGGCGCCCGTGATCCGCGAGCCGATCATCGGCGGTTCCGGGCAGATCTCCGGCAGCTTCACCGTGCAGGCCGCCAACGATCTGGCGATCCTGCTGCGCGCCGGTGCACTTGCCGGCGCCGCTCACCGTGATCGAGGAGCGCACGGTCGGTCCGGGCCTCGGTCAGGATCTCGATCGAAAAGGGCGAGCTTCGCGGCCTATGTCGGCTCGATCCTGGTGATCGTGTTCATGCTGGTGACCTACCGCCTGTTCGGCGTGTTCGCCAACATCGCGGTTGCCATCAATGTCGCCATGATCTTCGGCCTGTTGTCGCTGTTGAACGCCACGCTGACGCTGCCCGGCATCGCCGGCATCGTGCTGCACCGTCGGCATCGCGGTCGATTCCAACGTGCTGATTTACGAGCGCATCCGCGAGGAGCTGCGCGGCGGGCGCACCGCGATTACCTGCGATCGACGCCGGTTTCAAGCGGGCGCTGTCTACCATCCTCGATTCCAACATCACCACCTTCATCGCTGCCGCGGTGCTGTTCTACATCGGCACCGGACCGGTACGCGGTTTTGCCGTCACGCTCGGGATCGGCATCATCACCACGGTTTTCACGGCCTTCACGCTGACCCGCCTGATCGTGGCGTGGTGGGTGCGGTGGAAGCGGCCGCGAAGCGTGCCGATTTGAGAGGCCTAAAGTGACTCACTACGTTCTCATCGGCCTTGGCATTCTGATTGCCGTTCTGACGGTGGTCGCAGCTCTCGGCATCCTGCCGTCGCTGCGCATCGTGCCCGACGACACCCATTTCGATTTCACCCGCTTCCGCCGCATCAGCTTTCCGATCTCGGCGCTGTTGTCGATCGTCGCGATCACGCTGTTCTTCACTCACGGCCTCAACTTCGGCATCGACTTCAAGGGCGGCACGCTGCCTGGAAGTGCAGGCCAAGTCCGGCACTGCCGATATCGCCGCGATGCGCGCCACCCTCAGCGATCTCGGCCTCGGCGAGGTTCAGCTGCAGCAATTTGGCGGCCCGCCAACGTGCTGATCCGCGTTGCCGAGCAGCCCGGCGGCGATGCCGCGCAGCAGGCAGCGGTGCAGAAGGTTCGCGGCGCGCTCGGCGACTGCCGTGGAGTATCGCCGCGTCGAAGTGGTGGGACCGCGCGTCTCCGGCGAGCTCTTGGCTTACGGCATGCTCGGCCTGATGCTCGCGATCGTCGCGATCCTGATCTATCTCTGGTTCCGCTTCGAATGGCAGTTCGCGCTCGGCGCCATGATCGCCAACGTGCACGATATCGTGCTCACCGTCGGCTTCATGTCGATCAGCCAGGTCGATTTCGACCTCACCAGCATCGCGGCGCTGCTCACGATCCTCGGCTATTCGCTCAACGATACCGTCGTGATCTACGACCGTATCCGCGAGATGCTGCGGCGCTACAAGAAAATGCCGATGCCGCAGCTCCTCAACGAATCGATCAATTCGACGCTGTCGCGCTCGATCATCACCCACGTCACGGTGACGCTGGCGTTGCTCGCGCTGCTGCTGTTCGGCGGCCACGCCATCCACAGCTTCACCGCCGTGATGATGTTCGGCGTGGTGCTGGTCGGCACCTACACCTCGATCTTCATCGCGGCGCCGATCCTGATCTATCTCGGTGTCGGCACGCAGCGTCGCCGAGGCGCCGGATACGCCGGCGAAAGCCGGAAATGCGGCCAGGAAGTAGTCGAACATGGCTCAGTCCTCGGACGCTCCGCATCTTCCGAGGTCGGCGCCGATCGAAGCCTACGGCAAGGGCGGCTTCGCCTTTGCCGACATGTCGCATCGCGGCTCGCTGCTCTGCCTTCCGGACGCGATCTGGGCCTGGCCGGTGACGAAGCCTGAGGAGATCGACGAGTATCTCGCTCGCCCGGGTGTTCGCCAAGCCGCCAATGCCATCGACACCCTGATCATCGGCACCGGCACGGAGGTCTGGATCCCGCCGAGAGCCCTCCGTGACGCCTTGCGCACGGTGCAGATGGTGCTCGACCCGATGCAGACCGGCCCTGCGGTCCGCACCTACAACATCATGATGGGCGAACGCCGGCGCGTCGCCGCGGCGCTGATCGCGGTGCCATGAGCAGCGCCCGACGGCGAAGGATGCCGCGGCATTCTGCGCCGATGTGGTGCGCAGCCATGATTTTGCGCGCTACGCCTCCACGCTTGTTCGTGCCGGCGATCGAACGCCGCGCGTTGCTGGCGATCTATGCCTTCAATGTCGAGGTCTCCCGGGTGCATGAGCATGTCAGCCAGCCGTTGCCCGGGGAAATGCGCATGCAATGGTGGACCGACATGCTTGGCGGGCGCAGCGCCATGGCGGCGTCGAAGGCAATCCGGTCGCGGCCGAGCTGCTGCTGGCGATCCAGAATTTTCGCCTGCCGGCCGAGCGCGCTGTCGCGGCTGATCGATGAGCATCAGTTCGATCTCTACAACGATCCGATGCCATCGATGGCGGCGCTGGAAGGCTATGCCGACGCCACCTCGTCGCGCGCTGTTCTCGCTCGCCGCGCGTAGCCGCGCACTCTGTCGGAAGAGATCGATCATCTCGCGCGCCACGCCGGTCTCGCCGTGGGCATCGCGCAAGTGATCGCCGCACTGCCGCGCGACGCCTCGCGGCGGCAGCTGTTCGTGCCGCTGCAGCTGCTGCAGCAGCCATGGCAGCGGACTGGAAGAGGTGTCTTTCCGGCAAAAAGACGCCGAGCCACCCGCGCCGCGATCGGCCAGCTGGTCGACGAGGCGAGGAATCATCTGAAGACGGCGTTGTCGCTGCTGGGAACCGCGCCGCGTGAGTGAGGCCGGATTTTCCTGCCGCTCGCGTTGGCGCAGGCGCGAGCTGAAGCGGATGTCGCGGGCGCGATAGTGACCCGTTCGTGCTCGCATGCGTGCATCGCGGCTTGCGGATCCTGTGGACGCTGTGGCGTGCTTCGCACAGAGGCGGAGTTCGGCGGGTAGGCCGCCTATTTCGAACGTGCTTCGTAAAAATCCTGATCACGGCTCCTTTACGCCGGGTCCGCTGTCGAACAGGCCGGAGGCGATTTCCTCGATCGTGTCGCGAAATGCCACGAATTGTCCTTGCCGCGCGATGCTTGGCGTGCCCCGTGTGCCCGCCAGCTCGTCCAGCGCGGCATCGCTGATCTGACACTCGACGGTTTCGTCGCCGTTCAGCATCGTGGATCCGAACGCCATTCGCTCGGAATCATATCCCCCAATTTTGCCACGCGTGAGCGGCATCGAACCGGTCCCCCTGGCTGCTCCACACTGCGTCGCGATGGCGACTTAATTGCGGCGGTGGCTGCGATCAGCTTAGCGCGGAAGACTGGTCACGCGCCGGTCCATCTCCGCGACCTCAAAATTAAACCGGTCGCGCAGGTTCTTGCGCTGCTCCAGAATGTCTCTTCAGGAACGCGCGGTCGGCGTCGTTCTTCATCATCGGTTCGATCAGGTCGATCTGGTTCATCGCGACGAGCTGCAGGATCTCGGTTCGCGGCTTGCCGGCAGCATCGCGCGGCAGTGCGTGCACCACCTGGATATGTTCCGGCGGCTGGACGCCCTTGGCCGAGGCAAGATCGCTGCGCAGTTGCTTCTCCAGCGCGGCCTGATCGGCTTCGACGAAGGCATAGAGCCCGACGCCGACGCGTGCGGTCGGCGAACGCGACGATCGCGGTATCGCGGACCTGCGGGTTCTTCCGGATCAGGTCGATCAGCACGGGCGCGTCGTTGACCAGGCGCTTTGCCGCCGCCCTCGCGGTCGGTGAAATTGAACAGGCCGCGGGTGATGGCCTGATAGACCTTCTTGCCGGTCTTGAGCCAGACGCTGGCCACCACCGACTTGCGCGCGAGGATCTTGCGCTCCTTCGCCGTCAGCGCATCGGGCGCGTAGCTGCGCTTGTGTTTCAGGAGATGCCGCAAGATCCTCGTAGGCCGCGATGCGGAACAGCCGGCTGCGGGATTTGAAGCAGGCGGCCAGTTGAAAATCGGTGAGATAGGCGCGGCCGTCGCTGCCTGCGCAGCCAGTTCTGCTCCTTGGCGAGATCATTATGGCAGATGCCTGCGCGATGCATCTTTCGCAGCGCCTTGCTTGGCGGAGCGGAAATAGGCGATGATCGCCAGTGCGGCTTTGCCAGATGCAGCGCCGACGCCGTCGATGAAGCCGCGCACCAGCGCGCGCTTGCCGGCCCACAGCAGTTTCGGCCCAACATTGAGATCTCTGCGCCAGCGTCAGCGCCCGGCGCTCGCGCGAAAACAGGTGCCGCGCGAGCGAAAGGACCACCATGGCACCTGGTCGAGCCGCCGCAGCACCGCATCGACCTCGCTCGTCCCATCGCGAAAGCGGCCGCGCTCAACGGTCGAAAATACGTCGCGCTTCAGCGAGGACGCCTTCGCGCCATCGCGCCGACAGAACTGGCGGCGTCGTCATTCGGGCAAGGCCATGGTGTTACGCCGCTGCCTGAACGCGCAGATGGTCGGCGATCCAGCGGTCGAGATCGGCGAGCGCCCGGGCGCTCATCGCCTGCTTCTTGGCGACCGTCTTCTCGTTGCCGCGCAGCCGCGATGCCGTCAGGCTTTTTGGTCGGCGGCGCGGCGAGCGGCGGAAACAGGCCGAAATTGATGTTCATCGGCTGGAACGAGCGCGGCCCGGCGTCGATCGGTCTCGATGTGGCCGCCGGTGATATGGCCGAGCAGCGAGCCGAGCGCCGTGGTCGCCGGCGGCGGCGCCAGACGACTGCCCGCGTGCGTCCGCCGCGGCATAGAGGCCCGGCGATCAGGCCGATGCTGGCGGATTCCACATAGCCCTCGCAGCCGGTCATCTGTCCGGCAAAACGCAGCCGCGGCTGCGCGCGCAGCCGCAATTGCCGATCCAGCAGCTTTGGCGAGTTGAGGAAGGTGTTGCGATGCAGGCCGCCGAGCCGGGCGAATTCAGCGCTCTCGAGCCCGGAATGGTGCGGAACACGCGCTGCTGCGCGCCGTGCTTCAGCTTGGTCTGGAAGCCGACCATGTTGTAGAGCGTGCCGAGCTTGTTGTCCTGGCGCAGCTGCACGATGGCGTAGGCCTTCACCGTCGGGATCGTGCGGATTGGTGAGCCCGACCGGCTTCATCGGCCCGTGGCGCAGCGTCTCGCGGCCGCGCTCGGCCATCACCTCGATCGGCAGGCAGCCGTCGAAATAGGGCGTGTTGGTCTCCCAGTCGCTTGAAGTCGACCTTCTCGCCGGCGAGCAGCGCGTCGACGAAGGCGTCGTATTGCTCCTGCGTCATCGGGCAATTGATGTAATCGGCGCCGGTGCCGCCGGGACCGACCTTGTCGTAGCGCGACTGAAACCAGGCCGACCGACATGTCGATGGAATCCCGGTGCACGATCGGCGCGATTGCATCGAAGAACGCGCAGCGCGCTTTCGTCGGTGAGCGCGCGGATGGCGTCCGCCAGCGGCGCGCGAGGTGAGGGGACCGGTCGCAACGATGACGTTGTCCCAGTCGGCCGGCGGCAGCCCGGCGATCTCCTCGCGGCTGATATCGATCAGCGGATGGTCGTGCGAGCGCCCTGGTGACGGCCGCGGAAAACCCGTCGCGGTCGACCGCGAGCGCGCCGCCGGCCGGCACCTGGTTGGCGTCGGCGGCGCGCATGATCAGCGAGCCCAGCCGGCGCATTTCGGCGTGCAGCAGGCCGACGGCGTTGTTGGCGGCATCATCGGAGCGGAAGGAGTTGGAGCAGACGAGCTCGGCCAGACCGTCGGTGCGGTGCGCCTCGGTCATCCGGTGGGGCGCATCTCATGCAGCACCACGGGACGCCGGCGTTGGCGACCTGCCAGGCGGCTTCCGAGCCGGCGAGGCCCGCGCCGACGATATGGACGGTTCAGAGGAGGTTAACGAGGTCGATTTGATGGTCGTCATGGCGCACGAGTTAGCGCGTTTTCGCGCGAGCGCAGCACCAGATCGTCGCTGATACGACAACGCCCGCAACGAAGCGGGCGTTATCCGTTCATCAGACGGCTGACGAAGGATCAGTCGTTATAAGTCCCGGCTGCAACGCGCTGAATTTCCGAGCGATCAAGCACCGATGTCGGCCAGTTCGCGATCGCTGAGCTGGGACAGTTCGCTGACATTGCGCTGATAATCCCGGAAAGCCTGGATCATGCGGATAAGCGAGAGCAACATTGTTAGTCTCCTTGCAGTTACGATTCAGCTCCTTCGATGCAGGCCTCCCCGTCAATGAAGTGAATATAGTTCGAGTTCTTCGCAGTGCAGAAGTTCCTATGTTGCGGTGCAGCTAGAGCGGAAAATGCATGGCATGGGTGAGGAACGATTAACCTTTCGGCGTGGCTGCCCGCGAAGGCGGCCTTACAGACCTCGTTGGTGCAGGAAAGACCATGCGGAGATCAGGATTTTGCCGAAGTCCGGGATATCTCGCGCTCAGTGGATAGGTAGAAACTCGGGGGACTGCGGATCAAGCCAGGAACGAGCGACAGATCGCGGAAATGAACCCCGAGGGGCCCCTATAGAGGGCTTCTCATGCGTGATTCGCATTGCGATTTTTGAAGCCACATCATGAGTTTAAATTCATTCTTATAACCAAGGCGCAGAGGAACTCTTCAAGGCGGTTTGTGCCGCCCAAAGGCAAGTTCCTTTGATGGCCGCGCGACGAGAAGAAGGTTCGTCCTCTCCGCGCTATGCCACAATCAACGTTGCAGGAATATCGAACCGTCCGATCGAATGCACCGCTTCATCTGCGCCGATCAGCGCAAGACCGCGATCATGGACCCACAGGTCCGCCGGTCCGCATCAAGCGAACGATCCACGCGTGCTGCTGCACCGCCTCCTTACAGAGGCCGTAATGAAAAAGTGTCGCATTGCAGGTGTCGATTGCGCGCGGCGCCGATCACATCTCTCTCGCGCGGAATTCATTCTGAAGTTTTGCGTGATCGGCGAACAATCATTCCGCGCGGATTTCGGCAATCACGCCGGAGTTTCGTTCAAAAACAGAAGATGGAAATGTACCATGCTCAATAGATTGATCGTGGCAGCCACTGTCGCTGCCTTCGCCTATGCCGCCATTCCCGCCAACGCCGCGAAAGTGAGCGCCGGCTGCAGCGGCGACAACCTGAGCAAGACCGAAACCATGATCGAGAACATGGCTGATGGCGAAGGCAAGATGATGGCGCAGAAGGAAATCGCCGCTGCGCAGGACGCGCTGCTCAGCGGCAAGATGGGCGCCTGTTCGATGCATCTGAGCAAGGCGATGCACGCGGCATGGCGAAGTAAGGTCTACTACGTTCCAATACAGGGCCGGTCGCATCGCCGAGCGGCCCTTTCATCGTCAGGGCGTTTCAGGGCGCGCGCGAGAGCTGGGTCGCAAAATAGCCGATCGTCCGCGCGTAGACCTCACTCTTGTTCCATTCCTTGATCACGGCGAAATTGGCGCTGCCCGGCTCCCAATCCTTGCCGCGCTGCCAGCCGTGGCTGGCGAGGAAGTTCGCGGTCGAAGCCAGCACGTCGGGCGCGCTGCGCAGGAGATCGCGCCGGCCGTTGCCATCGAAGTCGACGGCAAACTTGATGTAACTCGACGGCATGAATCTGGGTCTGGCCGATCTCGCCGCGCCCAGGCGCCGCGCATCTCCTGCGGCGCCACGTCGCCGCGCTCGATGATGCGCAACGCATCCAGCAGCTCAGCCCTGAACAGGTCGGAGCGGCGGCAGTCATAGGCGAGCGTCGCCAGCGAGCGCATGGTCGGGGAATTTGCCGGTGTTGGCGCCGAAGTCGGTCTCCAGTCCCCAGATCGCCACCAGCACCTCGCCGGGCACGCCGTAGGCCTGCTCGATGCGCGAGAGCACCGAAGCCGTATTGCTTCAGCATGTTGGAGCCGCGAGTCAGGCGGGAGGCACCATGCGGCCGGAAAATTCCTCAAAGCTCTGGCTGAAGACCTTTTGCGACTGGTCGCGCTGACAGCACGTTCTTGTCGGGCGTCACACCGGTCAGTGCCAGCCTGAATAGCCGATCGGCGAAATGCCTTTGGCCGCGGCTTCCTTCCCGACATCATCAAGCCAGGCCGTCGAACGAGCCGGTGCCGCATGGCGCGGCGAGCGCAGGCCGTCGTCAGAGCATGGTTCCGAGCGCGAGCGCCCGCAGGGAAAAGCGAAGGACCATGAAATCGTTCACCTCCAAAGTCGACGCTGTGACCAACATTAGTATCGAGAATCCTACTGAAATGTTTGCGGCAAGAACCGGCCAAAAACAAGGCTGGTTTCGGTGCTCCGGGTCGCTGGACCGCCATCCGTCACGCGGATTACAGCAGCGCGCCGACCGATGATCATCGATCGGCGCTCTCGCCACAACGGTTCGCTGTTCCGCCGAAAATTCGAGCGCCGTCCCCGCGCCGCCACGGGAACAGTTCGGCGGAAATCGGCCTGGAGGGCTTGCGCATCCGCGCGGTGCGCGCGGCGGCAGCGGCTGCGGATTGAGTTCTGGTGCGATCGTCTCGCGATAGAGATGCCAGGTGGTTGCGTGGCCGAGCAGGGAATGACGATCGCAAGGCCGAGGAAGAACGGCAGCGATCCCAGAACCAGAAGCACCGCGACGATCAGGCCCCAGGCCGCCATCGGTACCGGGTTGCGGGCAACGGCGCGCGAGTCACCATCGCCTCGCCGGCATTGGCACTGGCCGGTCGAGCATCATCGGGAACGACACCACGCTGATGCAGAGCGCGACGAGCGCGAACAGGAAGCCGACGCCGCATCCGACCACGATCAGCCACCAGCCCCTGCGTCGTGGTCAGCACGCGCCGCGCGAAAGTCGGGAATTCCGGCAGCGGTCTCATAGCCGAAGACTGCGACGTAGATCGCTTGCGCGGTCGCGATCCAGGTCACGAACAGCGCCGAGAACAGCGGCGCCGCCTCGAGCCCAGGCATCGCGCCGAACGACGGCGAGCGGAACACCCTCCATGGCGTCCCACGCGGAGGCTGCTTCGCCGGTCTCGCGGCGGCGGCTCATTTCATGAATGCCGAGCAGCGGCAAACGGGCCGAGCAGGGCAAAGCCCGCGGCCAGCGGAACAACAGCGGCAGCGCCACATAGCCGTGCACGACGCGCGCCAGCACCAGGCCGAGCACGGGATAGATCGACGCACAGGATGATGGCGTGGCGCGGAACCGCCTTGAAATCTTCCCAGCCTGATGTTGCAGTGCGCGATGCGTGTCGGACAGGCCGATACGCTGCGGTGCGAGATCTCCGGCGCAGTCGTGGCAGCCGCTCTGTCAGTGATGTGACATTGCCTTGGTGTGACATTGCGCGGTAAGACTGCCTTGATATGGACCGGCCGCATGGTCGTCTCTCCCTCTCTCGCGGCTGAATTTCGCGCTCGCGAAGAGAGCGGCACGGAACAGTGCCGCCCGCTGTTTCCGTGACGATTAGACCAGACGCCTTCAGGGACTGGCCCCATCATCGCGGCCGGCGGTCCATCGTACTCCCCAAACCGGGTCAAGCACTCACGCTTCGTGAATGAGCCATTATTCGGAAGTCGGCGGGCTCGCTGAATTAACCACCGGTGATCTGGTGCCTGCCATTGATTAAACAAGTGCGCCAAGCGAGACCTCACACCATCACCCGCCCGCACCATCTCAAGCCCCAGGGGCGAACGATGAACATTCGAATCATGAGCGCGATTTTCGGCGGCAGCACGGCCACTGCCGCACCTGCCGGCGGTGCGACCGCCGCGCCTGCCGGGGGTTCGTCGTCTACGGCGGCCGCACCGGCTGCGCGCCCGCGCAGACCGTCGATGTCGCGCCGATCCTGGACAGGCCGTCAGCGGCGCAAGAAGGAGCTCGGACTGGCGGACGTCGATCGTCGACCTGATGAAGGCGCTCGACATCGACGATTCGAGGCCTCGGCGCGCGCAAACAAGCCAAGGGCCACGGAACTACACCGGCGACGCCAACGACTCCGCCGAGCATGGACGTCTGGCTGCACAAGCAGGTGATGATGAAAGCTCGCGGCCAATGGCTGACGCAAGCTGCCGCCGAAATCGCTTTACTGGCATAATTATCGCTATATGTAATTCGCCGCGTCTTCGCGGGCCTTTTTCTTCATCAAATGAACTGCGACCAGGTCAGGCCGCAGATCCTCGTATTCCGGGTGCTTGTGCAGATGGTCCACCACAAAGCCGCAGCCGGCGATGACCTTGTGGCCGTCGGTGCGGATCAAGTTCCAGCGCGCCCTTCACCAACTCGGGCGAAATCCAGCCACGCAGCGCGGCGTTTCGGTGTGGGTGATGACGATAACCGCAGGTCGTGCGGTAATTGGCAAAGGCTACACGGCGATTCCGCCTTCAACGTCAGGTTCGAAGCGATTTTGTGCCTTGTTGTCGCGGACGTCTGTC
>ERZ1370068.8268-contig-7137_pt1 | contig 41934 bp, 59 predicted proteins | sample MGYA00561227_ERZ1370068 | MGnify/ENA primary metagenome ERZ1370068 (study PRJEB38410, sample SAMEA6850437) | metagenome | study: Metagenomic assessment of the ecological functions of the soil: analysis of the soil microbiota associated with the... | reverse complement strand
TCCATACTTCGTTCAGTTACGTATTGCTGTCGGTGTCGGGCACGAAGCTGGCGACGGTGAGGAAGGTGAGCTCGCGGGTCTGCGCCAGGGCGGGCGCCTGGCGCAGGCGAGCACGGCGGCCAAGCCGCCGGCGGCGCCGGCTGCGGTGCGCAGGAACTGCCGGCGGCGCTGCCGCCGCGGACGGCTGGTCAGTCGATCGTCAGCCATGTCTTTCCTCCCTTTGCGGCTCTCTACTTGATGGCTCCGGAGGTCAGGCCGGAGACGTAGTAGTCGAGGAAGAACACGTAGGCGATCACGATCGGGATCGAGCCGATGCAGGCCCCGGCCATGAGCGCGCCCCCAGTAGTAGATGTCGCCGCGGATCAGCTCCGAGAAGACGCCGACGGTCATGGTCTTGAGCTCGGCCGGCGATACGAACACCAGCGCGTAAGAGGAACTCGTTCCACGACAGCGTGAAGGCGAACAGCGCGGCGCAGATCAGGCCCGGCACCGCGGCCGGCAGCAGGATGCGTGAACATGCTCTGGAACCGGTTGCAGCCGTCGAGCACTGGCGCATTCCTCGATTTCCTTGGGCACCGTGCGGAAATAGCCCATCAGCAGCCAGGTGCAGAACGGCACGAGGAAGGTCGGGTAGGTCACGACCAGCGCCCACAGGCTGTCGGACAGCCCGAGCCAGTTCACGACCGACGTCAGCGGCAGGAAGAGCAGCGTCGGCGGCACCAGATAGGTGATGAAGACCGCGACGCCGAACGAGTCGGAACCCGGGAAGCGCATGCGCGCCAGCGGATAGGCGGCAAGCACGCCGAGCACGACCGAGATCACCGTCGCCGACAGGCTGACGATGAGGCTGTTGGCGAACCAGTCCCAGAACGGCGTGTCGGCCGACAGCAGCCGGTAGTGGCCGATGGTCACGCCGCCGCGAGATCCAGAACGGCACGGTGCTGACGTCGTAGAGCTCGGCGTTGCTCTTCAGCGACGTCACCAGCATGAAATAGAGCGGGAAGAGCGCGAACAGCCATGAAGGCAGCACCGGCAGGTAGACGGTGAGCAGGCGGATGGCGCGCCAGCGGCGTGCCTGGACCGTGCGGTGCGGCTGAGCGCGATCGCGTCTACTCATAGATCGCCGCCTGGCGCATCAGGCGCAGCTGCAGGAACACCACCGCCAGCAGGATCGGGAACAGGAAGCAGCGACACGGCGGCGCCCAGTCCGATCTCGCCGCCCTGCAGGCCGAGGGTGAAGGAGTAGGTGGCGAAGAGGTGGCGTCATGTTCATCGGCCCGCCCTTGGTCAGGACGTAGACGATGTTGAAGTCCGACAGGGTGAAGATCGCCGAGAACAGGATCACCACGCCCAGCACCGGCGTCACCAGCGGCAGGGTGATGTGCCAGAACCGCCGGACCGCGCCGGCGCCGTCGACTTCCGCCGCCTCGTAGAGCTCGCGCGGAATCGCCACCAGGCCGGCCAGCAGGGTGATGGCGAAGAACGGCAGGCCGCGCCAGACATTGACCAGGACCACCACGAACATCGCGAGGTAGGGGTCGGGCAGCCACGGGATGTCGCGCTCGACCAGGTGCAGGGCCTTGCAGCGTCCAGTTCACCACGCTGTACATCGGCTCGAACATCCACCACCAGACCAGCGTGCTGAGCGCGGTGGGCACGATGAACGGCAGCAGGATGGCGCCGCGGATCAGGCGCTTGAAGCGCGTGACGCGGAACAGCAGCAGGGCGAGCGCCATGCCGAGCACGATCTTGGCGGTGAGCGCCGCGGCGGTGAACCACGAAGGAGTTCTGCAGCGTCTGCTGGAAGATCGAGCTGGAGAAGCAAGCCGCTCGAAGTTGCCCAGCCCGACGAAGCTGCCGGATGTGCCAGACGCGGGCGTCGCTGAGGCTGAACCACACCGAGAGCACGAAGGGATAGGCGACCAGGAACGCCAGCAGGAGGAACGCCGGCGCGATGAACCACTAGGCTGCGCGCGTATCACGCGCCAGGAAGCCTGTCCGGCGGCGGCGCGCGACCGACAGCGCCTCACCCGCGACATGACGCGGCCAGATTCGAGATCGGCGGTTTTGAGCGTCATCGGTGCGTCCGGCGTCAGGTTGGACGCAAACTACTTACGCGACCGCTCGGACCACTTGCCCAGGTCAAGGAATAGCACACGGTCGGCTCGCCAAGTCTATTGGAAATGATGCACCGCAGGATCGAGGGATAGTTTGTGCGCGAGCAGACCATCGACGTATATGATGTTGAATTTGGATGCTTTCCTACGCGGCAAATCAGCGAAGGGGACGTTAATGGGGGACGGTGGCCGAAATTAGCATCCGTGAATCATCCTACTTTATCATGTTTCGGCATGACTTTTGGGTCACGGTTGCTCACTTGCCCAATCTGCGCTTTGCACACACTCGTTATCCGACGTTGTGCTCGTGTTGTTATTCACGAGGTCAGGTAGTGCCACAAGGCGACATGCGCGAGCTTCGGCACCTAATTCTGCACGGGCTAGTCTAGGCGTTCGTTCGGGCAATGCCTCTACACCTTGCTGTCGCTGCTCAATGCAGCTTTGCCTAATCAAGCTCGATAAGAGGGCGGCGGAAGCCGCGCCAATCCTCGGCATCCCGTCGAACCGATCTAGCCCTCCATCACTCCTTACCGCCCGTTCCAAATTCGCCCGCAGGATCGTGCGGTGGAATGGCGCGATCACCGCCAGGTACGTCCGCCCCAGCCGGTTATGGCAATGCACCACTGTCACCACGACTAGCTCGCGTCCGCCCGCCGCGCCCGTGCGCAGCAGGTTCGCGACTCGGAAGTCGAGATGCCGGTCGTCCTCGCCCACCACCAACTCCCCCGCACTCTTCGACAGCAGCGGAAAGTAGCCGATCACCGACCCCCGCGCCGCCGCGGCAGCACCGATCGCGCGAGACGATTTGACGCCGACCGTCGCCATCACCGCATCGCGCACCCAGGTCAGCGCGCAGATCCACCACGCCTGCCGCTCGAACAGGGCGCGCGCCAGCACTTCGAGATCGTCGCTCGCCCCCGCCGGCAGGTGAATCGCGAACGCATCCAGCAGGTCCGCGCCCACATAAAGCGGCGCCAGTACGCTGTCGGACGGCACGGGCACCGCACGGGCTTTGATCATGCCACCAACCTTTCCTAAAGTGCCTTCAGCCGCAAGGGGCGAAGGCAAACAAGTTGCCCGAAGATGCTGCGCGCCGTGCCGTCCTGCAAGGGCCTATACCTACAAACTAAAGCAGCGCGAGGAGTCCGATCAGGGTCGCGAGCCGACGTGACAGCCTGCTCGGGTCGTCTCTGACACCCCCGCGGGAGCGGACGTCCTTTCGCACCTTATTGGAAGGTCGGTTTTGTGTGCCAGAAGCGGACTTCGCGATGAGAGCAATCGGACAAAGGAGCCATGCTTTTTGCCTCGCATCAGGCAAGCAGCTCGTGGCAGCCGAGATCGTCGACCGCCAGCATGATGCGCTCGAAGTTGTACAACCAGACGCTAGGGCTGGAATGCCGATGTTGGCCCAAATGATGGGCATCATCATCTGGATCAGCACAGCCAGAGCGGTAATCGTGGTCGAGCACCGCGCGGTCGTAGCCTTTGACGCCCGAGGCGAGCAGGGTCGCGTGATAATGGTCGAGAAACGGGCCGCTCGAAGCGCCGGCGGCGTTCGGGGAAAACCAGTGCATTGCCATCATGCAGGCGAGGTCGATCGCCGGCAGACCGGGCCGCCAGGCGCCCCAGTCGAACAACCGCTCGCCGCCCGCGCGGCTATCGTTGGGCAGGAACATGCGTTCCACACATGCGCATCGCCATGCACGACGCTGAGGTTCTCGGCGCGTGGCCAGGCGGGTGAAGTGCGGAGGCGCCGCGAAGCGCTCGTAGAGCCAGCGCCGATCGGCCGATATCCGATCGCCCAGGCGATCGCAGAGGCTGGCAGAAACCCGGCAACGGGCTGGTGGAGGTCGCGCGCCACCGCCATGGCGGGCTCGGCCCCGACCGGCATCGCCGGGCGGCGCCTGCGTCCCACCACGCGGCGACGGAAGCGCGCCAGCATGCCGACGATAGGCCCGGCAATGCACGGCTCGGTGGGCGGCAATGGCCAGTCAGCTGGCGACGCGGTGGCTGTCGGTCAGGTCCTCCGGGAGCAGGTGCCAGGCCTTGGTCTCCGGGCGACCGCCCCGCATCGGAACAGCGCCGGAGGAGACCGGCCCCGGCGTGGCCGGCGCCGTTCCGTCGTCATAGAACAGCACTTCGCGCGGTCTCGACCACGCGTCCGGCACGCCCTCGCGCTACACGTCTTCCAGGATCCAGCGAGGCAGAGGCGCCCTCTCGGCGGCAGCGCCTCGTAGGTGAGTTCGAGGCTGCACGATGCGCAGAAACATCAGCAGGTCGCGCGGCCCCTCTGCGGTGACGTCCCGTCACGCGTGCCAGCCGACAGCACGCCGTCTGGCGGCGCAGAGCCTCGGTGGCGAGAATCGGTCGGGCCTGGCGACGTCAGCGGCAGGTCAGTCGTCACGTCACGACTATATCAAGGCTGGCACGTGACCGGCAGTCAATGTCGGCTTTAGGGTCATGAACTGAAAAGCTCAGGTGGAGCACATCTCTTCTGCAATGCCCTCGACAGCCGACGGCAGCGCGAACTGTGGGACGCGTCGGGGCGCGGGCGTTAGGGATCCGGCGAAGCGGGCCCCGTGCAGCTGCCGGGATCAGCGCGGCGGCAGCTCGAGGTCCGCGTCCCACTCACCCCTTTGGGGGCGATCGCACGGGAAAGCGCGCTGTGGGCCTCGAGCGGAAGCTCGAGGCCGCGGCACAGGAAGCTGATCGCGTGATAGTAGCCCACCAGCGCGATCGCCTCGAGGATCTGCGCCTCGTCGAAATGCAGCGTGAGCGGCGTCCAGGTCGCCGCATCGGTAGCGCTGTGCCGGTCGACCAGCTCGTCGACCAGCACGATCAGCGCCTGTTCCGATGCCGTCCAGCAGGCGGCGCCCGCCGGCCCGTGAACGGTGGCGGCGACCTGCTTCGGCGCCAAAGCCGACACGTCTCGGCGAACAGGGCGACATGGACGCCCCATTCGTACTCGCAGCCCAGCCGCGGCGGTGGTGCGGTCGATCACGATTTCGCGCTGGCGCAGGCTGAGCGGGCCTTTGTCCAGCAGTCCACCGGCGAACATCTCTGGCGAAGACGCGCGGGCTTCGGGCCAGGGTGCGGAACAGCACCAGCGGCTCGAGCGCCCGGCGGCATGATGCGCGGCAAGTTCGCCTCGGCGATGGCGGGCTCATAGGGCGGTTCGGCGGGGGCGATGCGGGGCATGGCGGATCTCCTCGTCTTGCGCTACACTTTATGTAGCATGATGGCGCCGCTACAGAAATTGTAGTAACGGAGTGAAATAGAGGGTGATGAGTTGGTGAAGCGCGTCCGCGGCTCGCGCACCGGCCGGCCGATCATGGTCCTGCTCGACCTGCTGGGCCGGCGCTGGACGCTGCGCATCGTCTGGGAGCTGCGCGAGCGAGCCGCGGCGCTTCCGCGAGCTGCAGGACGCTGATCGGCGCCAGCCCGACCATCGTCAATGCCCGGCTGGCCGAGCTGCAGCGACGCCAGGCTGGTCGAGCTCGATGACGAGCTGCCGGCTATCGCCTGACGGCGCTCGGCCGGGAGCCGTTGGGGCTCTGCTGCCGCTGCATGCCTGGTCGCAGAAGTGGGGCGAAGGTGAAGCTGAGAGGTGAGCGCGTTGCCTTCTGGCTGACCGTCCTGCTGGCCGGCGCGACGGTGTGGATTGCGCCGCGCCTGCCGATAGGCGGACCTGCCGCAACACGCCGGGCAGATCGAGCTTTGGCACGACCTGCTGCGGGCACGTCGCAATGGCAGTCGCTCGTCTTCGTGAACTACTTCACGCCCTATCTGGTCGGCTGCGGCCTTGCCCGTGGCGCTCACCTTCGTCATGCCGGTGTCGGCGGCGCTGAAGGCTCCTGCTGGCGCTGTCGTACTACGCCTTCGTCTGTGCGTGCCTCCTGTTGCCGCGGCCGCATGGGCGGCGACCGGCGGCTGGATTGGCTGTTCATCCCGGATTCTTCGGCCTGGCCTACCTCTAGGATTTTTCCCTTCCTGGTCGCGCTGCCGATCGGCCTGGCCTTCATCGTCCTTGCTCATCGCCATGCCGAGCGTCCGGCGACCGCTTCGGGCGCTCTGTGTGTGCCTTGTGCGGCCTGGTGCTGTTCTTCTCCCATGGCCTGGTCTTCGTGTTTGCCGCCAACCCTCATCGGCGCCGCGCCTTCCTTCTGGTGAACGCGCGTTCGCCGAGGTCCCTGCTGGCAGTGCGATCCCCTACGCCGCGCTCGGCCTGCTGTGTCTCGGCTATTTTCTGCGCCCGCCGCCGGCGGTAGAGAACGTGGCGACCAACCCGGATTGGCCGGGGCTGCTGAACGGCGTCAACCATCTGCTGTTCTTTCCCATGGGCTTGCCCACCGCCGACTGGATCTACGCCCCGCTGGTGCCGCCTCCTGCTCCTGGCTGCCCTGGCTGCTGGGTTGCCGCGTCGATTGGCGCAACAGATCAGCGCGTTCTGTTCCGTCGTGGTCCTGTTCCGGTCGTGGTCGCCGGAAACCTTCATGGAACCTTCTTCGTGGTCCCGCGCTTCGCCGTGTTCCTTCTGCCCTTTTATGCGCTGGCGATTTTCCCACCTGGCCGGCGCGGGCGCGCAAGTCATCAGGGTATGCTCGGGCTGGCGGCGCTGTGCTGGGCTTTCGTCGCGATCCAGGCCGAGCGGCTGATCGCCTTTGCCAGAGAGCCAATCGTTCGAAGAGTGCTGGCGGCCGCGGATCCCCGGCTATCGGGCGCAACAGCTGGTCCTGGATGTCGGCAGCGCAGGGCGGCGTGGACACCGATGGCCTACACCAATTTCCCGCTGTGGTACCAGGCCGAGAAGTCGGGACTCGTCGATTTCCAGCTCGCGCAGTTCGCCGCGCAGATCGTGCGATATCGCGATCCCAAGGCGGAAGCCGGCAAGCCGGCCAGCGCCTATCGCTACTCTCTTCCGTCCGCAGCCTTCGCCCGCTGCCGGCGGCCTTCTTCGCTCCCGGCGCGTGTCAGCCGCTGCTCAGGAAGAGCTCGGGGGCTGGTCGCTGTTCGAGAACGCGAATTGCCCTAGGCCGTGAACCCATAAATTTGCCGGGTGGACGGGTTGTCAGAGTCCGCTATGCGCCGATAGCGACCAAATTCCGCGGCGCAGCGAAATGACGCGATGGGCCAGTGGCGACCCATGACCAGTGCAACAATAGCGTCCTATTCGATCGCCTCTTTCGGCGCCAGGGCGGGACCCGATGCCCGGCGTTCCTCAGCGGCCTAGGTCTGCACCTGACGACACGCCCACGCCAGCCTGCTGAAGCTGCCACCCCCTCAAATTATTTTTGTGCCGCGACCCCGGCGCCGGGTTTGCGCCCTCTTGTCTGGGTGAATGCGCCATAGCGGCGCGTCACGAACCGGAGCACAGAACCATGTGGTATAGGAAGAACGTTGGCGGGTGGGAGCGCGCGGCCAGGCTGATCGGCGGAGGCTTGATGCTCATCTGCGGCGTGGTTGCGCTGCACGCTTCGCCGCTCGGGCTACTGCTCAGCGGTGCGGGTGTCGTGACGCTGGTCACCGGCGTGTTCGGCTATTGCCCTGCCTGCGCCGTCGCCGGGCGCGAGCCACTGAAGGGGTGACCGCCTTGGCGCGCGTATCAGACGATCTCTTGCTCGCGGCACAGTCGGGCGACCGGCACGCGCTGCACACAGCTCTTGGTGGCGCTGCAGCCGGACATTCGACGCTACGCCCGGCGCCTTTGCCACCGCACCTCGGTCATCGAAGATGTGGTGCAAGAAGCACTCATCGTCGTGTACCGGCGCGTGGGCACGATCCGCAGTCCAGCCGCACTCGCCGGCTGGCTGCTGACCGTCATCGCGCGCCTTTGCATGCTGCCGGCGCTGATGCTGATGCGCGGAGTCGAGGAGCTCGCCAGCCTGGAAGAGTCACGCGAGCTCGCAAAGGTCCCGCCGGACGAGTTACGCATGGACTTGGTCAATGCGATCGAGTCGCTTTCGCCGTCCCATCGCGAAGTGCTGCTGCTGCGAGATCTCGAAGATCTGACGATTGGGGAAATCGCCGGGCGGCTCGGCGTGACGCGCGAAGCGGCCAAAGCCGCCTGCGCCGCGCCCGCACATTGGTGCGCGAATACCTGCTCGGCACAAAGGACAGCGGACGAGAGAGCACATGAATTACTTTCGTGGAGTCGGCATGTTCGGGAGCGCCTTCCTGGGCGCACACCTGATGCGCGGCGCAGCTGCGGCGGCGCTACTCGCTTGGGCCATCGTCCACCAGACCGCGCACCCTTGGCTATCCTTGGGCGCGGGCGTTGCCGCCCTCGTCGCGCTACGCGGATGCCCGATGTGCTGGACTGTGGGCTTGGTCGAGACGCTTTCGCAGGGCCGTCGCGATTCAACGATCAGATAGTTGTTGGCGTGCGTGAGCCGGCACCTCGATGTCGGGGCTGGCGCGCCACGGTCGATGAAGATGGGCACGTTCCTTCGCAGCGCTATGGCGAGGCGATGTCGGCACCCGGATGACGACGGGAAACCATGAAGGGGAGGTTGGAATGAGCTCGCAGCGAGTGTCGGGAACCGCCGTGCAACGAACCATTGCCGTCCTGGGCTCGGCGGTTTTCTTCGTGGTCGCCCCATGTACGCTGGCGGGGCTCGTTCCATGGTCGATCACGGGTTGGCAACTCCGGCCGCCGTTCCTTGGTCTGGAGCTGACGCGCGGCATCGGCGCGATAATGATTCTCGCAGGCGTGCCTGGGCTCGTTGACGCATTTGCGCGTTTCGCGCTGCAGGGTCTCGGCACCCCCGCGCCCATCGCGCCGACCCGGAATCTCGTGGTGACCGGTCTCTACCGTTATGTGCGTAATCCAATATACGTCGCGGTCGTTGCCATCATCCTGGGTCAAGCGGTGCTGATGGGCGATTGGCGCCTCATCGTCTACGGCGCGCTGCTCGTGGCTCGTCTTCCACGTCGCTCGTCGTGGCGTACGAAGAACCCACGCTCGAGCGGACGTTTGGGAGAGAGTACGAGGCGTTCCGCGCCGCCGTCCCGCGCTGGATACCGCGGATGACCCCATGGCGGTCGAAATGATCGGTGGCCCGCGGTTGTGCGAGCCGCTGCTCGCGACCGGTCTCGGACGCTTCACCGGCGCCGCGAGCAGGCACGCTAACGGCCCTCGGAAAAGAACATCTCCCCATTGGCGAAGCGGTTGGGTTTCAGGCGCATCGCAACGCGCTACGACAAACTCGCTCGGAACTACTTCTCAGCCCTGTGCCTCGTTGCCGCCGTGGCATTCTGGCTTTAATCAATTGAGTCTGACCCCTAGACGCGACGCACAAGTCGGATTGGGTCATTCGCGACCAGGTCGAGCCAGTAGCAAGTCCGGCCATGTCCGCTATGCCGCTGAAAGCGGAAGTAAACTCAGGCATTAGCGAGACAGCGACGGCGAATTGCGGGCTGGTGGCGCTGCCCGAGATGTGATTCAGGTTCCGGAAACCGGAGCCTCGAATCATATGCGCTACGAACTCAGCGCGTTACGAATGGTCCGTGATCAAGCCGATGTTGCCGAACAAGCCGCGCGGAGGTGCATCACGAAAATCGTGAGCAGCACATGGGTCGACGTGGTGGTTGACGCCAACGGACTGCCTGCGTGGCTCGGCCTTACCCCGGGCGAGGCCCATGACAATCAGCTCTGTTCGGTGCTTCTGGCCGGACTGCCCCCGCAAACGATTGTGCTGGCTAGATCGGGGCCACTGATGCCGACTGGATCAGGCAGTTCGTCCGGGAGCGAAGGCGCGTGGGCCAACATACCGCCGAAGAAAAATCGCATCGAGCCCCATCAACTTCAGCCCCGATCTCTACCGCTTACGTCCTGGTCGAGCCGGTTCTTTAACAAGATCAAGCAATGCCGGCGTATTGCCACCCGTTATGACAAGGCCGCTGCCAATTACCTCGCCTTCATCAGGCTTGCCTCGATCCGACTCCCTGGATGATACGCCGGCTTATGGGATCCGCGCCCCAGTTGAGCCGGCCGGGCGCGCCATGCGCCATGACGCTCGCTGGCCTCCGGCTGGCGCGAGAGGCGGACAGCTCAGCGAGACCCGCGCCGCTTCCTCCCAGGCGCGTGGCAGCTCGCGCGGATGCAGCGCCGGCGGGCCGACCAGCGACTTCATGTCGACCCATTCGTCGGGCACGGCGGCGATGGCCTCGTCCTTGCGGCCCGCCAGGTAGAGTTCCTGGATGCGCTTGGCCGGCGTCGCCGAAGCCGCGGCGCACCATGATGTCGTTGTGGAAGTTCTTGTCTGTGATGGCCCATGCCGCCGACATAGAGCGCCGACCTCGGGCTTCAGCCTGGCGAGCGCGCCCTGCCACGTCGTTGTCGACCTCGACATGCACCGAGGCGTGGATGGCGAAGTCCTTGAAGCCCTTGCCGTTGCCGGCGCGGCGGAAGCCTTCCTCGAGCCAGGGCCGGTACTCCGCCATGGCGCCCGGCATGAAGCCCATCGGCAGCCAGCCGTCGGCGATCTCGGCGGTGAGCTTCGACCGTCGCCTCGTTGCCGGTCGCGAGATAGATCGGGATGTCGCGGGTTCATGTGCAGGATCGATTTCAGCGGCTTGCCGATGCCCATGGCGCCGGGCCCGGTGTAGGGCAGCGCGATCTCGCGCGCCGTCGTGCGTGACCGGCGCTTCGCGCGCGAAGATCTTGCGCATGATCGCCACGTAGTCGCGCATGCGCCAGTAGGGCTTGCCCCAGGGCTGGCCGTACCAGCCCTCGACGATCTGCGGGCCCGACACGCCGAGCCCGGCGATGAAGCGGCCGCCGCCGGCCATGCGCGATCGACCGTCGCCGCCGACATCGCCGCGTTGGCGGGCGTGCGGGCGGCGAGCTGCATGATGCCGGTGCCGAGCTTGATGCGGCTTGGTGTGCGCGGCCGAGGAAGGCCAGCGGCGTCACCGCGTCGGAGCCGTAGGCCTCCGCCGTCCACACCGAGTCGTAGCCCAGCTCCTCGGCGCGCTGCACGAGCTTCACCGGGATGTCGAGGTTGGGCGCGGGAATAGCCGATCGACAGCGCCAAGCTTCATCGGCGGAGATTCCTCTCTGAGGGGCAGCTGGCACGGAAGTGTAGCCCTGGCCATGCTAGGCGAAGGCAGCATCCAGGAGACTGATGACACTCACGCTCGGTGTCATCCCGAGCGAAGCGAGGGATCTCCTTAACGGCCGCCGATCAAGGATCCCGTCCTTCTGAAGGTACCCAGGACAGGCGACTGCGCTCGGGATGACACCGTTGATGACTGCGAGGCGCCACGTGGAGCCTTCCCCCTCAAGGCGAGGGCTGCGGCGAACGCTTCCGGGAGCGAACGAACTTGCTGTTGATCGCCAGAGGTATCCGCCTAAACCGCCTGTAATACCTTTCCAAAGTTATTGCGAAAAGGAGAGTTGCCTATTTGTTCTATTAGTGGCTAATAACGCAATCATGCCACTCGACGAGATCCCCCACACCCGCCCAAAACCGCCAACCCTGGCCCGGAGATCGACCCGCAGCCTGCCTGGAGGAGACACGCGGCCGCCACCGCCGCCGTTTCCGCTGGACCTGCTGCCGGTCAGGTAAAGCGTCTGGCGCCGAGCAGTCGGCTCAGGCCTTCACTGCCGGTCGATTATGTCGCCCAGAGCCTGCTCGGCGCGGTGTCGGCGAGTGTGCGGCGGCGCCGTCGTGGTGCGGGTGACGCCGCAATGAGCCGAGCCGGGCTGCTGCTGTGGCGGGCGCTGGTCGGCGGCCCGTCGAGCGGCAGAGTCGCCGGGGCTGGCCTCGGCGCGGCGGGTTGATCGACGGCGACGACGATCGCGGATCGAGCCGCGCCCGCCGCCGCCGATCACGGAGGCGAGTCGCTGAACCTGGTGGCGAGGGGAACTGATACGCAGCCCGCGCGGCGTGACGCTGTGGCGCGACGAGCTGGCCGACTGGATGGCCGCGGCCGGGCGAGGCCGCGACCGCGCCGGAGCTTTGGCTTCGCCGGGCTGAACGCGGTCAAGCCGCCGTCCGGGCTGCCGGATGGTACCCGATGGAGATAGAGAGCTTCGCCCTCGGCATCATCGGCACGCTGCAGTGCAGCGTCTCGCCGACAGCACTTCGGCCAGGGCGAGGCGGCTGGCTGCGCGCTCTCTATGCCTGGCCCGAGGCGATGTCGGTGCGCGAGCCCCTCAGCAACTAGCTGCCGACGACGAGGGATGCGTGCGGAAGCTGCTGCAGCGGATCGCGCGGCTGCCCGGAACCGCGGCGGAGCCGGGTAGCGCCGTTCTCTCGAGCCCGGACGCGGTGGCGCGGCTCGAGCAGATCCTGCCCGTGCTGCGCCAGCGGGTGGGCGATGCCTATGGCGCCGAAGCCACGGCTCGATGCCGGGCATGCTGCCCAGCCATCGTGCGCCTGGCCGGCCTGCTCACGATGATGCACTGGGCCAGACTGACTGCCGCCGGCTGCGCTCCGGCCGACGCCGTTCCGGATGACGTCACGGCGCAGCGGCTCGAAGACGCGCGCCTACGCGCTGTGGGCCGATTATTTCCACCCCCATGCCGGGGCGTCTTTCAGCGGGCGCCGGAACGGGCGATCGCGATCGCACGGCTCGCCGCGCCGCGCGCTGGCTGCGACGCGCCCGACTCGATCAGGCGCTCCCGCGAGGTCCATCACCGCCGCAGGCGCTCTGCCAGACGGCTCAACGCCGAGGGGGCCGAACAGGTCATTGCCCGGCTGGAAACGGGCGGCGTGCTGTGTCGATCGCCCCCTCAAGCCGTCGGCAGCCGCGGGCCATTGCGCCGGCACGCTGGGAGGAGTGAATCCCGCTGCTCTGCGACGAAACTCCGCAGTTAGCGCCAGCGCGCTACCCCTTTCGAGCCTCGATCGACAAGCGACGCCAGAAATCACCTCACCACGAGGAGCGACCCGAAGGGTCGCGTCTCGAAGAGGTACAACGCCAGTTGGCCCATCCCCGAGACGCCGCGCGCATGGATGGTCAGGCCTCCTTCTAGGCACGCCGGCGCGTCAGCCAGCCGGAGACGATCAGTGCACACGGCGGCGATCGCAACGACTGATGGTGGCCAGCACGTTGATCTGCGGATCGACGCCCAGCCGCACGCTGGAATAGACGCGCATCGGCAGGGTCTGCGACTGCGCGCCGGCGACGAACTGGGTCAGGATCAGATCGTCGAGCGACAGCGTGAAGGCGAGCAGCCAGCCCGAGCCGACCGCCGGCGCGATCAGCGGCAAGGTCACCGTCGAGGAAGGTGATCCACGGCGTGGCGCCGAGATCCATCGCCGCCTCCTCGAGCGAGCGGTCGAAATCGGCGAGCCGCGCCTGCACCACGATGGCCACGAAGGCGATCGAGAAGGTGATGTGGCGCGATGGCGATGGTGAGGAAGCCGCGGTCGGGCCCGCCCAGCAGCTGCTCGCTGCCGACGAACAGCAGCAGCATGGAGATGCCCATCACCACTTCCGGCATCACCATGGGCGCGATCACCAGGCTGCCGAACAGGGTGCGGCCGAAGAAGCGCGGCACGCGCGCCAGCACGTAGCCCGCGGCGAGGCCGAGCAGCGCCGCCAGCGTGGCGCTCACGCACGGCGATGCGCAGCGACAGCCAGGCGGCCGACGAGCATCGCCTCGTTCTCGAACAGCGCCTGCCACCATTTGAGTCGAGAAGCCGGCCCACACCGTGACCAGCCGCGAGTCGTTGAACGAGTAGACGATCACCAGCGCGATCGGCAGGTAGAGGAAGGCGTAGCCGAAGGCCAGCACCGTGAAGGCGAAGCGCGCGCGGCCGATCATGCTGCGCGCCGCTCCAGGCTTCTGCCTGCTGGCGCTGGAACAGCGCGATCGGGCCGACCAGCAGCACCAGCAGGCAGATCGCCACCGCCGAGGCGAGCGGCCAGTCGGCGTTGGTGAAGAACTCGTCCCACAGCACCTTGCCGATCATCAGCGTGTCGGTGCCGCCCAGCAGGTCGGGGATCACGAACTCGCCGACCGCCGGGATGAAGACCAGCAGGCAGCCCGCCACGATGCCGGGCAGCGACAGCGGCAGGGTGACGGTGAGGAAGGCGGCGAGCGGCCTGGCGCCGAGATCGGCCGCCGCCTCGAGCAGGCTCGAGATCGAGCTTCTCCAGCGTGGCGTAGAGCGGCAGCACCATGAACGGCAGGTAGGCGTAGACGATGCCGAGATGGACCGCCCATTCGGTGCCGAGGATGGTGCCGGGATCGGCGGCGAGGCCGGTCCAGCGCAGGAACTGGTTCAGGATGCCGTTCTCGGCCAGCAGGCCCATCCAGGCATAGACGCGGATCAGGAACGACGTCCAGAACGGCAGGATGACCAGCATCAGCAGCAGCGGCCGCCGCTGCGGGCGTCGGCGCGGGCGATGGCGTAGGCCATCGGATAGCCCAGCAGCAGCGGTGACCAGCGGTCGACGGTGGCGGCGATGCGCAGCGAGGACAGCCAGGCGGCGAGGTAGAGATCGTCGGTGAACAGCAGCGTGAAGCTCTGCGAGGCTGAAGCCGAGCTCGACCGGCGGCGCCGGATCGGGCGCGTTGGTGCCGAAGGCGATCGCCAGCACCAGCGCGAACGGCAGCAGGAAGAAGACCACGCAGCCAGGCGTAGGGCAGCGCGATGACGACGCGCATGGCTCAGCGGGGCGCGCGACTCCAGTCGCGCGTCTTCTCTTGTCGACAAGGACCGCGCCACTGGAGTGGCGCGCCCCCAGCAGGTGGACGCGCCTACTCATCGAGCGGTCTGGCCGGCATCGTCGGCCCAGCCCAGCCACACGTCCTGGCCGCGGCGAGGGCGTCGCCGCCGGTGCGCGCGACGTTCGGCGGTCGAGACCATCATGCACGGGCCGCCCGTCGGTCGCGACGCGGTAGAGCGAGCGGTCGCCCTCGTAGGCGACGTCGACGATCCGTGCCGGCGACGGCGTGCGCGGTGTCGGGCCGCTCGGCGACAGCGCGATCTTCTCCGGCCGCAGCGCCAGCCAGCGACCGGCCGGCCGATCTCGCAGGATGTTGGCGATGCCGATGAAGTCGGCGACGAAGCGCGTAGCCGGCCGCTCGTAGACCTCGTGCGGCGTGCCGACCTGCACGATGCGGCCGGCATCCATCGACCGCGAGCCGGCTCGCCATCGACATCGCCTCCTCCTGGTCGTGGGTCACGATGACGAAGGTGAGGCCGAGCTGCTCCTGCAGGCGCACCAGCTCGAAGCGCGTGCCCTCGCGCAGCTTGCGGTCGAGCGCGGCCAGCGGCTCGTCGAGCAGCAGGAGCTTGGGCCGCTTGACCAGCGCGCGGGCCAGCGCCACGCGCTGGCGCTGGCCGCCCGAGAGCTGCGCCGGCCGGCGCGCGCCGAAGCCCGTCGAGCCGCACCAGGGCGAGCGCCTCGGCGACGCGCGCGGCGATCTCCGGCTTCGGCACGCCCTCGCGCGCAGCCCGTAGCCGACGTTCGCCGCCACGTCCATGTGCGGGAAGAGGGCGTAGGACTGGAACATCATGTTGACCGGCCGGCAGATGCGGCGGCACGCCGGTCATGTCCTGGCCGTCGATCAGGACGCGGCCGGCGTCGGGCGTCTCGAAGCCCGCCAGCATGCGCAGCAGCGTGGTCTTGCCGCAGCCCGAGCCGCCCAGCAGGGCGAACAGCTCGCCGCGCTCGATCTCGAGATCGACGCCGTCGACCGCGGTCGACCGCGCCGAAGCGCTTGGTCACGCCTTCGATTCTGACGATCGGCGTTCACCGCTCAATCAGCGGCCCGGTCTTGATCGTGGTCCACAGCCGCGTGCGCTCGCGCACCTGCTCGGCGGTGCCGGCGGTGATGGTGTAGACGTGGCGCGCAGCTGTCGGCCGACGGATAGATCAGCGGATTGCCCGAGATCGACTTGTCGCAGCAGCGCGGTCGCGGCCTTGTTGGCGTTGGCGTAGCCGCGTGAGCGTCGCTCGAGGCGGCGGCGACCTTGGGCTCCATCATGAAGTCGAGGAAGCGCATGGGCGTTGCTCGGGATTGGGGCGCGTCCTTGGGGATGGCGGCGACGTCGATCCACAGCATCGCGCCCTGGCTTCGGAATGGCGTAGGCGATGTCCCGCTTGTCCTTGGCCTCGGCGGCGCGGTCGCGCGCCTGCAGGATGTCGCCCGAGAAGCCGAAGGCGAGGCAGATGTTCGCCGCCGGCCAGCGCGTTGATGTACTCCGAGGAATGGAACTTGCGGATGAAGGGCCGCACCGCCTTGACGACGTCGGCCGCCTTGGCGAGGTCCTCGGGCTTCTTGAATCGGGATCGAGCCCGAGATAGTTCAGCGCCGCCGGCAGGACGTCGGTGGCGCTGTCGAGCATCATGACGCCGCAATCGGCGAAGCTGCGACACGACCGCCGGATCGAACACCATGCGCGAGCAGATCGACCGGCGCATCGGGCATGCGCTTCTTGATCTCTGCGACGTTGTAGCCGATGCCGATCGTGCCCCACATCCAGGGGATGGCGTGGGCGTTGCCGGGATCGTACTTGGCCAGCGACGCCATGATCTGCGGGTCGAGGTTGCCCCAGTTCTTGAGCTTGGCCTTGTCGAGCGGCTGGTAGAGGCTTGGCGGCGAGCTGGCGCACGAAGAACGGCGAGGCGGTCGGCACCACGACGTCGTAGCCCGACCGGCCGGTCTTGAGCTTGGCGTCGAGGATCTCGTTGGAATCGTAGGTCGTGTAGTTGACCTTGATGCCGGTGTCCTTGGCGAAGAGCTTGAGCTGGTCCTCGGCGATATAGTCCGACCAGTTGTAGACGTTGACCTGGCCCTGGCCGAATGCGGGGCCGGCAGCGAGGAGCAAGCAGCGAGACGAGAGGCCAGACGCGCATGAGCGCATCATTCCGGCGGGCCTGTGAATGGCAAGCGGGCCATCTAGACGCCGAGATAGCGGTGCTGCAGCTCGCTGTCGCGCGGCCAGCGCCTGCGATGTGCCGGTCCAGACGACGCGGCCCTTCTCGACGATGTGATGGCGGTCGGCGAGGCCGATCAGCGCGCCGACGTTCTTGTCGATCACCAGGATCGCCTGGCCTTCGCGCTTCAGCCGGTCGAGGCACGACCAGATCTCCTGGCGGATCAGCGGCGCCAGCCCTCGGTCGCCTCGTCGAGGATCAGGAGCCTGGGGTTGGTCATCAGCGCCCGGCCGATCGCCAGCATCTGCTGCTCGCCGCCCGAGAGCTGGTTGCCGCATGTTGCGCTGGCGCTCGCCGAGCCGCGGGAAGAAGCTCGAACGCGCGCTGCGAGCGTCCACGGGCTGGCGCGCGCCGAGTGCGGTTGGCGGCGGCGGCGACCAGGTTCTCGCGCACCGAGAGGTTGGGGAAGATCTGGCGGCCCTCGGGCACCAGGCCGAGGCCGAGCCGGGCGATGCGGAAGGCGGGCAGGTGGTCGACCCGCGTGCCGTCGAACTCGACGACGCCGCGGCGCGCGCGGCAGCAGGCCCATGATGGCGTGCACCGTCGTGGTCTTGCCCATGCCGTTGCGGCCCATCAGGGTCACGACCTCGCCGGCGTCGACGCGCGAGCTCCATGCCGAACAGCGCCTGGCTGGCGCCGTAGAAGGCCCTCGAGGCTCGCTGCACGCGCAGCATCACGCCGGTCTCCTCGCCGAGATAGGCCTCGGCGCACCTCGGGATTGGCGCGGATCGCCTCGGGCGTGCCGCTGGCGATGGCGCGGCCATAGACCAGCACGGTGATGCGGTCGGCGAGCGCGAACACCGCGTCCATGTCGTGCTCGATCAGCAGCATGGCGCAGCTGGCCCTTGAGCGCGCGCAGCAAGTCCGACCATGCGCTGCGATTCCTCCGACGCCCATGCCGGCCATCGGCTCGTCGAGCAGCAGCAGGCGCGGGCTCGCCGGCCAGCGCCATGGCGATCTCGAGCTGGCGCTGCTCGCCGTGGCTGAGCTGCCGGCGGCGCATCAGCTCGCGCGGTCGTCGAGCCCGACCGCGCGCAGGCCCTGCCGCGCCGGCTCGCGCAGGCTGCTCGTCGCGGCGGGCGTCGGCCAGGAAGCGGAAGGAATGGCCGGCATGCGCCTGCACGGCCAGCGCCACGTTGTCGAGGGCGGTGAACTCGCGCAGCACGGAGGTGATCTGGAAGGAACGCGCCAGGCCCAGCCGCACGCGCGCAGTGCGTCGGCAGGCGCGTGACGTCGCGGCCGGCGAAGTGGATGGTGCCGGAGTCCGGCCGCGAGGTTGCCGGTGAGCTGGCTGATCAGCGTCGTCTTGCCCGCGCCGTTGGGCCCGATCAGGGCGTGGATCTCGCCCGGCATGACGTCGATCGAGCACCGAATCGGTGGCGATCAAGCCCGCCGAAGCGCTTGACCAGGCGGTCGGTGCGAGAGCAGCGGCTCAGCCATGGCGGCGGCCCAGCAGCGAATCGATGCCGCCTCGGGCATAGAGCGCGATCAGCACCAGCATCGGGCCGAACACGATCTGCCAGTATTCGCCCCAGCCGCTGTGCAGCGAGGTCGAGCAGCGGCTTCAGCGAACTCCTCGAGGGCGAAGAAGGCGATGGTGCCGTAGAGCGGGCCGAACAGCGTGCCCGATGCCGCCCAGCACGACGATGACGATCGAGGTCGCCCGACTTCACCCACGACATCATGGCGGGCGAGACATAGGCGCCCTCGTTGGCCAGCAGGATGCCGCTCAGGCCGCCGAAGGCGCCGGCAGATGGTGAAGGCGGCGAGCCGGTAGCGGAACACCGGGAAGCCCAGCGCCGTCATGCGCAGCTCGTTGGACTTGGCGCCGCGGATCACCATAGCCGAAGCGCGAATTGGCGATGCGGCCGCAGAACCACAAGCGTGCGCGCAGAGCAGCACGAAGCAGAGCCAGTAGAACGACGGCCTTGTCGCGCAGGTCGATCAGGCCGGAGAAGCGGCTGCGGCTGATGTTGAGGCCGTCGTCGCCGCCATAGGCCTCGAGGCCGGACGCTGACGATAGTAGACGAGCTGGGCGAAGGCGAGCGTGATCATGATGAAATAGACGCCGCGCGTGCGCAGCGACAGCGCGCCGATCAGGGCGGCCCACAGCGCGCGAGCGGCGATGCGCGACCGGCCACTGCAGCCAGCCGTCGTGCGATGCCGTTGGCCGACAGGATGCCGACGGCATAGCCGCCGATGCCGAAGAACGCGGCGTGGCCGAAGCTCACCAGCCCGCCATAGCCCAGGATCATGTTGAGGCTGACCGCCGCGATCGCCCAGATGACGATCGCGCGTGCCGACCGACAGCAGGTAGCGCTGGTCGAAGGCCTGCGGTCAGCAGCGGCAGGACGGCGCAGCACGAGCAGCAGCAGCGCGGTCGACGAGCCGCGCGGCGTGCGCAGCGCGAAGGACGGCGATCATGTGCGCTGCCCGAACAGGCCGGTCGGCCGCCACACCAGCACGCCCGCCATCGACGACATAGATCAGCACCTGCGAGATGGCGGGCGCGGCGCTCGAGGCGGCCGATCGGTGCTCAGGAAGGTCTTCAGCAGGTCGGGCAGGAAGGCGCGGCCGATGATGTCGATCTGGCCCACCACCATGGCGGCCACGAACGCGCCCTTGATCGAGCCGATGCCGCCGATGACGATGATGACGAAGGCCAGGATCAGGATGTCGTCGCCCATGCCGATCTTCACCGAGCGCGATGGGCGCGGCCATCAGGCCGGCGAGGCCGGCGAACACCGCGCCCAGCCCGAACACCAGGCTGAACAGCAGCTCGATGTTGACGCCGAGCGCGCCGATCATGCGCCGGTTGGAGGCGCCGGCGCGGATCAGCATGCCGAGTCGGGTGCGCGCCACCAGCCAGGCGAGCAGGATCGCGCGACGACGAGCGCCGACCACGATGATGGCGAAGCGGTAGGCGGGATAGGGCACGCCGGGCAGGATCTGCACGGTGCGGCTGAGGAAGGCGGCGGCACGGCGATGCTCTTGCCGGCCGGTCCCCAGACCGCGCGCACCAGCTCGTTGAAGAACAGGATCAGGCCGAAGGTCGCCAGCACCTGGTCGAGATGGTCGCGGGCATAGAGCCGGCGCATCACCACAGCCTCGACGACCACGCCCAGCAGGAAGGTGGCGGGCAGCGCCAGCAGCGCGCCCAGCGACGAAGGAGTCGGTCCAGCCGATGAAGCGTCCAGGCGATGTAGGCGCCCATCATGTAGAGCGAGCCGTGCGCCAGGTTCACCAGGTCCATGATGCCGAAGGTGCAGCGTCAGGCCGGCGGCGAGCAGGAACATCAGCAGGCCGAGCTGCACGCCGTTCAGCACCTGGACCAGCAGGTAGTCCATTCGCTCAATCACTCGCGCGAGACTCTTCGCCTCGCGCACCGCGATCCGCACAGCGGGACTTCGCGTTACCGGCCAGGATCCCTCGCTTCGCTCGGATGACACGGACCCGTTGAAGCCGTCGGGCCTCACTTCATCGGGCACTTCTCGTAGTACGGATCCTTGGCCGTCCGTCACGGCGGTGGCGATGGTCTTCACCGTCATCATGCCGCCGGGATCCTTGACCGCTTCCTGGATGTAGAAGTTCTGGATCGGGAAGTGGTTGGTGTTGTACTTGAAGTCGCCGCGCAGCGACTTGAAGTTGGCCTTCTTCAGCTCGGCGCGCACCTTGTCCTTGTTCGAGAGGTCGCCCTTCAGCGCCTCGGCCGCCGAGGCGATCAGCATGATCGCGTCGTAGCTCTGCGCGCCGTAGTAGGACGGATAGACGTTGTGCTTCTTCTTGAAGTCGGCGACGTAGCGCTTGTTCTGCTCGTTCGGCAGGTCGTTGACCCATTCCTGGGCGCCGAGCGTGCCGAGCGCCAGCTCGCCCTGCTGCGGCAGCGTGATCGCGTCGATGCGAGAACACCTGGTAGAGCGGCTCTGGCCGTGTTGAAGAGCCCGGACTGCGCACACTGCTTGACGAACTGAACGCCGTGCGCGCCGGGATAGAAGATGAAGATGCCCTCGGGCTTGGCGGCGCCGATCTTCGCGAGCTCGGCCGAGAAGTCGAGCTGGTCGGGCCACTTGGTGTAGTCTTCGCCGACGATCTGGCCCTTGTAGGTGCGCTTGACGCCCGCGAGCATGTCCTTGCCGGCGGCGTAGTTGGGACCCATCACGTAGATGCTCTTGACGCCCTTCTGGTTGCAGGTACTCGCCCATCGCCATCGGCGTCTGGTCGTTGCTGCCACGAGGTCGAGAAGAAGTTCTTGTTGCACAGCTCGCCCGCGATCTGCGACGGGCCGGCATTGGCCGAGATCAGGATGGTGTCGCCCTCGTCGGTCACCGTCTTGAGCGAGGCGAGCAGCACGTTCGACCAGATGTAGCCGGCGACGAAGTTGACCTTGTCCTGCTGCACCAGCTTCTCGGAGCGCGCCTTGCCGACGTCGGGCTTGAACTGGTCGTCCTCGTAGACGATCTCGATCGGCTTGCCGGCCATCTTGCCGCCGAGATGCTCCTTGGCGAGCTCGACCGAGCGGCGCATGTCCTCGCCGATCGCCGCCTGCGGGCCGGAGAAGGTGCTGACGAAGCCGATCTTGACACTCTGCCTGCGCCATGGACCGGCGCAGGCTGGCCGCCAGCGCCGCGATTGTTGCGGTCCCAAACAATTTGCTTCGTCATGAGCCCTCACTCCCTGTTTCACGTTGGTCTGTATTGAAGCCGAAAACCCTCACGCACGCGCAATTTGAAGCGCTGGATCTTGCCGGTCGCGGTCTTGGGCAGCTCCGGCACGTACTCGACCCAGCGCGGGTATTTGTAGGGCGCGAGCGTCTTCTTGCAGAGCGCCATCAGTTCCTCGGTGAGCGGCGACCGCCCGCGCCGCCGGCCTGCTTCAGCACCACGATGGCCTTGGGCTTGATCAGCGCGTCGGCGTCGGCGCTGGCCGACGACTGCAGCCTCGAGCACGGCGGGATGGGTGATCAGGCAGCTCTCGATCTCGACCGGCGAGCACCAGATGCCGCCCACCTTCAGCATGTCGTCGCTGCGGCCGTCGTAGATGAAGTAGCCGTCCGGGTCCTCGCGATAGGTGTCGCCGGTGTTCAGCCAGCCGTCGACCATGGTCTCGGCCGTCTTCTCGGGCTTGTTCCAGTAGTACTTGGCGGCCGACTCCGAACGGATCCACAAGCGCGCCGCTCTCGCCCCTGGCGACCGGCTTGCCGCGCATCGTCGAGGATCTTGACCTCATAGCCGGGCACCGGTTTGCCGCTGGTGCCGGGACGATGATCGTCGAGGCTGTTGCCGATGAAGATGTGCAGGCACTCGGTCGAGCCGATGCCGTCGAGGATCACCGTGCCTGTCTTCTCCTTCCAGCGGCGGAAGATGTCGGCCGGCAGCGGCTCGCCGGCCGAGACGCAGGCGCTGGATGCCGTTCGAACCGGCGCGGCTTGGCGTCGAGCGCCACCAGCAGGGCGGCGTAGAGCGTCGGCACGCCGTAATAGAGCGTGGGCTCGAACTTGTCCGATGTTCTCGAAGGTCGTGTCGGGCGTCGGCCGGCGGTCGTCGAGCACCGCCGTGCTGCCGGTCCACAGCGGAAAGGTCATGGCGTTGCCCAGGCCGTAGGCGAAGAACAGCTTGGCGCGCCGAATAGCGAGATGTCGTTCTCGCGCGACGCCCAGCACGCGCACGCCATAGAGCTCGCTGGTCACCACCATGTCGCGATGGGCATGGACGGCGCCCTTGGGCCGGCCGGTCGAGCCGGAGGAATAGAGCCAGAAGCAGTCGTCGGTCGGCGCGGCCAGCCGCGCCTCGAGCGTCGGCGAGGCCTTGGCCAGTGTCGCCGAGGAAGGCGTCGACGGTCAGCGCCTTGACCGGAACCTGCTTCAGTGCCGGCTCGATCTCGCCGGCGAACTCGCTCGAATAGACGACGAGCCTGCAGCCCGAATCCTCGAACATGTAGGCATAGTCGGCGTGCCCGCAGCAGCGTGTTGGGCGGCACCGGCACGATGCCCGCCTTGATGGCGCCCCAGAAGAGATAGAAGAAGGCCGGGCAGTCCTTCACCACCATCAGCAGCCGCTCGCCGGGCTTCAGTCCTGCGGCCAGCAGCGCATTGCCGGCGCGGTTCACCCGCTCGGCGAGCTCGGCATAGGTGACGGTCTCGCTGCGCCGTCCGGATCGCGGCCTTGTCGCCGCGGCCTTCGGCGAGGTGCCGGTCGATGAACGGCACCGCGACGTTGAAGCGCTGGGGCAGCTGAACCTTGTGGATCAGCGCCGAAATCGATGCCCTGCATGTTCCTCCGCTGTCTTCTTTGTTGCTTGGCTAGAGTTTAGCGCCAGAGGCCTTGACCGGCGCCTGGAAAGTCTTGACTTGGTCGGCGACGAAGGCGGTGAACTCTGCAGACGTCATCGTCTTGGCAACGAAGCCCAGCTCGCCCAGCCGCTCGACGATCTTGGGATCGGCGAGCACCTCGCTCATCGCCTTGTGCAGCCTGGCCTGCGCCGCGGGCGGGAAGCCCGCCGCGGCGGAGAGGCCGACGAAATTCTCGGCCACTAGCTTCGGGTAGCCGAGCTCGGTGACCAGCGGCACGTCGGGCGCGCTCGGCGCCTTCTGCGTCGAGGTGAGCGCGATCATGCGCAGCTTGCCGTCCTTGGCGAGCGGCAGCACCTCAGTCAGCGTCACCACCGCGAAGTCGAGCTGGCCCGCCATCATGTCCTGGAACATCGGCGCGGCGCCGCGATAGCCGATGTGCTCCATGTCTGAGGCCGAGCTCGGCCTTGAACATCTCGCCGATGATGTGGCCTATCGAGCCTCTGGCCGCCCGAGCCGAACGGCAACGACCTTGTCCTGGCCTTTGATCCACGGCGATCAGCTCCGGCATGGTCTTGGCCGGCACCGGCGGGGCGCACCACGAAGGCGTTGGCGACCGAGCCGACATAGGCTACGTGCACGAAGTCCTTGATCGGATCGTAGGGCGGCTTGTCGAACAGGTAGGGCGCGATGGAGATCGGCGCGCTGTTGCTCAGCATCAGCGTGTGAAGTCGTCCTTGGCCTGCAGCACTGACGTTGGCGCCGATGGCGGTGCCGCCGCCCGGCTTGTTGTCGACCACCACCGTACTGCCCGAGCTTCTCGCCGAGTGGTCCCGAGATCACGCGCGCGCGCCGCATCCGACGCGCCGCCCGGCGGGAAGGTGACGACGATCCTCACGGGCCGGCTCGGCCATTGCTGCGCCGAGGCGCTGCGCGACGATGGTCAGCGCCAGTCCGAATGCGAGTGCTGCTCTGCGTGCGATCATCGATCTCTCCCCGTTGACACCGCAGACTAGGCAATCGGCGTGCCGCACGATCAGGCACCGCCACGGAAAAGTGAAAAGCCCCACGGCGTCATCTTGAGCGGCAGGTGATAGTGCTGCGCCGAGATCGGCGACGCCGAAGCGGAAGGGCACGACCTCGAGAAAGGCGGGCGAGGGCAACGTGACGCTGCGCGCCCGGAACCATTCGCCGATGTGGAAGATCGCCTCGTACGTCCCCGTGCTGGCCGCGACGTCGGCAATCGAGCGCGCCCTGCGCTGACGTTCGCGCATCGAGCAGGGTCGTACCGTCCGGGCCCTTCGATCTCAACGCGCAGGCCGCCGGCCGGCACGCCGCGCGAGACGTCGAAGACGCAGGAGATCGGGCATTAGAGTCGAGTCAGCCATCAATTGAACCGCACGTACTCGAAGTTGGCCGGCTGGTTGTTGATGCCGCGCTGCGGCGGGGCGATCCAGTTGGCGAACTTGCCGGGCTCGATCGACCGCCGGGCCCATCAGCGAGGTGACGTAAGCGCGGTCCTCGTCGGTCGGCAGCCACTTGCGCCTCGTTGGCCTTCCAGTCGGCCTCGCTCATCACCCTGCCGTCGGGCGAGACGCGCAGGCCGGCGAAGGCGCCGATGCGGCGGATCGAAGCGCGCGGTGCGGCAGCTTGAGCTCGAAGTCGATGCCGGCCTGCTCGATCGACCCTGTTCCAGCGCAGCAGGCCTTTGGCGCAATCCTCGACATAGTCTTGGCGCAGCCGCTCGTTCAGCGCCGGCAGCGCCGGCACCGTCTTCCTGACGATGCGACCGTCCTCGACGGTCGTCGATGTCGAAGGTCGGCGTCGGTCGAGCATATGGTCGTCCTCGATGCGCGTCTCGAGGTAACGGCCCTTCACGCCCATCGTGTAGTAGTTGGCGGCGTTGGTGGAGGCTTCCTGGCCGAACAGGTCGAGCGACACCGAGAAGTGGAAGTTGAGGTACTTCTGGATGGTCGCGAGGTCGATGGCGCCGAGCGCGCGCACGTCGTCGGTCTTGTGCTCCTTCATCAGCTCGCAGGTGCGCTGGATGATGCGCTGCACGCCCGACTCGCCCACGAACATGTGGTGCGCTTCCTCGATCAGCATGAAGCGGCAGGAGCGCGCCAGCGGATCGAAGCCCGATTCGGCGAGCGACGCGAGCTGGTACTTGCCGTCGCGGTCGGTGAAGTAGGTGAACATGAAGAACGAGAGCCAGTCCGGCGTCTGCTCGTTGAAGGCGCCGAGGATGCGCGGCTTGTCGGGATCGCCCGAATGGCGCTCGAGCAGCTCCTCGGCCTCCTCGCGGCCGTCGCGGCCGAAATAGGCGTGCAGCAGATAGACCATGGCCCACAGGTGCCGGCCTTCCTCGCACGTTGATCTGGAAGAGGTTGCGCAGGTCGTAGAGCGAGGGCGCGGTCTTGCCGAGCAGGCGCTGCTGCTCGACCGAGGCCGGCTCGGTGTCGCCCTGCGTCACGATCAGGCGGCGCAAGGTCGAGCGCAGCTCGCCCGGCACCTCCTGCCACACCGGCTTGCCCTTGTTGTCGCCGTAGGCGATCACGCGGTCGGGGATCCTGGCTCGGCGAGGAAGATGCCCCAGCGGTAGTCCGGCATCTTCACGTAGCCGAAATTGGCCCAGCCGTTGGCGTCGGCCGAGACGGCGGTGCGCAGGTAGACGTCGAAGTTCGAGCGTGCCGTCCGGCCCCATGTCCTTCCACCAGTCGAGGAAGCGCGGCTGCCAGTTCTCGAGCGCGCGCTGCAGGCGCCGGTCGCTCGCGAGGTCGACGTTGTTGGGGATGCAGCTGGCTGTAGTCGATGGCCATGGTGGTCCTCCTTAAGCCCGCTATGCGGTCGTAGTTGTGCTCTGCTTGCCCGTGCCGTAGAGCTTCAGCGCGCCCTCCGGCCCGGTCGGCGTTGGGACGCTGGAAGATCCAGTTCTGCCAGGCCGAGAGGCGGGCGAAGATCTTGGTCTCCATGGTCTCGGGGCCGGCGAAGCGCAGGTTGGCCTCCATGCCGATCAGCCCGTCGGGCGAGAAGCCGGCGCGCTCCTCGATGGCCGAGCCGCACCTCGTCCTCCCAGTCGATGTCGTCGGGCGTGAAGGTGACCAGGCCGAGCTCGTCGGCCGCCTCGGCGTCGATCGCCTCGCCGATCTCGTCCTTGAGCTCGTCGACATGACTTGGGTCGGACAGGAACCGCGTGCCGAGCCGCGTCAGGCCGTTGCCCATCGGGTAGGGGCCGAAATTCATCGCGGTGAGCCTGAGCGCCGCGGCCGGCAGGTTCGAGCCGTCGAACACGCCGTCCAGCATGTAGGAGCGGTCGGCCGCCAGCACGAGCTCGAACAGCGTGCCGGCGAAGCACGAGCCGGGCTCGACCAGCGCGATCAGGCTGCGCGAGCTGACATCGAGCCGCTTCAGGGTGCGCTTCCAGTAGAGCACGATCTCGCGCACCAGCCAGTTCGACGGCCTCCTTGGCGAGCAGCGCGTCGTAGGCCTCGACCAGCGCTGCATCGCCCTGGCTCTGCAGCACCCAGGTGCCGATCTCGGTCTCGTTGAGGCGCAGATGCATCATCGCATCGTCGAGCGTCGCGGGCCAGCGCCAGCGGCCAGAAAGCGGCGCCCTGGGCCTGGATCGCGGCGGCATCGGCCGGCGGCGCGGCGGCGGGGCCGTTCGACGCGCAGGCGCGCGGCGCGGCGCTCGCGGTCGATCTCGACGGTGAGCGTGCGCGTAGCGGATCGTGTCGCCCTCGATGCTGCGCTCGACCGGCGGCAGGGCGATGCCCTTGGCGTCCTTCGGCCGGCTCGACCTGGCGGCGACGTCCTCGGCGATCTTCTTGGTCTCGTCGGCGAGCTTGCTGGGCGGGATCAGCTTGTCGACCAGCCGCCATTCGCTGCGCGCGCTTGCCGCGCACGCCCTCGGCGGTGGTGCAGAAGAAGTCGGCGTGGTCGCGCCGCACCATGCGCTTGTCGACCAGCCGCGTCAGCCCGCCGGTGCCGGGCAGCACGGCGAGCAGCGGCAGCTCGGGCAGCGACACCGCGCTCGAGCCGTCGTCGGCCAGCAGGATCTGGTCGCAGGCCAGCGCCAGCTCGTAGCCGCCGCCGGCGGCGATGCCGTTGATCGAGCAGATGTAGCTCTGGCCGGAATGCTCGGTCGCGTCCTCGATGGCCGAGCCGCGTCTCGTTGGTGAACTTGCAGAAGTTCACCTTGTGATCGTGCGTGCGAGAGGCCGAGCATGTTGATGTTGGCGCCCGAGCAGAAGATGCGGTCGCGCTGCGCTGCGGATCACCACGCGCGCCGATCTCGGGATGCTCGAAGCGCAGGCGCTGCACGGCGTCGGCCAGCTCGATGTCGACGCCGAGATCGTAGGAATTGAGCTTCAGCTTGTAGCCGGGACGCAGCCCCGCATCCTCGTTCACGTCCATGGTGAGGTAGGCGACGCCGCTCTCGAGTGCTGAGCTTCCAGTGCCGGTAGCGGTCGGGCTCGGTGCGGAAGTCGATCGGGGCGGCTTCGGCCATGGCGTTCCCTATTTCTGTAATTCGGTACTGAAATACCTATTTACTTTCCCCGCCGCAAGCGCATTCTATCAAGTCAGATATGGTCGCGATCCGCCCCGCTCCAAGCCTCTGATCTGGCGGCGATTTCGGCGCTGGATGCGCGCCTGACCGGCTCAGCAAGCCCGATTACTGGCAGGACATGCTGGCGCCCGAGTCGGCATTTCCTGGTGGCCGAGACCGACAAGGGCGCGCTGGCGGGCTTCATCGCCGGCGAGGTCCGCGCCTGGGAATTCGGCCAGCCGCCGGCCGGCTGGGTGTTCGCCATCCAGATCGATCCCAGGCTGCGCCAGCGCGGCGTCGGCAGCCAGCTGTTCGAGGCGCTGGTCGCGCGCTTCAAGGCGAAGGGCGTGACGCGCGTGCGCACGCTGGTCGATCGCAAGGACCACCTGATCCTCTCGTTCTTCCGCGCCCAGGGCATGGTGGCCGGCCCCTCGCTGCAGCTCGACAAGGAGCTTCATGAGGATCGCCGTGAAGCTGCAGACGGCGACGCGGCTTGGCCTTTACGCCGCGCTCGAGCTGGCGCGCGATCCCGAGCGCACGCTTGTCGGCCGCCGACCTCGCCGAGCGCTTCGGCGTGTCGAGCCATCATCTCGCGAAGGTGCTGCGCACGCTCGTCAATGCCGGCCTGGTGCAGGGCGGCCGCGGCGCGGCCGGCGGCTATCGCTTCACCGGCAACCGCCGCCGCACGACCCTGATGGACATCGTCGCCCTGTTCGAGCCGGCGCCCGGCCGGCCGCGCCAGGAGCCGGGCGAGGACACCGACATCGGCGGCGCGCTGCAGCGCGTGCTGCTCGGAGAGTCGACGAGATCGCCGAAGCGACGCTTGCGGTCGATCAGTCTGGAGACCATGCTGAAGCCGAGCACGATGAGGCTCAAGCTCGTTGTCCTGTGCGCCATGATCGCCGTGCAGCGCCTCCGCCGGAGCGCAGACGCCGGCGAAGAGCCGACGCCTGCGTGCAGGCGGTGCGGTCCAGTCCGGACTACGAGCGCGAAAGCGGCCAGGAACTGGCCGCAGGAAGCCCAGCGCTTCAAAAGCAACGAGCAGATGGTGTCGCGCCAGCGCGATCGCCTGCGCTTGGCGCTGGACGGCGGCAAGACGGTCGAGCTGGTGCGACTGTCCCTATGGCGACAGCGCCTATCAGTATCTCTACGAGCGCTACGACCAAGCCGGCCGCTTCTATGTGATCCGCACGGCCTGCGCACGAGGACTTCTCCTACACGCTGGTGATGATGCGCACCGGCCGGCTGTTCACCGTCTACGGCGCGCCGGTCTGGGCGTCCGACAAGTCGCGATTCCTGACCGTCGCCTGCTCGCTGCAGCCGGACGCGCGGCAGCCTCACTCATCCACGCTCCGTCGGGCGATGGCACTGGCGACGGAAGCGGAAATTCCGCTGCCCTGCGAGCACGGAAAGCTGCTCGGCCCGCTGGGATTTCCAGTCGTGGATCTCGGTGACCTGCGCGCCACGCGACGTCCGGGCAAGAAGGGCACGGAGTTCGTCGTGATGCGCGGCAACGACGGCAGTCTGGAAGAGTTCGGGCTGAAGGACTCATGGCTGGGAGCGCGCCCTCGGCGTAGGCACGTGATCAACGAAGAGCGCATGGAGTGGCGCGCTCAGCTTAGTCCTTGCCCCAGCCGTCGCGCGTCTGCGGCAGCTTCTTCTTGAGGAGCGCGCCGGCCACGACGTTGCGCAGCACCTCGGCCAGTGCCGCCGCCGATGGTGAACATGCGCACGTCGCGCGCCATGCGTTCGAGCGGCAGCTCGCGCGAGTAGCCGCGCGCGCCGAAGAACTGCAGCGCGTCGTTCACCACCTGGATGGCGTTCTCCGAGGTGAAGACCTTGGCCTGCGCCGCCAGCAGCATGTCGGGAAAGCCGCCTTCGCCGCGAGCGCGCGGCGTTGTAGACCAGCGCCTGCGCCGCCGAGAGCTTGATCGACATGTCGGCGAGCTTCCATTGCAGGCCCTGGAACTCGTTGATCGGCCGGCCGAACTGCTGGCGCTTCTCCGACCAGTCGAGCGCCAGCTGATAGGCGCCCTCGGCGATGCCCAGCGCCACCGTGGCCGCGCCGACGCGCTGGCTGTTGTAGGCGGTCATCAGGTCGGCGAAGCCCTTCTTCAGCCCGCGCGGCGGGATCACCAGCGCCGAGGGCGGCAGCATCCATGTCCTCGAAGTCGATCACCGCCTCGGGAATGCCGCGCAGCCCCATGGTCGGCTCGCGCTTGGTGATCTTCAGGCCCTTGGTCTCGTCGCGGATGGCGAGGAAGCCGCCGATGCCTTCGCTCGTTGCCCTTCTCGTCGTAGACCTTGGCGAAGATCAGGTGCAGGCGCGAGACGCCGCCGCCGGTGATCCAGTGCTTGCGGCCGTTGATGACGTAGCGGTTGCCCTTCTTGTCGGCGCGCGTGGTCATGCCGCTGGCGTCGGAGCCGGCGTCGGGCTCGGTGATGCAGATGGCGGGCTTGTCGCCCGCCAGCACCATGTCGGCGGCCATCTTCTTCTGCTCTTCCGAGCCGTAGGCCATGACCGCGCTGATCGCGCCCATGTTGGTCTCGACGGCGATGCGGCCGGTGACGGCGCAGGCCGCCGACAGCGCCTCGATCGCCAGCACCGCGTCGAGCCAGCTCTTGCCCTGGCCGCCATATTGCGTGCGGGATCGTCATGCCGATCAGCTTGGCGTCCTTCAGGAGCTCGACATTGTCCCAGGGATACTGCTCGGTGCGGTCGACCTCGGCGGCGCGCCTGGCCACGGGCCCGGCCGCCAGCTCGCGGGCGCGGGCCTGCAGCTTCACCTGGTCGGGCGACAGATCCGGACGCGTTCATGAAGTCGTTCCTTGGCCGTTGGGATCGACGCTGAAGACGGCAATCGGCATCGCTGCGGCCGCGCACGGCGACGCTGCCGAGCGCGCTGAAGGCAAACCGCTCGCCGCAGGCCTCGCGCGTGCTGCTCGGAGACGAGAATGCGCGTGCCGTAGTCCTTGTTCAACTGCTCGAGCCGCGCCGCGAGGTTCACCGTGTCGCCCAGCAGGGTGAAGCTGATGCGCTGGCCGGCGCCGACCGAGCCGCCGATCACGCTGGCCCGTGCTGATGCCGATGCGGGTGGCCAGCGCCACGCCCATGGTCGCCGAAGGTGCGGCTGCCGACGGCGCGCTGGATGTCGATCGCCGCGCGCACACGCGGCGCAGGCATGGTCCTCGCAGGCGAGCGGCATGTTGAACGAGGCGAACAGGCCGTCGCCGATGAAGGTGTTGACCACGCCGCCATGGGCGCGGATCGGCTCCAGCACGGTCTCGAGATATTCGTTCAGCGCCGCCACCAGGCTCGTCGGGCGCGAGGTACTCGGCGATGGTGGTGAAGCCCGCGATGTCGGTGAACAGGATGGTGGCCTCGCCGCGTCTCGCCGGCCAGCGCGCCCTCGCCCTGGCGGCGCAGGATGGTGGCGGCGACGCTCTCGTCGACATAGCGGCCGAAGGTCTCGCGGATGCGTCTCGCGCTCGCGCAGGCCCTCGACCATGGTGTTGAACTGGCCGGTCAGCTCGCCGACCTCGTCGTTGGAGGTGACCGGCACGCGCTGGCTCGAGATCGCCCTCGGCGACCTTGCCCATGGCGCGCGACAGGATGCGGATCGGCCGCAGCAGCGAGCGGCCGACGAAGCAGGCGGAGATCGCCACGCCCATGACGGCCGACGCCGACGTCGATCAGGATCTCGAGCCGCAGCCGCTCGCCCTCATAGGAGAACAGGTCGACGATGATGGCCGCCAGGCGGCGCGACCGAGATCACCATCAGGGCCACCGATGAGCTTCAGCCGTGTAGCTGCCGAAGAACAGGCCGAGATTGCGCGCCGTAGCGCTCGAAGATGAAGGCGCAGAGGCCGGCGAGATAGTCGCTGATGACGAAGTAGGTGTAGGTGAAATAGAAGATCGGCAGGACCAGCAAGGCGTCGATGAAGTCGGCGATGGTGGGCTCGGCAGGCCGGTGCATCGGTGCTGAGCGACCCACCACGGCGTCGACAGCCGGAACGCCCAGACGACGAAGCCCAGGATCGCCGACGTAGCCGCGCCGACAGCAGCGGCAGCTGGGTCAGCCGGCGCTGGATCGGCGTCGAAGGCAGCGTCGCCCTCGAGGTAAGCGCCTGGATCGGCTGCGAACAGCCAGCGCGCGATCAGCCAGTTGACGCGACCAGCAGCAGAAGATCACGCCGGCGCCGATCGTGCGCCAGGCGTTGACCACGAGCCCGGACAGCAGCGATGAAGGTCACGGTGATGCGCGAGATCGAGGAAGAAGATCGACGTCGCCATCCAGAGATAGCGGCGGCGCAGCGCGGCGATCTCTGGCCGGCGTTGCGGCCGTGCTCATGGCGCAGGATCGATGCGATAGACCACGACGTCGCCGCGATGGCCGCGCACGTCGGTCTCGCCCAGCCGCATGCAGGGAAGCCGTCGCCGGCGGCGCGCACCGTGCTTCTCGGTCGCCAGGATCACGGTGCCGAACTGCTTGTTGAGCTGCTCGACCCGCGAGGCGATCGTTCACGGCGTCGCCCAGCAGGCGTGTAGTTCAGCCGGTTCTCGGCGCCGATCGGTGACGCCGATCACCGTGCCCGGTGTTGATGCCGATGCGGGTGCGCAGCGCGCACGCCGGCGGCGAACGATCGGCCGGCCAGCGCCTGCTGGATGTCGAGCGCGGCCTGCAGATGGCGGCGGCGGCATGGTTCTCGCAGCGGCAGCGGCAGGTTGAAGCTGGCGAACAGGCCGTCGCCGATGAAGCTGTTGACCACGCCGCCATGGCGCTGGATCGCCGGCACCACGGTGCCGAGATAGGCGTTGAGGATCGCTGGCGACCTCGGCCGGCGCCAGGCGTCTCGAGAGGCCGGTGAAGCCCTCGATGTCGGTGAACATCAGCGTGGCCTCGGCGGTCGTGTCGGCGACGCGGCCGCGTGCGCTGCCTGGTCGTCGAGGATGGCAGTGGCGACGCTCTCGCTCACATACTTGCCGAACGGTGTCGCGCAGGTACTCGCGCTCCGCCAGGCCCTCGACCATCCGGTTGAAGCCGGCTGGCGGCGTGGCCGACCTCGTCGTCCGACGTCACCGGCAGGCGCACCGCGAGGTCGTTGCCGGCGACCTGGCGCATGCCGTAGTCGAGGCGGTCGATCGGCCGGGTCAGCGCCCGCGTGATCCAGTAGTAGATGATCGCCGCCGCCGACCACCGAGGCGACGACGTCGACCGTGGCCTCGCGGCATCAGCCGGGCGCCGCCGTAGCTCGCGATGTCGCCGACCAGCAGGATCATGGCGGCGAAGGAGACGAAGAGCACGGGCAGAGCCGACCTTGCGGCGGAAGCGCGCCGTGGAAGACGCGATGATTGACGCCGCGCGTCGTGAACAGGATGCTCGCAGCAGGCGGTCGAGATAGGCGCTGACGACGAAGAAGGTCAGCACGACGTTGAAGCCGGTGACGACCACGAAGGTGCAGACGGCGTCGATCCAGGCGGCGACTGTCGATGCATGGCGCCGAAGGTGATGCCGAGCTGCGGCGACAACAGCCGCAGCGCCAGCCATCGGCGCATAGAAGGCAGCCGACGAGCGATCGCCGAGCGGCGCGGCAGGCGGGTGAGCGCGTGCTCGATCTCGGCGAAGAGCGACCTCGCCCGCCGATGAAGCGGGCCGACCGGGCGGATCAGCAGGTAGGCGCCGATGCCGACGCCGACCAGCAGGAAGACCGCCGACACCGCCGCCATCGGCAGCCAGGCTCTCAGCGGCGCGCGTTGATCGCGAGCATAGACGATCGAGGCGTGACCAGATCGATCCACGAACGGCACGGCCATCGCCAGGTAGTAGCGACGCACGGATGATGCGGGACGCCACGTGCGGGCGCCGCTGGTCGATGGCCGTCATGACCGCGGGTATAGAGCGGATCGGGGCGGAGCGAAACGCGCCCGTCGCGCTCTCCAAGCCAGCTGATCAGGCTCGTCAGTCTCGCGCGCGGTGATGCTGGTACTTGAACTTGTCCGGATCGAGCGGGTCGAGGAAGCCGCTCTTGTTCTCGGCCTGCGGATACATCAGGAAGCCGATCGGCTGGCTCCGTTCGAGCCGCGGCAGCTTCACGTCGTGGGCGTCGTTGAAGGCGACCCAGTTGCCTTCCCAGGCGCCGAACAGCGCGCTTGCGCGCGGCGGCGACCAGCGGATCGGTCATGGCGAGATTGCGCCGGCGGCTCCTCGAGCACGACCTTGCGCACGTCGGCCGGATCGACCGGCGTCCAGCCGCTGCCGGCGAGCCAGACCTCGGCGCGGCAGTGCTGCGCCTTGGTGACGTTCTCCGAGCCCGCGCCCAGCGCCTTGATAGCCGAACTGCGAGGGCACGACGCGGATGCCGTAGACGTCGCGCGCCGGCAGGCCGACCGAGCGGGCCAGGCCGACATAGAGCGCGTTGAGGTCGGCGCACTTGCCGTTGAGGTTGCCGGTCTCGATCATCGGCGTGATGTCGCCGACGCCGCAGCCCAGCGTCTTGGGATTGCGGAAGGTGTTGTCGACCACCCATTCGTAGAGCGCGCGCGCCTTGGCGACGTCGTCCTTCTTGCCCTTGACGATGTCCTCGGCGGTCTCCTTGACCAGGCCGTCGGTCGGCAGCAGCTCGGTGGCGGCGAGGTTGAGCTTGCGCTCGGCGTCGCTCGAGCGGCGGCGCCGAGCCCTGGCCCGGCACGACGCGAGCGATTCTGGTCCTGGACCTGCGTCGTGACCTCGATCACCGGCGATCTGCTGGTCGGCCGCCCATTCGACGCGCAGCATCTCGGCGCCGTACTTCGGGATCGCGCACGCGCTCGGCCAGCTTGGCGTTGCCTGTCAGGTGACGTTGCCCGGCCGCTGCCAGTCGGCGGCCTCGAAGGTCGGCAGCGGGATCCACGCCCTGGTGGCGCCGTCTGTCGGCTCGACCCGCGCGGTCAGCGCGAAGGAGCGCCAGCCCTTCGGCGTCGGCGCGAAGGCGGCCTGGGCCGACGCCAGGCGCGGCGCGAGACCGAGGCGCCGGCGGCGACGCCGGCTTTCAGAACATGTCGCGACGATTCATCTTTCGATCCTCCCCATGGCTTGACTGCCGGGGAGGGCGGACGTCCCGTCGTCGGGCAGGTCCAGGCCATCCCGAAACAAACCCGCGCCGCACGCGACAGCGGTCTGTACCGGAAGCCGGCAGGATTGCAGGCCGGATGCCGCAGCCGTCAACGGCCGCCTAGAGGCCGAGATAGGCCTGGCGCACGCGGTCGTTGGCCAAAGCTCGCGACCGCGTGCCGGAAGCTCGATGCGGCCGTTCTCCAGCACGTAGCCGCGATGGGCGATCTTGAGCGAGACCGCGACGTTCTGCTCGACCAGCAGGATGGTGAGGCCCTCGCTCGGTTCAGGCGCGCGGATGGTGCGGAAGCACTTCCTGCACGATGGGCGGCGCGAGGCCGAGCGAGGGCTCGTCGAACATGATCAGCTCGGGCTGGCCCATCAGGCAGCGGCCGATGGCCAGCATCTGCTGCTCGCCGCCGGAGAGCGTGCCGGCCGGCTGGTCGCGCGCGCTCGGCGAGGCGCGGGAACATGCGCGAAGACGTCGCTCGAGGGTCGCGCTTCGCCGCGGCGCGCGCGCGCGCGGCAGCAGCGCGCCCATCTCGAGGTTCTCCAGCACGCGTGAGGTTGGGAAGACCTGCCGGCCTTCGGCGACCTGGCCGATGCCCAGGTTGCAGACGCGATGGCTCGGCCAGCCGGTGATGTCGACGTCCGTCGAAGCGCGATGCGTCCGCGCGCGCGGCTGTCTCGATGCCGTGCGATGGCGCGGATCAGCGAGCTCTTGCCCGCGCCGTTGGCGCCGACGATGGCGACGATCTCGCCCGCTCGGCGATCTCGAGCGACACGCCGGCGAGCGCCTGGGCGTCGCCGTAGAACAGATCGAGGTCCTCGACTTGCAGCAGAGCACTCATACGTCGGCCTCCTGCTCGCCGAGATAGACGTCGAGCACCGCCTGGTGTCGCGCGACTACCTCGGCCGGCGCGCCCGCGCGCGATCTTCTCGCCGTGGCTGCAGCACGACGATCTGCGGCGGCGAGCGCCATCACCGCGCGCATCACGTGCTCGATCAGCAGGATGGTGAGGCCGCTCGCGCGGTTGAGCTCGCGCAGGAACGCCGACCATGACGGTCGCACCTCGGTCGGCCGCAGGCCCGCCATCACCTCGTCGAGCAGCAGCAGCTTGGGCTCGGTGGCGAGCGCGCGCGCCACCTCCAGCCGCTTGCGGTCGGGCAGCGTGAGCGCTGGCGGCGGGCTGGTCGCGCTGTCGGCGCAGAGCCGAGCTGCTCCAGGATCGCTCGGCGCGCTGTCGCGCGCTTGCCACAGGTGCGGTTCGTGCGATGCAGCGCGCCGACCGTGACGTTCGTCCAGAACGCGTGAGCCCGGCTGAACGGCTTGACGATCTGGAAGGTGCGGCCGATGCCGGCGTGCGCAGACGCTGGTCGGGCCGCAAGCCGTGAGATCATGCTTTCCGTCAAGGCATGATCGGTGCCAGAGTCGGGCGCGAAGACGCCGGCGATCATGTTGAAGATCGTGGTCTTGCCCGCGCCGTTCGGGCCGATCAGGCGCGATGGATGGCGCCTGGCCGGCACTGCGAAGCTGACATCGTGCACCGCCGCGCAGGCCGCGGAAAGCTCTTGCGAGATCGCCGATGGTCGAGGCGCGCGCCACTCATCTTGCGCGCCAGCCCAGATTCGCGCCAGCCACGGCCAGACGCCGGCCGGCAGGAACATCACGATCACGCGAGCAGCAGCCAGGCCGTAGAACATCCTGCTTGATGCCGGGAATCTCGCCGAGCGCCGCGCGCCAGGCTCGGTGAAGCCGTCGCCCAGTCCCGTCAGCACGACCGCGCCGACGATCGGGCCGAACAGCGTGCCGACGCCGCCGATGATCGGGCCGAGGATGATCTCGATCGAGCGGCCACGTCGAACGACCGTCTCGGGAAAGAGGTTGTTGTGGTAGAAGGGCGTTCCACACGCCAGCCAGCGCCGTCAGCGCCGCCGAGATCATGATGGCGATCATCTTGGCACGCAGGACCGGCACACGCCGACCGCCTGTGCGGCCTCGGCGTCCTCGCGGATGCGCGAGCCAGTAGCGGCCGAGCCGGCTCTCGAGCAGGGCGCGGCAGAGCAGGAAGGCGCCGGCGGCGAGGCCAGGATCACGTAATAGAAGGGCAACGAGCCCGCCGCGCAGATTGACGATGTCGACGTGCCGGCATCGATCTTGAGAAGAGCCGCCGAGCCGCCGGCCCACTCCGGTGGTCGAGGGCGAGCTGCGTGAACTCGCTGAAGGCGATGGTGAGCATGCGAAATAAACGCCAGCAAGCAGAAGCGGAAGCCGAGATAGCCGACGATCGTGCCGGCAAGCACGGCCGCTACGACGGCGCGAACACGCCAGCCCACGGGCCGATGCCGTAGTGAAAGAGGCCGGCGGCGATGTAGCCGCCCGAGACCGGCGCGAGAGCGTGGCCGAGCGAGGCTGGCCGGCGAAGCCCATCCAGGATGTTGAGGCCTGGCCGACATAGGCGAAGTACAGGATCCAGGATCAGGACGGAGGCCAGTATTTGCCGAGCATCGCCGCGCCACCAGCAGGAGCGCGAGCAGCACGCAGGCGAGCTCCAGCAAGGTGCGCAGCGAGGCATCCGCCCACGGATGCTGCAAGGGGTGGCGCGCGAAGCTCACGCCAATCTCTTGCCGGACAGCCCTGCGGCCGAACGCGCGGGACCAGGATCGGGCCCGAAGCTGAACATGCTCTTGAGCGAGGGACTGCAACAGGAGGCCCGCCACCGCCTCGCTGACACCGATCAGCAGACCGCCCATCAGCGCGCCGGTCATGCTGCCCAGCCCGCCCACGATCACGATGACGAAGGCCAGCAGCGTGTATTCGCCGGCCAGGAAGGGCGTCACCGGGATGATGGTGATCATGAGCGGCGCCGGCCGCCGGCCGCGAGCAGCGCCGACGCCGAGGTGAAGGCATAGAGGCGGCGACGTCGAGACCGACCACCAGGGCGCCCATGTTGTTGTCAGCTGGCGGCGCGCGGATCGACTTGCCAGTGCGCGTGCGGGTGAAGAAGAAGCCACGAGCAGGCCGGCGATGGCGACGGCGGCGATGGCGGCGTGCAGGCGCACGGCGTCGAACACCAGGCGGACCCAGCTCGTAGGAATCGAACTGCAGATCGAGCTGCACGCCGCTGCGAGATCGGGACCGGCGATGGCCAGGCCGGCATTGACCAGCAGGATGGCGACCGCCAGCGGCGGCAGGAACTGCTGGTGCTCGGGCTGGCATTGAGGCGAGATCCGGCTGCGCTGCAGGGCGTAGCCCGCGAAGAGAGCAGGCGGCGATCGCCGGCAGGCTCGGCAGGGGCGAGACGGGGATACTCGAAGCAGAAAGGGGCCGCGCCGGATTGGCAATTCGTTGCGCCCATAGCGATCCTCCATAATGAATCGCATGCTGAAGAGGCTGGCTTCGCAATCCGCCATAAATGGGAACAATGTTCGGATGATTCAGGCTGGCGACGGCTTCGGTTTCAGTCCGGAATGCTTCCACAAAATCCATTGACGCCAGCGCCCGAGACGATCCGCACCTTCACCGCGACCAGCCAGTTGATCTGTGTTTGACGCATGACGTACCCCTTTCCACCACGCGCGATTTCGCCAGCCTCGTGGGCCCCAAGGCGCAGGCAATGCCGGGTTGTCTGTATCAGATTCCGATGATTCTTCCAGCGGTTCGCCATCAGGAGACCCGCTTCAAAGACACCGTGAACACAGGCCTCGCGGCTCGTCCACAGGCGGCAGGCGTCCGCATTCCGGGCAAGCGGCAGGCGTTGGGAAGTCGGTTTCAAAGTTTGGCTATTCATCCTATTAAGAAAATTTGGCAAATTTCCTTTCCCCATTTTTGCGATTTCAATCGCTCAATACGGAAAGCAAGTAGCGAATCTCGGATTTCGCTTCCACGGTGACCCACCGTCTGTTTGAGATCTCCTCACCTGACAAAACACGAAATCGTTGCGCAGCCATTGAATAACTGATGTGACTGCGGGCACCCAACATTCTCAAGCCGCTCACTTCGCGTCGTCGTAAAGAGACCTCCGCTTTTTGTCCCCGAGCATGAACCCCTTCAACACCTCAGACTGTTCTCTCTTGCAACCAGTCGTTCAAAAACCAAACTCATCGGCTTGCACCACCGCCGTTCAAAGACGCGTTCGGGAGTCTCATGATGCGACGTGTCAATTTTGTAGCACGCCAGCTCTGCCTCATCCAGCGAAGCGCCGCTCGGCCTCCACCCGCCGTTGCGCGCGCGACTTGTCATCTTCGTTCGACATGAAGTGCGTCAGGGAGGTGAGCAGAAATGTGCGAAACTTCCCCAATCTGAATTGCGAACGCAGGTATTTCTTTTGGGAACACGGAAGAACGCCTGCGTCAAATCTGAGCATCCTCGTGACTTCGCCCGCCGCGCACGAATGCGTAGAGTGGATACCAATACGTCCACGCACAACCGTTCCAGCGCAAAGCCCGCGTAAGGCGATTGAAACATCCCCGCCCGCACAACGGCTGACCAGTGTGTCGTCGCGAAAACTGGCAGGCGCGCCGGACGCTGCGGAGTCGGAGAAGTAAGGGGATTCCATTCAAAACACCTCATGGTATCAGGCAGGATGTGAATTGCAACTTAATGCATCTCTTTCTATTTGAAGGACGCTGGAAGCGCCAAGACATGGCCACCATCCATTCAACCCAATCATCCGTAGAAGCACATTTCTACTAACTCACCGTCCTGAAGAGCAAAGAAAGCTTCGATCAAGTGAACGCTCAGCCTTCTGACACCGCGCATCTTTCATTGTAAACCTTCACATGTGGGGCCGACCTTTGTCAGACGGTGGGTGGAGATTCGACGCCGCTCCACCTTGCCGCGTTTGAGATCGCTGACCGCTCACGAAGGGAGTCGGTCGATGAATGACCTGCTGGAGGTGTGGTGAACGCGGCATAAATTCGCGTCAGTCACGAATGGTTGCGAATGGTATTAGATAATTTCCTAAAAATCTGCGTATTTAGCAGAAACAGAGAGGGATTGGGTCGGCTATTCCGACCAGCATTACGCCTCGAATATATCTCATTACACCACTTTATGCATTCCCGCTACTTGGTTGGCAGAGTTTGTTGCCTCTATTCGCAGAAGCGCGTTTTGGGGTAACTGTCGGTAAAAAGAGGCCAGCATCTGAGCGACCGCTCAGCCTGATCGCGTCTAGAAAGATTCTGACCATCCAATTCAATTCTCACTGCGAGATCTTTATGGGCGCCGAAGACGGAAAAATTGACACAGCTTACAAGCTGGCGGAGGGGAAGATGGAATTCGAACAAACCGTTCGTGTAGACGAAAGGTGAACTGATCGGCGTCAATTCGGGGGAGGAACCCCAGGCCCGCAGTTCGGAGTGTAGCCGAGCCGCGGTCTCTCCTTATTAAGGAGACCACGACTTCGTCCTGCCCACGGCGAATCCTCAGTCCGGGTGGGGGCGGCGGAACGAGACAGGTTCCGACGAGTCGATCAGATCCTTGCGCCGTCGGCAGGCGCAGCGGAGGTGCGCCGCAGGCGCGACAGACGAGGCGTCAGAAGTGCGAGCCAGATGCCATTTCACGCCGCCAATCGTCGCATGCACGCAGTAAGACATCACCATCAGGTGTCCAGAGCGCCCCTTCACGAAATCCCTTCGTCCTGAAACCGGTGATTTGAAACAAATCCGAGCCATCACGGGTTCACCACGTGAGATATGGCCGCTCTCGGGAAGGCGGTGGCTGGTAATGCGCGAGAGCGGGTTACCGGCCATTGGGCGACCATGACGGACGGCGCGGTCGCCGTCCGTGGGAACGCTTTTGTTTCGCCGTCCAGTTGGGATCGAGTCACGTGATCTGCGGGATGTTCAGTGTAACCGCTTAAATTGTGAAGGCGAGATTACGTCACGGGATTGATTAAGGGTGCATCATCGGCGCAATCCCGCTCCAGTGGGACGGGCACGCGATCACCATTAAGGCCACGCGAAAAAGTCCGCAGCCGTGATCGAACACGAGGTTGGTCGTTCATATTCCCAATCAAAGCCAACGATCAAATTCGTGTGCGTAATGAGCCGCGACTCGGTGCCCGTGAGCGGGTCGCGGTCAGATGTTACCGTTGGTGTTGGATCACGTCGCAAACGGATCATACCAGCACCCGGGAACAGCCAGGTAACGGCCTTCCGGTGAAAGCGGGGACGCACCCTTCCAGTGACATGTGGTTTACCGTCGAGAGTTGAATCGACCAGATACTCCCGGTGCTGCCGGAGCGGCGGCTGTAGAAAATCGTGCCGTAAATGTGAGGAGAATTTCGTTCGACGCATTCACGATGGGAGGCACGACATTCGTGTCGCCGCCATTCGTGTTCGTGTTGAGCTGAGGGGATCACCCGCCGGTAATCGTGTAATTCACCGCCGTTTCCGTGGGCGTGAGATCGGGAAGCCGAAGCAATGTCGCGAAGTCTGCACGCTGAGCATTGGAACTGACGTAAACGGCAGAGCCGAACTGTTGAAACACACCCGTGGCGCCGATGCCTGGTAAGAAATGTGATCCCGTCAGATCAGCCCAGGAACGGAAATCTGGATGGGATCCAGGATACGTTCCGGCCGGCGGCGAAGATGGTAATGTGGTCAACTGCGCCACGCTCGCGGACTTAGTAACTGAAAGCGAGATAGTGGGGATGATACTGGCTCGCAATTCCGTGCCGCGTTATTCGCGGAGCCGAGATTCTGCGAGTCAGTTCCCACCGGGCCATTCGTTATGCCACGGTCCATTTCGTGACGACGGACACCGAGCCCGGCAAGCCGCTGATGGAATCGATCAATGCCACGCTCAACGAGGCAAACTAAAACCGGGGCTCGTATTGACGAAAGGTTCATCGAGAAGACATTCCTGCGCGTGCGGGAAGAACTCGCCGCCAGGCCACGCTGGCGCTGGTCTGGACATAATTCAGCAGAACCACTCTTCGTGAACACACCAAGGACCGAAGGGAGAAGAAATGAATTCGAGCCGCC